>Ga0265301_10000254_pt1 | contig 85157 bp, 85 predicted proteins | sample AusTroGonzalo_MG_2_FD_193488 | JGI IMG/M metagenome (GOLD analysis project Ga0265301, IMG submission 193488) | Bovine rumen microbial communities from tropical cattle in Woodstock, Queensland, Australia - Gonzalo_04 | ecosystem: Host-associated > Mammals > Digestive system > Stomach > Rumen ... | reverse complement strand
ATTCCCCCTTCGTGTTCCAAGGCCCATAGACGCACATAATCGCTCACGAATGCATACTTGCGAGCCTCGTATGCTTCCTTCGCATACTCATTATGGCTAATAATGAAATTGTCCTCATTCCATAGCTTATAGTCATAGTCCGGCATAAACCGATGCCATGAGTCAATGCATCTTTTTGCTTTTTCTGGCATTTCGCCACGTCCGAACCAACAATAATGGATAGTCTTTGGGATCATACTGATAAAAACAATTATATTAAACTTCTATTCCCAACAACCTCAACGAAGCGATTGGAGACCCGTATCTCTCCCAGTACTCTTTTGCCCCTTTCTCCAGAATCATCCTGTAATCAGGATGATTCGCCAAGTATACAACCGAATCTTTCATGGCTTCTTCCGAACATTCCACAAAATGTATGTTTTCCCCATGTACTAACGGTGCAGGCAGATCGTTGGACAATTCCGTTGAAATAATAGCTTTGCCCATAGCCAAATACTCACCCAACTTCCATCCATGACAATTCCAGAATGCCGGAGTATTGAACACCATGGCAGATTCCTTGGTTTTAGACACCCATACTTTTGAAGACACTCCTTGGCTCAAACAATCTGAAAAAAGCTGTTCCGAGCTTCTCTCCATACCTTGAGACACCATACCGCCTTCAAAATCAACACCAGCCTCTCGACAAGCTCTTACAAACATGGCCCGTCTTAGATTCACTTGCGCGTCATTCTTATTCCACTCATCGCTATACCATAGTGTTGACAGCATAAACACATATCTATCATCCTTTACTTCAGAAAAGGAGATGTATTCTTCATAATCGGGACGTTGAAGTAGACGCTTATACTTTCCAAAGAATTTACGAGCACTTCTCTCGTCACGGGAATAATTACATATAGCATGAGAAATGGTTTGCGGGAAGCCCCAACAACGAACACTAAACGATGGACATAATGAAACAAGTTTCTCATGAAACTCGGATGGGGTTTTGGCGAAATTGGCATTCACGCTACCATAGCAATCACACCAATCATATAGTTCCTGAATGACATCATAAGTATCGTTACAAGCCACAACATATCGACGCATGGTATGTTCTTTCACTATTACAAAGCGTAACGACTTAGTATTCCTCGATGTCCAAGACAATTCCTCGAATGGCTTGCTGGAAAAACTCACATTCCTTTCCCCGAAGAGTTTACCTAATCCATAAATATAGAAACTTTTATACAGAATATCATCTGCCGGATCAACAATAACTTTCATTTCTAGTTTATTATTTCGCTTTAATTCGTCCTGTTTTTCAATTTATGCCCCATATCAACAACAATTCTTCCAATTCTTAGGAAAGGAGCGGGAAGATAATACTTTATTCTGTATTTTAATGGTTGTTTCCGCCAATCCACCTTGGCCAGTTCCTGTAGAGCCAACTCTCGGTATTCTCTTTCAAGCAAATATGGATACATGTGAAACAGACGAAGCTTATCTATCAAAGCCTTAAAGTCCGCATCTGTTTTCTCTACATCTTCCAACTCCCTTAAATTCCACAACATGTGATACTTTGGGACATTCAAGATTCCTACACCTCTATGATGCAAATCCGCATCTTGATTATAATACGATAAAGACTCGTTTAAAAAAACAACCTTATATTTCAACGCTATTCTAACCCAAAGCATAAAGTCCTCCCCTAACTTAATTCCTTTCGGAAAGCCTCTCATTTCCTCAAAAACAACTCTTGGGATGCACACCGCACCCGTCCATAGCGGCATATACATTGTTTTAGCATATACCTGACAATAATTGATATAACCTTTCTCAAACCCCTTATCCACACCCACTGAAGCCACACGAGTTTTGTGCCTCGTCTCGTTCATAATGGTATAATTACTACCGTATATGCCTGCCTCAGGAAATCCTTCTATCAGACTTGACATCTTTTCAAGAAAGGTAGGTGCCCACCAATCGTCAGCATCGAGAAAACACAGGTAACGCCCTTGTGAAATTGCAACGGCATTGTTGCGAGCCATACTCACGCCAGAATTCTTTTGGCGATAAACATGACATTTTCCACACCCTTGTATAGCGTTTACAGCTATTTCAAAAGAATCGTCTTGGCTCCCGTCATCCATAATCACCAACTCATAGTCGGTGAACGACTGTGCCAACACGCTTTTTATGGCCTTGGCCACATAAGGTGCCTTATTATAGAGTGGTATGATAACAGAGAATTTCATTCCTACTTTGAAACCATATTTCTCTTTCGTTTCACTTTTTCAAACTTAAACAAGAAACGTTCCAAAAGCCACACCATTTTGTATGCCCAAGGATACCGTTGCAAGCGTATTATCTGGTCTATTGGAAAAGCAAACTTCTCATAATCAGCCAAAATGGTTGTTGGAAACAATTGCTCAAGCACTTGTTTTCGTTCTGCCTTATCCAACGACTTGTTTGTTTCACTAATGCCAGTCATGTCAAACAGGGTCACATTGAGGTCGATATACCGAGGCTTTTCGCCTCCTATGATGATAGCTTTCAAGAACCATTTCCAATCGGAGACAATCTTCAAACCTTCATCATAATAGCCATATTTTTCAAAGAGGTCGCGGCGAATATAAGTGGGGTCGTGGTTCAATGTACCCGCGTACATGCCCAACATGGTTATTTCTTGTCCAGCGAAGCATTTATCGACCATCTGATGGCCATCGGGGAAGCACTTCACCATGTTACCATAAAGAATGCTGGGGTTGCCCTCTTTTTCAAGCGTTGCTAACATCCTTTCAGTCACATCATCCGCTGCAAGGCAATCACCAGAATTAAGGATTTGGATATAATTGCCCGAAGCCATACGGATGCCCTTGTTCATAGCGTTGTAGATGCCTGAATCAGGTTCGGAGACCCATCTAAGATGGGCGAACTCCAGCTCCATATTCTTTATCACCTTGACACTGCCATCAGTGGATGCTCCATCAATGACAATGTACTCAAACTCCTTGAACGTTTGATTGGCCACGCTGCACATAGTCTTTTCGAGACCTATGGCGTTGTTGCGATTGATGGTGACAATAGAGAGATTCATGTTAATTTATACCGTCTTATCCAACAACTTTTTCCACAAAATAACGCGGTCGGCGTTTTACTTCCTTATATATCTTACCAATATATTCTCCAAGCACTCCCACGCATAGCAATTGTATTCCTCCCAAAAACCAAACCGACAACAATAATGATGTCCACCCTTTAATTGCAGAACCGCAGAAATAGGCAACCGAAGCATATATTCCAGCAAAAAAAGACACTATTAACATAACCAATCCAAGTGTGGTAATTAAACGCAGAGGCTTCACTGAGAAAGAAGTGATACCATCAACAGCAAAATTCATCATTTTGCTCAATGGATACTTGCTCTCTCCCGCAAACCGTTCAGCCCTGTCATAGTATACATTCGCACTTTTGAAACCAATCATAGGCACCATGCCTCGCAAAAACACGTTCCTTTCAGGATAGCGCATTAAAGACTCGATGACGCGACGACTCATCAAACGAAAATCGGCATGATTATACACCACATCAACACCCATCCCAAGCATAAGCTTATAAAACGCCAAAGCCGTGGAACGTTTGAAAAACGTGTCGGTTTTTCGCTCTTTCCTAACTCCATACACTACTTCGCATTGCTCATTGTTGAACTTGTCTACCATCTCGACAATGGCATTCACGTCGTCTTGCAAATCGGCATCGATTGAGATTGCCGCATCACACTTGTCGGCCGCATACTCCAGCCCTGCCCATACTGCATTTTGGTGGCCTGAGTTATGCGCTAACTTGATGCCATGAATATAATGATTGTTGCATTGCAAAGTTTCAATCAATTGCCAAGTCTTATCTTGGCTTCCATCATCTACATAATATACGCTTCCTTCCGTAATGCGTCCCTCATCAATCATAGCATCTAGTAGGAGCGTCATGCGGCGTGTGGTTTCTTCTATAACTTCCTGCTCGTTATAGCAGGGAACAACAATAGCTAATTTCATAGATTATTTCAGTTTTTTGAACACAAATCTAACCAACAGAAAATTAACGGGCACTACGATACAATAAACTGGTATCGGGGCCCATTGCTCCGGTATCCCAACCCATAGGAAAAGATTGAGGAACGACAAATGCAGTCCATAGTTCACAACATTGCTCAGCGTGAAACCTATGCCCTTCTTGACAGTGATTTTCTCCTTGAATGTAAAATGTGCCGATAGCCAGAGATTGCATATGAAACCTATCAGATAGCCAATAGAATAGGCCACATTAGTCCACCAATCTCGCTCAATCTTGACAACATGGATTAGGAGCAAATAAATACCATAGTGCACCCCTGTTGCCACTACACCAACAACGCAAAATCGCAGGAATTCTAGAAACTTTGAAGAATGCGACAACCGTCTTATTATCTTATCATTCCTGTTTTTCATTAGAGCCTAAAACAAAATCAAAATCCAAATTCAAGACCCGCTTCATATGGTATTCATATTCGTTAGGGATAGTATCGGTTTCAGAAATATAATACAACACGGGCTGAGGGCTATTTTTTCCCATAAGATGAAATACAAGATGTTTCGGGTCCTCGGTATAAGGAACTGGCAACGGAGACACTACCACCATATTCTTTTGTCCTTCGTCTCTTAATGAACACAAATAACCAATTCTTTCATCAACAGCCGTTCCATAAGCTCTAGCTGACGGGGCATCGTTGAAGATATTCATGCTCATGATGACAACCAACACTGCTATACCACCAACAGCACACCAGCCTGACTTTGTAAACTTTTTTCCATCGCCCATAATGAAACCTATGGCCACAACTGTGAGCATCAATGCAAACACAACATGAGTATATAACCTTTGCACGCCGAAGCCCCCATAAAGATAAACATCGGGCAGGGATGAAATAATCAGATATACAACAAACGCAATGGCAAATCCTATAGCCATTTTGCTTTTTGTCTTAGGCAACAAAATATTTGCCTTTGCTCCGACATAATATGCCAAAACAAACACAACCAAATAATACGGGAGATAAAATGCCATGAAATAGAAAAACATCACAACTGCGTTAGCAACAGCTTTTAACCAACCAATTGCTCCACTGGGATGAACAATTTCTGGTGATTCATTCATTCTTACATAGTTGCCTGGAGCAGCCACCACAACTATCAATAAAACCAACAAAACAAGAGCTGTCCACACTATTCGCTTCACCTGCGGCATAGACCATGTGGCACAAACATTCCAATTCTTTTCATGCCAATAATGCATACCCATAAAAAACATGGCCAACAGTACTATGGGAGTGAATGTTTCAAATGCCCCCCCCAAAAATAGAATCGAAAGCATAAAAACAACCCATTGTTTCCAACTCAGCGAAGGCTTAGACAGATACTTCAACACAACAAGTGCAGCTGGCAGCGAAAGATAATACATCATTGCGCAGAGGTAATAAAAAACCGGAAAATCAATATTTGTCAACACATACAGATTGTAAAAGAATATCGTACACATCAACAGGCCAAATTTGCTCAAGCCCACCTTCTCTTCCTTAACTACCAACCAGCATAGCCCAACACCCAACACATAATACAGAATGGACCATAACTGATGGAATCCAAGTTTATCGGTAATCACGGAAACGATGGCATCAATACCATACACAACAAATCTTCCAGATCTAGAATAATAAAACGATTTCACAAATTCAAACACTGACATTTCTCGCATTTTCCACAGGAAATGCAGGTCGTCATAATGCAATTGGGAATAATAGGCCAACATGCCCCAATACACTAGAAAAACAGTATTTAGTACTATCAAACTGACAAGAATCACCTTGTCAAGTACACTCTTATTCTTTTTTATTTCCATTATAATATGAGGAGTTTTCATCATTTTCAGTTACTCAATAAAAGATTCTACATTCCAAAAACCGTCTACCACCTTTTTCAGTTCTTCCTCCGTCCCATTCCACCATTGTTTTTGCAGTAACGCTTCAATAGTTTTAGTATCAAAACGGTATTTCACGACCTTGGCAGGGACTCCAACTGCTATAGCATACGGAGGAATGTCGTCAACCACCACTGCACCCGCGCCAATCACAGCACCATCGGAAATTCTCACACCATCAAGCGCTGTGACATTGGCACCAATAAATACATCATTACCTATAACAGTTTGCCTAGACTCATCAATCTTGTTCTCTTTGCTCAATGATAGGCCATTTTGTTTCGCAGTGGAATAAAACATAGGTGCTGTAGAAATCCCATTAGTTGGATGAAGCCCTAAACCACAACAAAAATTCGGTCCTATCGAACAAAACTTTCCAATCAAGCAGTTGCTTATGTTGCAATTCTTGGCAATATATGAATAATCGCCCATTTGCACATTATGCAAATAGAAAGGAGGATAAACTTTTGTGAATTGCCCAAAATCGACATTAACCTTCTCTGATCGAACCAATGAATAGCCGAGGGTTTTATCATCCGGAACTATAGGTTTGTCAAGCCATCGCCCAAATAACTTTTGTATGTAGTATTTCAGTCTCATCGTCTTTGTTTTATCCACGGTCCTTTATGTCCAACCCAGCGTTTCAAAGTCCTATTTATGATATTATAGCACAATTTCCCTTTCCCCCATGTTTTCTTTGTGGGTTCAAAATATGCAAAATGGAATTGCCAATCTGCATCATGCTGCACCTCAGATGATGAAGGATGAACAAGAGGAAGGATTGATTCTGTTGGCAAATTCTCAATAATATTCCCTTCCCCTAATGTATGTGTGGACTCACCAACGGTCCCAATATTACACGACAGATTCACATTTGGGACAATCCCCTTGCCTTGATTCAGCCAAATAGACATAAAGAACTGCAAGTCCCAGCTCTTGCCTCCACATAGGTTTTCATGAACCTCATCAAGGCGGTCGCACCAATACATTCTCTCAAGCATGCCACAACCATATTGTTTTAAGGCCCGATTCAGCTCTTTACGTGACACTGTCTCCAAACTGATGTCAAAACTCCGCCATGCTCTTTCCCAAGTAGCCCATGCACACAAATTCCGATTCATCATAGAAAAATAATACGAACCGTCACCATACTTTTTCTCTTGTGCAATCTTCATACTGCCTATGGCTCTGACCAATGCGTCATCTTTATATCGCAGCAGCAACTCCTCACAATACTGGAAAAAATCGGGATGCGGAACCGCATCATCTTCCAAAATAATTCCCATTTCATTTTCCGAGAAAAACCAATTTAGCGCCGTCATAGGTCCTGGTCCGCAGCCCAAGTTTTTTTCTGAATACAAGGTATGCAACTGAATCCCGGTATTCTTCGTCAAATCCACAACCTGCCTCACCTCAGCACATTTCTTCACATCATTCTCGTTTCCTTCACGCGCACCATCCTGAAACACATACAAGTCTTTCGGTTGGGCAGCCATGATGACTTCCAACACCTGCCTTGTGTGGTCGGGACGATTGAAAGTAATGAGGAGGATGGGGGTATGAAAATCCATCTTTCCCATTTTTTACCAATATCTTGAGTTTTCCACCTTTTCGACACCTCTAGGCGTTTCCGCTTGGCTTGGGCGAACCCAATATCCATTAATCATGTCAACTATATCTTTATTGTTCTCTGATGCATTGGATTGTATCCCGAACAAATACTGCACTGCCCCGCCCATATGCACCGCTTTCTTCCCTATCTGTTTCACATGGGCGGCAAGTGGAAATCCGTAAGCTCCACAACCGATGATAGCAATATCAAAATCACGCTTGTCAATTTCAGATTTCATCCACTCCAAAGCTTGAAACCAATCGTCAAATTCAGCAGGCTTGTTGCCTGCAATGGATTGTACCGCTTTTAGCGTCTGCAATTCGTAGTTCGGGGTTATACGTTTATCGGCAAACAGATGCTTGTATCGTCCTTCTGCATGTTGTTTTCTAATTGAGTCTTCAAACGGATGCACCACCAACACTTTCTTGCCTTCCAAGGCAGGTGTCCATGGATTGTCGAAATAATAGGGCTCCAAAGCATGCAAAGGAACACGAATTGCATCTGGCACATATGACATCACCAAAGATTCTTCAGGCCTCCAGCTGCCCAGCAAATCTACCAAAGGCACACAACTCAGCATTACTTTCCCAAATCTGTCAAGCATGGCTCTCTTGGCGGGGAAAAAGCCAGCGTTGAAGCGCATCGTCCGCATTGTACTAGGTGCATAGCCCCACGAGGGGATCTCTCCTTTAACATACCTCACCGCATTTTTTATCGTAGGCGGGAACAGATAATCCACCACTGATTGCAACTCAACAGAACCAAAACGGGCAATCATGCAGGGTGCTTCCGAAGACAACAGTTGCTGAATACGCTCCTGAACAGCACGGCCGTCATCCATTGACATAGTCGCCCTCGGATAACTATACTGTTTATTTCCTTTGAGTGCAATCAATACCTTTCTCGTCACGCCCATTTAACGTTTCCTCCCTTGGTTAAGCCATCGCACATAATCAAATTTGAATTCCCATTTCCAGAATGGAAGTTTATCATATCTCTCCAGCATAAAAGTAGACACACAATCATCTTCGGGATCTTTGGGCAGATGATAGATATAATCCAGACCTTCATAGTCCTTCACTGCAAATACGCACTTACCCTTCGCCACAACAGCGGCAAGAGACCTAATGTCCTCTTCTGTTGGCTGCAAGGATTTGCTCGACGACCATCTGTCAGAACAAATAAAGAATAAGTTATTATAATTCACTCTTTTACACCTATCATACCATTTTTTTGCAGCCTCTTCCTCGCTATGATAATGGTTGAAATGAATCAAAACATCGTCACACCATGCCGTAGGGGTTGGATCAATCCCTGAAACAAACCGCAATTCCTGAGACAAATAATGCTTCAAATCGGCCGCAAAACGATAGAAATCCTTTTCCTCCATCCAAAGGTTGATAGTAGGGCTAAGAAACGGCAATCCGAGATTATGGTATATCACTCCCCCGATGCAATTCTGGCAAATGATGGAGAAATCTCTATTATTCAGCCTCAATCTCTGCAATCGGCACAACACATGACGCAAAACTTTATAAATCAAATCCTTCACCTTCATAACCAATTTGGGCAAGTTTTCTTGTTTTGTTCCCTTGACAGCTCAATCCTAGCCTTGTTTTTCCGCAAATAGCAGTAGGCAGCCCAGTTCTCTTTGAATGTCGCCTTATGAAAAGTTAACAGTTTCACTATCGCAGTCTGGCGATAATGCCGCATCATTTCACCAATATGGTTGTCAGGATACAACACATCGGCGGCGCGCTGCAAAAGCCATTTGTTGAAGTCCATCATATAACCTTCGGGTCTATCCACATGCTCTTTACAATCGTGGACTACTTTTATATGTGGCGTTATCCCAACTTTCAATTTATGATATAGCACACGACTCAAATAGTTCCAATCCTCTCCATAATGCAGGAAAATAGGGTCAAAACCGCCTATGGTTTCCAATGTTTTTCTCGGTAACAGCCAAGCGGCCGCGTTTACTTCACCCACAGCATAAATCTCTTCTTCCTTCCCAAGGAGCAGATCGCTAATCATCTGATGATTCATCTTACCTGGATAGGTCAAAAAATCAACCAAGCCATACAGCACCTTAGTCTTCTCCTTATCAACCTGAAGAGGAGCCACAATACCATAGTCAAGGTGTCTCTCTGCAATATCAACAAGTTTCTCAAAGGTATCTGGCTCTACCCAAGCATCTTGATTCAACAAGAATACATAATCACAACCGTTGTCCAACGCATAACGCATAGCTATATTATTGGCGCGGCCAAAGCCCAAATTCTCTTTCGATTCAATCAGATGAATCTCGGGATAGTTTTCCTTAATAAATTCAACCGTGCCATCGTTGGAGGCATTGTCGACCACAATGGTCTGCACACGCAACGTGGATTGGCGCAATGAGTTAAAGCACTGGTCGTACCAACGATGACCTTTGTATGTAACTATGATGACAAACAATCGTGTTTCCATATCGGCAAAGCATTGAAAATGGAGATCTTTTTGATGAAATCATTTTATTGCTCCTACACCCATCTTCAGTAAATCATTGGCCAATTGGACAGAAATAGTTTCTGCCCCTAATTTGTTCAAATGAGTGGAGTTGCAAAAATAAGAACTATCGTAAACGATAGGATGGCTCCAATAATCCACCAATTCCACATCTGCTGCACGAGCTATACTATCATACAATTGGCACATTTCGTCTCGATTAGTGAACCGCTGCTGCAATTCATAATAAATTGGGGTCTTAATTAATACCACCTGCTGATTTTCTGATTTTCGTTGTGCTATAAAATGGAGCAGGGAATCCACTACAACACTTTCATGTGGAATTGTGATGGAATCCATTGTTTTTAGGCTTGCTCTATCCCATTGGGATGTGTTTCCACGATGTCCTTTGTATACCCCATCGTCTTCAAAGCTAGACTTGCCCAAAAAACTGGCGACACCAGTTTCTATCAAGTTTCGGTAGCCGATGTATCTCCATAAAGGGCAATAGTGATCCATAAATGATATCTCTTTACACTCACGGATCTCCGAAACCAAGGAATCGTCCAACCAAAAATAAGGGAAAAACTGTTCTCTCTCGTAAGGGTCTGTTTTTTCTTCTAATGTTCCCATGTCAATATTGACAATGACATACTTGGGAGACTTCGTAAAACGGACATATGTATTATAACGGAGCGGTTGACATGGATACCACGGATGCCCGTCTATTCCCAAATTGTATGTGCTAATATGCAATATCGAATCCAATATGCGAGGACTATAATGTGCCCAGCACGATGACGCCCCAATCAACACCAAATCATTGTCAAGATTATGACGGTTATAGATGTCGTTCCATACGGCAAACTTTCGAACTGTGGTTTTCCGCAAGCCACGAGAAACCATAAAATCGCCAACGCTTGCAATGCCAAGTGCCATCACAAGGAAGAGAAAAATATCTATCAAAAAACGTTTCATAGCTCAAAATTGAAAGTATATGTATGTTTCGGCTTGTCCTCCTACCCATATTATCATCACCAATAAAGCAGCATATATGCAATACCTCAACCATTTATACCTAACGGCCTTTAGATCTAACGCAAATTCTTCCTTGCGTTGCACCCATTCTGTTATCATCATTATAGAAATAAACAACATTTGAGGGATGTAATATATACGATTAATCAGCCACGGCACAGAGAACAAGCTAATATCACATATTCCACAGATATATGTCAATGCCTGTCCGATGCTCTCTGCTCTAAAGACAATCAAACCTATTGTAACCAAAAACATTGTCAACATCATTTTTCCAAAATCCATCAATACGGGAAGACCTAGCCGATTAGTCTTCATTTTGGCTTTCTTGAAGAATGCACCTGATAGAATCAAGGGAATGTATAATAAGCCATGGTAAACGCCAAAAACGGCAAAAGTCCAATTTGCACCATGCCACAATCCAATGAGAACGAATGTGATGACGATGGACAATATCATGCCCGCATTCCCCAAATTCCGGAAACGAATATTTAACGGCATAAACACATAATCTGTCAGCCATTGGGTAAGTGTGATGTGCCACCGTCTCCAATAATCTGCAATATTGAGTGAGAATAACGGAAATTTGAAATTGTCAGCAATCTTCAGTCCCAATAGTTTGCCAACACCAATGGCCATATCACTATAACCAGAAAAGTCAGCATAAATTTGAAACAGATAGAATATCGCTGCAAGTACTAGTGTACTACCAGATTGTGAGTCAAAACTGGTCCAAACTTGATCTACGTAAGTGGCACAGTTGTCTGCCACAACAACTTTCTTGAACAGGCCCCACAATATCTGTCTGCATCCATCGACAGCGGTATTATAGTCAAAAGAGCGTGTCGCTTTCAATTGCTTGATAAAAACAGGCCTGTCAATTGGACCAGACAAAATACACGGGAAAAAAGCTATGTATGTGGCAAACGTCACAACATCATCCGTTGGCTCACTCTTGCCGCGATAGATGTCTATCACGTAACTTAATAGCCTAAAGGTGAAGAAACTGATTCCAAGCGGCATTATGACATTGAAGGTGTGTAGATTGGCCTGCAAACCACACAAGGCAAAAAGCGATGCAAACGATTCTATAAAGAAATTGAAGTACTTGAAATACAGCAGAGCTCCAACTCCCAACGCCACCCCAAGGAAAGTAAGCCAATAGGCTTGCTTCTCTGTCTTTGCCTTGACTATGCCCTTGCCCAAATAATAGAATATCAGTGTCGCGACAATTAACAGCGGCAACATGCGCCAATCGGCATAGCCATAGAAGAAATAACTAGATATGAGCAAAAAGACATTTTGCCCTCTTGTCGTATTCTTAAGAGGAAACCAATAGACTAAGAATACAACAATAAAAAACACCCAAAAAGGAAGTGAATTAAATATCATATGACTAACTTTCTACTAATTCTACTAGTCCATAAGGCAGATGCAAGAAAGCGACTTTTTTCCCCCCGAATAGCACCGCTGGTTTCGGCTCAGAAATCATCATTGCACCGCGTGACAAATACTCATCAATTGTTACATTCAAATTGTCCACCTCATAACAAACATGATAATAATTGATACCTTTCTTTACCATCCGTGCCACCTGCTCACCAGCAATAAACTCAATATCCATCCCCGTGCCTGTATTCACAAGGCACAATGAGGCGTGTTGATTCTCATCATAAACAATTTCTGACCGTTGGATTATCGTGTGGAATCTCTCAAGTTCAGAAATGGCTTCTTGGATATCTTGGCATGCTATTCCTATATGATGTATTTTCATCCTAATCTTTTTGCAATACTATCTATCATTTGGCCCACATTCTGCCATGAAAGGATTTCCATGCTGGTAAACTTGATCTTGAAGTGCTTCTCTATTGCCACAATCAATTGGATATGGGTCAGCGAGTCCCATTCTTCAATATCATCAGCGGTTGTCGCATCAGTGAGTTTGATCTCTTCGTTGTCGAGCGTGTCGCGGAATATTTCCTCGACTTCCGCCATAATCTGTTCTCTTTCCATAATATTATGTTTTTGGATTATTTCCTTGTTATATAACATTCACGAGGCTGGTATGAATGGACATCCAATTCGTATGTGTTTTCGCTTATTTTTTGAAATCCCAAGCTCGGATAGTGCTCTTTTACCATTCCGTTTTTCTGTGTGGGGATGTACTCTCCCACGAGTCTTTTGAAGCCATTTTGGGCCGCCCACTCCACTATGGTATTAAGCGTATAGTTCTCCATGCCCCGCTTTAATACACGGCACGACATAAACCAAGTATTGATGAAGAGCGTCTCCGCATCCCGTTTCTCCAATATGACCACACAGATAAGTCCGTTGTCACCGAACTTATCCTCCAATGTGAAAGAAAAACATGCGTGGCAGTCGCTTCTACCTAAATCAGCGATTTCGTTGTCGGTATAGCGTATCGTCCGCAGGTTAAACTGGTTGCTGCGTTGCGAAAGTTGCGCCACACGAGGCGTGTTGAAAGCAGTGAACCCCTCAACCACCGACACCATGTTCAGCGACTTGAGGAAGTCGGCCTCGTTGGTGAAATGCTGGGCGGCTTGAACCCTTTTGGCCTCGGTTTGGTACTGCTTTGTGCGGTCCTTGTCAAGACTGCTATAGGCTGCCGTCTCGAAAAGATTCAGCGAGTAAAGATATTCCAGATAGTCACCTGGATCCACGGGCAGTTCCGGCACACAGATTTCAGGGATGTTCTCTCTAACCATGTTGCGCTCGAAAGGATTGTCGTCCAAAAACACCATTGAGTCGAAACCTATATTGAGAATTTGTTGGATGAGACGGATGTTGTCAGCCTTGTTCTCCCAGTTGGCGACAAACACCGCGATGTCGTCCAATTTCAGGACCATTTCTGGGTTCTTCTCGAAAGGCTCTTTCGCCTTGTCCTCGTCGTTTTTGCTGCACACAGCGATGATGACTCCTCTGTTTTTCAGCTTACGTATCCATTGCTGGAACTCCGTAAAAGCCTTGCCAATGCCCAAACCGTGACCCACTTGGATGCCTTCCCATCCGTCGTCGCCGACCACTCCGCCCCACACTGTGTTGTCCAAGTCGAGAATCAGACATTTCTTGAATCGGCCCTCTATGGAACAGACGATGTCCAGTACCCGTGATGCCACATAAGGCAACGCATCGATTGACAACACCATCTCTGTGCTGACGTAGACGGAACTGTCAAACATCCAGTCGCGGCCATATTTGTTTTGCAAGGAAGCGATATCGCAAATGTACAGATTGGGGTATTCCTGTGTCAGGCGCATCAATTCATAATTGAGTTGACGAAGCTGCCATGAGAAGGAAAGGTCGGTACGGTTGGCGTATTGGCCAAACACGGTGTCGTCTATCTCAGGATAGTTGAAATAGACGATTTTGCCACGACTGGTTTCGCACAGTGCCCGAACGAAGGCAATCCTCCGCTCACATAATTGATTCCATTCGGGAACAGGAGAGAGGCTATAGGTTTCCAAGAGTTTGTGTGAGGACTGGAAGACAACCGTGTATTTCGCACCGAATCGGTGTAAATCGGAAGTCGGGTCAAGCACTTGGCGTTCCACTTGGTTGTAGTCTGACTCAAACAGGTCAATATTGTAGCCTCGTTCCACGCCCGTACCACGAATGGCCATGGCAAGCAGTTGAGTGGCGGTGTCGCCAAGAAGAGCCACTTTCAACTCTGTCAGCTTACTACTGTCTGATTTCAACAGTTGCTTTAAGGTTTTTAGGTTAGAGATGGACATATTTATGTTCTGTGAAAAAGGGTCTATTCTGAAGGGGAGCCACTATACCATAATCAGGATGTCTCTCGGCAATATCGACAAGTTTCTCAAAGGTATCTGGCTCTACCCAAGCATCTTGATTCAACAAGAATACATAATCACAACCGTTGTCCAACGCATAACGCATGGCAATGTTGTTGGCACGGCCAAAACCCAAGTTCTCTTTTGATTCAATGAGATGTATCTCCGGAAAGTATTCCTTGATATATTCCACTGTACCGTCGTTGGAAGCGTTATCAACAACGATAGTCTGAACAGGGAGGGTTGAATGGCGCAACGAATCAAAGCATCGTTCGTACCAACGTTGGCCTTTGTAGGTGACTATGACAACAAATAATTTGCTCATCTCATATGATTCCAATACCACTCACATGCTTCCTCAAAACCCTTGATGGCTGAATATTCTGGTTCATAGCCAAGTATTCGTTGTGCTTTGATGATTGAAGCCTGGCTATGAGGAATATCACCTGCCCTATTTTCACGATAAACTGGTTTGACCAGCATGATTTCAGCATCAAATTCAGCCAAATTATTCCTCAAACACTCAAACAACTCGTTCAAGGTTGTATTGCCCCCGTAAGCCACATTAAAGACCAAGTCAAGCGGTGCATTTTGAGGCAGGTTCATATTGTACAACTCAGCTCGCTTCACTATTTCATCATGCGACACCGTTGCCGCCAACTCATTGGCCTGAATGACATTGTCTATATAGGTAAAGTCACGAGAATACGAACCATCTCCATTGATATAAGGAGACTCATGGTTAATCAATGCTTTGACCCACAAAGGGATAACTGCCGCATACGCCCCATTGGGGTCTTGCCGGCGACCAAACACATTGAAATAGCGAAGGCCGATGGTCTCTATGCCATAAAGAGAGGAAAACACATTAGCGTAAAGCTCGTTAACGAACTTGGTAATCGCATAAGGCGACAAGGGGCGCCCTATATTGTGCTCTATTTTTGGCAATTCTTTGCTGTCGCCATAGGTGGAAGATGAGGCTGCATAGACAAAACGTCTCACTCCCTCGTCACGCGCTGCAACCAACATGTTGAGAAATCCACTGATGTTTGTAGAATTGGTGGTAATCGGATCGTTGATGCTACGAGGCACAGAGCCCAAAGCGGCCTCTTGGAGCACCACTTCACATCCTTGCACCGCTTCCCTACATGTATCCAAATCACGGATGTCACCTTTGATGAAACTAAAATTTGGTTTTCCCATCAGAGGCTCAATATTGTGCATAAATCCCGTGCTTAGGTTATCCAAGCAAACTACATTGTGACCTTTACCAACAAAATATTCACATAAGTTGCTCCCAATAAAACCAGCGCCACCTGTAATTAGCAATTTCATACTTTTTTATGACTTTGTATTCTATTAAACTGATTATGCCACACACTACCATCCATCACAACAAACTCTTCAAAATGCATACAATTGATGCACGGCAATAATGATAGCTGATCTCGACGAATGCCATTCTTGAACTCTTCAAACCAAACTTGCATCAATCGTTGAAGTTTTTGGTCTTTATGCCTTCTGACCAACAAACCGCATTCCAACAAAGGCTGGTCATCCTGAAAGCCATCCTGCATATACTTCTCATATTGCTTTTCTGCCTCCTTTTTATCTACACCTCTCAACCTCACGCAAGCTTCTATTTCTTCTTTCACAGATTCCCTTTCCCAATGCCTACTTACTGCGAAGGTTTTTTCTCCCGTCAAATATTTCGTCAGGTTTGATAATTCACCATATATCACCGCATTGGCATCTATATAAATGCTCATGTCATAAGCATCACCCAGATATTTGTATGGTAACATCTTGATTTCACGGCTCAATAACACATCGTCCAACTCACTTTCTACAATAACTACTTGCCATGTCTTGCTTTTCAAAGATGGATTGTTAGTGAACAACAAATAATCAACGCCTTCTTCCTTGTACAAAAGCTCATGAACATCATCATAATCGCCCGTCAAGGCGGAATAGATTGCAAGCCGTCCTTGGGGTTTCTCAACCTCTGGCAAATGATAAGGTCTTACCGGCGAATGCGATTCCTCAAACCAAAACTCTACACCATTCCCGAAATAAGACTGCATTCCTAACTCACGCATCAGTTTATGACCTTTTTCGTTTTTCAACAGCCCTATTTTGATGCATTTTCTAAGGAATGAAATCTTCCAGCCCTGACAACGCGCTTTACCTTGAGCATCCTTCTTTTCACCGAAAACGACAGAGGGGTGGTTGTAAACCGCAGGATGGAAGTTCTTGGCTTTTAACACCAGTTTCAACTCTTCATCCTCTGCAATGAACAAAGGCTTTAGTCTTTGAACCATTGGCTTTAGCCAAACAAATAAAACTGGTTTTAATATTCCTAATACCAACTTTTTCATACAAAACTCATCAGTCAAACAAATCATTCAAAGCCAACTTCACACCATCTTCATCATTTGTTTTGGCAGCCACTATGGAATACTGTTTCAACTCCATTGGAGCATTACCCATCACCACGCTATCGAAACTTTCGAAACAATCCTTATCATTGAATTCGTCTCCAAAATACAACAAAGCCTCAGATGGGAATCCCAGATCTTCCAACAGCCAGTGCAATGCTTTACTCTTATTGGACAACCTCACATCAACCGACGGACCCGTATCCAACAAAATAAAACCGGCAGCATCCAAAAGACGCCTTTTCTTTTCTGAGACAGAATATACAACAGCTTTTTCCATAGCCGTCTTCCTATGAAACATTCGAAATATCGGGTAACACCTGACTTCATAGTCACGGTCCTCATTGATGAGAACAAATCGCTCATGGCCAATCACATCAATAATCTTGTCAACATCACACATCTTCAGTAACGAGGTATAAATGTTTTTCCCACTACGACAATCATATACGCAGCAGCCATCCGCATAGATGATATAGCTGACATAAGTGTCCAATTCATATTGTCCAAGAATAGCCTTGGTCTCCGCCAAATGCCTTCCCGTCGCAATGATCAATTTCCGTCCACTGGCATACAGCTTGACGATGGCATCTCGATTGGCCGCACTGATTTGCTTTGCCGAATTCAGCAAAGTACCATCAAGATCCATACAAACACAGCTATACATTGATGCAATCTGCCAACTCTTGGGCATATTCTTGATTATAAATATTAATAAATCCCCCGTTGCTATAGAATGTGAATTCACCGATCAGGATTTTTCCGGCAACATTATACATATCAATCCTCACATGTTTAAAGCCTTTCCCGAGACGTCTGGAGAGATCTATCATTTCATCTATGTTTTCAGGGAACGTAACCTCCTCTTCTTTCATGACTGGAGTCTTTTTGAACAGGAAATCTATGTTTTTCTTTTCCGGTGAAAACTTCAGATTCGTTCCGGCATGTTCAGTCTCTCCCACAGAATACATCCAATACTTTAACTCCCCGCCATAGATGTAAAACTTATAATCCACCAAAGGGGAGCCGTCGTCATTCGACAACAATGGCTCGACAATAATCCGAGGTTTGATATGCTTGTATGACCATTCCCTAGCTTCGAAATAAAAATTCCGTTTCATCGCTTCCGTTAATTTGCGAGAAGCCTGGCTATGGTCAAACGAAGATTTTTCTTTACAAAAAATAGCGCTACCGCTGTCATGCGTGCATTTGATGACAAAACTATACGGCAACTTTTCCCATTCGACATCCTCCACTCGTTCGTATAAAGCAATAGTTGGAATAGTGTGAACATCGTCTCCATACAATTCCGACATCACACTTTTCATTTCATATTTGTCAGCCAACCGAGTATAAAGCGGATTATGATCATAGAGTTTCAGCCATTGCATCTTCTCATTTAAGGTTTTCGGATGACGCAAATCCAGTTCAGAACCCATTTTCATCTTCCAGAGCACCGAAAGATAAAACTTATCCGACATCAAATGAGGACATTTCTCTATCATGGCATAGCCCAAAGCATAGTATGGGTCTCGAGCGTAACGCTTCAACTTATTGAACATGGCTTAGAGTTTGTTTAAATTTCAATTCGATAATTTGTTAAGCATGATTTTTGAGAAGGCGATTTGGATCATGGCCTCGGAGGATTCGGAGTAGAACTCGTAATCCAAGGCGACCCTCCTGAAGTTGTACAGCCAAGCGAAAGACCCTTCGACAATCCATCTCAAAGGGATGACATTGAACTTTTTAGGGTTTTGTCGGGTCGGAGCACGACTTCAAGTTGGCATCCTAGCGTCTTGCGGGCTATCTCCTTCAGCTCGTCACCCCTGTAGCCGCCGTCGGCAAGTATCTTCTTCAGCCTCGGGAACTTGTGGGCAAGTTTCTCTATTGCCAATTCTGCACCCTTGCTGTCATGTATGTTCGCTTCGTGGACGTAAACAGCCATCGGGAGTCCCTGCGTGTCAACCACGACCTGGTCTTTCCTCCCTTTTATCTTCTTGTTGCCGTCAATGCCGCGCTCATCGTCAACATGCTGGGTGGTCTTGGCGGTCCTTGAGTCGATGATGCCGAGGCTCGGGCTTTCCTCCCTGCCGAGCGCGACGCGAAGCTTCTCTCGCAGCGTGTCCATGATGTCCTCGAAGACACCCTCGCGCTTCCACTTCGTAAAATAGTAGAACACAAGGTTGTAGGGCGGGAAGTCCTTGGGCACCATCCGCCATTGGCAGCCCGTCTTGTTGATGTAGAGTATGCAGTCCATGATGTCCCTGAGCGAATATTTTCTCTTTCTTGGTGTCGGTTCCAGAATTTTTTGCAATATTTGCCACTGATTATCGGTAAGGTTAGTTGGGTATCCTTTATTCATATCTAAATGATTGGAAACCAAAAAGATACGAATAAATATCCAATTAACCTACTGATTATCAATTATTTATATATTTTTTTAATCGTCCATACAATTCTTTTTTATCCATTTTTAAACAGCTTCTTAGCGTTTCTTCTTTTTCTTTATTGACAATAACAACTTCACAATTGGTCCAAATTTTCCATTCTTGAGATTCTCGTATTCTCTCTTAACCCTTTTCAATTCCTCATTCTCTCTGTCCAAACTCAAATATGCATCATAAACAGACTCTGGCATAATGTTCAAAAAGCACTTTCGAGATCCTTCCTGTTGTTCAATATCATTTCTGGAACTGATACCATCCACAGGAAAACAAGCCACAATCCGTCTAAAATGAGCATAGGTAGCACCATGAAGAACCACTGACTTCATAAAAAACTCCCAGTCGGAAATAATCCTAAACTCTTCATTATAATAACCACATTTATCAAATAGAGACTTTTTAATGAAAGCACAAGGATGCCATATAGCGCCACCATGGAGAAAAAAGCCAGCGTCAACCCTATCGGGCGAAAACCCATCCTCTTCTCTGTCACCATAAATCAAACGGATGTCACCCACCACTAAGTCTGTTGAAAACTTAGAATTAGCGAAATCCATCAACACGCTCTCATCCCTCAACCAATCGCCGCTGTTCAAAAACTGTAAATAATCGCCTTTTGCCACCTTAACACCTTTGTTCATGGCATGATAGATACCCTTATCAGGCTCGCTAACCCAATAAGCAAAATAATCGGAATACTGCTCAATCAGTTCCTTGCTACCATCTGTAGAGCCTCCATCTATGACAATCCACTCAAAATCACGGAATGTCTGTGAAACGACACTGTCGATGGTCTTTTTGAGGCCTTCGCAGTTGTTATAGTTTATGGTAATGATAGAAAGACGCATGTCAATTTGAATTTGCTGTCGTTTTAAAAACTCTTCGTTTTATCCGTTTTATCCACAAAATGACATCTATGACAAAACCCATCTTCCCGTTTTTTATGGTCATATATTCATAGTATGAATGAAGGCGGGACAGATAGGTGTTCTCCAATTCATCATAATACTCAAGTGCATCGACTACATACTCCGGCATCAGAGAGAGATAGGCGTCTCGCTTTTCTTTTGCGAAGAAATCCCGTAACGCCCCACTCGAGCTTACGCCAGTGATGTCGAAATGCGAAACGGTCAAATCCACATATCTATAACTCGCTCCACCGACCACGATACTCCGCAACGAATGTTCCCAGTCACCTCTGATTCTGTCCATTTCATTATACATTCCATACCTATCAAAAGCAGTCCTCTTAATGAATGAGGCTTGATGCAGCAATGTACCCCTATTCAAACAAACAAAATCGACCTTTTTCGGATTCGTCCTAAGCTCATATTTGCCGTTCAAGCAAACCCTAATATTTCCACATACATAATCCTCCGTCGCTCCATATTGAACAAAAGATGACAGGACGGTAGGCGCGACTAAATAATCTCCAGAATTCAAAAACAACAAATACTCGCCACAAGATTTTAGGATGCCTTTATTCATCGCATTAAAAATGCCTTTGTCTGGCTTTGACTCCGATTGAAAAGCAATCCTTGCACCCGCTTCAAATAAAGACCGATACTCATTTATCACCTCAACACTCCCATCGGTACTGGCACCATCAACAACAATGTATTCAAAGTCGTTAAAATCCTGCTCATAAACAGATTGCATTGTTCTTCGCAATCCTTCTTTATTGTTCTTATTGATTGTGATTATTGAAACCTTCATTATTTCCAGTCCCCTTATCAACTGAATTAAGGCAAACAGTCACTTGTTTTGCTCCAAAGCAATAAACTGTTCAACATCAAAAAAATACTTTTCAACTTGTTTTAGTCTTTCCGCGTCAAAATTCCACCACTCAATCTTTTGCAAAGCTTCAATCTGTTCTTGCTCAAATCTATATCTGATGATTCGAGCCGGACAACCAACCGCAATAGCATAAGGAGGGATGTCTTTCGAGACAATCGCACCTGCTCCAATAACGGCACCATCACCTATGGTCACGCCATCAAGTACAGTCACATTGGCACCAATAAAAACATCATTACCTATCTTTATTTGTTTCCTCTCAACAACCTTATCTTCATTAGACAAAGTCATACCGTTTTGCCTTAGAGTCGAATAAAACATCGGAGCTGTACTGATACCATTAGTAGGATGGATACCATACCCACAAAGAAAATTTGGACCAATAGAACAAAAGCGTCCTATGATAGTCTTTGAAATGACCGAGTTATCTGCAATATAGGTATAGTTTCCTATTTCCGTTTCATACATTGAATAAGGAGCGGCTATTCGTATATGCTTTTCAGCGTCAATGTAGGTCCTATCAGTTCGTAGTTGGGAAAAGTCATAATTCTTGTCCCTAAGCATACGCAACTCCGGAAGAATCCAATACAATATCTCTCTTAACTGTGGCCTCATCTCCAATCTATAGGCATATTAAAATAGCCCAAACTCTTGTTTGAAGTATACTTCGTATGGTCGCTTCCTGTATCAGTTATTGTCAAAGGCAAAAAAACATCGCAAACATCAAGCCAATTCTTATTTGGCACGTGCAATATAGGCTTGATAAAGTAAGTGCCAGGCAACAACAGGTTGCCAGGAATAACAGCACTAACGGCAAGCTTATCTGAAGCCAAAGCACAATGTGCTGTAAACAATGGGGATTGGTGATAATCGAGAAGAGTAAAACTGACAGTCGCATCTTCAACGTAATGGTTGCATCCGATTTCAAAACGGATACTCACATCCCTATCAAACGCGACATCTGAGATAGCATCACCTTTATCATCGGCCACCATCACCTTTTGAAAATACATGTCATTATTTATGTTTTTACTTGTGAAAACGACCTCCGAAGTGCCTTCTGAAATATAGTATGAGATACACTCTCGAACTCCCCCGATAAAAGAGACTTGGCCATTGGTCAACAAAATGCCAGTATTGCAAAGCTGCGCAATTGATCCCATATTATGACTCACAAACAACACGGTTCTACCTTCGCCCCTACTCACATCTTGCATCTTGCCTATAGCCTTCTTTTGGAACTCTGCATCACCAACAGCCAACACCTCGTCAACCACAAGAATCTCAGGGTCAAGATGGGCAGCTACAGCGAAACCAAGGCGCACAGTCATACCAGAACTATAGCGCTTTACTGGAGTGTCGATATAACGCTCACAACCAGAAAAGTCCACAATCTCATCCAACTTGCCATCAATCTCTTTCTTGGTCATGCCAAGTATGGTGCCATTCATGTAAATATTTTCACGGCCCGTCAATTCAGGATGGAAACCTGTGCCTACCTCAAGCAGGCTGGCGATACGGCCTTTGGCTTTAATTGTTCCCGTAGTAGGTGCCGTTACTTTCGACAGCAATTTCAACAGAGTGCTCTTCCCTGCACCATTCTTGCCAATGATGCCTACCACATCGCCTTGTTCCACCTTGAAGTCAATGTCTTTCAAAGCCCAAACATATTCGCTATCAGCTGCTTTCGATCGATCATTCACCGAACCCACCTGTAGGAAAGGATCCTCTTTACCCAAGACGGACATCTGCCACCATCGCTTGAGGTCGTTGCTCAAAGTACCACTAGAAACCAACCCCAAACGGTATAATTTACTAACATTGTTGAATTCTATTGCTGTTGACATCGGTATAATTCATTTTAATATATAAAGATCCAATTTGATTCCTTTCTACCAAATATCACATACCTTTCCATCATGCATCATAGTTTGATGCAACGCGGTCAGATACTGTTCACCAATACCTCACTAAACGCACCCATTTCTTAAAAAAGTGGATAAAATAGTGCCATTTTGATTGAAAATTACGTGCCTCCCGATATATTTTCATGTTTTCATCATAAAACTCATATCCAGAACCCACAAACTCAAAATGTTCATCGTGCGAAGTTGGAATTGAGTCATACAACTTTTGCATCTCCTCATTATTATCAGGCATTGAAAGTCCGCTTCCATCAAGGCCAATATTTTTTACCAAAGCCTTCACCGGAATTATTTGATGTTTCCCTGTCAAGGTCATATAAATTGCATAGTGCTGGTCTATAGGAACGGAATGTCTTTTGTCCGAATTGGATAGTTCTATGAACATATTCATAAAAGCCGGGCCGTTATTCTTATATACTTTCACTAAATTCTTTATCGTCAATTGTCTTCTGAACCACTGATAATCCAACTTCGGTTGCTTTTCCTGCTTCTTCGTCCACTCTCCCATTCCCCACGGTGTACTACTAACACTTGACCTAAAATAAGTATTTCCATCATTTTTAATGGGAAACCACCATCGAAACGCGCAAATACTGGCCACACTATCGTCATCCTCAAACTTTTCAAAGCCCTTGTTCATATATTCAAGGAAATTGGGCGAAAACACGTTGTCGTCTTCCGTGAAAATGTACCGATCATAATGCTTCTTAATCTCCTCGCATAAACAGGTGAGATTACCTCTATCGCCCGGATTCCATGTTCCATAGTTTTCTTCTCTCTCTATGAGATGCAGCTTCTTGAAGCCCATATCGCCGCAGTTCTCGAGGAATTCCTTGTTCTTTTTCCACCCTTCCACATATTTTTCCGAAGGAGGATAATCGAGCGCAACATAGACCTCGGTTTGGTCGGCCCACGTGCAGCGAGAAAGTGAGTTTAAACACTCTTGAAGATGCTTGTATCTGTTCAGTGTCGGAATCAAGACCGGAGCGAATGACACCATATTATCAACTACTATGTATGATTGATTTTACTTTATACCAATTCTTTCTTAATATAACCCGTACACAAAACGCATAATTGTTTAATATGTATGAGGCAAACTGCCAAATTGGGAATCCTCCCAAGTCAATTCCCTTGGCAAAACTCTTAAGATTATTGCCTCAGTACAAAAAAAACGGCCCGTGTCTAGGGTCAATTCGATTCACACAAACCGATTTATGAGAATCTATAAGATGTACGTGAAGGTCTCTCATTTCATTGATTGGATATTGGTACGCATTGATGTAATAAGCTTTCCTAATCACAACCAATTCTGAGCCCCTGTCTAAAAAGACTGCATTATGTGCGACACTTCCTTCTGTTGTTGCCAAACATTTGCAATAACGAATTGTATATAGTTGTTCCTCAAAAGACATCTGCTCTGGGTAGAGAATGTTATAACCCATTTTTTTAAATGCATCCTCTAGATGATGTTCCCCTACCTCTTTATTCTTATTCCATTGCATCCTTGAGAAGAAAACCTTATCATAGGTAGGCAGATCCAATGACGGAGAGGGAAGATTGTTTTTATCAAAAAACCATGCAAACTCTTTACTATAATACAAACCATCCACACGATGCTTAAAACAAGCGCTTGGATAATAAACCTTTTTGAACCGAGTATTCTTATCAACTCTATACAGATCCTCCAAATCCACACCATAGTTTTTCAGCAATGACCGAAATGATTCTGGAAGGTCATTCCCCCATATCAATGTATAAACCCATTTTTTCTCCTTTAGATATTGATACTTTTCATCAAATAAAAACCACAGATGCGTTAAATTGTCTGTAATACAATGCCCCCATGGGGCACCCCACATACCAACATAAACCACCTCTTCATCACATGTTAAAACATCCTCACCAATACGTTTTGGATCTATTTGTTGACATATAAGTGAGCTATCAGGAACCATCGCGCCACATGATTTGTATAACCCGCCATTAATCCCTGAACCCACGATAGCATCATCAAAAACGCCAATCGTCATTTCTGCATCAGACAGGTACGTTTTATTGATAGCATTAAGAGTCGCTTTCTTGAGATTCTTATCAATATATAACGAATACTCTGCCATAGTCACATAAATTATTTTATTACAATCACTCTCTCTCCCCTTTGAGCCGACAAATACGCGGCATACATCACCTTGGTGGTTTCCTTTGCCACTGCGTAGTCCGACAAGGGTTTACGGCCATAAGCAACTGCCTCCATGAAGTCTTGCATCTCACCAGTGTAACCACGGATAATCTCGTCAGAGATGAAAGGATTGTTCCAACCCAACTTGGTGCGCAGCATTTCCGAAATCTCCACATCCTGCATTCCATCCTCATCCAACAAATAGGTACTCATGGCATTATGCATCGTGAGTTTGCATTCCAAAGTGGTATCGTTACAATACAAATCCACATAGTTCAAGCTTCCGCCTAAACGGGTGTCACAAGCAACAACCACGGCCTTGGTGTTGTCGGAAAAAGTCAAGCACACCGTTGCAGTGTCCTCCACATCAACAGGCTGTGATTGGATATGGCGGTGCTCATACTCTGTCAATATGGGTGTAACGGAAGAAATGTCAGAAAGCACACTTTTAACATATGAGCCATTCAGATAGGCCTTCAACCAAATAATCGCACCCAATGGATGACTACCCACACGCATCAGAGTACCGCCTCCGTTCTTTTCCCAAGACCCTGCAACGGGTGAAGAAGAACCCGCTAGACTCTCCTCTCCTTTGGCATATAGTATTTTACTCCCTTTGGCTTTAATAATCTCTGCAGCTTTTTTGATTGATGGTGCATAAATGAAATTCTCTGCATACATGAAAAACTTGCCCGACTTGTTAATAGCCTCATCCAAGTCCTCCAAATCTTTCAATACAGACCCATACATCACTTGCTTATCAGTAGCACCTCTCCCAAAGAATCCACACAAAGGTTTTTCACAAATCACATGCTTTCCATGAGCGAGTGCCTGAATGATCATCTCCTTATGGGTATAGGGCGGTGTGCAGATATCCACGACATCTATCTCTGGATCATTAAGCAATTCCTCAAAGGTAGCATACACGCATTCAATGCCATAAGCTTCTTTCGCATTCCTCGCATGTTCGATGGTCTTACTATAGATTCCTTTCAAACACACCAAAATGCCAGACACTTTGGAATAAGCCATGCAATGCAACTGCGTTGCTCTTCCCGCACCCACAATACCAATGGAGACTTTATTCATATTCAAACAATTATTTGTCTAATCCGGAATATTACTTGTAAGATTGGAAACGGAACTGCTCCAAATAATGGGTGTCGTGATTCTTGGTAGCAGCTATGGCATCACGAGGATGTGCATTTGTCAAGCCTGTAATCAGATAAGAGGTGTTATAACCCCATGTGGGTTCCTGCGATTTCAGCGCCAACATCTCGCTTTCCACGATTTCCAGTACCGGCTCCACATGATACTTCGCTCCATTAAGATAACCCAGCAATGCTTCCGAATGGCAATTGCCAGCACCACGCCCCATGCCGAACAAGGTGACATCCAACATTTTTGCGCCCACGCCTTTTGATTCAATGGTGTTGGCAAAAGCGCACTGCTGGTTGTTATGGGCATGGACACCCGTCAGTTTGTCATATGGAGACAGTTTCTCATGGAACAGTCTGGTCAGTTTACGCATCTCTTTGGGATAAAGCGCACCATAACTATCCACGATATATACACCCATAGCAGGAGATTGTGCCAAGATATCCAATGCATCCGAGAGTTGCTTCATGGTACATTTCGAGATGGCCATGATATTGCATGTGGTCTCATAACCTTGACTCGCTGCATACTCAATCATCTCAACGGCTTCTGGTATTGTCTCAATGTATGTGGCCACACGCACCAAATCCACCGGACTTTCTGATTTTTTATGAATGTCGTTGCGAAAATCACAACGTCCAACATCAGCCATGACCGAAATTTTCATGCTTGTGGGATTGTCGCCGACTATACTATATATATCTTCATCCGACGCGAATTTCCACTTGCCGAACTTGCAGGGGTCAAACATTTTCTTGTCCGCCCGATAGCCGAACTCCATGTAGTCCAAACCTGCCGCAACATTGGTTAGGTAAACCTTCTTCACAAAATCGTCCGTAAAGAAGAAATCATTCACCAAACCACCATCGCGTATGGTGGCATCCAAAATCCTAAGGCCTTCTATATTACTCATAAAGGCAAGGCATTTACGTTATGCGTTCAGTTTATCCTTAATGATTTCGATGAGTTTGCCAACGATTCTCATATCGGGGTTCTCAATATCTTCCACCTCGAACTCAATGCCAAACTCATCCTCAATCGTGGAAATGAACTGAATAAAGCCCATTGAATCAATATAACCTTCCTCAATATAATTGAGGATCATAATATCCTTGTCTTCAGGCACGGTATATTCCCTTTGAATATACTCGGTCACAAACTCTTTAACATCTTGCATGTTTGTCATTATTAATCTAATCCCGACAATCTGATTTGTTCCAATATGCTGTTGCGCATCAGTTTTCCCATGGCATTTTTCGGCAGGGCATCCACAAAGAAAACCTTGTGAGGCTGCTGGAAATCTGCCAAATTGCGTGCGCAGTATGTCTTTATCGTACGCTCAGTAAGTTCACAATCATCTTTGCGGACAATGGCCAGAGCCACCACTTCGCCCAACCTATCATCAGGATAGGAAAATGCGGCACACTCTTCAACTTCAGGAATCTGTCTCACCACCATGTCAATGTCGTTTGGATAAACATTGATGGCACCAGTAATGATGAGTTCCTTCTTGCGACCAGCAAAATAGAGATAGCCATCTTCGTCCACATAGCCCAAGTCGCCCGTGCGGAAATAGCCATCAACCATAGCCAGTTGCATCATATTGTCCATCTTGTAATAGCCCTTGCAGGTCAATTTGGATTTACAAGCGATTTCACCGACTTCACCGACAACACAATCGCGTTCCTCGTCATCAAACAGGATTCTGACTTTCGCCTCATCAAAGGGATAGCCGACCGACTTCTGCTTGTTGGGAGCAGCTTGGAAACAAATGTCGGTAATAGTGGAGGTTTCCGATGTACCATACATCTCATGGAACTCACAATGAAGTCTGTCTATCAGCTCCATTTTCACTTTCTCCTCAAGCAAGGCGGATGAGGAAACAATGGAACGAAAACTATCGATGCCCTCGGTATTGTTCTGCTTCAACAACTCAAGTATCTGTGCCAGCTGGGCTGAAACCGCAATGGTAAATGTAGGTTTTTGTTCTGCTGCGCACTTCAGCCACAAGGCCGGAGTGAAACGGGGCAACAAAATAGATGTTGCTCCGAGTATCAGTGGCAGGATAACCAAACGCTCAGCCAATGAATGATACAGAGGTGTGGCCGCTAAAATTCTATCTTCTTTGGTCAAACCATAAACGCGGATATGCGCCAGTGAGCGGTCCACCTTGTTCTGCTGACTGATGTCGATGGGTTTGGGCGTGCCGGTAGAGCCCGAGGTCATGGTCAATATCAGACTTTCATCACCGTTGACATGCTTGCAAGCAGGGCGCGTGGTCGGCATCGTTGCCACCTCACTGAAAGAATATGCCCCCTCAAAATCGCCATCCAAGCATACCGTAACACCAAGAACTTCAACACCGCCTTTCTTCTCGCAGTCAGAGAGGAAAGACTTGCGGGCAATCAAGTGTTTCATATCACCTGATTGCATCGCGACCTTAATGGATTCCAAGGGCAGTGTCGGATTCAGTGGAACCAAACACACACCCAAATCTGCCGCCGTAAAGAACAACGCAACCGACTCAATGCTGTTGTTCATAGGTATCGCTAAATGGTCGCCATACTGCACACCTTTTGACACAAGGAAGTTGGAGTAACGACTCACGAGGTCTGCCATCTCCTTGTAGGTGGCCGTCTTCCCATCGCACCAGATGGCCTGCTTTTCAGGCATATCCGATGCGTTTTGGTAAAACATATCTGCCAGTTGACTTCTCATGACATACTTTTTATTAGTTAATCATACATTTGCAGTTCAGGAATGACCAAATCTTCAGTCTCATAATAAAGGCTGGCCCACGACAGGCCAATGCCAAATGAGCAGCCCACGCACTTCGATTTGCCATGACGAAGTTGCTCAGCCTTTTCAGTAACCATGGTGAAAGGTATGCTGCACGCACCAGTATTTCCGAAATTCAGCAAAGAGAATGGGGCTTTCTCTGGATCGATTTTCAGCTTCTTGATAATCTTCTTCACCATATAATAATTGGCCTGATGGAAAAAGAAATAATCCACATCATCCTTTTGTTTTCCAACGAAGTCAAGAAGGGCATTCACGCTCTTGGGAGCCGTTTTAAGAGCAAACGAGAACACCTCCATGCCTTTCATGAAGGTATGCAGGCGCGTCCTCTTCACATTTTTGTCGTATTCCTTCAATTCAAGGCTCTCGACCGTAACAGGATTTCTGCGTCCTCCATCTGGAACAATGATGGCCTCATAGTCTTTTCCAATAGTACCTAGTTCGCACCAAATTGGAGCAGCACTAGGGTCGTATTCCAATGCGGTGGCCGTACCCACATCGCTGAAAAGAGGATAACCTGTCTTGTCATAGTAGCAACTCTCGGCTGAACCCTGAATGCCATTCAGAAGCAACGCCCTTTTGATGCAACCGCTCTGAAGAAGAGAACCTGCTGTAGTCATACCATAGGTCCAACCAGTGCAACCCAACGTCATATCGAATGCCATCGTTGATTCGGGCAAATCCAATTTACCTTGCAACACACAGGCAGTATCAGGTTGAATGTAGTCTTTGGAGGGACTGCCGAAAATCAAAAGGTCAATCGATTCCTTTTCCCAGCCTAATTCTTCCATCAGTTTTTCTGCCGCCCGTTGGGCAAAGTCAGCACAAGTCTGTCCCGGCTTAGCCACATGCCTTCTTTCAATGCCGATACTGGGAATGATGGTCTCAAATTCGTTCTCGTCAAAATAAGGGTACTCGCTGTTTTCCTCCACTTTTGACGGAGCACAGGCGGACATGCCTTTTATTCTTATGTTGTTTAGTTTGATTTGTGCCATTCTTGTTTGATTATTGGCCAATATGGACGATTGAAGAACCTCCGTCCACTACCATGTTCGTACCTGTCACCCAACTTGAAGCATCTGACAATAGGTAAACCATGGCCCAAGCTATATCCTCTGGTTCACCGAACCTCTTCAATGGATACATGTTTTCCATTGCTTTAAGGTTATCCTCGTCATTTTCACCATTATGAACCATCGGCGTATTAATCATCGCAGGGCAAACAGCATTCACTCTAATCTTTTGAGTGGCCAACTCCAGTGCTGCATTTGGCACGAAAGAACTAATCGCACCCTTACATGCGACATACATTGAGTTGCCGTTTGTTACGCAACCAAGGGCAGCCATGGAACTAGTGAATACCACAGAGCCTCCTTTGTTTATCTTTTTCTTCTTGACCATTTTTTGGAGAAGTAAAATGGGAGCCATTGTGTCCGTCGTTAACATTGTTGTAAAGTCAGTTTCATTGATAAACTTCAATGGCTTAACTATTCCTATTCCAGCATTATTAACAAGGCCGTCAATGGATGGAATTTCCGACACCATTTTGTCTACACTAACTGAGTCTGTAATGTCACACACATAGTATGAACTATTACCAGGCTCCATCATGTCCATTGTCTCTTTTAAACGTTGTTCGTTACGGGCAACAGCAATCACTGTAGCACCCATCTTGGAACATTCAACCGCCACGGCTCTTCCAATTCCAGAAGATGCGCCAGTTACCAAAATTGTTTTTCCTTCCAAGGAAAATGGATTATACATGGTCTTCTTTATTATAAATTACAACATCTGGGATTACTAAATTCTCGGTTTCAAAATACACAACGCCCCACGACAGGCCTGTCCCAAAACCGCAGGCCAATGTCTTTTGCCTCTTGGTTCTATAATCATCAGCGCACTCTGATACAATAGTCAGTGGTATGCTAGCGCTGGTAGTATTGCCATAATTCTGCAAACTCATTGGAACTTTTTCCAAAGGAGTCTTCAAGCGTTTTGCAATAGCCTCTATTATCAATTTGTTGGCCTGATGCAACACCAATTTATCTATGTTCTCAATATCAATCTCATACTCAGAACACAGTTTCTTAATGGCTTTGGGAACTTTTGTTATGGCAAAAGAGAACACATCCATTGAATCCATATGATCACTGTTAGCACCAGGAGCCACAGCGCCTGACAGCAAATCAAGTTGGGTTTTTAAAGTCTCCATCGTATACGGATTTCTATAACCACCTTGTGTTCTGGCAAGAGTCATACCGTCTTCGCTTTTTGTCCCCCAATTAAAGCACATGTCCGGTGCATCTTCTTGATATTCCACTGCCATCGCAATTGCCGCATCGCCAAACAACGGCCTTGACTCTCTGTCCAAAGCATATTGTCCTTTTGTAGCAGTATCACCATCGAGCAACAAAGCCCGCTTGATTCTACCACTTGACAGCATTGAAGCAACAGCCGACAATGATGCGACCCAAGCCGGACAGCCGTGGAAAAAGTCCAAACACATGGTATTCTCGGATAGTCCCAACAAATCATGCACAACAAAAGATGTGGGATGATTGTGATAATCCGAATTTTGGGTCGCTAAAGTCAGCAAGTCGATGCTATCCTTCTCCCACCCCAATTCATCAATCAGTTTTTGAGCAGCTTTATAACAAATGTCACTGACAGCGATATCAGGTGTGGCAACATGCCTTCGTTCAATACCTGTTGCCGCCATCACTTGTTCCGCCTCACCTGGGCCATAAAAAGGAAGGTCTTTATTCTCTTCCACCTTGGGAGGTACACAGGCTGCTATTCCACAAATGGCAACATGATCTATTTTGAAAAATGCCATTATGCTTTAGCCTTTACAGCGTTAAACAATTCCTCTACCGTCTCGGAATTGCGAATCTCATCACCTTTGATGGTGATGTCATACTCCTCGTCCACCATGGCAATGATGCTCAACGCGATAAGCGACGACCATTCATCCAAGTCCTTGAAAACGGTGTCGGCCTTGATTTCACTGGGATCAGTGTCATCAAACTGTTCTGCGAAATGCTCAATAAATTCATTCAGTTCCATAATTGTATGTTTTTATCAATTAATACTTTAATACTTTTGCGGGATTCCCATAAACGGTATCCCCATCTTTCACTTTTTTAATAACCACGGCACCAGCTCCAACCATACAATCATTGCCTACAACAACGTGAGGCAAAATGATTGAGTTGGTTTGTATTGTTGTTGTATTCCCAAGAACGGAGCCTCCTCCCATGAAAGCTCCCGCACCCAAATGGCAATAGTCTCCAACTTTTACATCATGGCCCAGAGTCACATAACCCAAAATCGTCACGAAATCCCCAATCCTAATGTCGCACGAGATACCAGCGTTTTTACAAATAACACATCCCGTCCCTATTACTGTATTCTTTCCATTTTCAGCAGTATTGTGAATGATATTGATAAACTTTCCTCCTTTTTCCAAGACGATTTCCACATAATGCTTTTTCCAATGCGCATCGCCCATAGCGCAGATAAAGACATCATCTTCTTGAGGCTCATATTGTTCCACGGGGCCAATAATCGAAGGATATCCAGGCATATTGTCAAGTGCATCGGCCTTGTCATCGAGAAACCCTTTCATGACGAAGTCCGTTCCATATCCGATGCACTCGGGCAGCATATTGTATATCTCGCGCCCCCAACCTCTGGCTCCGATAATTAGTAATTGTTTCATTTACTTACTTAACTATTGTTCCAATAATCCTATCAATGTCCGCATCATTCAATCCATGATGCATTGGCAAACAAATCACCTCATTGGCGATTCTCGTCGCCACAGGCAAATTTTCAGGTGCAGCACTCGGCAAACCGCTATAAGTGCTAAACGAACTTATCAAAGGATAGAAATATCTGCGGCCATAGACACCTTGCTCCTGCATTTTGAAATACAATTCATCACGTGTCATGCCGTATTCCTCCGCATTGACAAAGATGGGGAAATAACTATAGTTATGCTTCACGCCTACCATATCTTCGAAGAAACGAATGCCTTTCACATCCCTCAAAGCCTCGCGATATTGTATAGCCACTTGATGACGTTTCTCAATAGCTTCATCTACTTGCTTGAGATTCAGCAAGCCCAATGCCGCACGAATCTCATCCATTTTACTATTGATGCCCGGGGCTACCACTTCAGTCTCTCCTGCGAAACCAAAATTCTTCAAATAATCTACCCTTTTCTTTGTCTCGGCATCTTTCACTATCAAAGCACCACCTTCTGCGGTATTGTAAACCTTTGTAGCATGAAAACTAAGCGTTGACATGTCGCCTTGCTTCAGAATGGATTCGCCATTCACTTCCACCCCAAAAGCATGGGCTGCATCATATATGACCTTCAAGCCATACTTGTCAGCAACGGCTTGGATACGCTCCGTATCACAAGGCTTGCCATAGCAATGCACGGGCATAATGGCGGTGGTCCTTGGAGTAATGGCCGACTCTATTTTGTCTGGGTTAATGCCACAATTTGAAGGGTCTATATCCACAAACACCGGCTTGATGCCGTTCCACCACAAGGCATGGGTGGTCGCCACAAAACTATAAGGTGTTGTGATCACCTCTCCAGTGATGTGAAGGGCCTGCAAAGCGGTAATCAATGGCAAGGTACCGTTAGTGAAAAGGCTCAAATACTCTACGCCCAAATACTCACACAAAGCCTTTTCCAACTGCTGATGAAACTGGCCGTTGTTGGTAATCCATTTGCTGTCCCAAATTTCCTTCAAAAGTTCATGGAACTCATCAAGATTGGGGAGCAAAGGGGATGTGACGGTGATTGAATCCACGTTTTTATTCATCGCATTCGTCATCTTACCATATTAAACATCAAATTGTTGTTTCATAAAGCGACCATATACCCCATACGCTTTTTCAATGCCTGTTTACTCTTCTTTAAAACCTTTCGTATTACACTTCTATGGATTTTATCAATCACAAAGCACCAATGGGAATAAACCTGGTTTTTCTTACAAAGTAGATAAACCAATCTGTAATACCTAATCTTCAAACATGACATCTTGGGTATTACGTCAAGGAACCCCTTTGTCTGTTCATCCGCAATACAAAGCAGTGTGTCGTCCAAATCAATCTTGGAAATCAATTCAAATATTCTCTTCAAAAAGAACATATACAAATCATAAACCCCATCCTTTTCCTCATATTTTCTTAATTTCCCCATTTTTATACTTTGTATCACCCCAACATACCCCGCCAACTGTTTGAATTGATCTTTGTCGGTGACAATCGAATTTTCCCTTATCCGATAAAAATAAGTAACCGATTCAACCACATAAAAAGACTTCTCAACGCACGACAATTCAAACGCCAAAATTTCATCCTCATGAATCTTTCCTTCCTCAAACATCAACCGATTTTTTAAAAAGAACTCTTTATAATACAATTTATTCCACGCCATAACATAAACCCCATGATAAAAAAAAGTATTAGTGATTCCCTGCTCATGATACAATCCTTCCGATAAAGATAATTCTGGATAAGACCGATCTTCCCCAATAACCTTGACATCACCGACAACAATATCAAACTTCTCATGTTGAAGAGGTTGCGTCAACTTTTCGATACAGTCATCCGAAATCCAATCATCACTGTCCAAAAAATAGAAATAATCGCCCTTTGCAGCAATCATTCCCGTATTTCTTGCGGCTGAAAGCCCTTTGTTATGCTCATGATGCAAAATGCGGAACTTAATTGGCCCATTATACTCATCAATCAACTTTTCAGCAACTTCCATGCTTCTGTCCGTGCCACAGTCGTCTACCAAGATGCACTCCAATGGTCCGTTATAGGTTTGCCGCATCACCGATTGTAGACAATCTTCGATGTAAGGTTCCACATTATAGACAGGGATGATGATGGAAATCATAATAGATTGATCGGACATTATCACAACTATTTTACTTATTAACTTATTTTTTAAAATGTCTATAAAAGGATTGAGCCCAATAAAAATGGCTGTATACTAAAGTACCCTCTTGCCACAGCGTATCTTTTCCCCTCGTAAAAAGAATGCGAAACCATGATTCTTTCTTAACATATGGAATCCATTCTGTTCCCATGCGCTTACCATGTAGGCATTGTAATGCGCTCAAGTATGGCATCGTTGGCATCGTAATAAACCTACATATTGTATTATTCGATAATCGGAACACCTCGTCGGAGTATTGAAAGAGCCCAGATTGCACATAATAATCTGCAAAAAGCGTCATCAATCTACTATGAATGTCAGCCCATCTTTGCTTATCCTCAACATATACCTGATCAACATCAATATCTTCATTAATTGTTTCAAACACAGGCTCTACCCCTTCTGTTGTTTTTTTATATCCTATAGTTTTAGGAAGTACATTAAGAGGAAAAAGCACCTCAAAAACCCTACTGAAATCTCCATAAAGACGTTCTTTAACAATATCATAACGATCGGACAATTCCGTGTAATAATCAGTGGGATAGTATTCTTGGGAAACATCTACAGCTCGACAAAACAATTCATAATAATATCCACGCACCACATTGCACCCCTTACTTTCAAGGTATTCATTTAAATAGACCAACGTTCGACCTGTTGAACGAATATCAATAATTCCAACATGGTCTTCCTTCGTCGCGAGTCCAATTGATTTAAAATATGCTATTTTTGCCTCATCATCTCCCTTATATAACGCGGCACGGGATATATAAAGAAAAACACATTCGATTGACGGGAACAAATGCTTATACTTTTCAGCAATGAGAAACATCATATAAGCATCACGAGCACAAAAATATAGGCGTTTGATACCATGTCGTTCGGCATCCTTCATCATTCGAAAAACAAGTGAACAATAGAATGGAGCGATGACATCCAAAACAAAGTCGGTATGGGTAGTCCATTCTGTACTATAATGCAACGCACGGCCAATGCCTGCAAGAACACTAGGATACTTAAAGCCAAGCGAAAAATCATTATCCACCCACTGTTGCTGATAGGGAGTATATGCATGATTAATCAGGGTTGTCTTTATGCCAAGTTTTCGCGGAGCCTTGTAATCACTTTGTTTATTATCACCATAATGATGCCAACGACGATACGATTTCAGGCCTTCTTTATCTTTGACATATCGAAACAAAGCACCATCATATTTCGCTGCCTTACATTCACAACTAACATAGAGGGAATCACCATCTTGATAAAAACCATGTCGTCGCATTACATCCACCAGGAACTCTGACGGAAGATACATGTCAGAAATAAAAACAATCTTATCACCTTTCTTACGACATTCGTTCACTTTATCGAGCATCGTCAATACCGGCACAAGCATCTCGCGCTCCATTTCTTGTTCCAACCGGCATAGTTCTTCTTTAGGCTTGAGTAAAGGATGGTTCCAAATAAATGCTTCCCAAATATCCTGTAATGTATAATATGAATTATCCCATAAAGATTGTTCCGTCAAACGACGAGCGGCAACAAACTCCTGTCTCACCCACTCCTCAATCTCTCCATTAAAGGCACGCAAAGAGAAAACATCAAAAAAGCACTCCGGCGTTCCGCATTTGCGAATCAAACACGTGTCGAATATGTCAAAAGAGGAGATTTTCATAAATAAAGTAGTTTTTTACGACGAAGATAATTAAGGACACCAAATATTTTCCTCTCTAATAATGAATATTTTTTATCCATGTTCCAAATTTCATATACGGATTCTCTAATTCTTTCAGATTCATATTCCGTAGAGCGCAACCATCTATTTGAAAAGCGGATATAATCCATTCTTATTTGAGAGATATGGTACTTTGATGAGATATAATCAATTAACGCTTTGAAACCCAGCGCATTCTCTCCAGATTGTGTTCGTTTTGATGTTACTACGCCCTCATGCCTTCTAAAGTAACTTAAATGCTTGTTTACAATGGCTACGTCCCCTTTTTCTGCTAAAAGAGTCCAGAACCACCAATCTCCTACTCCGACATAATTAATGTACCTATTATTTATTGACAAAGCCGTATTCCTATCAAACAATGCACAACTCGCGTTATGTATAACATTATCTAAAGCCAAATAATGAATAATGAAGTTTTTACCGCCCATAATCTGTGTACGCCATTCCTTAGAATAATAGCCAGTGATACTTCCGCTATCGTCTACAAAAACAACAGGTGCATACGCTATGACTATATTACGGTTTGTTCTAAATGCAACCACCAGTTCCTCTAACAAACTAAGTTCGCAGTAGTCATCACTCTCCGCAATCCAAATAATATCACCTTTAGCGAGGTGAATGCCTTTATCCCATTGCTTAAACGTTGAGCCAGAATTAGTTTCGTTTACCACTATCTGCGCGAGATGCGAATTATCTTTATAGCGATTGATGACTTCAAGGCTATTATCCGTAGAACAATCGTCCAGAATAATCACCTCGAAATTTGAATAGGTCTGGTTAAAAACACTATCTAAACGCTGCTCCAGATAGCGAGCGTGATTATAGTTGGGAATGATGACAGAAACCAGAGGCAGCTTTTCCATAACTCAATTATTACGTCTTATCACTTTTGCCGGATTACCTCCCACAATGGAATATGGAGCCACATCTTTTGTCACTACTGCATTTGCCGCAATCACAGATCCATCACCAATGGTTACGCCTGGTAATATCGTTGCTTTGTCACCAATCCACACATTATCACCGATAGTCACATCTCCTTTTGAAAACAAAGGTCTTTGCAAAGGATTGCCATGTAAAGTTTCCAACTCAGTATCACCATGTCCATTATCTGTTATCGTAACCCATCGTCCTGTCAAAAGGTTTTTGCCTATACGCATGTGTCCCATAGCAGTAATATGCGTATACTCGCCTATATCAGCTCCTTCACCGATACACAAATCCGCATCATGATAACCCGTAAAATGGTTTTGCCATGCGGTAACAATCACATGATGATGGAGTCGACTCCCCGCTCCAATAGATATGCATTGCGGGTCATTTGTGATGATATCTGATTCAAAAAACACCCCATCGGCCTTTTTGAATTGCCGACGCATGGACTCTTGGTATATGTATTCTCTATTTCTTTTAAGATGTTTACATAACCAAGATTTGCCATACCAATTCTTTATACGGATAAAACCATCCATTATTTTTCTGCGAAACGGATTCATCGTATTAGTCTCTTTATTTTACGTTTGATTACTCCGAATGAGTATTCGCACAGCGTCCTCCAAAAATACCACTCTTTGCCATAATACTTGAAAAGTATACTCCAACCTTTTTCCGTCTTGAAATTGCCAACATCCTTACGGATTAGCAAACGCTTTGTATAGTCCCAAACAAACGGCCAAATATCTTTTTTCAAGAATGCAACAATCTCGCAATCAACATTCTTGTTTCCACCAAGATATTCTTCCATAATATCCATGTACCAATGGATAAACACATCGAAGAAATTATATCCACCATTTGAATTAGAAGCCGCGCCTGCTTGCAATACCTTTCCAGAGAGAACTGCATTACAATCGAAGCGAAGTGTTGATTGTAAATAAAATGGCATTTGAAGCAAATGAGATGGCTTGTATCTGATTGGATCTTCAATTTCTTTTACCACGCTTTTCCTGAATATACATCCGCTCATGAATGTATAATAATAACTCACTCTTTTAACAAACTCAGTCTTATCCGAATACTCCTTAACCAAATTGGTATTCCCGTTCCCTTCGCACTCAATATATAAAAGTCCAAATTCTTTTCCCCTCAATGTATTCAGCAATAATGAAATAGTACCTGGAAGCAAATAATCGTCATCACCAAGAAGATATATATATTTCCCTGATGCCCAATTCATGCAATGCAAAAAATTCCCTGCCGCCAGAAGGTTCTCCTTATTTCTGTTATATGTAATCGGAAAACCTTGTTGGATAAAACTCTCCACAACTTCCCGTGTATTGTCAGAAGAACAATTGTCCGACACATAAATTTCCAATTCTGACAAACAAATATCTTTCAATTGCTTGGTAACACATTCCAACGATCCTTTTAATATATCGGCCCTATTATATGTCGGAATGCAAATTGACAATAAAGGTTGAATCATAAGCATTAATGCATTTTATCAATTAATAACTTACACATTTCCTCGTCATAAGTAATTCCTACCTCTTGTTCTTTCATCATTCGAAAAACCTTTCCCATTTGCGGTATCGTCAATCCTCGTTTTTGCATATACCCCACATAACTTGGATTGCGACCATTTATTGCAGACAGCAGATAGGGCATTGAATATCCCCAAGGCGATTTCTCATATATCGGTTTAAGGTATTTATCCATAACCTCAACTAATGGTTGTAAATCGTATCTTGTGCCCTTTATTTCATTTATATACTGCAACAATAATTCTAAGCATAAATTACCTGCACCTCGTCCTATTCCGAACACACTAGCATCAAGCATAATACTATGAATCCAAGGGTGTTCCATAAAAGCAATCGCATTAGAAAATGCTTGCTGCATATTGTTGTGAGCATGGTATCCCAATCTTATTCCAGATGCCAAATGCTTGTCCGCAACCAATGCATACTCCAAAAGTGTCTCTTTGATAAGCAAGCCAAAAGTATCCACTATATACAATGCATCTGGATTAATCTCACTGAACATTCTACAAACATCAGCAAATTCATCAAGCGAATACTGTTCTGTTCGTGTCGCTTGAACACTGACCTCATATCCTTTTTCTTTTAATTGTCGGCAGTATTCCAGTCCTTCCTTCAGCATCCTTTTCCACATAATTACACGCACCAAATCAACCGTGTCCTCAGAATGTTCCGGGAAAGCCGAAACCGGATAGCCATAACCGACCTCAACAATAAGTGACAATTTCTGCTTCGTTGGCTTAAACATATCCGCCACTTGCGACATATTGTTGAACTGTATTTTATCTTTTACATAGTCACATAACTTAATAAAGCCAACTTCAAAATAGTCAATACCAGTCTTACCGATTAGATTTGCGATTTCCTTTGCGTTTGCATCACCAAACCGCCAATCATTGACATATCCGCCATCTCGAAGTGTGCAATCCAATATCCGAATGCTCTCTGTCATATTCCCGCCTTTCTTCTTCTTGAATTTGTGTATGCGATAATAGGAGAAACAACAAAGCCCACGATAATGAAAGAAGCCACTTGATGTTCGATTGGGTTGTTTGCATATAGGGCCATTTTTAACCCCATAATATTGTTGATGATTAAGATATATAGCCTAATAAATATTGATTGGAAAGCAAATATTATCAAACTATTCCTTCCGTAAAAAGATAAGAATCTGGAAACACCTTTATAACCCGAATCCGAAATCAGTTTGCTCAAGCCCAATGTCCATGCTATCCCCAAAAACGCGATAGGATAAAAAAGCATTTTATACCGCCCAAACACTAAAGCATTCAAGTTAGTCCATCCGTTAAATAAGGCGAGTGCCAACCATAAAGCAAATAGTGCAATAAGACACAAAACATTGCATTTATCTAAAAGCCTGTTTATGTATGGCTTACCCCAACTTCCGACAGCAATAAACACAACGGCACACAATGCTGTGTCAATCTTAAACGGCAATCGGTTTCCTATAATTGGTATTACATGTGATATACGGTCTAATATCGGCACTTGCCAAAGAACAAAAATGGAAAGTAGCAAAAATAGAGCATAGAACACATATGGATGGGAACTCTTCTTGAATTGCTCAACCAACCAAAAAACAATTTCCGCAAAAAACAAGCAAACCAAAAACCACAAAGACGAGTTTTGTACCACATTGGTGTTTGAAGAATACAAATCCTTGATAAGAGTTTTCATGGAAATTTGCCCCCTCCATTCTGGGATACACAAACAAACAGACAAACTTACCACAAACACAATTAACCATATTGACAGGATGGATTTTGTTTTCTTAACAAAGAAAGAACCAAATGGAACATCCGTTTTTATAAACAAACCCGAAAGAAAGAAAAACAACGGCATGTGGAAAGTATATATTGGAGCCGAATATTCCAAAGCAATGGTATGACCTGCAATAACCAAGATCATGCCAATGCCTTTTGCAATATCAATCCATTCTATCCTGTTATCAATAACCATTCACCAAATCCACTCTGTTTGGAAGTTCTTTCTGGTTTTTATATGCCAAATAATTCTCAACAAAATACTGTATGGCTTCGTCCATAAAATTCTCCAAGCGTCCTGATGAATGAGGGGACAGCCAAAGATTGGGGATGTCCCACAACGGGCTGTCAGGTGTCAATGGCTCGTTCCCAAAAACATCCAATACTGCTCTGCGAATTTTTGACTTTTTCAGAGCATCCATTAAATCATGCTCGTTCACACATGCTCCGCGAGAAACATTAATAAACATCGATGATGACTTCATTTTTTCGAAAGCAACGACATCAAATATTTTGCGCGTTTTTGGGGTCAATGGAAGGCAACAAACAACATAGTCTGCCATCGGAAGCATATCACACATACTCTCAAGCGATGTAACCTTCTGAAAATGAGCCACAGGCATAACATCTCTCTTGATTCCGATACTTCTCATTCCAAAACATTCAGCTTTTTTAGCGATTAATGTTCCCACTCTTCCCGCACCTGCTATCAGAATTGTCTTATCCAATAATCCATCTACACACTGATATCTCTTCCAATGATGAATGGATTGATTTCTCAAATTCTCTTCAATCCTTGCGGAGTCAGCCAGAATATATGCCATGACATAATTTGACATTATTTCACTATTGACACCACCTGTATTGGCAACAAGTATCCGTCTTTCTCGTAACTGTTCAAACGGCAACCTCTCGACTCCTGTACTTACAATGAATAGAAATTTCAAATTAGGGCATACATTTACTATTTGAGAAATAGCATCTCTATCTCTCGCAATTAAGACTTCTATTTGAGGCATCAATTCCCAAAAACTCCAAAAATCTCGCGATAGTATGGTTACTATACCATTCGTGTGAAATTCAATCTGCTGAATCTGTTCGGGCGAAAGTGGTTCTATGGAAAACACTTCACAATTCAAAGCAACAAATACCTCCCTACTTTTGTCTTTAAACTATAATGAGTTAATACGATGCTCAAAAACAATACAATTATCACAAAAACAATCGGGACTATCACAAAATGGGTAGCCACAACACCTCGCATAAACAATTTAGATTCCGGGATATGATACACATTCCATATTATCCATTGATGAAAAACAAAAATGCCAAAACTATACTTATCCAACATTGTAACGGGTTTACTCTCTACGAATCGTCTTCCCCATTTGCCGAATATAAAATATACAATTGCAAACAACAGCAATACATAACTTATTGAACGCAAAGGTATAACACTAAAATATGGAATCTGTACTGCGCAGAACAGCACATAGACCAATAAATAAATAAATAACCTCTTCCAATCATTAAACAACTGGTCCCTATGTTTGAAAACCAGGTAGCCTAAATAGAAATAGCCATAATAAAATGCCAGAAACTCCCAACCTCCGGGAATTGAGGTATGCCAAAGCCGCCAACAACTCCCATAATAAAAAGCGACACAAAAACTTGCGCACATTAGTACATAATTAACCCATCTTCCACATTTCTTTTCTACAACCCAACATAGGACATAACAATAGAACAACATTAAACAATACCATAGATGATTAGGGCCACCATATAACATATCAGTTATATTCTTACCATATTCGAGTAGATTAATAACAAGTCCAAGTACTAAAAAAGGGATAAATAGTCTATGGAACTTGTTCATAAAGAATTCCTTAAAATCTTGATATTTGCCGCTATCCAATTGATAACAAAACAAAAAACCAGCAAGGAAAGTAAAAAGAGGCATATTTGCATCTGGAATAATTCGAGTAAAAACCCACTCATATTCTCCGCTAATCACCGTTGGCCAACAGTCTCTGAACATAATTGGGCAATAAGAATGCCATATTACTAAAGACAATACGGCGAAACACCTTAAAATAGATACATCATCTAACCGACCTAATATTTTAGTGTCTGTACTCAATCCTTACAATACTTATTGATTTCCTCAACACATAACTCGTAAACATTTTCCGAGTTATAGCGTTTGTACCAGTCAGCTGTTAGCGCAACAGCCTCACCCGTATTCAATCGTGGCTGCCATCCGAGTCGCGTCTGCGCTTTGGTAATATCCAACATCAACAGGTTTGCTTCATGCGGCGCATTCGGATCCGTCTGGTCCACCAATTCACCTTGTCCCATCTCCTTCGTCAACATCGACGCCACATCCCAAACTGGTACAACAGCATCCATCTTCGGGCCGAAGTTCCAACCCTCGCAATACTCCGTTGGATGGTCCCACATTTTTTGAGCAAGCAACAGATACCCGCTCAATGATTCCAAAACATGCTGCCACGGGCGAACAGCATGGCGATTGCGAATACGAATAGGCTCGTTGGCTTCAATAGCACGAATACAATCGGGTATGATACGGTCTTTTGCCCAGTCGCCACCACCTATTACATTTCCTGCGCGAGCACTTGCAATAGACTTGCCATGCTTCTCGTATTCTGTAGGGTTCATAAACGAACGGCGCCAACTACTGATAGCAATTTCACATGCGCCCTTGCTGCTTGAATACGGGTCATAACCGCCCATCGGTTCGTCCTCGGTGTACGCATGATTCGTTTCGCGGTTCTCGTAGCATTTATCCGTGGTTATCATCACAGCAACCTTGGCCGACGGGCAATGGCGAAACGCTTCCATCACATTAATGGCTCCCATTACATTAGTCTGCCAAGTATCCACTGGCTCGTCGTAACTCAATCGCACAAGCGGTTGGGCTGCAAAGTGGAAGACGATTTCAGGCTGGTACTCATCAAAAACACGCTGTATGGGCTTTGCATCGCGAATATCTGAACGGAGGTCCGCTTTGATTTTGCCTCCATTGCCAGACAGCACATAATTATCCTTGTCCGACTGCGGATCAAGAGCTACACCAACAACCTCCGCTCCCAACTCATGCAGCCAAATACTGAGCCATGAGCCTTTGAAGCCTGTGTGACCTGTTACCAAGACTCGCTTGCCATAATAGAAACCATTAAAAATATCATTCATATTAAAATTTCCCAATAATGAACCGAATGTATTTCAAATTCAATACAAACGAAATCATGCTACATATTAAAACCGTTAGCAAATAAATGAAAACAATTTTGATACATTCTCCATCAACAGCAAAATGTCGTATCAAAATGGTTAATACAAATGCATGAACACAATAAATAATTAAAGAATTTCTCCCGAGATACTCAAGAATACGGTTTGCAGATATCCATTTGCTTAATCCTAATATCATCAAAGAACCTGTCACCGATAGCAAAATAAGCGAAATAAACATGGATGGATTTAGGTTGATAAGCATTTGCGTAATCGCTGGGACATGATAAAAATAGCCTATATTTAGAATATTAATATGAGATAGCACAATTGTTATAATAAATGAAATTGTAAAAAGCAAAGATGCTTTTACATAATTTATTTCGTGCTTTTTCAATAACATTCCAATGCTAATGTATGGAGTCAAAAGTAATGCATGAATAAACCACCATGGTTCGAAACCATGATAAAACATACCAAAGATGAATCCTATTACAAATAACAATATGTTAACTATAATCTTACTTCGAATGTTATCAACCCAATTTGTTACAATCCAGACAATAATCCTTGCAAGGAAAAGTGATGATAAAAACCAATAATATCCACCATAAAATAGTACATTTTTCGCAAAACTATAAAACGATTCATAATTGATGTCTCTAATCAGCAGCAACAACGATAATGTAATCCCAGGAAAAACAATAGCCTTGAATGATTGACATACAAACTGGAAAAACGGTTGCTTGAAATTGCTACACCATCCAGTTATCACGAAAAAACACGGCATATAAAAAGAAATAAAAAGATTGCATGATTGATGAAGATAATCAGCGAAAGTATTGTCAATTCCGTTTGCGTGCATAACCCCATAGACATGACCGTAAACGACCATCAAAATAAGTATTCCTTTCGCAACATCAATATAATGTATTCTTTTCTCTCTTGCTTGTTCCATTGAAAAACCCTAACAAAGAAAAACCAACCATCTGCTAATTTTTCTCTATAACATAATAGGTGGAAGATTCTAATTTCACTCCTTCATGTTTAGAACCGTCCATTTACCATTTCTTCCACGGAGCCTGTCCTGTCGCCCATAGTTTTTCAAGCATTTCTTTCTCCCGAACGTTATCCATGCACTGCCAAAAACCTTCATGAACAAAAGACATCAGTTCGCCTTGTTCCACGAGACTTTCCAAAGGATCACGTTCAAACACAGTGCCATCTCCTTCTATCAAATCAAAGATGGACGGCTCCAAAACCATATATCCTGCATTGATGGGTGCTCCATCGCCGATATTCTTTTCACGGAATGACTTGACTGCATTGTCACCACCGATATTCAATATACCTTTGTCCTGTTTGAGTTTAACGGCAGTGAGTGTAGCTTTCTTGCCATGAGACCGGTGGAAGGCAAGCAGTTTGTTGATATCCACATCGCACACGCCATCACCATAGGTCATAAAGAAAGTTTCATCGCCCACAAATTTCTGAATACGCTTTATGCGCCCACCAGTCATCGTATTGAAGCCCGTGTCAACTACTGTCACGCGCCACGGCTCGACGTGGTTTTGATGGATAGTGACTTCTTCCTTTCCATGCGTATAATCAAACGTTACATCACTGGTCTGCAAAAAATAGTTGGCAAACCATTGCTTGATATACTCCTGTTTGTATCCAGCACAAATGATGAAATCCATATGCCCATAAAAGGCATACTCTTTCATGATGTGCCACAAGATAGGCATCCCACCTATCTCAATCATCGGCTTCGGACGGAAGATGCTTTCTTCGCTAATCCTCGAACCGAAACCTCCTGCCAAAAGTACTACTTTCATTTCTTACAATAACGCCGATTACTACAAATATTTTTTGGGTCTCTTCACCTCACCCGCCAGTCATCAATGAGTTCTTTCTCCGTCGAGTTGTTCTTGTCTACAACAACCATACTATTCAACTATCAACTTCCAACTGCCTCACACTGTATCCATAAAACTCTTCTGCACCTTGTTGAAAATCAGAATACCGAGAGCCAAGACAACGAGCATGAAAACAAAGCTATAAGCCAGCCAGCCCCAGCCAATGAACTGCCCTGCGCTCAAGGCGCCGTGTTTGAAGGTCTCGATAATGGGGGTCACAGGGTTGAGACACATCAGCGTCATCAGGTCGAAGCCCTTAAATGTCTTGCCAGCCACCTGGCTCAAGGGATAGACGATAGGCGTGGCGTACATCCATAGCGACATGAAGAAGGAGAACAGAATCTGCAAGTCGCGATACTTGGTCGTCATCGAGGAAATGATGATGCCAAAGCCCAAGGCTAAACCAGCCAACATCACCACCAAAAGCGGGAACAGAAACAGATACCAGTTAGGACTCGGTGCCTGCCCGATGATGGCGTAATAGATATACACCAGCACAAACAATCCCAGCTGTATACCAAACCGCACCAAGTTGCTGATGACATTTGACAAAGGCATAATCAATCGTGGAAAATAAACTTTGCCAAAGATACCAGCATTGGCAACAAATGTGCTCGAGGTCTTGCCAAGGCAATCGGCAAAATATTGCCACATGGCAACACCGCCCAAATAGAACAAAGGCTGAGGAATACCGTCGGTAGGGATACCAGCGATGCCCCCAAATACCACCATGTACATGATAACCGTGAAGGTGGGTTGGATGATCCACCACAACGGCCCCAAAACGGTCTGCTTGTATTGTACCGTGATGGTTCGCTTCACAAAAAGCGTCAACAGGTCACGATAGTCCCATATTTCTTTTAGGTTCACCTCAAAAAGCTTGTTCTTAGGCTTGATGACGGTGGTCCAGTTTTCGTTTTCAGTCACTGTTTGCGTCATAATCGTCTTTGAAAAAAATACACAGCTCCGCTATTCTGACTCCCATCAAACCGCGTTAACTTTCTCATTTTTCGCTATTTACGGAAGTCTCCGAAAGAAATGCCGTCCACATTTGCACGCGCCAATGCAGACCACACTTTTACAGATTGCAAAAGTAAACATTTATTTAATACAAAATGAAAAAAATGTGTTAAATTTAGTCCCACTACTTGGAACGCTTACCTTTAAAAACGATATTACCCACAATCTTCCAAAAATACTTCCAATCGGTGCGGAAAGGATGCTCCAAATAGGCCTCCAAATAGCGGCGCTCACTGTCTTGGATTTCCTCCAAAGTTTCGGGCATGTCAACATAAAACGGAGGAAGGAGACCAGGCTTTGTTTTTATTCTAAGTTCCTGAATCTCTTTTGTATAGAGATCAAAATACTGTTGGCTTAAAGGCCTGACTCCCACCAATTTCATCTGCCCCTTCAATATGTTGATGATCATGGGCAACTCGTCGAGCCAGGTCTTGCGCAAGAAACGCCCCCACTCCGTCACGCGGTAGTCATTACTGAACTTGCCACCTACATCGAGGTCGTTGTTCTCGTAGACATAGGTCTGAAGATATTCGGAATACGCAAACATCGTCCTGAACTTGAACACATTGAACTTCTTACCGTCTTTGCCGATTCTGCGCAACCTAATAAGAGGGCCATAAGTATGAGGCTCTTTGTGAGGCGGACGTTTCTTTTGGCTGATAACACAATAACGATCGTGGATGTACTGCTCACTAACCACCTCAAAGCCACAATAGTACAACCTACCAAGCACTTCCGGTCTGGGGAACACTTTCCTGACTTTCTTGGTACACCAATAGTAGAAACGGCGCGTCAAGCCCAACTTGGGACACACCCTATGCCACAGAAAGTCAAAGAAATAAAGGAAATAGGCAAGAAATTTGGGATAGTCGCAAAAGAATTGGGCGCGACGTTTCTGAGATGTGTCGAAAGCACACAAAAGATAGCCGTCCTGCTTCAACTTCGCATTGGCGCTGCGCAAATACCTGTTCAAATGACGGATGGCGTTCAGATGGTCAACGGCAAGCAGCACCTCGGCCTCTCCATCAGGCACTGCCCATGACTTCTCGGCATAGTCGTTGAGCCATTTTGACCTTTCGGGCCCTCGGGGAGTTTCCGCCACCTCAATCAGCTCGCGCAGTTGTTCGGGGGCATTATCGAACTCAAACTTCGGGGCATGTTGCGTCTCTGTGACGGCCAAATACTCCATCACCTCGTCGTAATTGTCGCGAGAAGCCATATCGTTGAAAAAAGCCCTAACGCCCATACCTGACAATGGTTTATTTCTTCAAAAACGCCTTGACCACATCACATATCCTATCCTGATCCGTTTCGGAGAGATAAGGATGAATAGGCAAGGAGATAACCGTATCGGCCAACTGGTCGGAGACTGGACAAAGATTATCTTTGATATTCAAATAGTTGAATGCTGTCTGACGGTGCATCGGGATAGGATAATAGATGGCCGTGGGGATGTCGAGCGCCTTCAAGGCTGCCTGTAATCCTGCCCTAACCTCCTTGTTTTCCACCTGCAAGGTGTATTGTGCCCAGCTGGAATAGAAGCCTTCGGGGACAATAGGCGTCTTCACCACGTCTTTCAGCTTTTCGGTATAGCGTGCCGCAACCTTATTCACATCAACCAACTCATACTCCTTAAAAGCCTTCAGCTTGACAATGAGAATGGCCGCCTGGATGCTGTCCATACGTGAGTTCATACCGATGCGAATGTTGTCGTAGCGGTCGCTACCTTTGCCGTGGATGTGATAAGAGTCGACAAGTTGAGCCCATTCGTCGTTGTTGGTGAACACTGCGCCGCCGTCGCCATAGCAGCCGACTGGTTTGGCAGGGAAGAACGAGGTGGTGGCAATGTCACCAAAGGTGCAAGCTTTCTGTTCGCCGATGCAGCCTCCAAAGCCTTGGGCACCATCTTCGAGGACATACAGACCGTGTTTGTCAGCCACTTTGCGGATGGCCTTGAAGTCGGCTGGAAGTCCAAACAAATCAACGGCAATGACGACGCGAGGCGTCAGTTTGCCGGCTTTCAAGGTCTGCTCGATTTTACGCTCAAGGTCGACGACATCCATGTTGAAAGTATCCTTGTCGACATCGACGAAGACAGGCGTCGCGCCTTGCATGGCTATAACCTCTGCAGACGCGAAGAAGGTGAAACTAGGCACAAACACAGCATCACCGGGTTTGACATCCCATGCCTTCAAGGCCAACAGCAAGGCATCGGTGCCGCTATTGCAGGCGATGCAGTGCTTCACGCCGACATATTCGGCGAACGCCGTCTCCATCTCCATGATTTTCGGGCCCATCACGTAGGCCGACGATGCGACCACGTCGAGGATGGCCTTGTCCATTTCGTCCTTCAGGACGGTATATTGGGTTTTGAGGTCTCTGAATTGCATCTTAATCAGTTGTTCAGTTAGCAGTTGTTCAGTTGTTTAGTTAAATTGCCATCGTGTTCTGCATAGCGACGACCACATTCGCAACGCAAGGAAGCGTCGAGGCGTTTACCACATTCGCATACCCACCCGATTTGTCGGGCAGGCACGCCGGCCATCAGGGCATAGGGTTTCACGTCTTTGGTCACCACAGCACCAGCAGCGATAAGGGCACTCTTGCCTACCGTGTGACCGCAGACCACTGTGCAGTTGGCACCCAACGAGGCACCTTCACAGATTCGGGTCTTGGCATACATGCCATGCACAGGGAAATGGGCACGCGGCGTGACCACATTGGTGAACACGCAGCTCGGGCCACAGAACACATTGTCCTCAATCTCAACGCCTTCGTAGATGGAGACATTGTTTTGCACACGGACATTGTTGCCAATCTTCACATTGTTGCCCACATTGACATTCTGGCCAAAAGAGCAGTTCTCGCCAATCACGGCACCCTTCTGGATGTGGCAAAAATGCCAAATCTTAGTGCCTTTACCGATGCTCACATTATCGTCAACGTAGCTGCTTTCGTGTATGTAGTAGTCGTTCATTTTTTTCTGTTTAATCCCATCCCGAGGCCAGCACATCAGCGATATGGATCACCTTGATGGGCAAACCTTCCTTCTCAATATAGGCTTTCTGGTGCATCAAGCAGGTCATATCAGTCGAGACGATGTATTCGGCACCCGTGTTCATTGCGTTTTTCACCTTATGGCTCGCCATGCCCATCGCTAAGGTCTCATGGTTGACTTCGAGCGAGAAATCAGCGCCACAGCACAGATCGGGCTGCTTCATCTCCACCAATTCCAAGCCCCTCACTTTCGACAGAAGTTGGCGTGCTTCCTTACCCAAGCCCAAGCCCCGCAAGGCGCTACAACTGTCATGGAACGTCACCTTATGAGGGAACTCCGCGCCAAAGTCGTCGAACTTCAATTGGTTGACCAAAAAATCGGTCAGCTCATAAACATTGGCCACCATCCGCTTGAAATTCAAGTGGTTGGCAGTGTTGAAGAACAACTCTGGATAGCGTTTCTTGATGTAATGCACGCAAGCCGCAGAGGGTGCCACCACAGGACCGTCGTAGGTGAAATCGTTGAGGAACTTGTCGCCCAACTCCTTTGCATCCTCCAAGAAACCAGCATTATAGGCAAAACGCCCGCAGCAAGTCTGCTCAGGATTATAATCCACTTCAACCCCTGTGCGCTGCAACACTTTCATCGTGTGGGCAGCCACCTCGGGGAAGAATTGGTCGATGATACAGGGCACAAACAGCTCAACTTTCATGGCATAATACACAAAAATCGGGCAAAATTACGGATTTTTTTTTAAATGATAATAATTATTCCAAAAAGCTTGCCTTTTACCTCTTTACAGGTAAGAAAGCTGCATCTTCCCAGAACCCAGGATAGGATTTCTCCACCACTTCAGGATGGTCGAAAGCAACGGCTCCGACGAGCATGGAAAGCGGTGCCAAAGCCATCACGATGCGGTGGTCATTGTGAGCGCAAAAACGCAAAGGATGATTGCCCAATTTCGCTAGTTCGGTTTGCATCGCTTCCACCCTATCCGACTCCTTGATAGAGAGGTTGTCAAGTCCCGTGAATTGCGCGTCCATCTTCAATCCAAAGCAGGTGGCAGCCATAGTCGGATAAAGGTCGGGATGGGCTGAAAAATCAAAATTCAAAAGGCGTTTCTCGAAAGGGATTTTCCTCAAGACAATGGCATCGTTTTCAACAAAAGTGCCCACGCCCAACTGTCGCATCCATTCGGCAATGATAGTATCACCCTGTAGCGAAAATGGCGACAGACCTCGCAACCGAATCTCACATTCTTCACTCAAAGCCGCCATTTCATACCAATACGAGGCCGCGCTCCAATCCGCCTCAATCGCAAAATCATTGGGTTGATAGGGTCTTGGCTTGACCAAAATTCTCCTGCCTTCTTGTTCAACTTTTGCACCGAAATGCCGCATTATGGTCAGTGTCATTTCAAGATACGGCAGAGAACTCAGTTCGCCAAGCAGCTCCATTTCAAGGCCTTGCGACCATGTCGGAGCTGCCATGAGCAACGAAGAAGCAAACTGGCTGCTTTGGCTCATTTCAATCTGGACTTTCCCGCCTGAAATGGGCTTTCCAATGATTTGCAATGGCAAGCAGTCCTCTTTTTCAATACACTGAATATCAGAACCTAACTTTCTCAAGCAATTTACCAGTGGTGCAATAGGACGCTGTTTCATCCGTTCTGATCCTGTAAGAATCCAATTGCCTTCACGACAGGCCAAAAAAGTGGCCAGGAAACGCGCTGCCGTGCCACAATCGGCAATGTCGATGAGGCGAGGATCACCTCCTATGTCATTCCGTGTGTAGGGTTGTGGGTTGGCAATGGAATCTATAGGAGGAAATCCTCGCAATGCCTTCAACAAGACTCGGGTATCCTTAGACTCCGAAAGATTCTGAAAATCAGGCATAAATCCACCATACGCCGCTATCATCAAGGCGCGGTTGCTCTCGCTCTTGCTGGCAGGCAGGGTGATGTCGCAGCGCAAATTCATCTTTTCGACACCTTATTTATAATAAAGGTTATGGCTTGCCTGACCAGCTCCGTTTCCACATCCACATCCCAAACGGGTTTACCGACAGCCTCAAGCAGAACAAACTGCAGCTTTCCGTCGCGGTTTTTCTTGTCGTGAGCAAGAAAAGCCATGATAGGCTCAATATCAGTTGCACTCAAACGGATTTCCGTTTCGGAAAGCAGCATGGGCATGCGTTTTTCGTATTCATGAAGCACAGCTTCATCCAGGCCGCATCGTTTCACGGAGAGCCACAAGGCACCCAGCATGCCCAAGGCCACTGCTTCGCCGTGCAACAGCGGACAATCCGTCGTCAAACAATAGCTTTCAATGGCGTGGCCGATGGTGTGACCGAAATTCAATATCTTACGCAGTCCCGACTCACGAAGGTCTTTTGCCACAATTTCCCGCTTAATGTCGCCAGCCTGTTGTATGTAGTCTTGAAAATCATCCGAGGTGATTGTCAAAAAAACAGGATCCGCGATGAAGCCGTATTTCACCATCTCCGACATGCCAGAGCAGATTTCCCGTTGAGGTAAAGTCGACAGAAACATAGGGGCGACCAGCACTTTCTCCGCCTCAGCGAAAGTACCGATTTGATTTTTGGCACCACCGAAGTCGATACCCGTCTTCCCTCCTATCGCCGCATCCACCATAGCGAGCAAGGTAGTCGGCACATTGATGAAACGAATGCCACGCTTGTAGGTGGAAGCCGCGAAGCCGCCCAAATCCGTAATGACACCGCCTCCAAGATTGATCAGCAAGGCATTACGGTCGGCATGGTGCTTCATCAAGGTTTTCCAAATACGTTGGACGGTTTGCAGGTTCTTGTGCTGTTCTCCCGCCTTGATGATGATATCGGTTGCCGAATCGCAATGCAGCCAATGGGTCACTTCAGGCAGCCAAAATGGGGCCACGTTCTCATCGGTCAGGATGAAGACTTGAGAGGCTTCAGCTATGGTTTGTTTCATTTTATCGTTCATTTCCAGCCTATTAAATAGGGATAAATGCTTCCGTATGTTCTACTTGATTCCTCTTCAGTGTTCCAATTCAGAATCTCATCTTTGTCGTTACAGACCAATCCAACTGGAACATAATTCACACGCTTATAATCTTTTAACAGATTTTTACATTCGTTGTTGATGAAAATCTTGTCGAAAAAGCCTTGCCGTGATGCCTTGCTGAACAAAAACACGTTGACATTGAGACCTTCCAAGCGCATGACTTCGTCCAACTCACCGATGCAAACGACGATAATCGCCTTTGAATCAGAGGCATTACCGAGATAAGGCTTCAAGTTATTCTCGAAATCACTTTGCCCTGCTGGGCACCATGAAGTCATAAAGTAGAGAATCGTCGTGTCGTGAGAGGCAATCACTTCAGCAACATCTTGCCTGTCGTAAGTCTCAGAATTCTGATTTTCACCAGAAAAACAACCGGTCAACAAACTTGCAGCAAAAATGATTAATACAAATAGTAATCTTTTCATAATCAATCGTTTATTAGCTCACATTTGATAACTCTTTCATCATCGGTTTCGCCATGCTGAATCTCCACGCGAATGTACTTTTCAGGTAAAAGCGGTTCAATCATTTCGGGCCACTCGATGAGACAAAGGTTGCCGCTGTCGAAATAGTTCTCATAGCCGATGTCGTAGGCCTCTTCTAGCTTCTTAATACGATAGAAATCAAAATGATAGACCGATTCACCTTCCTCAGTGACGTACTCGTTGACGATGGCAAAGGTCGGGCTGTTAACCTCGTCGGTGACACCCATTCGGTGGCATAAATTTTTGATTAGCGTGGTCTTGCCAGCGCCCATTGAGCCATAGAAGGCTATGACATCGGCCTCGTCACGCAGGGAAATCAGGTAATCGGAGACCTCGGTCAGGGCTTCGACACTGTTTATTTTGAATTGCTTATCCTTCATTGCAAACTTATTACGCTGCAAAGATAACCATTTATGGGATTGCCTTGCGGCAAGAAATCTATCAAAAATCAATTATAAAATCTGCCAAAATCTATCTTGCTGATTTTCATTGATTTTTAAAGTTATTTTAATAGATTTCTTTGCGAAGCAAATTCCAAAACAACCATTATTTCGCCGTGAGATGCGTCACGGGAATTAGCATTTCGCTCATGGAGATGCCTCCGTGTTGGAAGGTGTTGCGGTAATAGCTGACGTAATAGTTATAGTTGTTCGGGTAGGCGAAAAAGTCGCTCTCACCAGCGAAGACGTAGGTCGTACTCAAGTTGACTTTCGGCAAGAAAATCTTTTCGGGGTCTTTCACCTCGAAGACTTCTTTCGGGTTGTATTTCAGGTTTTTGCCGTACTTGTAGCGCAAATTGGTGTTCACTTCCCTATCTCCCAAGATGCGAACGGGCTTTTCGACGTAGGTCGAGCCGTGGTCAGTGGTGATAATCATGCCACAGCCCTTCTCGGCGATGAAGCGCATCATGTCGAAGAGACTGGAATGTTCAAACCACGAATACATCAGCGAGCGGTAGGCTTCCTCGTCGTCGGCCAATTCACGAATGATTTCCATTTCCGTGCGAGCATGCGACAACATGTCAACGAAGTTGTATACAATGACATTCAACTTGTTAGGCATCAGGTTGGCCATTTGCTCGAAGAGCTTCTTGCCTGCCTGCAAGTTCAACACCTTATTATAAGAGTACTTGATATTCTTGCCAAAACGCTTCAATTGCTCGCCAAGTAGTTCGCCTTCAAACTGGTTTTTAGTGCCTTCGTCCTCCTCGTCGACCCACCATTTCGGGTAGCGGCGGCGGATTTCAAGGGGCATCAGTCCGGCAAAAAGGGAATTTCGAGCATATTGCGTGGTCGTAGGCAAAATGCTGTAATAGATGTCGTCGGCCTCCACGCGGAAGTAGTTCTCAATCAGCGGCTGGATGGCCTTCCACTGGTCATAACGCAGGTTGTCGATGACGATGAGAAACAGCGGTTTGTCGTTGTCGTCGAGGCGTGGGATCACCTTATCGCGTACCACGGTGTGTGACATCACGGGTTTCTCCGACTTGCCTTGAATCCAGTCGACATAATGCTTTTCGATATAGCGCGTGAACTGTGTGTTGGCCTCCTGCTTTTGATCGGCGAGAATGCCCTTGATGCCTTCATCAGTCGATTTTTGAAGTTCCAACTCCCAGCGTACCAGTTTTTTATACAATTCAACCCATTCGTCAAAATTGAGGTTGTTATTCAGATCCATGCTAATCTGCCGGAATTCCTGTTGATAACCCATCGTCGACTTCTCATCGCGAAGTTTTTTGTTCTCGAGGTTGCGTTTGAGCGACAGCAGTATCTGGTTCGGGTTGACGGGCTTGATTAGGTAATCCGCTATGTTAGAACCTATTGCGTCCTCCATGATACGCTCCTCCTCGCTCTTGGTGATCATCACCACGGGGAGGTTGGGGTATTCGCGCTTGATGACTTCGAGTGCCTCGATACCCGAGATGCCTGGCATCTGCTCATCTAAAAATACAATATCGAAATGGCGTTGGCGCACGAGGTCGATGGCATCGGAGCCGTTGTTGGCCGTAACTACCTCGTAACCTTTTTGTTCCAAAAACATGATATGGGGCTTTAGGAGATCGATCTCGTCGTCGGCCCAAAGGATTGTCGTTTTGTCCATAGTTTGTGTATTTATATGGATAAACGCAAAAATAGAGTTTTTGTTTTATATGATTGCAAAAATACCATTTCGAAAAGCATAGATTCCCGCTCACGCAATTGCCCATGCTGGAATGACATGCTTTTCGAAAAAAAGCACTACCTTTGCAGCAAATTTGCAACCGATGGCTTCAGCATCCAACAAAAAGAAAATCTTCAACGACCCGATTTACGGTTTCGTCAACATCCCCGACGAGTTGCATTTCGACATCATCGAGCACCCTTATTTCCAAAGGCTTAGGCGCATCAAGCAGGTCAGCATGACCAACTTGGTGTATCCAGGCGCCAACCACACGCGTTTCGCCCATAGCCTTGGTGCCATGCATTTGATGCGGCGCGCCATTCAACTGCTGCGCGGCAAGGGATATGATATCACGGACGAGGAATTGGAGGCCGCTTCTTTGGCCATTCTGCTCCACGACAGCGGGCACGGTCCATTTTCGCACACCTTAGAAAACAGCATCGTGCAAGGTATTTCACACGAAGACCTTTCGTTGATGGTGATGCAAAAATTCAATGAAATCCACGACGGACGCTTAGATAAAACCATCCAAATGTTCAAAGGGGAATACCAGAAAGGTTTTCTCAGCAAATTGATTTCCAGCCAGTTGGATGTCGACCGCATCGACTACCTGAAACGCGACAGCTTCTTTACCGGCGTGGCTGAGGGCAGTGTGAATGCGGAACGTTTGTTGGAGATGATGGAAGTCGTTGGAAACGAGTTGGCGATTGAAGCCAAAGGTATCTATTCCGTGGAGAGTTTCATTGTAGCTCGCCGCATCATGTATTGGCAGGTGTACATGCACAAGGCCGTGCTGAGTGCCGAGTATATGCTGCGCAACATCCTGAAACGCGCCAAGATGCTCAGCCAGAAGCGCGATTTGTTTGCCACCCCTGCCCTGTCATTTTTCCTCAAAAACCCAAAGCCTTTCCAGAGCGACGACTCCGATTTCGTCTTGGACAAGTTCTGCCAGCTCGATGACTACGATGTGATGACGGCGGTAAAGGCCTGGTGCGATGACGAAGACCGCGTGCTTTCAGAGCTTTGCCGACGCCTGACGGACAGGCATTTATTCAAAATCGAGATGCGCGAGGACGAGTTCGACCCGAACTACATCGAAGAAATTAGGAACAAGATTGCAAAGTATTATGGTTGGACTCATGAGGAGGCGGATTTTGCGCTGCTGCAGGGCGTTTCTTCGAACCATGCATATCATCCTAAAAAGCCGGCCATCAATATCCTTTACAAGGACGGCACGATGAAGGACATCAGCGAGGCCTCCGACCAACTCAATATTTCGGTGCTCTCTCAGCCCGTGGTAAAGCATTTTATTTGCTATCCGAAGGAACTACAGATTTAGCGTCTCCTAAGCTTTGGCTTCCTGATATTCTTCTCAGGATGTTTCACGGAATCAGTGAAATCCGACCAATCCTCCACCTTGAAGCCTCGAATGTCGCGCACTGAGTTCCTGAACCATTAATGCTTCTCCAATTGGGCGACAACCATGTCAAAGGCTATTGCAAACATAGTTCCTTCTCATTGACGGGTTCAAAATAATCGCTTTCACCCCAGAAAATGCGACCGAGATTGTCTTTTGCAGCAATGACAATACCTCGATAAGGATTGTCCTCAACCTCAATCACTTCGCCCATCACCCAATCGGTCAAATGGGTGAGATATGGGCTGATGTTCACATATTGTCCGACTTTCATAACTTTTCAATTTGGCGCAAAAATAAGCAATATTTTCCTTAAAACCGAATCATTACACGAATTTTCATAAATGTATCACAAATTAGTCAAAAATTCAATTTCTCACAATTCGTGTTTTATTCGTGATAATTCATGTTTATACTCACTGCTTTCCAGCAGCATTCATAGCCTTTGCCCGCCTCTTCGAATCCTCCATCACTTCCAAAGCCTGCTGCTGCAAGAATTTTTCTTCTTCCGTTTCGGGTTCGATTGTGATGCCATGAGGCTTGGAATGGTGGTTTTCATCTAGATAGGAGAAGGTGGCGAAGCCGTCGGCGGCGACTTTTTCAGGCTCGCGGCTGCGATACATTTTTGTATACACAGTCAAGGTGCTGCGACCTACAGAAATAACTTTACTTTCGAAGGTAACGATGTCGCCAGCGAAAATCGGGAACTTGAAGTCAATGCCGTGAAGCACGAGAAGGACGGTGTCTTTCGTGTCGACATACTGCGCCACAGCGAAATAGGAACTCTCCAAAAACCACTCTGAGCAACGGCCTGCGAAAAAGGTCTGGTGGTGGTTTAAGTCAGCGAGTTTGATTAATCTTTGAGAATAGGTTGCTTTCATTTTTAATGCGGAATTATGAATGATGAATGCTGAATGTCGCAATGCGCTGCTGGGCTTTGCCCACATTCCGCATTCTTCATTCCGCATTCAGCATTTATTTTATGGAATTGGTATTTTAAGTCCGTCATAAGCGAGCATCATACCTTCGGGGAGTTCGCGGTTGATGTCAGCGGCGAGGCCCATGCTATGGCTACAATGCGTGAACCAAGTCTTCTTCGCTCCCACCTTTCGCGAAATCCTTATCGCCTCATCCAAGGTAAGATGCGAGTAGTGCTTTTTCTTTTGCAAGGCCTCAATAATCAGGTATTCAACACCTTGAAGTTTCTCAATTGCTTCTTCGGAAACCTCGCTCAGATCGGTGACGTATGCAAAATTACCTATGCGGAAGGCATAGCAAGTCAAGGTGAAATGTTTCAGTTTGATTGGGATGAAATGCAAATCACCAATGTCGAAGGGAGTCTCATCAAGGCGGTGGATGTCGTAAGTCGGTGCGCCCGGATAGGGATGTTCGTCAAAGGCGTATGAATACTCCCTTTTGATCTCGGGCAGAGCCGTGTCATCGACATATAGCGTCATGGGCTTCTGTTGTCTGAAGATATAAGGGCGCAGGTCGTCGAGACCACCGATATGGTCCTTATGCTCATGGGTGATGAGTACCGCATCCAACTTAGTGACGTTCTCGCGCAACATCTGTTGGCGGAAGTCGGGACCGGCATCCACAGCCACCGTCACCTCGTCGGTCTGGATCAAGATGGAGGTGCGCAGACGCTTGTCGCGCGGGTCCTTCGAACAGCACACGGGGCAGGTGCAGCCGATGACTGGTACGCCCTGCGATGTTCCGCTACCTAAAACAGTGACAATCATATTTTTAGTATTCTCTTGCATCCCAAAGGCAATTGCAATAATAAAAGTGCAAAATTAGCGTTTTTTGAGCAAAAAATCCGCTATCTCATAGAATTTCCCTAAATTTGCGGCATGAATATTTCCTCTTATCTCAGAAACAGAGCCTTAAAGCGTGCTCTTGAGCAGTTTCTCGCCGAGAAGACGGCTCCAAAAATGCCCAATCTCCAGCGGGTCACCTCGGTATTGATTATCCTTGACGAGCACGACAAGATCATCCATAAGAATATTGAAAGCAGCGTGAAGGCCTTGTTTGGCGCCGGCCGTTGCGGCTTCATCATCCTATGCAACCAGATGTCGGACACCATCCTGCAAAGCGACCTCTACAACGAAATCACGCCCAAGGATTTCGGCTTCATGAGTGTGCTGAAGCCTGACAAACACGAATACCTCAGGAAGTTGCCCTACAGCACCATGATCGTCAACATGGCGGGGAAAAACGCCGAAATCAGCGACTACCTCTGCACCCTGCCCAAGTCGGACTTCAGAATCAGCTTCCATCAAAGCAAAAATGTCGGCATCTACGACTTAGTCATTGAGAACCCGAGAGGCATCGATCCTGTCTCCAACATCCATGTGCTGCACAACTATTTAAAAGCTTTGTCGGGAACGCAACAATAATAAAGACGCGGGACTGCGAGACTATGAGACTGCAGGGCTTGTCAGCATTCGAGAATTAAACCGAACAAAATAATGAAGCATAATCCATTTAAAGGTACGGGCGTTGCCCTTATCACCCCGTTTAAGCAAGACTTTTCCGTTGATGTGGAGGCATTGGAACGCATCGTCAACCATGTCATTGACAATGGCGCGGATTTCCTGGTTGTTTTGGGAACAACTTCTGAAGCACCCACCCTTACTGCTGATGAGAAAAACTTGGTAATCAACACGATACTAGCGACTAACAATGGCCGTCTGCCCGTCATGCTCGGCATGGGAGGCAACAACACGCAAGCCGTCATTGAGGCCATCAAAGCCGTCAACTTCAAGAACATTCAGGGTATCTTGAGCGTTGTGCCATATTACAACAAGCCCAACCAGCGTGGCATGAGGGCCCATTTCGAGGCCATTGCCGATGCCAGCCCCGTCCCTGTCATCGTTTACAACGTGCCCGGCCGTGTGGGCGTAAACCTGCAAGCCTCCACCTGTGTGGAACTCGCCAAGCACCCCAACATCATCGCTGTGAAAGAAGCTTCGGGCAATTTACAGCAAATCATGGAAATTTTGCGCGACAAGCCCGCCGACTTCGACGTGATCTCGGGCGACGACGGCATCACCCAGCCCTTGATGGCCCTTGGCGCACAAGGTGTCATCTCTGTGGCCGCCAATGCCTACACCGCGCCTTTCAGCCGCATGATGCGTGCCATGAAAGAGGGTCGCACCGAAGAAGCCCTTCGTCTGCACTATGCCATGCTCCGCATGAACCAACTCATCTTCGCTGACGGCAACCCGGCTGGTATCAAATGCCTGATGAGCCACATGGGCTTGTGCGAAAACGTGCTGCGCCTGCCTTTAGTGACCGTGAACGAGAAGGTGGAAGTTGATATCCTTGAAGAATGGAAACAATTGAAAGACAAATAATTAAATATAAAATGAAGACTTTACGTTACTTTATTCTCATGCTTGCCGTCGTTCTTGGCGGCAACATCTTTGCCCAAAAGAGCCAGCAAGAACTTAACCAACTCATGCAGCAACGCAATGAGTACTATTTCACCTTCAACCTGAATGGCGACGACGACCTCAATGCCATTGCCCACACCATCTCGGTGGACCGCGTCGACGGAAAGACGGTGACTGCCTATGCCAACAACGAAGACTTCGTCCGTTTCCAAAAACTCGGCTATGAAGTCACCCTTCAGACGCCGCCTTCGCTTCGCGAGGTAGTGGCCATGTGGGATGGCAGCAACCGCGCCGAATACGACTGGGACAGCTATCCCACCTATAGTGCCTACGAGAACATGATGTTCCAATTCGCCACCGACCACCCCGACAAGTGCGAAATCATCACCCTTGGCACTTTGCCCAGCGGTCGTAAGATCTTGATCGCCCACCTCAACAATGGCACGGCTGACGGTAAGCCGAAGTTCCTCTACACCAGCACCATCCACGGTGACGAGACCACAGGTTGGATTATGATGCTCCGCCTCATCGACTACCTATTGGAGAATCCCGACGAACCTGAGGTGCAGACCGTGATGAACAACATCGACCTTTACATTGGACCCAATACCAACCCCGACGGCACCTATCATGGAGGCAACAACACCGTCAACGGTGCCAGAAGAGAGAACGCCAACGGCATTGACATGAACCGCAACTATGCTGATCCTCATGGCGGTCCCCACCCCGATGGCCACGAATACCAAACTGAAACCCAATGGTTCATGGACTTTGCTGCTGAAATCCCCTTTGTGATGGCTGCCAACTACCACGGCGGTGCCGAGGTGATGAACTATCCTTGGGACAACACCTATACCCTCCATGCCGACGACGCCTGGTACCAACTCATCAGCCATGAATACGCCGACGAGTGCCATAAGGTTAACCCGAACTACATGACCGACTACAACAACGGCATCACCAACGGTGCGCAGTGGTACATGATCGGCGGCGGCCGTCAGGACTACATGAACGGCTATGCCCAATGCCGCGAGCTGACCATCGAATGCTCCAACACCAAACTGCCCAATGCCAACCAACTGCCCAACTTCTGGAACTACAACAAGGCATCGCTGTTCCTTTACATGAGCCAATGCCTCTATGGCATCCACGGTGTCGTGACCGACTCCATCACCGGTGAGCCGCTTGAGGCCACCATCACCATCAGTGGCCACGACGACCAATACTCCTTCGTGGAGAGCCACTTGCCCGCTGGCGACTTCCATCGTCCCATCAAAGGCGGCAGCTGGTCGGTCATCGTCAGTAAAGACGGCTATTGTCCTAAGGCGTTTGACGTTACCGTAGGCGACTACGAGACCGTCAACCTTGAGGTTCAGCTTGTTCCTGGCAGTTGCCTCATGCCCAACTTCACTGCTTCGACCACCCAAGTCGCACTTGGTGGCAGCGTTAACTTCACCGACAACTCGTTTGGCGAAATCACCTCTTGGAGCTGGACTTTTGAAGGCGGCACGCCGAATACCTCATCGCAACAGAACCCGAGTGGCATCGTCTATAACGAAGCCGGCACTTTTGATGTCAGCCTCACCATCACCGATGCCAACGGCAATAGCGAGACCTTGACACGCAGCAACTATATCCGTGCCGCCGAAGCCTACAACATGCAAGACGGCACCTTGACCACCTGCAATGCCTTCTTCTACGACAACGGCGGCCCGAACAATAACTACGGCAATAACAAAGACTACACCATGACCTTCTTGCCCGCCACCGAAGGCAACATGATTCGCGTCAACTTCCTCGAATTCAACACCGAGGCGAACTATGACTACCTGTATATCTACGATGGCACTTCGACCAATGCCACGCTCATTGGCGAATATGATGGCGCTAATAGCCCAGAAGAAGTGACCGCCACCAACAGCGATGGTGCCCTCACCTTCCGCTTCACCTCCGACTACGCTACCACTTCCTTCGGCTGGATGGCTGAAGTGAGTTGTGTCGGTGATTACGAGCCCTTGAGCCTCACAGTCACCGCCGATCCTGAAGTGATCGATTACGGTGAAAGCAGCCAACTCAACGTGGCCGTCACTGGAGGCTCGGGCGAATACACCTATGCCTGGGAACCCGTGGAATCGCTTAACAACCCGAGCATCGCCAACCCCGTGGCCACGCCTACCGAAGCCGAAACCATATACAAAGTCGTGGTGACCGACAGCGAAGGCAACCACGAATCGGGCGAAGTCACCGTCACCATCAGGAACTGGTCGGTGCCCGAAGACGGTTTCATCCCGAAGATTTACCCCAACCCGGCCACAAACAGCTTCACCATCGACATGCGCGGAGCATACAGCTACACACTTTGCAACGGTGTCGGGCAGCAACTCCTTTCGGGAAAGGCCGAAGGCAAGGCCTTCGTGGAGGCGCTGCTGGCTCCAGGCGTGTATTTCCTCCAGATCATTGGCGAACAAGGAATTCGGACTGAGAAACTCGTCATTGAAAAATAATAGCAAAAACCCCTCGTTAGTATTGTAAAAATGAGTAATTTTGCAGCCCGATGAAAAATAGACTCTTGATATTGGCAGTTTTAGGGTTAATGGCCTTCACCTCGTGCAACGACTTCAACCGTCTGATCAAAAGCACTGACAACGAGATGAAGTACGAAGTCGCCGTAGACTATTACGAACGCGGCGACTACAACCACGCCCTGCAACTGTTCGACCTGCTGCAAGCCTCATTCCGTAACACGCCCAGAGGCGAGTCCATCAACTACAAGACCGCCTTGTGCTATTACTATCAGGACGACTACGAGATCGCATCCTATTATTTCAAGCGGTTCACGCAGACCTATCCCTTCTCAAAAGACGCCGAGAAGGCGGCATACATGAGCGCTTATTGCAGCTATCTGCTCTCTCCCGAGTCGGGGCTAGACCAGACCAACACCCACGATGCCATCAAGCAGTTGAACAACTTCATTGAGCAATATCCCCACAGCGACAGCCTTGCACGTGTCAACCAGCTGCTCACCGACCTCAACAACAAGTTGGAAGAGAAGGATTACAACATCTGCAGGCTTTTCTACCGCATGGAGAACTACAGCGCGGCCATCACCTCGTTTGAGAACATGCTGAAGAAATACCCCAACACCACGCACCGCGAGGAAATCATCTTCGACATGGCCAAGACCTACTACGATTTTGCCGAGAACAGCGTCAGCGAGAAACAGCGTGAGCGTTACGAGTCATGCATCGAGCAATGCAACACCCTCTCCTACCTCTATCCCAACAGCCCCTATCTGAAAGATGCCGAGGGTGTCGCGGCCAAAGCAAGAAAGAAATTAGATAATATCAAATAACAACCATGGATTTCAAGAAAATCAAAACCGAAACGACGGTGGTCACCCGTCAAAAAGACCAATTCTACAAAGGCACTGGCAACATCTACGAGACCGTGGCCATCCTTTCCATCAGGGCCAACCAAATCGCCGCTGAGATGAAGGCCGAACTCAACGAAAAGATTGAGTCGTTTGCCTCCGCCACCAACGACAGCCTGGAGGAAGTGTTCGAGAACAAGGAACAGATTGAAATCGCCAAGTTCTACGAGCGTCTGCCCAAGCCCACGCTGATTGCCATCCACGAATTCCTTCACGACGAGATCTACTTCCGCAATCCCGCCAAGGAAAATCAGGATGCCTTCTAAAACACAATTCGAAAGGGAGCAACCATGAAAAAGTTCCTTGCCACACTACTCATAACCCTCGGCTACATGCTGAGCATCAACACCTTGCAGGCGCAAGAGCTGCAATGCGACATACGTGTCGTCTCCAACAAGGTGCAAGGTAGCGACAAGTCCATCTACCAGAACCTTCAGACCTCCCTTTACGAATTCATCAACAACACGAAATTCACGGAAATCAACTTCCGTCAGGCAGAGAAAATCGAGTGTTCAATGCTCGTGGACGTGACCAGCCGGGAAGGCAACTACTTCACGGCCGAAATCACCTTGGCTTTGCGACGTCCTGTGTACAAGTCGAATTACAACACGCCGTTGTTCAACTACATCGACCACAGGTTCTATTTCGAGTACACCGACGGGATGGCCTTGGACTTCAACCCCAATACCTACATCTCCAACATCACGAGCACCATCGGCTTCTATGTCTACCTCTTCCTCGGCCTTGACTTCGACAGCTTCTCGCCCAACGGCGGAGACCCATTCTTCGCTATCGCCGAGAGCATCGCCAATGCCGCGCCACAGGAAGCCGGAGCTGAGAACGGCTGGAACAGCACGGGGCGTCAAAACCGTCACACCATCATCAGTGACATCAACAACGCCTCCAATCAGCCTCTGCGTCAGTTCCTTTACGACTACCACCGCAATGGTTTGGATGTGATGGCCGAACATCCCGATCAAGGTCGCGAAGCCATCCTTGGCACCCTCAGTAATCTGCAGGGTGTGCATGATCGCACCCCCATGTGCTATTTCCTGCAACTCATCATCGAGACCAAGCGTGATGAAATCATCCAGGTTTTCTCGCAAGGCGAGATGAAAATCCGCACCGAGGCTGCCAACATCATGAAGGCCATCGACCCCTCGCAGACATCGAGGTACGAAGCCATGCTGCAAAACAATGGCAGATAATCTCCTTTTCCATGCTCAAGCGACTGCACATCAGTAACTACGCCTTGATTGACGAGCTGGATGTCAGTTTCGAGAGCGGTTTCAATGTCATTACCGGCGAGACCGGTGCGGGCAAGTCTATCTTGCTCGGTGCCTTAGGATTTGCCTTGGGTGACCGTGCCGACACCAATGTGCTCTATGACAAGAACAAGAAATGTGTGGTGGAAGCCTCGTTTGAACTAGAAGATGAGATCTTGAGGCCCTTGTTTGAAGCCAACGACCTCGACTTTGAGACCGACTGCATCTTCCGCCGCGAGCTCAATCCACAGAAGAAAAGCCGCGCCTTCGTCAACGACACGCCCGTAGCCTTGCAAACTATGAAAGAGCTTGGTTGCCAGTTTGTGGACATCCACTCGCAGCACGACTCCCTCCTCCTCACTGATGCCGACTTCCAGCTCAGGTTGTTGGACGACATTGCCCAAAACAGCAGCATTTTGGCTGATTACCAGACGGAATACAGCAACTACAACGTCCTCAAGCGGAAGTTGAACGACTTGAAAGAGATGTCGACCAAAAACACCGCTGAAAACGATTACCTGAAATTTCAACTGGACGAACTCGACAAAGCCGACCTGAAAGAAGGTGAGTATGCCGACATTGAGCAGATGCTCAGCGTAATGGAAAACGCTGAGGAAATCAAGACCTTGCTCGTTGCCGCCAATGGGCTGATGGAAGACTCGGAAACGGCTATCTTAGGGCAGGTCAACGAATTAGCCTCCACCCTTTCGTGCCTGAAACATCTCTTGCCTGACACCGAGGATCTTAGCGAACGCATCGAAAACCTGAAAGTTGAGCTGAAAGACATCGCTTATGACCTAAGGCGCAAGGAAGACGACACCCAATTCGACGAGGGACAACTGCAAAGCCTTCAGGAACGCTACGACCTGCTCAGCCGCCTGATGATGAAGCATCGCGTCAAGGAGTTTGAGGAACTTATCGCTCTGCGCGACAGCCTGAAAGCCAAAGTGAATGCCTTCGAGAACATCGACGAGGCCATCGCCCAAGCCGAGAAACATCTGAAAGCCAGCGAGAAGCAACTTTCAAGCCTCGCAAAGGCGTTGCACGACAAGCGTTGCCAAGCTGCCACGGCTTTTGGCGAAAAGGTCGTCGCGCTGGTGCGACAGCTGGCCATGCCTTTCGCCCAATTCCAAGTCAGCGTGGAAAGCCAAGACAGTTTTGGCAGCAAGGGTTATGACGAAATCTGCTTCCTCTTCTCCGCCAACAAAGGCATCGCCGTCGACGACCTCCAGCGTGTGGCTTCGGGCGGCGAACTGTCAAGGCTGATGCTCTCCATCAAGAGTGCCGTTTCGAGCTACAACTACATCCCCACCCTCATTTTCGACGAAATCGACACGGGTGTCTCGGGCGAGGTGGCGGCCAAAATCGGAGGCATCATGCGGCAGATAGGGCAGTCGCTGCAGCTCATCTCCATCACCCACCTGCCCCAGGTGGCCAGCCAAGCCGAACACCATTATTTCATCTACAAGGACAACGAAGGCACGCGCACACAGTCACACATCCGCGTGTTGAACGCCGAGGAGCGCGTCACCGAAATCGCCAAGATGCTCAGCAACGACAAAGTCACGCCCGAAGCTTTACGGGCGGCGGAAGTGCTCTTGAATTAAGGGAGAAATCAGTCTTCGTTCCCAACAGCATTCTTCATGATGCCGATCTTGGAACTCTCAATGAAATCAAGAATGAAATCGCGGTCTTCCGAGACGGGAAGGTTTTCGCGGATGTATTGCACCGACTGAGTGACATTCATGCCCACGCTGTAAATCACACGATACACATCCTGTATGGCGTTGATACGCTCACGCGAGAAGCCGCGACGCATCAGTCCGATGGAATTGACACCCGCATAACAAACGGGGTGTCCCGTACCCGTCTTCACAAACGGCGGGATGTCTTTGTTCACCATGGCGCCCCCGCAAATCATCACATGTGCACCGATGCGGCAGAACTGGCTCACGGCAGCAAGGCCACCGAAGATGGCCCAGTCGTCGACAGTGATATGTCCCGCCAACGTGGCCGCATTAGCCATGATGACATGATTGCCGAGGTAGCAGTCGTGCGCCACATGGGTGAACGCCATCAGCAGGCAGTCCTTGCCCACCACCGTCTTGCCCGAGGCCGCCGTGCCTTTATTAACCGTAGCCGACTCACGCACCGTAGTGCCGTCGCCAATATAGCAATAGGTAGTCTCTCCTTGGTATTTCAGGTCTTGCGGAATGGCCGAGATAACTGCGCCCGGGAAAATCTTGCAGTTTTTGCCAATGCGGGCACCGTCCATAATCACGGCATTGGGGCCAATCCAAGTGCCGCTGCCAATCTCCACATCCTCGCCAATCCACGCGAACGCCTCAATCTTCACGTCTTCCGCGATGCGGGCATTCGGGTGAATATAAGCTAAGGGCTGGTTCATATTTAATATAATAAGGTGTGCTTGATCTTCCTTGCGAAGGAGGTGTTGGAGAAATGGCCCGGTTTCACTGCAGTCACCTTGCCCTTGATGGGACGGCCGACCAACGTAAGGTCGCCGATGACATCCAGCAGTTTGTGGCGGGCAGGCTCATTGTCGAAATAAAGCTCCACATTGTTGAGGATACCGCATTCCTTCACCGTGACTTTCGGCTTCTTGAAGAAAGCGGCAATGTGGTCAAGCTCCTCGGCGGAGACATTGCGGTTGACGAACACGATAGCGTTGGTGAGGTCGCCGCCCTTGATGAGGTTACGGCTGATGAGGGTCTCCAACTCATGGAGGAAAACAAAGGTACGGCAGGGAGCAATCTCGTTTTCGAAGTCCTTGAGGTCGTGCAGTGAAGCATGTTGCTCGTCAAGGACCTTGGTGTTGTATTTCACCTTGACATCAATCTCAAAACGGTCGCAAGGCTCGATGGTCAGCTCAATGCCCAGGACTTCGTTCTTGTAGGAAATCGGTTCCTCGATGACGAGATAGTTGCGGGGGGCATTCTGCTCAACGATGCCTGCCTGATGGATGGCTTCGACAAAGAACTTGGCACTGCCGTCCATAATAGGCGTTTCTTCCACGTCGATGTCAATCAGCACATTGTCAATGCCCATGCCACGCAACGAGGCCAACACATGCTCGACAGTGTAAATCTTCACGCCGCCTTTGCCGAGGGTGGTACCACGGGCGGTATCGATGACATTGTCGACATCGGCTTCGATGATTGGCTGATTATCAAGGTCAATTCTACGAAAACGGATTCCAGAATTTATGGGAGCCGGGTTAAAGGTGAGGGTGCCGCACTGACGCGTGTGGAGGCCTGCTCCTTTGACACTGACTCTATTTTTGAGCGTACATTGTTTCTCCATAAAAAATCAAATTCGTGGACATAGATTTCCACAAAAAACGTGCAAAGATAGGAAATATTCTATCACCTCCAAAAAAAATCCACAAAGGGGGCCTATTTTCCACCTTCGCGACCCTTCAATTCGGCCAATTCCTTCTCGAGTTTTTCCAGTTTCTTAGCCATCTCATCGATATGGCGGAAACGGGCGTTGGAGACCAAATATTTTCGCAATGGCTGTATCGGGGTGCCCATAAACTCCTGGTTCTCCTCCTTGATGCTGCCCATGATGCCGCTCTGTCCGCCAAACTTCGATCCATCGGCGATGGTGATGTGTCCGACGAAGCCCGACTGCCCGCCCACCACACAGTTTTTGCCGATGTGTGTGGAGCCACTCACACCGACTTGAGCCGCCATGGCGGTATTCTCACCTATCTCAACATTATGTGCAAGATGAATCAGATTGTCGAGCTTCACGCCCTTGTGAACGCGTGTTGAGCCCATAGTGGAGCGGTCGATGGTGGTGTTGGCCCCGATTTCCACGTTGTCCTCGATGACCACGTTGCCCACCTGCGGGATCTTCTCGTAATGGCCGTCAGGTTGAGGCGCGAAACCGAAGCCGTCGGCACCGAGCACCACACCGGCATGAAGGATGCAGTTCTTGCCGATAACCGTATTGCGATAGAGCTTCACACCGGGATAGAGTACCGTGTTGTCGCCGATGATGCAGCCGTCGCCGACATACACCTGAGGATAGAGCTTTACATTGTTGCCGATTTTGGCGTTTTCGCCCACGAAGACAAACTCTCCAAGATACAGATTCTCACCGCATTGCGCCGTGGAAGAAACGAAAGCCAAGGAAGATGTGCCTTGCTTGTTCTGCGTCATCTGGTCGTAAAAAGCCAACAGTTTGGCAAAGGCAGCGTAGGCATCAGGCACACGGATCAAGGTGGTTTGAATGGGTGCCGTCGCCTCGAAGTCGTCGTTCACGATGACGATGCTCGATTGGGTCTCGTAGATATAGTGCGTGTATTTAGGATTCGCCAGGAAACTGATCATGCCGGGTGCACCTTCTTCGATTTTGGCCACATTCCAGACCTCGGCGTTGGGGTTGCCTTCCACCTTGCCTTCAAGGATTCCGGCGATTTGGGTAGCAGTGAACTTCATTTCAATGTGTGTTTATGAGTGAAAAACGGCTGAAGGGTTGAATTAGTGTTTTTGATGCGATGGTTTGTTTAATTCGGAATGCAGAATGCGGAATGCGGAATATCGCGATGCGTCGCTGGGCTTCGCCCCTATTCAACATTCAGCATTCCTAATTCCGCATTTACAACAGTCTTTCAAAATCGCGTTTCAGGACAGCCACGGCCTGCTCCACCATCGGGTTGGGCAAGGCCACGAGGCTCTGCGCCAAGATGGAGACATCCTCTTCGTCCTTCAGTTGCTCAAAAGTCGTATTGATTTGGTTGACAAGTTCTTCCTTTGCGTTCACCACGGCGTTCCAAGTGGTGTTGGAGACATAGAGCTGCTGGGCAATATTATGCTCAAACTCCTCACGCACGTTTTGCAAAAGCATGAGGTGGAACGTGCCTTTCTCCATGCCGGGGGTATAGACACGCTTCACCAGTTGGGGCAGCTGCACGCGTTCGAGATAGAGCAGGAAACGCTCGTAGGCCTGCACCTTCAGCGGCATGATGATTTTGAGGGCTTGCACCTTCAGTTCATATTTGCTGCCGTTGCGCAATTCAGCGTCCTTCATCTTTGCTAGACGAAGCAGTATCATCAATGCCGCGACCATCAACAGAAGGCCAGCGGACATGATGGCGATGATAATCCAGGTGTTCATTTTGTATGAATTTGGCTGCAAAGGTAGGGAATATTTTGGAGATAGGAAAATTGACTTTCATTCCATCCCCTTCATCACCTCTAACAAACTGCCATACGAATCCACACAACCATATCTCACCTGACTGGTTGAGACATTGTTGAACAGCTTTTTAGCGCAGTCAATCTTGGCCTTTTCCACGCCTTTCAACTGCATGGAATCCATCGAGCCTTTGGTTTCAGCGATGAAGAACACGTGCTTGACACCCATGTTGTCGTTGAAGGCAATGGCCCAGTCAGGAGCGTAGTTGCCCACGGGTGTCGGGATTTGGAACGACCTCGGCAATTTGGCATAGACACAGACTTCTTCCGCTTTGTCCAAATCTTCGGCAAAAGTGCGCTCGCCTTGGCTGTCGGGGAACACATAATCAAGAATGTGCTTCTTGGCTTCGTAGGCTTTATCCACGGTTTGGCGACTCTTCTCTTTGGTGAAGATGTCAGAATCGTATTGGTTTTCCGTGCGGTTGTAGCTGATATGCTCCACAATCATCGTGGCTTTCTGCTCACGGATGATATGACTCACCTTGCGGATGAACTCTTCGGGGTTGTTCTTGAACATGAATAACTTCGACCGCTGAATCCCTTTCAAAATTCGGGTGACTGTGCGACGAGTCAATGTGGCCGCTTTGGCGATGTCGCCCACCAAGTCGTATGGCACATTGCTGGTTGACACATCGCGCATCTCCTTCGTCCGAGTGCTCTGTTCACCAGTGAAATCCAGTTCGTCATCGCCTTGGATACCTGTGGTGACCACATATTTCAGCTGCGTGACATTCAACTCACTGTTGATGGCGGCAATGGCTTTCTGTATCAGCTCCTTGCTGTCGTAATGCACCGTATAGACATAGCGGTGGTTGATTACATTCCACAAGGCCTTGAATTCCTTCTTCTCGGCATTGTCGTTCAAACGCTCGTTCACCACTTCTGCCTTGCCATTGGCATCTTCTACCATATCCTCCAAAGCGGCTGGGTCGAAGATGCTTTGAATCAGCTTATGTACTTGCTCTTCAATAGGTTGCAATTTCTTGCTCATCGGGGCCAAAGTGCCCTTTTCCATATCGGTGTGGTAGTCTTGCTGGATATTGCCTTTCTCATCAATATAGTCGTTGTCGAACAAATAGCTGACAATGCTGGCGGCCTCCTGTTCTGTGATGGTGTGCTTCTCCTCGCCCACTTTGACGGTAACACCCTTGAAGTAATCGACTGTGGCTTGCGTCGGACGTTCGCGAAGAGTATCCTTGGTCTCTTTTTGCAAGGCATCGACAAAAGTGCTGTAGTTCTCGTTGGCGATAACGGTCAGCTTGTTGGTGTCGTGCACGGCATCACCCAAACGTTCCTTGTCCATGCGGTTGCCATCATTATCGACGCAGATGCGCAGACCCCGACCTACCTCCTGCCGTTTGGCGGTACTGGAGTTGGCATGACGCAAGGTGCAGATTTGAAACACATTGGGATTGTCCCAGCCTTCGCGCAAGGCGGAATGTGAGAAAATGAAACGTGTCGGCTCATCGAAACTCAACAGGCGTTCCTTGTTTTTCAGAATCAAGTCGTAGGCCGAAATGTCATCCGAAGTGTCTTTTCCCCGTTTCACCTCGCTATCAATCGAATGCCCTTTCTTGTCAATGGAAAAATATCCGTTGTGCACCTCCGTTGCCGAGAAACGACGCAGGTATTGCTGATATTCATCTTCAAACAGCGTCAGATTCTCGTTTAGGAAACGATTGTATTCATCCTCAAACATCTTCCATAGCGGACCAGGCACTTCGTTCCCCTCCTCGTCGTAGCTTTTGTAGTTGGCCACTTCATCAATGAAAAACAATGAAAGGGTCTTGATACCCTGCTGGAACAAGGCTCTCTCCTTCTCGAAATGTGACTTGATGGTTTCCCTGACTTGAATCAACTGGATGGCTTTTTCGCTGACATCGCCCATCACCTCACCTTGACGCAACGACTGGCCATTTTGGAAATGGATGGTATTGGTCTGTGGAATGATTTCCGTAATCACAAAATCCTTGTAAGCAGGGAGTTGCGAAACGGCAAAAAGAGAATCGCCTTGTTCGAACTTGCACAGTTGGCGGCGTGTGCTGCTTGCGCCTTTCACCTCAATCTCCAGTTTGACCACTGGCGCATGGTTCTTGGAAAGGATGATGCCATCAAAATAGATGTAGCTCTGCGTTCCCAACAGGTTCTGCACCGTGATGCCTTTCACTTGGATTTTCTTCACCAAGCGTTGCTTATAGGCATCGTAGGCATCCAATGCATAGATGCAGTTGTGCGAAGTCTTGTGCGTGGCCGAATAGTTCAGCACAAACAGCGGCTTGAAGTTGCGCAAGGCCTTTTGTGTAGCCTCGCCTTCCATCTTTTGCGGCTCGTCCATGATAATGATGGGACGGTTGGCGGCAATCACATCAATGGGGCGGCGGCTTTGGAAGTCATCGCGCTTGGAGTAGATGATACGCGCCTCCTTGTTGGCTGCGCCCTCCTTGAACGAAGTGTTGAACGCCTGCACGTTGATAATCATCACATTGATGCTGGCATCGCTGCTGAACGAGTCTATCTGCGTCAGGTTGTTACTGTTGTAGATGAAATAGCGGGCTTTCTTGCCGTAGAGTTCCATGAAATGTTCGTCCAGCATGGTGAAGCTCTTGTACACGCCTTCGCGGATGGCGATGCTGGGCACCACCACGATGAACTTCGACCAACCATAGCGTTTGTTCAGCTCAAACATGGTCTTGATATAGACGTAGGTCTTGCCAGTACCCGTCTCCATCTCCACATCCAACGAGCAGGCACCGAGGCCGTTAGTAGCAGCCAACGATGGGCTCTGTGGAATGTCGTTGAGCACTTGCTGTTGGTGGATGTTCTCCAAAAGCTGACTGGTATTGAGTTCCACATCGGCATTGCGGTAGCCCACATACTCCTCCTCAAACTCAGCTTTCAACTGCTGTTTCTGCTTACCCAAATCTCTACGATACTGCATGTTGGTCTTCGAAGGCTGCCCCACGAAGACATTCACCGTGCTTTCCACAGCATCGGTCTGGTATTGCTGTATTTTGAATTTGAATTTCATTGTTTACTTTTTAAATAGTATTGGATTAAACCCAATATGATTAGGATCTCTTGTGACCACTTTAGTATTTTCGACAACCTTAATGTCAGTCAGTGTAACCACTTTTTGTCGTACAGGAGCATTATCCGCTGCTATTGTATAACCAATCTGTAGAGTTGAAAGGTCACTATCATCATTTTCAAAACACAAATCTATACTCTTTACTTTCCCTTTCGTACCAGGTAATATAGGATTGTATCTTGTCGGACCATATTCATGTTTAAATCCATCTACAGCCGTTAAATCTCTTACTGTATTGGCACCAGAAAAAACATAAAACTTATTATTCCCACCAATACCGCCATACTCCTTCTCATTTTCAGGAACAAATTCTATTGGGATAAATATGAAATAATTGATGTATTTTGCATACACCATTCCATCGTTCACCAGCCGATATTTCAATTCATATTTAGTTTCCGTATAATGCTTGTCTTCTGATAATGGTTCATTGAGAATGTTTCGCTTAGGTTTTTCTGTAATATTTGTTATCGTTTTATGCAATTCAAATTCAAGCTCAATAACAGGGTGTTTTGTTCTGTTCATCACATCCCGAATCTCATAATCCTCCATCGCCTCAATAGTAGCATTCCTGCGCTTAAAATACTGGTGATTTAACTTATTTTGATGTGCCGTATTGCTTTGAGGAATCTGCACTACAAAGAAGCCGCTATTATCATCATTTGGAATTACGGTTATTTCAACATTATCAATGACTGGTTGGATATTAGATGACAATAATTGAGACAGTTTGTCTTTAGACATTTTCGTATATGGAATTGGCAACAATTCACTGGGGATAGCATGGCCATTACCCCCTTCTTTTTCTCTAACTCCATATATAATAGTTCCACCATTTGAATTAGCCATTGCACTAACATCCTTTGCCAATTCTTCTTTCCATTTAGGATTCTCCATGGCAAAAGTGCTTTTGTATTCCAACTCCGTGGACTCCTCAATTTCGTTGTCAATCAACGATCGCAAATCTTCAACAGTATTGTATTTCATTGCTTTACTTGGTGTCTTTAAACAAAAGCATCATACAATTCATTATAGTCCGTGATATCGAACACCTTAAAACCTAAAGCCTTCAGAAACACCTGTTTTCCCTTACTAATTCCTTTATCAACAAACCACCCTTCCAAAGGCCTACCATACATTCTTGAATACTTTGCCCTTTGAATAAGAAGCCATCTTAAAAAGACCTCGTTTTCATCAAGTGCCAAACCAAAAACGAACAGTGGCTTATTAAAAACAACATGCAGCCACGTGTTTCGTCCGACCCAGAGATCATTATTCTTTCCATCAAAAAACTCATTCATATTCGTGGAGTGAATCATGTTTCGCGCTCGTTCAACACAGCCCATATAGTCACTCAGTCCAATTTTAATACTCCTAGGATAATCTATCATCCCATTGACATGCCATATCCCAAATCCATCAATCGGAGAGTATAAATCTCTATCGCTAAAATAGACATTCCATGGATAAAAATCTGTGAATTTCGACCCCATTTTTATAGGTTTCAAGCCTATTGAATCGCTCATATAGTTGTCAAAATTTGTTGTTAACACAGGAGCTTTCATCTCTCTTAAAATTTCCATCAAACGGCTAAAATCACTATTATCCTTATGGTTATCATATTCGTGTGCTATGTCTTTCTTCAATTGATTTCTATACAATTGATTCTTTGTGCTATTGGAAAGAACTTCCATCATTTTTAGAACGCACTCAAAATCAGATAATCGGTCTGCTTCCAACAAGTTGTCATTACACCATTCTCGGCACTTTTCTTCCAATTCACGATTCTTCCCTTGGAACTCATTTATCAATTCAGCACGAGATTTAGAGTAGCTGTATTCAAGCAGTTCTTTTAACCCCTCTCGCTCTATTGGGCTTAAGCTCTTCATAGTTATTGGCAATTTTATTCCTGAGCGAAAATACGTCTGATGCCCACTGTTTGCCGCTTGACTATACCAATTCAATTCTATTAAATCAAATATCTCTGTTAAGGTGATCCCTTTTAGCCTTTTTGCATTACTTTTATCATCAGTGTCAAGAAACTTTTCCCATTCATAATTCTTTGGAAGTCTTGAACCATATTTATTCCATAATGATTCTAATAATTCCATCCATGATTTCACGCCACTTAAAAAGCGTCGATTGACACCATTCCCAATGACAAAAGCAATGTTGTCACGATTCTGATCGATTATTTCTTTGATTTTGTTTTCCATATTCATATTATCCTCCTTATCGTTTCTTTCGAATACTCCTCCCAAATCTGCTCAAAGTTGTCCGCCACGTTGTCGGTGGCGAGGCTGCTGTCGCGCATGACGAAGTAGTAGGGCTTTTGACGCGCGATTTCGGTGATGGTGGTTTCATTCACATCTGTGTCGAAGCAGGCCATGAGGTAGCCATTGGCGACGCTCCACACGGTTTTGCCCGCCAGCTCTTGCTTTTCGATTTTGGCAGAAAGCTCGATGCCCAGTTCTATCATAGCTTGGAAGAGCAGGTCTTCCTCCGTGCGGTCGGGCTTGATGTTGTCCTCGAAAAGCAGATTCTCGTTGAACTGCTCGGGCGAGTAATACACATCCTGCATGTTGGAACTGTCGAGTTTCAGTACACGGAAACCGACGTCCAATGATTTCTGCTCTCCACTAAACAAATCTGCTTGTTTTGCCTGCTGTCCTTCAAGGATTTTCTTGCCAGCACGGCGAATGCGCTCTTTGCCGATTTCGCATATATTCTTGTAGCCAGCCTTAAATGCCTCGCTTTTCTCATCAGTCGCTTCGGGCAGTTGTACCATGATGAATTTACGGTTGCCTCCATCTTCTGCATTGAGTTGCAAAACGGCATGGGCGGTTGTGGCAGAACCGGAGAAAAAGTCAAGGACAATGTCTCCGTCTTTCCATTCAATAAATTCAAGAATACGAGAAAGGAGGAAAACTGGTTTAGGATAACTAAAAACTGCACTACTTCCCAATAGTTCTTTTACTTCAATTGTGCCATTTTGGTAATTAATCTCCGCTTCGTCCCAAATCGACTTCATCTTTGTGCGTCTTTCACCCTGCTTATCAAGATAGTCTTTTTGAAATACATCCCAAACTTTTTCTTCATTCCTTGTCACCAGTTTAGCTATGAGTTGGTCGGAATCGCTTGTTATCTTTTCCTTGCTCCACCGCCAAGTTCCATCTTCGCCAGTCGTAGGCTGGATAGGGAGTGCCTTTGACGTAAAAACCTGAGACTCGTTAATTGAAACCTCACCTGTATCAGGATTAATAAAAATCGGAAAATATAACTTTGGGCGGTCAGTCCTTCGCCAAAATCCACCGCGCATACGGAGTCCTAGCAATCTATATGCACCTTTAGAATCAGAATACTTGTACTCTGATAGCATATCTTCAGAGAGTTTATGCCCAATTATTACTTGTTTGTTAACATCTCTACAGAATATTACCAAATACTCATGAAGTGAAGCCACAACCCCTTCTGCCATTGATCCTCTCGGATTACTCTTTACAACAATACTACCCACATAATTTTGGGTTCCAAAAATTTCCGAACCAATTTTAACAAGGTTGTTAATCTCATGTTCATCTATTGAAATGCAGCAAACACCTTCTTCTGATAGGATATCCTTCGCCACTTTCAAGCGAGGGTAAATCATGTTGATCCAATCCGTGTGGAAGCGGCCGTTGCTCTCGGTGTTGGCCACGAGGCGGTTGCCTTCCTCGTCCTCCTGTCCGCTGTTGTGGATATACTCGCCGGCACTTTGGGCGAAGTCGTCGTTATACACGAAGTCGTTGCCTGTGTTGTAAGGCGGGTCAATGTAAATCATCTTCACCTTGCCGAGGTAGTTCTCGCGCAACAACTTCAGCACCTGCAGGTTGTCACCTTCAATGTAGAGGTTTTGCGTGGTGTCGAAATTCACGCTTTCCTCACGGCAGGGACGCAGCGTGTCGGTGGTCGGGGCGTTGGCCAGTCGGATGGCGTTGCGCTTGTCGGGCCAGGTGAACTGGTAACGTTCCTCGGGTCCTTCCACGATGCTCTTCGAGAGTTCCTGTCGCAGCAGGTCGAAGTCGATGGCCGTCTCGGGCCTGCCGTTCTCATCGAGCCGCTCGGTGAGGCAGTTGGGGAAGAGTTCCCCTATGCGCTTTATGTTTTCGTCCACGACGTTGGTGGTTTGAAGGTTTAGTTTATCCATATATTCTCATTTTTTAATAATCCAATCCTATCCGTTCTAATGAAGTAAGTTTACTAATTAAAATCAGCCGTTCTTCCTCACTGATATCTCTATTCCCCAGTATTGTTTTTGATTGTAACAATGTTTCTATCATTTTTGGAATTTGAACTTCTTTTTTTACCACGATATGGGTTATTGCACTCGCAAGCAATCCTTCGCAGAACGTAATATAGTTATTCTTTTCATGGGCAAGTTGTTCGTTCCATTCGTTTTTGTTTTTATTGTACTCCTCTTGAGAAACGCCCCATTTCCATCCTTTATTTTTAGAATTGATATTTGGCCAAAAAACCCTCCACTCTCTTTCATCGTAGTAGCAATAATTAGTGCTTAGATCATAAACAGGTTTTACCAATCCAACAACAAAGCCCATATTGTACTTACGTTCTACAAACGATGAAATCAAGTTATTTACTTCGTAACTTTTTGAGCTTTTGCCTTTTTTTGCTAGACCCACCATGCTTTTCAGCACGCCCATCTCACTTTCAGTGTATAGGCCAGAGAAATCATCCATTGCTTTTCTAAGTTTGTCAGAGCTAACATATAACACAGGATTCATGATCAAATCATAAACTTCAATCATTATTTTTTTATCAAATCCAATGGCATATTCCCCGTATTTGTCCATATGTACGGATGCTCTTGTAATAGGAATATCACAGAACGAAATCATAGGTATAGCGACGCCATTATCGTTTTCTTTCAACCCCTCCAAAGCCGAGTTTTGTCCTATTATTGACATAACCTCTGGCGAATACTTCTCATATGCATAAGAATATCGAAGCCCATTTTTTACTATGCTCTGCAAAGTATCAAATCTTCTTGTGAAATGAAAAAGCGAAGAAGCATTTATATTGTTTAGTTTTGTTCTCATGAATACTGTTTTAAACACATATGATCATAAACAAGAACAACATTTACTCATCCTTTCTGATTATCTCCATTGCCTTGTAAACCATCGAATAAGATTCTCCTTCCGCTCCAAAACTCTCTGCCCTTGCACAAGCTTCCTCCTGTCGGCCTTCATCCACCATTTCAGCTACCCATTTCTCCTGCTGCAAGAATTTCTCAGTCTTATCGTATTGGGGAATGAAATTCTTCAAGTCATCAATCACAGCCTGCGAAGTGCCAAAATAACGGTTAGTATTCCTGTAGTGCAGCAAAAACCAATACTCTATCGACGGAAGCGAATCGCAAAGCATCACCGATGGATTGTCCTTGTACTTTCGCCGCAAGGCATTCCATCTTTTAAGTTCCAATTCATTCCATGTTGACACATCGGCATCAAACACACAAATGGCAAAACCATCATTCCGAAGTACTTCCTCTATCCTTTTCGCCATGCCATTGGCCGTTTCCGTTCCAAAAAAGCGCGGGCGTATCTTCACACGGTAATCCTTCAGCGTTTTCAAATGCTTGAAATACCATTGCTCAGTAATACCCGCCCCAATAAGGGTTGGTATCGGGCTTTTCTTTATTCTTATGGATGCTTTTCTCGCCATGTGAAGGGTTTATTTAATATTCGGCAATGCCCCAAAGACTCCATTGCGATAAGCCTTTTGCAACGATGAGATCCTATTCAATCCCTTGAATTCCACCAATGAATAAAGATCGGTGTTTCCTGTTTCGTCTTTTTCAGTAAACCAAACGGAATCCTTGCGAATGAGGTCATCCCCAACGGTATTTAACAAGGGGTCATAATGTGTTGTGACAAGCAATTGCGCCCTATTGCGCTGCGAAAGGAACTGCTCGATAATATATTCAACCAAATCAGGATGCAAGGAGGCTTCGATTTCATCTATAAAAAGGAAAGCCTGTTTGTTCAAGGCCTCAAAGATGCCAGCTTCTATTCCAATGGTACGCATCGTGCCAGCTGATTGGCTGCCAGCAGGCAATGTATAGGTTTCTTCTCCTCGAACATTCCTGACAGAATGGACAAATTGAGTCCTTACGCTATCAATACTTGTATCCTTTTTCAACTGTTCCTTGACGTTGGCAGGGGTATTTTCATCCAAAAGCATCATGTTGACAAACCTTTTGGAAAGTGGCCTTTTGACTAAATCCGTTTTCACATCAGAGATATTGAAATCAGCATGGTTGACAAAGTTCAATAAATACTTTTTGAGCCCATCATCATCCAACATTTTTTCGCTTGCATATTCAAACATCTCAGTCTCAGGCTCAACAATGGGCATAATACCATTCCTGAACCACTCTCTAGCTGTATCTATCTCTGGCATAGACACATTGACTTGTGCTCTTGCAGCAAAGAACGACATATTGGGCAAACATTTTAAGGAAAGCTCTTCCTTGGCCGCCGCACTAATTTTCACGACGGCGGGATTAAAATAGAGCACGGACTCGCCTTTTTCCCATGTCCGCTCAAACAATTTTGTGGGTTGCGTAGAAGTATAATAAAAAAGCCGCTCCAAATAGACCCTTTTTTGGTCTAACTTAAGCTCATACCAATACTTGGTATCGCCAAGATAATACTTCAAACTAAACTCAGAAGGCTCTTGGGGTGTAACGGCATCCAACCTAAACGGAGTAGTTCCCGTTTGCGTTTCCAAATCCGTCGTTCTCTCAAAAACGAAATTACGAAGGAACTCCAACGCATAAAGAAGGTTTGACTTACCCGAAGCATTGGCACCATATACCATGGCGAAACGGAGCAAACGAACTCCCGGAGTCACCTCAACAATATGGCTATCTTCAAAGGTCTTGTCTTTTGTCGCTTCGAAACTGAGCGCCACCTCATCCCTGAACGACATAAAGTTTTTTATTTTAAACTCTTGTATCATAAAAACACTGCGTTTATCAACAGAATTGGGTTATTAACACCGCAAAAATACACTTTTGCACCCAAATTGCCAAATAAAATTGCATATTTTTACATTTTATATCATATTTTTACACATACTTTGTCATTTTGTCATATAAAATGCAAAATCTGTCGTATTTATATGCGAATTTGACAGAATTAATGCAATGGCACGCAACTTGACATATTTTCATCGACAGGATACTTCAGCACCTGTATAAAGCAATCGGGCTGAAGCTGAACTATCAGGGAATAGGATGTCGAACATAAACTATCTTTCTTTATGTTAGTAAAAAACGTGATCGGCTCAAGCAGATTCCCAGCGCCGAGAGGATATAACTCTTGGCTAGAGTATTGGGAAGCTATGACTGGCAAGAAAGCTCGTTATTGCGGTGCAACGAACTGTTACAACACAGAGAACCTTTTCGGTGCTCATGTGCAAAAAGCTTATAGCACCGACCAACATTGGTACATCACACCACTTTGTAAATCCTGCAACGGAAGAACAGATGTTTTTGATGTAACCACGGAGTTAGTGCCAGTTCCAAGCAATCTGTAAGTCGTTTCGGGCAGCTCATCTCGTCAGAATCGAGCGGCCGAAGCGGTCCGGCCAGGTGACCGCACTATGTATAACTTAAACCAATATGCATGGGAAAAAATATACATGTTGTAAAAAGAGGCGACCATTGGTCAGCTGTTCAAGAGAAAGCCCAACGCAGCTCTGGCAACTTTAGAACTCAAAAAGAAGCCACTGAAAGGGCTATTGAAATCGCCAAGAATAACAGGCAAGAAGTCTGTATTCACGGCGTAAATGGCAGAATCCGCCAAAAGAACAGTTATGGCAACGACACCTATCCTCCAGAAGGATAAGTGAATAATCGCCAAGTAGGTGTCGTCAAAAGCGGCACCTACTTTATCTCTTTCAACTCCACAATCCGTTTATACAGTTCATATCGTTTCCGCGGTTGTTTCTCCACCTTGAGCTTCTTCTCCAAACTTTCTATCAACTTAATCGTCTTCAGCTTCTCACCATCCATGGCAATCTGCTCTTCCATGGTCACGCCTTCCATCACCTCGAATGCGCCAATGGTGGTTACCAAATATTCCCATACTTTGTCCAAGTCAAGTCCCATCAAGGGCAATGCAGCATCTTCCAACGGCTCCCAATCCATAACAAACAGCTTTTCGTGGACGACGGCAAAACGCACCATGTCGTTGTAAACCAAAGCGAAAATCATGTTCTGCTTAATCAACTTGGTCAAAAGCAGGATGTTTTTCTCGTCATAGTGTTGGTGTTTCAGGGCGACAAGCAACACATAAAATTCTTTTATCCGTTCCCCTTCCTTCAATCCAGGCACGGTGGATGGCGAAACTACATTCACAATGTCAATACGGCTGATGTCAGCATCAAAGGCATCGCGCTGTGCCGACTTCAAGCCGAACTTCTCGTAGACGACCTTCTTCGGCAACGACTTCTTGATTTCCGTTGTGGCAGGCAGGGCAAACATCACCTCACAATTAAAAAGTCAATCAATTCGAAATCATCCAAGCCCTTGATTTCCTTAGTAAAAAGTTCCGTTTGGACCCCTTCAAGGAAACAATCCAAATCGCTCTTCTCCTTCACATTGATGATGGATTGGATGGCCTTGCCTAGCAATTCAGAGTAATGCTTCATATTCTTGCCGTCCTTCGTTTCCTTGTTAAAAGCGACACAAAGCGCTTTTTCAGGTTTCGTCTTGCCTTTGCATAAGAGCCTGAAATCATCAAGCAAGGTCTTGGGCGACAAATGGTTCACCACCACACCACCGTCATCGGCCACGTACACCAGATAGAAAGGATGCAACTGGTTCTTATGGTCAATATTGACACCTTGAGAACGGTTCCTCAAGACATAAATCACGCCCGCTGGCATACCCTCGCCGCCTTTCACCACAGCATGCATACCGTATGGCGTATGTTCGATGTCGTGGCCATCGTGCATATAATCCAACAAGTCGAGGCGGAACTCATTCAAGCCAAGGTCCATGATACTGATACCCGTGTTCATGTCTTCGAGGTCAACCACTTCCTCCTGCAAGCGTTTGAGCTGCTGGCGACGGTATTCCAGATCGCCCTTTTCTTCCACCGACAAAGGATTGTCGTCGCCCGTGCTGGTCAGCACCGAAATCTTCATCCTCGACTCCACACGGCCTTTCAGGTCGATGTAATCGTCAAGCTCCATGTCGGGCCAATAGTTCACCAACTGAATCACCTCGTTTTTACTGCCAATACGGTCGATACGGCCAAACCGCTGGATGATACGGACAGGATTCCAATGAATGTCGTAATTGATCAGGTAATCGCAGTCTTGCAGGTTTTGGCCCTCCGAGATGCAATCCGTGGCAATCAGCACATCCACTTCATCCTTTAGGCTAGGAAACAACACATCCTTTTCCTTTGACACAGGCGAGAACAAGGTCAACACCGTGTTGAAATCCATCTTCTGCTTCAGCTTGACAGTGCTTTTCGCCTCAATTGTACCCGACACCATCGCGGAATGCAATCCGGTCTTCTCCAGTATCAACGGCGCCAGATTCTTGTAAAGATAATCAGCCGTGTCAGCGAATGCGGTGAAAATGAGCACTTTCTTGTTTGTGCCATTGATGGGATTGGCAAACTTCTCCCTCAAATCACAAATAAGTTGCTGCAATTTGCTGTCGTGTTCAGGGTTGATGTCTTTCAGCATCAGAAGCAGCAGATCGAAACGTTCTTTGTCCGCAACCAAGTAACTTCTCCAAGAAATGGTGTCAATATCCCGCAGGTCGATCTTGTTTTTCTTGTTGCCGATAATGGTATCGCCTTCATCCTCAATGTCAAGGTCGTCGAAATCAAATTCCTCAACATACTCATCCTCCATCCGTGAGTCAATCTTCTCAATCATATTGGCAATGAGCTGCTGTATTCGGCTAATGGTCAAGCGGAACGAGTTTACTGAACTTTCAAGCCGTTTCAGCATGTTGATACCCATCAAGCGACGAATACCCAACTCGCGGTCTTCGATGGAAAGGCGGTGCGACCCTGTTTCGGCATCCAACTCATCCTCGGTGTCAATGCCGTATTTGTCCTTCTTGCTCGGCAGGATGAACGCCGAAGGGGTATAAATGGAAAGATTGAGCTGTTGGACGATTTCGATGATGTCCCTGAACGTAATAGCCTTGTCAATATCCGTTAAAGGCGGCGTTTTGGAGATGGGTTTCAGACGGGTTGGGAACTTGCCGATGTCAGCCGTATCGTAAAACCGTTCAATATGCTTACGGCTTCGGGCAATTGTCACCGAATCGAGCACCTCAAAGAAATCGAAGCTCAACGACTTCAACAACCTTTCAGTCGTTCGGGCATCAAGCGGCAACTCTACCCATTCGTTATAAGCCCGCTGTGCTTGACGAAAGATTTCATCAATGGGTTTCTCGGTTTTCAGCAAATCGTTGATCCGCGAAGCATCGCCTTCGTAGGCCAACTGCAGCTGGTTCTTCAAGTCATTGAAACGGTTGTTGACAGGTGTAGCCGAAAGCATGAGCACCTTGGTCTTCACGCCTGCCTTAATCACCTTATTCATCAGACGGAGGTAGCGGTTTTCCTTTGGGTCTTCATCATCCTCTGCAGCAGTTATCTTGCCTCCATTTCTGAAGTTGTGGCTTTCATCAATGACCACAAGGTCATAGTTACCCCAGTTGATATGGTTCAGTTCCATGCCA
>Ga0265301_10000253_pt1 | contig 85374 bp, 82 predicted proteins | sample AusTroGonzalo_MG_2_FD_193488 | JGI IMG/M metagenome (GOLD analysis project Ga0265301, IMG submission 193488) | Bovine rumen microbial communities from tropical cattle in Woodstock, Queensland, Australia - Gonzalo_04 | ecosystem: Host-associated > Mammals > Digestive system > Stomach > Rumen ... | reverse complement strand
CGGGTTTGAGGCTGCTAATGTTTTGGGAACATTCAAGGTGTCCTGTCCCGTCGTTGAGGTAAATAGAGAATATCACATTGTTTCCAGGCATATTGAGTCGGCTAACGACCACATCGGCAAATCCGTCATTGTTGACATCACCAACCTTGATACTGCGCGACTCGGGTAGCAATTCGTACATCTCGCTACGCACTTGCGCTTGCAGTGCACAACAAATGGATAGTATGCACAAAAGAATTATTCCAATTTTTTTCATGATATTCATGTTATTTTGTTATTACTAGTTTTTTGGTTTTTACAAAAGATCCACATCGTAAAATACAGCTATAAATTCCAGATGCCATATTTGTCAAATCGATCACTTTGCAACCTTGGTCACCTTCAAGACAAATACTTGCTTTTTTTATTCCCAACGCATTTGTAATGACAAAAGATGCTTCTGAATATCCATCAGGCAGTTTGTATTCTACAGAAATCCAATTAGCGGCAGGATTGGGACTAAGGTTTACCTTTAATTCCATGTCTTTTCCCCTTATCTGACCTTCTTGCGAAGGATATGTTCCTCTGGAACCAATCGTGGTGGATAATACAGGACAATCGGTATAGGAATACTCTCCAAGAACATCAAGGATTGCTTCCGCCATGGATTTTGACACCCCATAACCATTGTTAGCAATGTCTTCTACAAGCATCATCTCCGTTTCTGTCATTTCAAAAACACTACGCTCTGATTGTTTCAGGTTTTGATACAAAGTTAGCAGTTGAACATAATTGAAATGGTCATTCAGCTCATCACCGTCAAGTTCATATAATTGCGGAAGCAACCCAGCCAGTGTGAACGCGCTGATAGAGTCGCCCTCTTCCATATAGGTGGCGATAATGGCATGGTCGGCATTGATGTCTTCCAAGTTGCCCAACCAGCCTCTCAATGCTGTATAGTTTACAATGGAATCATTCAATATGCTTCTTATGATATCATAAACTGCCTCTGTATATTCATGTCTGTATTCAGCCATTTGTTGTTGCATCACTGTCCGATATGATGTACCCGTTGCGACCTGTTGCAATATGCTAATGGCATAATCAGGAAGCAGCTCATTGGCTTGCAGGTAGTTGATAAGCGTATCTTCTTTTAACTCTTCTGGATTGGCTGATAATATTTCCATGAGAACAGAGGTTGGGAACACATCATTATGTTCAGCTACAGTCATCAATACTGTTTGCGACAAATAAGGAGATGACCCAAGTAGTTGTGACCGTAGTCTCCAAACGTCTGAACTTGTGGCATTCTCAATGTCAGCAACAGTCGCACTAGTGTTTCCGCCATCGATACGCGAATCATAAAGCTGCTTAACTGCCATATAATTGGAATAAGCATTATAATATGCTTGTTCCCGTTGAAAGACTTCTGCTTCTGTCAAAGATAATGTCCCCTCAGAATAGTTTGACACACAATCGTATAAGGCACGGGTGTTGTACGGGTTTATGTGGAAAATTTTATTAGGATCAGGAGTTTCGCCAGGATAACTACAATTGTAATAATAATCTATCGCATATCCCCCACCATTGTAAAACTGATAAGACGCATTACTACTAAGGGTATTTCTTGCAGGAGCATTATTACTTCCTTGATTGATTTGTATGCCGGAATATCTTGTCGGATCATCAAGAACATAAAAATCATAGGTGTTGTTTGAATGATTGTTACAAGTATAATACAATCCAAGAAAACGTTTCCCCATCCAATTCTGTCCCTCAGCAAGGTTGGCACAATACAAATTGCTGAACATATTGTGATGAACTCTGTTTACAGCATTGGAGTTTTTTACATATAAACCATACGTTTGAGATTCTGTATTGTTTACAGGATTGAAAGTGTTGTCCTGTATGTTGAAAGAAGGCGTATTGTCCAAGAGAATTCCATAGGAACAATTGTCATCGCTTCCAATGATAAAATCAGACAAAACTACTGTTACTTGATTTAAGTTTTTCGAAACAATTCCATTTGAATTGTTAGTAAACACTGCGTCACTGACAAGCAAAGTGTTCAGACTACCCAAGTCGCTAATTGAATAAATGGCTACTTTCTGAAAATTGTCAAAAGTGCATTTTTGCACATCAGAACATGGTTGCGTTGATGACAAACAATATTCGGTAAAACTTGGTGAGGCATTATAGGCAAAAATGCCGCTACTACTACTTACATTTGTGTGGTTGCCAGAATTGTTCATTTGGAACTGGCAACCTGCAAAATGAATCCCATTTATGTTTTCCAAACGAACATGAGTAGAGAAAGTATTGCCCAAGAAAGAATCGTCAATAGTAAACAAACAATTTGAAAACTCACTTTCGTATGAAGACGAGAAAGTGTAATTGTATGCAGGAATATTTAATGAAAGGGTGTTGTTGTGAAATGTAGAGTTGCTTGCCATGACAATTCCTCCGCTAGTGTTTGTCAAGAGATTACGCAGGTTCACGGCAATCTCAGCATCTTCTATCATAGCATTATTACATATATTGAGACGACCTTGGCTTGCAGGCAACTGTGGCGCATTGCTGTTCCCAAAAACGCGTATGCCTTGCCATTGCTTGTTATCCCAACCAGCCAAATGACTTCCGTCAATGTTTAACAGCCCGCCTTGATTTACTCTTAGTTCTGAATTTGTCCCAAACCTCACTAGACCTTTCATTGTCAAAACGGCATTGTTCTCAACTTTAATGAAATTGTCATGCGTAATAAAAAACTTGCTGCCCGTATTGAATGTAACCGATTTCCCTTGACCAATAGTTAGATTTCCTCCGCAAAGATAATTTCTGTTATCGACAGATTGCGAAACTGAAACAAGTCCTGCTATGCCTCCTAAAGTAAGTAAATAATCATTACTATCGAAACCAATATTGATGCTTTGTTGAGGGTTTTCAATGACTAATTCATTATTATAATAAAATGAATGATAAAATCCATTTGGAGAATATCTATCTAATGCATCAGCATAGTTAAAAGCTTCTTCCATTTGTACAAAACCATCGTTATTCGTATCAGGATTAAAATCAGGATGGTTTTGGTGGTTATACCCATGTGAATAATAATAATTTGGATCATGAGGTATAAAAGGATTTGTTCCTACCATATATGAGTTATTCCAAGGATGTGTGTTCTGCCAACTTGAAGGATCGCATGCTGGATAATGCCCTCTTGCCGCAGCGACCCAATAATAGGTAAATTCACAATACATATTATTTGTAAGAACATTTTCACTCCAAGATGACTCATCATCAGCTGCAGAATGTACGGATCTGTTTTTGCATTGTACATCGTAATTCACATAGTCAGTAAGCCTAACAGGGAAACCACCACTTTTGCATGGTTGCATCAGAACTATCATTTGCGCACATTTTACTTGCTCTAAATCCCTTGCCATTGTTGTATCGTAATAGGGGGTACTGGGAGTAGTAAAACGCGATATTCCATTAGTACGGTTACCATGGTCATCAACAAAAATGAAAAGCTGATCATCTTCATCCAACTCAGGTATTTCAGGATGGTTATTAGACTTTCCAGACAACTCATTAAAAACTTGTGTAATAGTTTCTTTATTAGCATTATTATAGATATCATTGACACCATCTCCATCAAAATCATTTCCAAAATGACTGTTCCCATCATTGTAAAGTATAAAAATGTTGTTTTTCGGATACCCATATATGTTAGTCAATGTACTATAAACTGCTGCAATATCGTTTTTGAAACGGTACTCCCAAACATCTAAATTTGCACTTTCTCTTCCACAAATCAAAACAGCATACAAATGTGGATTGTCTTGTACTGTCTTCAACATAGGTGTTTCCATGACTCCACTTTCGTATGGTACAGGGGTAGGTCTTGTAAACAAAGACAAAGGCGTGAAATGAAAATGTTCTGGAGGCAATTCAGAATTAATCAATTGATAAATGCCGTTCGTTGCATTAACAAAAATATATCTACAAGGATGAACCCAGTTGGCAAAAGGACAATCATCAACAAAATAAGCCCAAGCTGTATTATATGGGGATTTGATGAAACTACCATCAAAATGCCAGATGGTGTCATTTTTGCTAATCAAAGTGTCAAGAGAGTATACATCAGAACTCTCCAAATCTGAAATCAACAAAGTGTTCAGCACCAGGTTGTCTGCTTGTTTTTTTGTGTAGCCGGTTCCATTTTGAGCCGACACAGACACCATAATTGCCATCATTGCAATTGTAATAAGTAATACTTTTTTCATTGTGAAATGGGTTTTTAATCTGTTAATACTATTGTTTGTTATTTAGTTTTTCTTTTTGCTTCAGGTGCTTGTAAGGTAATTTCTCTAAAGCGAAAGGATAAAATAATGTATATATTTTTCCATTTTACTATTTTTTTGATGGTTTTCTGATGGTTTTGCATTATGTGTATTAGAACAACGGAAAAGCTTGGAATCTCAACAATGATTCCATTCTGTTCCGCTTGGTGTATCAAGATTCATGGCAACCTCATTCAAAAGTAGCCTTTTTTCATACACCTTGTTTTAAGCCTCACCAAAGAGGCCAGATCCAATGATTTTATTCCTTCCTTTCATAGCATAATAGTTTTTCTCAGATTAATCCGTTACTGTAAATTCACCATAATACTCATCCCCATTGGAGAGCATAAAAGTGACAATGTAATTCCCTGCATTGGGGATGTAGACCTGCAAACCGTTCGGCGTAAGCACTGAGAGACATTGCACCGAAACACCTGTAACTGTGGCGACCTCAACCGATACTTGTCCTAGGTTTTCACTGAATGTTACAGATAGTACATGACCATTAATAAGAGCGGTTATAGTATTGCTTTTATCCAAACCGCTCAATCCTGTACTGTCTTTAATTTCAACAAGAATTCCTTTTTCTCTTTCGTTTTCCATTCTGGCCTCGCCGTGGGCGTAGCACAATGCTCCTGAAAGGATGAAGCAGAGCATCAGAATCATTTCTTTTAATTTGTACATAGTTTTGTGATTTTAAAGTTGAAATTTTTCGCTTAAACTTTCGGAAGCAAAAGTAGAGTATCACAAAAACATAAATCACAAAACCATGCTGGAGAAATGTTGGAATCTTTTAATATTAGTGGATTTATTATTGATAATCAATAATTTATAAAACAACTTGATAGAGGACAAAATGCAACCAAAAACCCCACTCTGTAGACGGGGTCAAATAGAGTAACTTTCTATTTAACAAGGTGTCAAAATCATCCAATCACTTCCCAATGTCCACCCTTATCAGGTCCAACACGACGGATAACACCTTTATCTTGAAGCACTTTGAAATGTTTGGCAATTCCTCGCGGGTTTAGGTTCAATTGTCTGGCGACTTCTGGAATGGTAACATTGGGATTACTGATGATGATTCCAACAATTGTTTTCTGTGTACCTTTCAATGTATCTTTCAATGTACTTTTCAATGTACTTTCTTGTGAAATTCCTTCCGTTTGACCCTCAAAACCATCCATTATCTGTGGCAAAGGCATATTCCCCTCTTCTTTTTGATTGACATTTTTTGCGCCGCACAGCCCTTCCGCTATCTTCAAAACATACTCTGACAAGCTTTCCTCCACCCCAATCTTTTCCTGAAGGTTCTCATTCTGCTTCTTGATGGCCGAATAAGTCCGATCTTTCAGTGCACCTATCTCTCCCTCATTCAATCCCAACAGATGCAGATGACATAGCGTGAGGTCACTCTGTTTCAAACTCGGGCATTGGCTCAACAGCATATTGTCAAAACCCTTATAATGTCTTTCCACGGCATCTTTGAGTTGTTTGAAATCCTCTTCTTTGAGACCGATGCCATGTTGGAAGGAAGTATCGCGAGAGGTGATATGTTTGCCATGTAACAAATCTAAGATACTTTGGCAGATTTCTTCATCCAGGAAAGCCGCACGTTGTTTCGCTGCCTCTTCACTTTGTTGTTCCAAGACCTTTTCCAATGCACTTAGCTGTGCTTCACGCTGTTGTAGGTTCTCTCGCAATGCTTCTTGTTCCTTCTGGTAGGCCAACCGCTCTGTTTCCAACTCTTCCTCATGTCGCTTCTTGGTCTTCTCTATCTCCTTTTCCGACTGGTCTTTCTGTGCTCTCAATTCTTCCTCATGGCGTTCTTTGGTCTTTGCCATCCATTGTTGGTGCTTTCTTTCCACCTCCTCCAACTGTTGTTCGGTATCCGCCTTCAGTTGACTCAGTTCTTCCTCATATCTTTTTTTTGTTTCTTCCAATGTCTTGTCAGCCTCAGCTTGCCAAAGCCTCAATTCTTTCTCGTGCTCTTGCTCTGTTTCTCCCAACAATCTATTAGCTTCCTCTTGTTGCTCTTCCAAAAGTTTCTTGCTCCTTAGTTTCACCAAAATGAAGATGGCCAAAGCTACTGAGATAGCAATCGGGATAATCACTCCTAATGCTTTTTTTACTGCCGCTTCTCGTTCTATTTCTGCTTGTTTATTCTGCTTTTTGTTTAAGTATGTTTTGTATAATTCTTCTAGTTTTGAAACCAAAGCTTTATTTTCACTCTCTAATTTCTTTCGTTCTGTCAAGAACCGCATACACTTGTCTGATTTCTCTTTATCTCCAATACTGTCATATACAATACGCAAACATTCTCCCGCCCGAATTTGTGAAACCACATCCGTAGCTTTTTCAAATACAGGTTCTAAATAATACATAGCGGAATCATAAATTCCTTCTTCCTTATAAATACCACCAATGGTCAAGAAACGATTTAATAGTTCATTTTCAGTTTTTGCCTGTTTTGCAACATTTCTTAAATCATTCAATGACAATTCCATATTAGCGCCAGCACTATAGTCACAAAGAGCTTTACTTGAAACGATATCTCTATATAATAAACTATTCGTATTTGTTATGCTTTCTAATGCCTGCTCATAATAATGCCTCGCTTTATCCATCTCATCCATTTTATCGTATTGTTTTCCCAATTGATATAGAATACCAGAAACACCATCTAAAGAAGTGGGTTCAATTCTACAAAACATTAATGCCCTCTCACCACAGGTAATAGCTGGCATCATAAACTGAGCCGAAAAAAGTTCCATAAGGCGATTATTAGTATAGGTCATAAAAATAGCCTTTTTTCCAGTCAGTGCTTTGTCATCAAAATATCCCTCCATCACCTCCAATGCTTCTAAGTATTCCGCACAAGCTTGCACTATATCCCCCTGTTCGTAATATCCCACACCATTAATATAATGCACTCGCGCATCCAAAAATACATTTCGTTCTTGTTGAGAAATACTGTGTGTGCTTGCTGTGAGTGAATCAAAATAATCCACAGCCTTTAACAAATCCCCCCTGTTGGACTGTTCGTAATCTTTCTTATAAAGCAGTTCCGAAATCAGCAGCTGGATATAATGCCCATTAAACTCATCAAGGCTGTCTGTCTGAGGGCTTGCCGCAAACTGTTTCAGCACCGCAAAAGCACTGTCAGGCTGCCGCCACATGAGGCTATCAATGGCAGCCAATTCTGGTAATGGCTTTTCCATCGGCTCAATCACCTTCCCTTTCGGAGGGTCGCAAGCCACTATTAAAGCCATCAAAGCCACCGCTATCCAAATACCGGTGAAAGGTATATGTTTTTTCATTCCAAATTCAATTTTCAACATTTCTGCAAAAGTAGTTAAAATCCGATTAGTTCTATCAAAAACCCCTTAATTCGGCTATTTTTATCATCTCCAGAACATTATGCGATTCCTATCAAATTACTCTATTAAGCATCTATAACCAATAACTTTTTTGGCAAAAAACATTATTATTTGCCAAAATTGTTATATCTTTGCGCCCGAATTACGATACAGTCAGTATGACGATAACAGAACAGATATTAGATTATGCATCCATGCAGGGACAGCCTTTCCCCAGACGAAACCTGATGCAGCACTTAGGCACGAACGATATATCTAAAGCATCGGCTCAGGTGCTGCTGAACCGTCTTGTGGAACAAGGAAAGCTGGTCAAAGCAGGATATGGCTTGTATTCCTTTCCTGAAAAAGGCAAACAACCTTTTGTTTATAAGCCTTCAGAAGAAGAACGATCGATAGCTGAACAGATAAAAAGGAAATTCCCTTTTGCCGATTTCTGTGTCTGGAAACCATCTGTGTTGGTTCCTTATATGCGTCACATTCCAGCTTTGGGAATGGTGTTTGTTGATGTGGAACGTGTGGCCATGGAATCAGTTTTCAATTTCTTGCAAGGTCATGCTTCAGCTATGTCCATCCTACTGAACCCTACTGCTCAGGAATGTGAGAGGTACATCACAACCGACAAATTGTTGATTGTCCGTGTTCTGGTTAATGAAGCTCCTATTACTATGATAAACGACACGCCTGTACCCACTTTGGAGAAAATACTGGTGGATGCCACGGGTGACAGGGAGTTGAACTTTGCCCAAGGCGCAGAACTCTACACGATATTCGAGAACGCTTTCAGCATGAACAATGTGAATCTCAGCCGTTTGCTCCGTTATGCCTCACGCCGTCATCGTAAAGACTCTATACATAAAATCATTAATACCATCGATCATGATACATCCAGATAGTAGAACTGCGGCATGGATAGAAAAAGTCGCCAAAGAAAACAACGTGAAAGACATTGCATTGGCCGAAAAGGCTATCAGAGCCTTTTCATTACTTGAAGCATTGGTACGTTCTGGCTGTCCGCTACTGTTCAAAGGAGGTACCGCCGAGATGTTGCACCTAAACAGCGCCAAACGGTTATCAATAGATGTCGATGTTATTTGTCCTCCTGGCACACAGATTGAGGACTATCTGAAGGTCTATTCAACAGAGTATGGTTTTGGAGATGTAGAGTTGGTGGAAAGAATTTCCAGAACTGACATTCCAAAGAAACATGCGAAATACTACTATCAAGTGTCCTATCCTGAGGGCAACAAACAGGACAAGATTATGCTGGATGTCTTATTTGAGGGAAACCATTATTCTCATGTTGTGTCTCTTCCCATTGAAAGCCCTTTCCTAAAAACGGAAGGAGAACCCGTCATGGTCAACCTGCCCAGCTATCAAGATATGCTTGGCGACAAACTCACAGCCTTTGCGCCGCATACCACGGGCATCCCGTTCTTCAAAGGAGACAAAGATTGTTCTATGGAAATTAATAAGCAGTTGTTTGACATCGCTTCATTGTTTGACTTGACAAACGACTTGACGATTACAGCTGATACCTTTCGCAAATTCGCAGCCGTTGAACTGCTATATCGCAAAGCGGATCCATCAAAACTACAAGATGTACTTGACGACATTTTCAGCACCTCCCGTTGCATCTGTCTCAGAGGCATAGAAAACCCTGAAGAGTTTCAGTTGATCCAAAACGGCATGGGAAAAGTGCGTAATTTCATCCACAGCGTGAAAAACTACGGCCTCGATCATGCCATTGTCAATGCTTCCAAGGCAGCCTATCTCAGCAAACTCATCGAGAAAGGCGTATCAGAGGTACACCACTTCATGCCCGACAACGAGCAACAGTTGGTTGATGCCATTATCACAGAGCCACTGCCCACGAAGTTCAACAAGTTCAAGAAAAGCAATGTCGAGGCTTTCTTCTACTGGAACGAAATCCAGAAGCTGATGTGAGTTATAGGCTGGCGGCGGTTTACCGTTGTCCAGCTTCAAACAATTCTTATTACCACATCTTTATCATCATCTCATTTAACTCACTATTAGGAGTATAATGATTCAAAATGCTTTTATCATAACCTGCATTTTTTAATCTTTTGACAACTGTTTTGCGCATTTTTTTGCACTTGTCCCATTCCTCCCAGAACCTCAAAGATTCCATATAACCTGCTATATGCATCCAATTTCCATATCCTAATTTACCAGCTTCTTCTAAAGTGTGCAATGGATAAAAGGCCATTCTCATCAACTCAAGCGCATCTCTATCAGAAAGCCAATTGAACGATAGGGAAAACAAGAAAGCATATACTTCAACACGAAGGCTTTGGTATTGCAATCCAAAGAACGGTTTCCACACCTTTGACCCTGCATTAACCACATCCTCTGATCGTTCGTTGAGTGAATTAACTATGGCATAAGCCACGTTGACAGTCACAATCTCAACCCCGCCAAGCCATGCCAATATTTCTTTCTGGTGTCTTTCTATCTGTTTTCCTAACACCATGTTGACAAATCGCGCAGAATCTTTGTTGACAAAATCTAACAGAATAGTTGTTGCATCGTTTGTCTTGGCAAAAATCTCTACAGCCATTTCATTGCTGATCTCAACACCTTGTTCAAGCATTGTGGCAAACAACGTCGCCCATTGTGTAAAACTGTCTCGCGTTCGACTGTCAAGTATCATTGGCAGTATTGACTCAATCTCTTTTTGTGACAAGACCTGCCATTGGACTTTTTCAAGTATCTCGGGGTTTAACAGAGTAATTGAACCGAACAATTGGTAGTCGCTCTTTATTATCTCTGTTACGTCCGTCATTGTAAGGACTGTTGCACTCTCCTTTAATATACCCGCACCCCATTCATTAACATTACCTGACTCACATATATGTTTTAAAAGGGTCACATATTCCTCTTTATTGTTGCCAATAAAACCCTTCCATCTTTCCTCAACTTTAGTTTCCTCAAAATTAAACACACCATCTAATGGCAGAGTAGCAAGAAAATAAAAGAACATCAACTCACTGCAATACCGTTCGGAGAAGATTTTATTGGTACAAAGCTTTTTAATAACAAGCCCTTCGTCTTTTGTAGGGAAGTAAGATGCAATTATTTCAAATACAGTTCTATAGCGTTCTGTACCATCAACCTCTGTATTGAAATAGTCTTCCAAAGTGTATAGCACCTTGACTATAGCAGAATACTTGTCCATGCTTTCACCAATATCTTCTGCAAACATCCTGATAAGCTGTCCCTTATTGATATCCCCCCTCGCTATAGCATCTGTCACATAATCAATCCATTTTTCTTCCTCAACTTGGATGTTTAATATCTGTTCTCCGCCTTGACGAGACAAGAACTGACAAGTCAGTTGTTTGCCATTGAGTTTTCTGGGATAGGCCGTTCCTGTACACCATGAGACATTCTGTAACATAGCCATTGGTGTCGCATTCATAACCGACATCATTAGAATTCCCGCCAAATCATTGTCTTTCAATGCGCCAAAAGTCAATGGCATATTACCATTATTTAAGAACGATAATAGTATCATTGCTATCATTCTTTTACTTGTGGTTAAATCTTTGTAATTGCTTGGCGAATTAAACTTGGTTTCGTGTATTATAGTACGTGAGTATAGGTCAAAGCTGTCGTTATTGGTAGGTCTAATAAATAATGTGCTGATTCTTCTAAAATCATCCATGATGTTCAACTCCTCAAAAGGGATCAGGAGTGAATGGGTCCAAACACACCCTGGTCTTTTCATCTCCTCTGCATACCATGTCTTGGCTACAACATAATAGCCGCTTTCCTTTAATGGATACGCTGTCAAATAGGATGAATCTCCATTCGGGAGAACATGCTCACTCCAATCGCTTAAAGTGGCTAAGGCTTCCATATCCGCTTTGTCTTTAAGCATTATGGAACCAGCCAATAAACGATGACCGTTGTCGTAGCCATGTAACATCTGCTCTATCCTCATCTCATTCCAAGTATTAGGAAATCCAATGGTTCAGTAATATCGTATGATATTTTGTTTCTATAAACATACGCTCTTTCTTTTCGGGTCGCTTTTTCCGCCAATTCGTCACCACTTTTTTCATCCAGTTCTGTATAGTCAGCCCCTTGTGCACTGATGCCATAGTAACGATAGTTTGTAAAATGAGCACTCACATAATTATAAATGCAAGGATGGTTTGCCTTCACCCATTCTTCTACATCCTGGCCATCGGAATAATCGGCACTATCCCATGATGAAAAACAAAGTGCTATGGGACAATCACCCATTTTGCTGTAAAGATATTTCAGCAGTAAAACATTTTGTATCGCTGGATCAATGTCATTTGGCAACAACACAACTTTTTCCAATTCCACCCTTGGCTTTGTAGTATCGGATATTTGTTCTTGAAGCATTTCTGGCGAGGAGTTACCCAAATTAAGCATAAATAAAACTCCCTGAGATTTCTCACACCATGCTACCACGTCTGAAGATACTGAATTATCCAATATCTGTTGGAATATCTCACCCTTAAAGTCTGGCAATGAAAGGTTTATCTTCTTACCTGTGTTTTGTCTTTTCATCGGAAGTACTATTTCCACAGGTTGGGCGAATGTGGTGCGTCTTACTTCTTTCAAAACAGTCCAGTTATCGCTCATTCCGTCAACATAAAAAGATTCTGATGGTCTTTCATCGCACGTAAGAAGATGTCCCGACTTGCCGTCCTTCTCAACCGCCCAAAGTGCAGCTATATAAGTTGATTTGCCAGCTGCAGGAAGACCTGCCAATAGTATGTTTGTACTTTCCATATTCTTACTTTTGATTGTCAATTTCCATTTTCACCCAGTCCAATTCCTTTGCTGCTTCAACAGATGTCAATGGGCTGATTATCTTTTCAAACACCTGATTCAGTGTATTGTGATTCAAATCTTTTGAATTCACTTCATAGATTTGATCTGGCTCTTTCCCTATGTTTTCAGTAAAGATAGCACTTAGTTTTTTCTTCCTGTCTGCTAATTTCTTACGACGTTCGTCAGAAACAACCTTATCAATCTTTGTATACACCATAATGTATGAAGTCAATGCGGTTATCTTATGTTGTGCTTTAAGCCTCGTTAAAAGTCCTTCATATTTCTCGGCTATCAAAATATGATCAGCTAACTTTTGGGTATCAACTTCCGCATCAACGAAAAACACTATCAAATCGGCGTTTTCTAACACACGGTCATCTTTTACCTCATCATCGGAGGATGTATATTTTAAATATGTTTCACCCGCTTTATCGGAAAGAATCACTTGGTGGATTTTCCCTTCCTTAGAGCGCAACACTAAATTGAGAATGTCATTTTCACCCAATACATTGCGCTTTGTATCCGAAGTATCTTCATCATTAATCCGCCTTAGAAACACTCTGCGCTCAAAGCCAACATAGGTGTCCGAATCCACGAATGAGTACCCACTATAATTGAGGTTTTGTATCAAAAGCTCGTACAATGCCCCAATAAAAGTTGATTTTCCATAGTTGGCAAAGCCAACCAGAGCTACTAACTTAGGTCGTTCACTGTCGATAAAGTCATTCAATTCACTTTGATTTTTAGCGTCACAGAAAAGCAACTGCCCATTGACTTTGGCATTCGTATTGGTTCCTGTGCCAGATGTTGAATCTGTGCCAGTTATAATATTGATAATATCTTCAACTTGTTCTCCCATATTCTCAATCATTAAAGGTTTCTAATAGCATCTCATAATAAATGTAAACGCCAAACTCCAAAGCTGTAAACATTCTACTGTCAATCGCTATTGGCCGATTATTGTATACCCTTGTCAAAAGCACGGATGATTCTTCATCTGGAGCACAAAGCTGTTCCTTTTGCACCTCATCCAAAACCTCTGTCACTATATTGCTTAGCATCTTCTTCCTTTTGCAGTTCTCACCCAATACTTCAACAAGTTTTTTCACTGGGCTTAATGATAAATATTTCCAATTCCATTCCTTTACCATCTTACAAACCAACACATAAACCTGTGCAAAAGGACTGGTAAGCTTTTTAAATGCCGATGTTTTAATGTACCCACTGATACGTCCATAATAACCCGCCATACAAAGACTTCTTATTTGGTCATATACAGCTTGTTGCGTAATATCCAATCCTGTATCGTTCCAGTTCTCACTTGGCACAACAGCATCTAAAAGTTGGGAATAATTGATTGAACTCTTAACCATATCGGCTGCATACGTCTCATAGTATGAATACATCTCCATTATCCAGTTTTGGCACAGCAATCTATTCCAATCGCCTTTTCGTAACACTGCATAGTTTCTGACTATCAATGAGATTTGCGTTTTTGTATCCTCTTCTGTTTCATCTGACTGTAGAGCTAACAAAACCACATACATTTCAAGAATCCTTGAAACAATGGCCGACAGTTTTACTCCGTCACCATACATTTCTTCATACTTCACCCGAAACGCCTCTGTGAACGACTGACTAACGTTGTTTTGCATAAAAGAGCATACATAATCCGACACAGAAACAGCATTGAGGTCAGCAACCATTGAATTGGACACTTCATGTAACTGGGTAATCAGCTCGTCATCCAACGAGATAAACAAATGCTTATCAATTGCTTGTTTAAGTTGTTTACTTCCCATATCTCTTCAAAATATCATTTAATTCCTTTATTCTTCCATCATCTTCAACTCGCTTCAAGAATGTCAAATACTTGTTTCGGTTGGGGCTAATGGATTCAAATGCATTCCCATACATTTCTTTGATAATTTTTGCCTCTTTACCACTACGCAAAAATGCACGTTTAACGACATGCGGATACACCGTCTCAGTTTCCTTGTCATGGCTATCAGGAGCCAATTCACCAATCTTAATTTTTTCCATAGTCTTTTTCCAAGAATCATTTTCTGGGAGTAATACTCTCAATGCATCTTTTCCTGTTTTTGTCTCTTCTTCATATTCATCAAACTTCACGCCATCCCATTTACGGCTAAAAACATCAACTCTCAGACATGGTTTACCTCCTTCATCCTCGACCTCAAGTTCAATGATATTATAAACAGGAAAATACTCATTATCTTCATCCATCTCATCAGCCTCAGGAGGCTGCAAAGCACCTGAATAAATCTTCACTGCATTATTGCATAATGATGACTGTTTATGCATATGCCCATAAAACTGCAATTGAAAACGACCATCTATGTCTTTTTCAATTCTATCACCATTTATGATTTCACTCATTGGATGATGTAACATCAAAATATGGATTTCGTTCTCTTTTGTCGTCACATTATACGCTTGCTTAGGCAACACTTGCAAGTGCTTACCTTCTTTCAAACTCTTACTTTCACCATCATCTTTATCAGAAAGAAGCGCTGTGTTGCTGCCATGCAAGGTTACTGGAATGCCTTTCAGATGACCTATCAGTTCAGACCAAAACATATTATCTCCAGACTCAAACTTAGGGACACTCCCTGTTTCCTGATCCGACTCAGGAAAGACAGCAGACTTCCTAGCAATATCGCTTATACTCGTATAATCTGCTGCCATCTTATAGTATTGTTTAAACGGCGCATACAAAATACCCACGGCCATTGGTTCATTTACCTTTGAACTCAATAACTGTTTGAGAGCACTTTTTTTCAGCAATGAATCTCTAAGCAAAAAACGTGTACGGGTATAGACATCTCTCTTTTTATCATGGTTTCCTGGAACCATAAAAACATTCTCACCATTCTCACCTCTATATTCTATGCTTGTACAAATATCATCAATAAAACTTCTTGCTTCCTTATATTGGGCTTCAGTTCCCGAGTATGCAATATCACCACAAATAAGCACATAGTCAATATTGCCTTTCTCCTTATGACATTTGGCAATGTCTTCAAGAAACTTAATCTTCATCTGTGCATAATCATCATCACACCCTGCCTGGTTTGAAAAGTGAATGTCAGATATTTGTAGAAATCGTATCATAAAACCACAATGATAATTCATATTCAACTGCAAAAATACAGAAAAACCAAATCATGGCAAAACAAATCAATTGAATCTTTGTTTTTGAAACTATCCAACAAAACAACGGATTCAGCCAAAGCTGAATCCGTTGTTTAAAGTTATTAAACGTGAGTTCAATATTAGATTATTGACTGAAAAAGAATAAATAACAATACCGTTCCGTTTTTGTCATCTACTCATCCTTCCCAAAAACCGCAATATCAGATGAACATTATTCCGACTGCCGATGGATGCTCTTTTGATTTCTCATATTGAACTTTCATTATAATTTAATATCAAGGGTGTGGGCTTGTACCCACACCCTTCGAGCGATTCAATTCCTTTCGGGTCTCACATTGTCGAAAATGAATTTGACGGCCTCTTCTGCACGGCTGCAAGCACAAACAAAAAGGTGTTTGTCGTTTCTCAAAGCCTCCAACCAGTTTTGCAGATAGGCGGCGGAGTTCTTCACGGTGAAATCGCTTTCGATACCCAAACGGCCAAGGCTGTAGGCTGCTCCCATTTCGGCCACAAGTTCTTCCTTGCTGTATTCCTCACTTCCGAATGGGTCGTGGTCGTCCTTCTTGTAACGGTTCAAGCGGGTTTCAATGCCTGTGCTGTGTGTGGTCTCGTGGAATAAGGTAGAATAATATTCCGCCTCGTTTTCAAACTGACCCATCAAGGGACAAACCACTTCATCAGTGGAAGGCCTGAAATATGCCTTGTTGCTTACACAGATATTCAGTTTAACGCCTTCGCGGTTGTAGTAGTTCTTTATCACCTCCTCGGCGGCCTCGATGGGGTTGACACCTTCTTTGACCTCTGGCTCGATGTTTGGGTATTTTCTTTTAATGCCTGTGCATTGCGACACCTCAAACACGTAGTAATAACGCAAAATAGGGTAGGGGCTTTTGACTATCTTTTCCGTTCCGTCCTCTTGGATTTCCTTTTTCTCTGGGAAGCTCCAGAAAGTGATGAAATGACCTTTTTCGCCAGGCTTGACGCTGCCACCTTCGGCAATGGCTTGTTTGAAAGTCAGATATTCGCCGTGTGGCCATTCCCCATCATCGGCGGCAATAAGCAAGTTATTCAAAAATGAATATTCCTTGCCAGTGGTGTGACTTACGGCCAAATGGATTTTGCCTTTTGACCAGCACATTTTCCACGGAATTTGACCTTGCTCCATAATGGCGCAAATTTTGTTGTTGATGATTTCGTAAACATCTGTCTTGATTTCGGGATGGTTGGTACTCATAACTCAAATATTTATAGGTTAGTAACTTTGTTTGTTTGCACTACAAAGATAAGCAAAATATTTGAATTAGCAATACAAAAAAGCGAAAAAATATCACTTTTTTCAATTTTTTTTCATTTGAATAAAGGATAGAAAAATCGTTTTCCCTGCTGTTATTGAAATGCCTCTTTCTGAGGTCTGATGTGTATTTGTGTTGTGCAAACGGTCGCGACTTTGCCGTTTGCTTCCTTGTGGCCGTGCCTCTACTACTGACGGAACGCAGTAATTGAGACACAGCCACAATACGTTTTATGGGGGATGGAACGGTTACAGTCCCAATTACTTGTATCTGGGACCGTAATGGTTTCAGCCCCCTTCCTGATGTCTTGGTGTTTTATTATAGTGACACGACCGCCTGTACTTGCTGTCGTGCCTGATGTTGCCGGACGGCGGTGTAATCCGCTGGACGGCCACCGGATAGAAAAAATGAGGCGACCGATTGGCCGCCCCTCTGTTAGTCGTACTGGTAATTCATAAGTTTGTCAGGGATAGCCCCTGCATTGCAAGCATCCGAAAAAGCTTCATCGATGGAGTCCCATTCGCCATCAATGGAGCGGGTTTCAATTCTCTGCTTGTCAAAGAAGCCTGGGCGGACATTGACCTCCACGCAAAAAGTAACTCGAATAATCATGGCGAATAAGTTTTTAGTTGAACAATGCAGTTTGAACAGGCGTAGGCAAACCCATGATTTCATGCAGTTTTAGCAACCGCTTTTCATAGTTGCCGTTTCTTTTTGCGTCATCGATATAACCTTGGTTCCATCTATTGAGGCAGTCCTCAATGTATTGCAGCCAGTTTTGAGGTACTATTGTAGGGTTTTCAAAGGCGAAAACCGCCCAATCGCAATCTTCCTCAAAATAATAATGGCCATTTTCGTAAGTAGCCACTTGTTTGGCTTCTGTGGATAGAAAGTTTTTGGCAACGTATTTATCAACGATAATACCGCCGTGGCTTGCAGTGCAGACATCAACAACACCATCGGCCAAATGATGTGAAGTTTGGATTTCTCCCCAAATTGTTTCCATAGGATTAGGTATTAAATAGTTAGTAACTTTGTTGTTTGCACTACAAAGATACGAAAAAGCATTGAATTAGAAATACAAAAAAGCGAAAAAATATCGTTTTTTTTCGTTTTTTTTGATGCCTTCCCCTATGGTTAAAACAGATTTCTTCTTGCGTCCTATAGTGTGTTTAGGTGGTCACCTGATGCTTTGATTTATCAGGTGGAGATGTCAATGGCCATCGAATGGCCTGAACAAAGAAATCCGCTCCGTGCCGCGAAATGGGTTTGGCGGTTACGCAACAAAACCAAAGTTTTCTGTCCATTCAGCCTGAAGCAAAATGGACTGACAAATTTTGAGTGACGGCAGTCGGTAATCCGCCATATCCATATAGCGGATGGACGCTGCATGGCTTGGGTATGTGGTCATGCAGCCGGACAAGGTTTCGGGTGGAAGACTGTTGGAGGAAGATGACAGCATCTCCATCGTAGCCTGTCGTAGAATGGTGTGCAGGCGGATTGCTACATCTGTCTGGAACCCCAGCAATTGGAAAACATTTACGTCAGGGAAAAAGAAAAAGGTGGCTGTCGAGTGCAAACAAAGTTACTACCTTAATACCATGAGTTGTCAAGAGAATCAAGGGAGTGTGACAACCACCTTATATTATATACACCTTATTAATATATATATCCCTTATTGATATGCGGGCTGCAAAGTTAGGGAAAAAAGCATAGGAAAGCCATCCTAGAGTAAAAAAAAGGCAAAAATGGGTTTCATTTTTTATGGCATAGCGAAACTATGACTATTTACCTTTCAAGTCCACTTTTAGGTATCTGAGGTAACGGTAAAGTGTCGCTTTGCTGCCAATATGGAGTGTCGAGCAGATTTCATCGACCGTATAAGTGGTGTCAGGATCGAGGTAAAGTTTCTTGGCGGCCTTGGCTTTTTTGATGGCATCGGGGGAGAGGCCTGGCTTGCGACCACCGATGTTTCCCTTCTCCCGAGCAGCCTGCAATCCGGCTTTGGTTCTTTCGATAATCAGGTTGCGTTCCAGTTCGGCAAAGGCACCGTTGATTTGGAGGAAGAACTTGCCGAGTGAAGTAGTGGTATCTATTGATTCTGTGATAGAAACGAAGTTAACCTCTTTCGATTTCAGGGTCTCTACAATATTGATAAGGTGTCTGAGACTACGGGCGATACGGTCCAGTTTCCAGACGATGACTGTATCACCGGCACGGACATATTCAAGCAGGCTGTCAAGCTCAGGTCTGTACTTGACGGCAGACTGTTTTTCCATGAAAATCTTATCGACCCCATACTTGTTGAGGGCATTAATTTGTAGATCGATGTTTTGGTTCGTCGAACTAACACGAGCATATCCTACATTCATAGCCTATAGTTTTATAAACTCATCAAAAGTGAAACTATCAAGGGACAAAGGTTTTTACTTTGCAAAAGTACAGAAAATCCGTGGACAAATTTTAGTTTCATTAATCGGTCGTTTTGTGAAACTATAAATTTTGATAAAAATGAGCAAATTTATTCTTATCGTGGCCATCATTTACGTGGTGTATTACGCAGTGAACATCCTCTATGATGGTTTCCTGAAGAAAACCGACGTGGAGGAAAACAAGGAAGGCGATGAGTTTGTCATCGAGGATGACGAACAACCGAAAAAGATTTCGGTCGAAGACATTGCCTATGACGAGAGTTTTTCAGAAGACGGTTCTCTGGGGGGAAGAGAAATCGAGATGAGTGCTGAAGAGACCAACATCATCAACGGCACCGTAGAGGACCAAGGCATTTCCGTGAACAGTTTTCTATCCGAAATAGGCAAACAACTCTCCGGCGAAAGCAAGCAGATGTTCGCTGGTGTCAATTTTTAACCCATTTATTAACTAAAACTTCAAACAAATGAATTTCAGAAAGAAGTTGGCTGCTAAGGCAGCGCGTTTCGCAAGAAACAAGAGAATGCAAGCCGTTCTTGCCATCGGAGCAGGTTATGGCATGTTGAACAGCGTCATGGCCCAGAACCCTGGTGCTGGTGTCACCGGTCTGACCACCGCTGAGACCAATCTCCGCACCTATGTGGATCCCGTGTGTAACATCGTCATGGTCATTGGCGGTATCGTCGGCCTTGTCGGTGCCATCAGGGTCTTCTCCAAGTGGCAGAACGGTGACCAGGATGTCACCAAGAGCCTCATGGCATGGCTGGGTTCCTGCGTCTTCCTCGTGGTTGGCGCTTTGGTTGTGAAAGCCTTCTTTGGTGTCGGCTAATGAGTGCAGAACCGGTTTACAATGCGTACAAGGGGCTACAAAAGCCCCTTGTATTCAAAGCCTTCAAGGGAAAGTATATCTATTGGGGTATAGGAATCCTTGTAGGGTCTTTGGTTCTCGGAATCATTGTAGTGGTAGCCGTGTCGATGTTAGTTGGTGCTATCGTGTTTATCGGCGGCATGGTTGGAGGCTTGCTTTACATAGCCACCAAACAGAAAAAAGGACTACACAGCAAAGACAAAAGCAAAGGGATTTTCATCATAACTAACTGTAAAATAGCAAAGTTCGATAGGACATAAACGATATGAAAGACAAAAAAAGGCGATTTCAAACCCCTATCATCGGCATCGAGACCGTAGATGACATTTCGATCATGTACAACATGATTGGCGATTACTCGGTTGTCATCAAATGCGAGAACCCTGTGATTGAGTACGCTGCCGATGTTGAGGCTTACTACAATTTCCATGAGTTGTTTGTGAATATCATCAAAATGCTGGGAAAGGATTATTGCATCCAGAAGCAAGACATTTTCAGCAAGAAAAGGTATAACATCGACAACAAGGAAACCGATTTCCTGTCTTACAGTTACTTCAACCATTTTATCGGAAGAACCTACACCGATATTGAAACTTATCTTGTCATTACAAACGAACTGCCCAAAGGCAGGATGTTTGCCTACGACAAAAAGAAATTCGACATTTTCCTGAAGAATGTGGTCAAGGTCTTGGACTTGTTACACAACAAGAAGCTGAAGGCAAGGTTGCTTGACGAAAGGGAAATAGACGACTACCTGCGAAAGTACCTTACCCTTAATTTCAAAGATGAAGTCACCAAACTCAACAACTTCAATGTAAAAGAGGAATTTATCAAGGTCGGCCAAAAGACCATTCAGAGCATTTCGTTGGTGGATATTGACGAAATCAATTTTCCGCCTACTATCAAGCCTTTCAAAAACGTGGCTGTTGGCAAAGGTTATCCTGTTGACATCATGGCATTTTTGAATGAAGTGCCCAACACTGACACCATCATCTACAACCAGGTCATTGCCATCCCCGACCAATCGGCCGAATTGGCCAAACTCGAAGCGAAAAAGAAAAGGCACAGTTCCATGCCCGACCCGGCCAACCAAATGAGTGTGGATGACATTGATAATGTGATGAAGGATATTGCCAGGGACGGTCAGTATCTTGTTTACACCAATTACAATGTCATCATCATGAGTGACAGTGAAACTGATTTGAGTAAAGCGGTTAATTTCATCGAGGGTTCCATGTTCGACAACGGCATCATCACCTCAAAACAATGCTACAACCAACTTGAACTATTTACTTGTTCCACACCTGGCAATTCGACTACCTTCAAGGATTATGACAAGTTTCTGACCACTTCCGACACAGCAGTATGCCTATTGTATAAAGAGCGTCCGCAAAGGACAGAGAAAAGTCCTTTCTTGACTTACTTCACTGACCGAAGAGGTTTACCCATCGGGATTGATGTATCAGGTAAGGAAGGCGAAGAAAAGCTTACCAATAACAGTAACTTTTTCGTTCTCGGTCCATCTGGATCCGGCAAGTCTTTTTATGTGAACTCAAAAGTGCGTCAATGGGTGTTGGCCGACACTGATATTGTGTTGGTTGATACCGGCCATAGCTATATAGGTCTGTGTAATTACTACCACGGTAAGTACATTACTTATACGGAGGAAAAACCCATCACTATGAATCCGTTCCGTATTACGAAAGAGGAGTTTAACGAGGAAAAGATTGACTTTCTCAAATCTCTTATCATCCTGCTTTGGAAAGGTGCTGACGGTGAGGTGAACCAGGTGGAAGATACCTTGATGACCAACATTGTCACTTTGTATTATAATACCTATTGGAATCCACAGGAGGTCACACTTTCAGACAAAGAGAAAGAGAATATCCGAAACACGATGACCAGAAAATGGGAGGAAGAAGAGAAACATCCTGCCAACATGCAAACCAGAGAGGATCTTGAAAAGGCAATCGAATACGAAATCTATAATGTCGAAAGAGACCGTAAGGAAAACCATCTTGTGGTGGAAAGCCTCAGTTTCAACAGTTTCTTTGAGTTTGCTTTGAAAGCAATCCAGCAGTCAGTCGAAAGGGATAGGATTCAGTTCAATATCGATGACTTCCGATTTGTGTTGAACAAATTCTATAAGGGCGGCAAGTATGAGAAAATCCTGAATGATGAATTTGACAGCACCTTGTTTGAGGAAAAGTTTATCGTCTTTGAAATTGACTCCATCAAGGAGAACAAGGTGCTTTTCCCCATTGTGACCCTTATCATCATGGATGTCTTTTTGCAGAAAATGCGCCTGAAAAGAAACCGTAAAGCTTTGATTATTGAAGAGGCCTGGAAAGCCATAGCTTCACCAACGATGGCCAACTACATCCTATATCTCTACAAGACCGTCCGCAAGTTCTGGGGCATGGCTATGGTGGTGACTCAGGAACTGGAAGATATTATCTCCAATGCCACTGTAAAAAACTCCATCATCAACAATTCGGATATAGTCTGTTTGTTGGACCAGACCAAATTCAGAGATAACTATGAAGAAATCGCGGATTTGCTTTCGTTGAACGAGGTCGAACAAAAGAAAATCTTCACCATCAACAAGTTACCTAACAGGGACGGAAGAAGCCGTTTCAACGAGGTCTATATCAAGAGAGGTTCTGAAGGTCAGGTGTATGGTGTCGAGGTGTCGCCCTACGAATACTTCACTTTCACCACCGAAAGGATTGAAAAGGATGCCATGTCATTCTATCAAATGGTCTATGGTGACTATCGCAAGTCGCTTGAAACATTCATTGCAGATATGAGATTGTCAAAAATAGGACAAGGCGAATGGGTGAGGCTGGTGTTTGAAACCTTCAAGAATCTTTCAAAGGATATGTTTAAGGAACTTGAACACGAATACCCAGATTCATTATACCCATTTATCAAGAAAGCACAAAACAACAAACACTAATACTATGAAAAACAAATTGTACACCTTATTAATAATATTAATATCACTGAGCTTCGCAATGAAGTTGCAAGCACAGGTTAGAGAGGCAGAAGCCGTCGTTGATTATGCCGCCATTGAAGCCGATGTTGTCTATCACGAAGAACAATATGGCTATATCACTGACATGAAAACGTCAGAATTTACCATGATGACTTTGCAAGACAGCGTTAAGGCAAAAGTCGCGCAAATTGCCGCCATTCAAACTGAAATCTACAGGGGACTGTCCGAAGTCAACACGGCCATCCAAAACGCACATTCTTTGGTGTATGCCTGGAACATCATTACCAGAATAACCGATGATGTGATTGCCATTGACACACTTGTCGTTGGCCATCCCGAACTTATCTTGATTGCCAACAGAACTGAAGCTGCCTTGTTTGATAGGTTGATTGGACTGAAAGATTACCTGGTTCTGTCCATCACGGGTGGTAAGGTCAATCTGATGAATGGAGTACAGCGAACTTCATTGATCAATCATGTGCTGACAGAACTGTACATCATACAAGGGATGGTTTACACCATCAGGCACCAAATGACCATGGCCATAAAACAAGGTTGGCTGAAAGAAATGATAAGAGAATATTTCCCCATGGTAGATTACTACCACCGGCAAAACACACAATTGGCCCAAAGAATCATCAATAACTTCCATTTCTAAAAGCCATGAAAAGAACACTGCTCTTATTACTGTTTGCGTTCGTAGGCATACTTAATATGTACGCACAAGATCCGCCGCGAGAAATCGTAGATTCCTCTTACATATGGCAAAGAAAAAGTCATTTTCACGCTGGCACATGGGAACATCACCCCGAATGGTGGTATAACCTATGGTATAGAAGGTATCAAGAAAACTATAACAACAACGCCACACAATGGGTTCCATTAAATGTGTTCGAGTCCGCCAAAACAAACTACAAGCAAAAGGAGAAAAACAACATTGATACGATCGCCAATAAAAAGACCGATGTCTTTTTAAGTCAGATGGTTGATGTAGCTTACTTGATGGAATACAACACGCTTGACACCTTGAAACAAGCTTGCAGAAATGCCATAGATATTTACAGATATAGCGCGTCACCAGATTGCGAATACAACAGCACCATCCTTGATGACCGATACAACACCTTGGTAAGTAACATTCACACTACAAATATTTCAAATGCTGAATCGGCTGAAAAGAGAGAAGCATACCAACAAACTGAGAAAGACTTTATAAAGCTTATCGACGTGGTCTGCAAACTTAACAGAGTAAATAATTTGATCAACAGACATAATAACTAAAACTAATTACCATGTACGAATTTATAGACAATTCTATGCTGTATCTGATTGAAGGCCTTGGTAATACCATCAGTGAACTATTTGGCTCTTTTATCGGAATTTCAACAGTCCTTGCCGGAACTTTTGCCCTTATCTTTCTCGGCATTGAAAGTTACAAAATGATGATGGGCGAAACAGAATTGAGGGTTAATACCATTCTGAGACCTTTCCTAATCGGTTTGGTCATTATGTTATGGGTTCCTTTCTTGGGCGTAATAGACGCTCCATGCAACGCACTGACACAAGCGGGCAAGGAAATCTTTGAAAACCAAATCCAAACTGTCAATCAACTGCAAAGAACAAGAGCTGCAATAGCCGACAGCATCACCATGAAAATTGTAAAGCAATCGGCAGAATCCGAAGAAGCTGAAGCTCTGTCAACGGATGAAGAGGTACACAGGTTAGGTATTCGTCTTGACGGCATTGTAGATAAAATCCAAAATTTGGGCATATACGTTGTCGGTAAAATCAGACAAATACTTTTCAGCTTCTTTGAAACAATTATCATAACCATTTGGCAAGCAATAGTTTACCTAATCATGTTTTTAGGCATGATTTTCTTTAAGTCTATACTTGCCATCGTGGGGCCACTTGCCTTTGCTTTCAGTCTGTTACCAAGTTGGCGAGACGCATGGTCGACATGGGTATCAAAATATATCTCGATCAGCCTGTATGGGTTTATCGCATACATTGATTTGGCCGTAAGTATGGCCATCATTCAATATGGTATTGAGGATGATATTGATGTGCTTACACAGGCCAACCTCGAAGATGAGGCATTTACACTGTTTACTTGTTTCGCCTCAGGTTTTCATAACAACTTTATCCCTGCATTGATTGTAAGTGCCATCAGCTTGCTTTTGATACCAAAAGTAGCGGAATGGATTGTTCCGTCATCAGGCACTTCACAAGCAGCCTCCAGCAGCAAACGTAACGTGGCAGCAGGGGCAAAAGCAGTGGCTGCAGCTATTGCATAACACTATAATCTGAAAAGTTATGATGATCAAAAACTTGGAAAACAAGATTAAACTCTCTGGCATTGTTTCCATTGGAAGTTTGCTGACAAGCCTAATCATAGTGGGTATGGTGCTGTCATACGCACACAAATCCGCTATGATCGAGAGAAAGAAAATCTACATTTTGGATGGAGCCACGCCTTTAACAGCTTCACAATCAGATGTTGAATTGAATCTCGAAATCGAAGCAAAGGCACATATTGAGTTGTTCCACCAACTATTCTTCACCTTACCACCCGATGACAAGTACATGCACAGGAATATTGAAAAGGCAATGTATCTGGCTGATGAATCTGCACTGAAGCAATACAACACCCTGAACGAACAGGGGTTCTACAGCTCTATTTTGTCAAGTTCAGCCATCCTTACCATTATGACTGATTCCATTGTCATAGACAATGAAACACAAGGCTTTACCTATTATGGAGTACAAAGAATTGAAAGGCCTACTTCTATCCTGAAAAGACAGCTTATCACATCGGGATATTTCCAAACAAGTATGCGCTCGGATAACAACCCACATGGATTGCTAATTACCAAGTGGCGTACCGAGCTAAACAGGGATCTTGAATACACAGTCAAAAAAACCATTTAACCATGAGTATCAAAGATAAAATCCAACAAAGGATAGACAAAATCGGCGAAAAGAACAAAATCGCTGATAAGGCAAAGTTGATGTCAAACCGGCTTGTTGATTGGGCATCCAACAATAGGAAGAAATTGTTCGTGATTACAATTTCATTCCTGTTTTGCTCGGTGGTCGTTTCGGTCATCTTCACGGCAACAAGCATAAGCAAATCAAGAGCAGCAAGAGAAAACTTATCCATTGTTCATGATAGCCTACGGCACGAGAAAAGCCAAAAATCCACGGAAATCCGATCAAAAGTTCTTGACTATCAAACGCTTCGTGAGTACGAAAAGGAAATTGAATCTCTAATGAATAAAGAAACCTTGACCGCACAAGACAGTCTGCGTGTCTATGAATTGTATAACATCCTAATAGAGCAAGGCACCTATGAATAAGATTAACTTTCTACAAAAGAAGTATGTGCTGCCACTCATAGCACTACCTTTCCTGATTTTCATAGCATATATGATAAATCAGTTCAAGCCGACAAAGGAACTTTCCAACTTGGTTGAAGTCGAAGAACTTAATGCACAGCTTCAAGATCCCACTTCATCACCAACTCCGTCTAACAACACCACTGGAGGCAAGCTGAATGCCTTGAAACAGAGATTAAAAAGAGAGGGAGATTTCACTGGTATTCAAAATGTTGAAACCGAAATTGTTCAGGATGAAATGGTTCAAAATTCATCTTCTCTCTATACCACAGAAGAAATGCGTGCCATTGACAGTATCAACCAAGTAAATGCCATCCGAGCCGAAGAATTAAGGCAAGGTATTGACAGATACAGAAGTCAAGATTTCACAAAAGAAGATCCTACTATCTCACAGGCACCATCTGTAACAAATGACCCATTCGCACAGCAAAATCCAGACGGTGAACAATTATCGCCAGAGGAAATCCAAAGAAGAAAAATCGAGGAACAAATGAGAAGGCTTGATTCCATCACCGAAGCAAGGTCTATCAAGGTTGGTCAAAATGCCAAAAAAGAGGTTGAAGAAACCACGGCAGAAGTGATAGAAAACCCAGAACAACAGACTAATAGGTATCAGGAACAAGTGGTAGAAGTCAAACGGTCAAAAGAAGTAAACAATGCTTATTTCAATACCGTTGGCAACCATGATTACAACCTTGGTATCTCTGCAATTCTCGACGAAGGTTTGAAAGTCGTGCAAGGTTCAAGGGTTCGTATCAGACTTCTTGAAGAAGCAACAATCGGAGAATTTAGATTACAACCTGGCGAATACCTGTATGGCATCGTCAGTGGCTTTTCAGCTCAAAGAGTAAAAATCAATATAACCTCTATTATGTTAAATGGCACCCCTACCAAGGTCAATCTGAGTGTCTATGACATTGATGGTATGGAAGGCTTCTATATCCCACAATCAGCTTTCAGGGATGCCGCAAAAGAAGCAGGTAGCAAAGCCTCTCAACAAAATATCAATGTCAATAGCGGTGTAGGTTCTGGGATAGCTCAATTCACTTATAAGATGTTACAAGACTTGTACCAATCGAGCACACAAGCCATCAGCAAGAACATTCGCCAAAACAAGGCTAAATTGAAATACGCCACCCAAGTATTTTTGGTCAACAAGGATGAACAATAATCAAACACAAATAAAAATGAAGAACTATTTCTTAATCGCACTACTGGCCATCATCACAAGCTATAACCTGATGGCCCAAAATCAAGACCAACCTGTCATCCTCAAACAAGAACAGGATGATATGGAAGAACTCAAAGTGATGTACATCAACAAGGATGTTTCCACCCATTTCATAGCCTTGGAAGAAATCTCCTATGTTGACATCTCTAACAACAAGATTGTCGGCGACATTCCAGTTGGCAACGTACTACGCCTTAAACCCATCGAGGAAGGTGCAAACGGCATCGTGACTATTGTCACTGAAAGCTACTTTGTCCAGTACATGTTGGTTTACACAGACGAGTTGGATAAGGTCTATACCAGGCACAACATCCAATACTCCGAATTGCGAAGCCTTATGGATCCTGAAAAGGTACTAACCAAAGCTGACATGTACGACTATGCCGGTAAGATGTTTGTCCAGAAAAAACGATACTATGATGTTTCGACGGTATCTAAAAGGCTAAAAGTCACCCTGAATAACATCTATACCGTTGACAAGTATTTCTTTATCGACTTATCGCTGAAAAACAGGTCCAACATACAATTTGACATTGACCAAATCCGCTTCAAAGTGGAAGACAAGAGAATGACCAAAGCCACCAATCTTCAAAGCGTTGAAATCAAACCCATTATCACCTATTTGGACGATAATTCTTTCAAGAAAAATTACCGCAACATCTTTGTATTCGAAAAATTTACTTTCCCTGAAGACAAGGTGTTTTCCATCGAGATTTCGGAGAAACAAATCTCTGGCAGAACCATCCTTCTCCGTATCAGTTACGCTGATGTACTCCGAGCCGATAACTTTATAATCGAATGACTATGAAAAAGATATTACTTACTCTTGTGACTGTTATCTCCCTTATGGGGTTTGTACAAGCTGAAGAAGGAGGCGTTACGCTAAATCCTCAATTTGGAGCTTTTTACCAAAAAGGGTTCAATGCCGTTCTTGAACTGGAGTTTGAAAGCAGATACTTCCATTCATGGAATGTGTATCTTGATTTTTGCAATACATTCACGTATTGCGAGAACGATCATACCTTCTTCTGTCAAGAAACCTTCTGGGACTACCAAACTGCTGCTATTGGCGTGGCCTACAAGTACGAACTTATAAGGTGGCGTAACGCTAATCTTAAAGCAAGGTTGGGCTTTGATTTGGGTGCCGACTACTGTAAAAAAGACGACTATACTTTCTACATGAGTGCCGATGTCGGCTTTGAACTATCCTACACTTTAAGAAACAGGGTTCAACTGAGCCTAATACAAAAGAATGACTTTTGTTTCTTGACACGAGACCACTTTAAGAACGGTTTACTTGTTGGCATCAAGATACCATTAAACTAACCTGTAAACAAAGACGGAAAGGAAAAACAATGAATGCAAAGAAAGTATTACTCGTTGCCATAATAGCATTGTTGGCCACTGGATGCACCAAACATACCATTGTGGCTGACAGAACATTAAAAGTCGGCAATATCTATTGTTCTGATGGCTCGGTAATGGATCCTGACACTTACAAAAGTGAAGGCCGTGATAATGCCGCTGGTGTCATTTTTTGGGTCAACGATACCCTTGACACCGAAGATAAGGCGTACATCGTAAGCCTCAGTAATGCAAGGAAAAACATTTGGTGTGACTCGTTGGTTTCGACTGGAGTATCTACATCCATCGATCAGTATGATGGTGCGGCCAATACCGCCATGCTACAAACATTCGAGGTAAGAACCGGTGCAAAGGCTCCAGCAATGGAAATAGCGGTAAATTTCTCCGAAGGAATTGCCAACTGGCATTTGCCGTCAGTAAAGGAATTGATGGAAATATACCGCAACAAAGCCGTAATCAAATACGCATTACAAGCATGTGATGGAGAAGGTTTTGACAAGGTTTGGTATTGGTCTTCAACAGAGGATAATTCTGGCGAACAAAGCAAACATTTCAATGCCTACATCGTGTCCTTAAAAGAAGGACGGATTCAAGCATCACACAAGTTTGACAGTTACCATATAAGACCCGTGAAAGCAATAAAATGATAAACCATCAAAGGGCTTGAATTAAAGAAGGCCACTAAGAAAGGAGGTGTGATACCAAAATTCAATATTTTTGCCTTGTAAGATTGAGATAAGAGGTTGTCGGCTTACAAGGAATGAATAGGCAACTTCGGCAACGCCAGTGGCTTATAGATGGCACAACTAACTAAATATTAACACTAAATTTGAATTAAAATGAAAGTCAAACATTTGTTTTTAGCACTTGTTATTGGTACCCTTGCCTTTGCATCCTGCAAGAAGCAAGAAGCCGAAATCCAACCCACCTCTGGCGACAGAAACGCTATCGCCATGCGTACCGCTTCGGGCGAAATCGTAAGCCTTGTTGACTGTGAAAAACTGACAACACAGCTGAATACGAGTAAGGACGGTGAAAACTATGTCGTTGAATCTGTTGAAATCGTTGACAAGACGGACAGCGAACCCTACTACTTCATCATCAATCTGATTGACGTTGAACGCGAAAAGTCCATCAGCTGCGCTTACATTGGCGACTATGTGGAAGAGTTATCGAATGTCTTCTATGCCGTGCAAGATTTTCATGATGGAAACTACAGAATCACCGATTGCAAGACTGGCCAACAAGGTAAATTCGTAAACCACAATATGGTTGAACCCAACGATCCGACACCTTGCACTACTTCTGGTTTCTGGATCAGCTGTGAAGGTGAGGGATGCAAAAACGGAACATGCAAACCTCACTACTTCACCTGCACAGATTGTGAAGAAAGTCCAAGCAACCAGAATGGGCCAGCAACATGTACCATGTCAGGTTTAGGCTGGGGGTCGACCTTAATAATCGGTATTTTGAGTTCCATTTTGGGAGCGATACTATAATGTAACCCGAAGTACATCATGTTTTGTGGGGCTTCGGCCCCACAAAACCTTTGTAAAACACATAAAATTTGAAAAAATGAAAAAAATTGCAATCCTACTGCTGATTATAATCAGTACATTAAAATTGGTCAATGCACAAGGCATCAACTATAAAGACACTTTCGGAACGATGAAAGATTTCATGAAGGCTTCTTCACAAATGATAAAAAATCATCCGAACGGCATTATCATGAAGAATGTAACGGTCTTTTATGGTAAGAATGTTTCCGAAATTGAATATTATACTTTTGTGTATGATTTTTCCACAAAAAGCCCCTATTACTGTGTATTAGATACCTCTCTTATGGACTTCTGTAAAATCGACAAAAGAAACTTGTATGAGGTCAATGTCGGAACAAGAGAGCTTACCCATTACAAAAGTTCCGATTTAAGATATTTCGGGTCAATGAAAGGAACTTTGGAAGCACAACATAAAATCATTGAATATTACATTTATGGCAATGAGAATATTAAGCCTGAAGTTAATTACGCCCTATACAAGAAAACTGACACTATTATCAGGACAAAACCTTGTCTGGTTTTTTATGCTTCCAACTTCAATAAGAAATACAGAAAGGATGCCATATACTACATCGACAAATCCAACTACGAACTTGATAGCGTCATCTGGGTAAGTACAAGAAAAGACGGAGAAAGATATATAGCGAAAAAGGAAATCGTTACCAGCATTGAAAACTTCAATATGAATGAAATCCGTGATTTGTTCAATTTCGAGAATCCACAATACGCGGAGTTTTCAAGACATGATAGCAAAAATGAACCTTATAGTTTTGCCTATTCAGACAACGAGAATTTCTCAATTCCCAAGGTAACCAGTTTTGAATTACAAGACTTGAACAATAGGAAAACCTCTATACAAAACGAAAAAGGCTGGGTGTTGTTGGATATATGGGAATTTGGCTGCAAAGGATGTTATGCTGGTTTCAAACGAATGGGGCAACAGATTGATTCCATTGGGCAAACCGTTCTTGAAAGAAACGGCGTAAAAGTCATTTGCGTCAACCCATTGAGTGATAACATGGAACTTATTGCAAAAGTGGCTGAAAAATACAATGTTCATAACTTGCTTTACGCAGGTAAAGGTCTAACGGCTTTAATTTCCATTCCGTCCTATCCCACTTATTACCTGCTTTCACCTGAAAACAAAGTGGTGAAAAAGGGAACCCAATTTTTTGACGAGGAAATCCTGAATGCCATTAGACAATATAAACATTAAACAAACAAGACAATGAGAAACCTCATAACATTTGCCATTATTACCATTGCGGCAATCATTCTTTCTGCCTGCAATCACACAAATAGCTACAAAGCAAGCGAGGCCAATCCTGAAACTTACATCGCTTCTGATAGCGCCGTGTTGTATTATACCGATTACCGTTTCAACCTTGATACATTAACGGTAGGCGAGCCCAAATCTGTTGTATTTAATTACACAAATAAAGGTGCATCACCTTTATTGATTTCAAATGTATTCACCTCTTGCGGTTGTGTTTCCAAAACTTGGGATAAACAACCGTTGATGACCGGCCGATCCAGTTCAATCAAATTAGATGTAACCATGGAAAGCTCTGGATATTTCCAAAAGGCTATTGTAGTCAAAAACAACTCTATTAACGAACCTACCCTAACTATCCGCCTTGAAGGTTTTGCTGTAAACAAACGCTAATCAAAACACTTAAAAACTTGGCAAAATGAAAAGAAAGATTCAAACCGTTATCATGTTGGCCTTTGTCGCCATCGTATTTGCTGGCTGTCATCCGACAACCCCGAGCGAGACTTCTCTCTACAAACCTTCCAAATACGAGGTCAATTCCGTAGATGGCACTCCTGTCAGAATCGAAGTCACATACATTGGCCGCACTAATCAAACTGGCGACTATTTAAGCACGGATCCAGAACCCAACACTATTGAAGTCATCACGCCATGGGAATATGCCATGATGACCTGTAAAGATTTTACTTATTCGCTAATCGCTGAAAACATTGACACGATAAACGCCATACTTATAGGCAAAGTAGTGATAGACGATGTTACCGTTGCCGAACAATCCGGAGAAAAAATCATTCTCAAATACGAAGAATGAATCTTATCGATCATGGAAGAATCAAGGGAATTGAAGAAACTATATACCATGATGCAATTCTTGGTATATACCTTAATGTGCATTGAAGTATTGATGTTCGTGAGATTTCCATTCTCACAAAGTCTTGACATCTTTTTGAACATTTTCAGAAGATTGGTGTTTTATAAGGAAATGCTTTACAGCAAATTCCTTATACTTGCAATGCTGATTTCAACCTCGGTCGGGACCAGGGCAAAGAAAGACATCAACTTCAAAGCTGGTAAACAAGTGGTAGTACCTCTCGTTTTCGGACTGCTTCTTTTCTTTGGATCCATCTATGTCTATAATCTCTCCGTAAGTGCCTGGTTTGAAAAATGGGAAAACATTGCCTATATCCTTGCCTCTTTCAGTGGTGCCATTATGACCAATGTTGCACTTGACAACATATCCAAATACATCAAATCCAATTTGTTGAAAGATAAATTCAACACCGAAAACGAATCCTTCGAGCAAACGACCAAGAAAGTAGAAAACAAGTATTCTGTTAATATCCCAATGAAATTCCACTATAACGGAAAATCACACAATGGATGGATCAATATTGTCAATCCATTCAGAGGTACTTTGCTGATGGGCACACCTGGTTCTGGTAAATCTTTCTCGGTGGTCAACTCCTACATCCGACAACATGCGGCCAAAGGTTTTTCTATGGTTGTTTATGATTTCAAATTTCCCGACCTTGCGAAAATAACCTACTATCAATATCAGAAAAACAAACAAAAAGGGGTGCTGAATAGCAAATACAAGTTCAATGTAATCAACTTCTCGGATATTGAATACAGCAAGCGAATCAACCCTTTGAAAAGGGAATACATTGAAATCTTGGCCGATGCCACGGAAACCAGTGAAGCCCTCTATGAAAGCCTTCAAAAAGGCGACAAACAAGGTGGCAACGCGGAGTTTTTCAAGACATCCGCTGTCAACTTTCTCGCGGCCTGTATCTATTTCTTTAGCCGCTACGACAACGGAAAATACTCAGACTTGCCTCATGTATTATCCTTCATCAACCAACCTTATCAAGACATCTTTCAAACCTTGTTTTCAAACCCTGAGCTTGAATCCTTATTGAGTCCTTTCAAGACCGCTTTTGATAATCAGGCTTTCGATCAGTTGGAAGGTCAGATTGGCAGCTTGAAAGTACAGATTTCAAGACTTGCAACAAAGGAATCTTATTGGGTCTTTTCAGGTGATGACTTCAATCTGAAGGTCAGCGACCCGAATGACCCCAGCTATCTTATCATAGCCAACAATCCCAAAACTCAGGCGATGAATAGTGCCCTTAACGCACTTATCATCAACCGTCTTACCCGTCTTGTCAATACCAAAGGCAACTTACCTACCTCTATCATCGTTGACGAAGCTCCGACTTTGTATTTCTACCAAATCGCCAATCTGCTATCCACCGCACGAAGCAATAAAGTATCTGTGCTTTTAGGTTTGCAGGAAATCCCACAGCTCGAAGAACAATATGGCAAAGCCACTGCCAAAACTGTTACCTCCGTTATTGGTAATGTTATTTCGGGTTCTGCAAGAGCGAAGGAAACACTGGAATGGCTGCAAATCATTTTTGGCAAAGTGAAGCAAAAGAGAGAAGGCCTCACCATCAACGAAAACAAAACATCATTGAATATCAATGAGAATATGGATTATCTCATTCCGGCATCCAAAATCGCAACACTACCGGCTGGTAGTCTGGTCGGCCAAATTGCATTGGATTTTGGTCAAGGTGATGATTTTCCGACCACTATGTATAATTGTTCAACAAACCTTGACCTTAAATCTATCAAAGCGGAAGAAAAAAAGTACGTTGACTTACCTAAATTTTATAATTTTGGCACGGCGGAAGAACGCGAAAAAGTCCTTACCGCTAACTTCTTCAAGATTAACGAAGAAGTAAAGCAAATTGTAAAAAAGCACTGGTAATGTACACAATAACAAAAGAAGAATTAGGCAATAGATTAAAGAAAGTAAGACTTTTCCTTTCCATCACACAGACGGAACTTAAAGACAACATTGGCTGTAGCCAAGTGGCTATTTCCAGGATGGAATCAGGGCAAGGTATGGCATACGAGTTGTTTATCAAAACCCTGTGTTTTTATTCCCAATACATTTATATTGACTCACTTTTTCAAGAAAAATTCCAAATTGTTTCCATAGACAACATAGATGGTGAAAAGGATATACTCAAATCCAATGTCAATACAATGGCAAAAGGTATGATTAAGGATGCCATATCCCATTACCAAAAATCTATTTCAGATCTTTCTAAAGAAATCTTTGAGACTTTTAATAATGGAATGCAACGGTTCAATGAAGAACTATCAGAAAAGATAGAAAAATCATCAAACCTACTTTCCTCAGACTAATCCGACAACTCAGACAATTTCAAATCAACATAACCTATCAACGCTGCTACAAAAGTTAGAAACGGCTCAGGATTAATATACTTCCCCTGATGTTTCAGGGCAAAATGCAAATGTTCACCTGTTGACATTCCTGTATTACCCGACAAACCAACTATCTGGCCTGCATTTACATAATCGCCTTTATCGACATAACTTTTTCTCAAATGACAATAGATAGACTGGTAACTGCCATGTTCTACAACGACATAATTGCCTGAACGTCGATTGGAACTTACTCGTATTACCTTGCCTGGCATCACCGAATACACATAACTACTATCAGCTTTCAAATCTATACCTTGGTGCGCCCTCAATATCCTTTCAATAGGATGAATCCTATCACCATATCCTGAAGTAACAACGCAAGTGTCTAATGGCAAAGCTACAAGCTGCCTAAAAGTGAACAATTCATCCTCATTATAGGCAACAGCTTTCCCCGCTATTGGAGGCACCCCTACCCTCTCGTAGGCTACAACTGTTGCTGACTTGCCTATAGGTTCAATGTCTTCCTCTGGCACTGCAATGGTCGCACTGTCTATTACTATATCGTTCACACTCTCGTACAAACAAGGACCATATAAAGGCTGTACGATGACAGGTGTTCCCTCGACCTTTTTAGACATGATGGTATTGAATTGGCCATAAGAATTAATGCAAAAAACAAAAATAATGCACGAAAAAATCAATTTTTTATTCATCATATTTATATAGTTTGTATATTTGTCGCAAAATTATATATATTCTGAATATGATTGAACAAATTTTCAAAGAAAATGAAATCCCTTATCAAGAATTTGCCAAGCTGGGCTATACAAGGGAAATGATAAGCGAGCTTTCAAGAAAGGATCTGGAGCAGCTTTTATCTGGTCGGAGAACTTCATTGTTACCCATCAATCATATTGAAGGCCATGACCGAGATTTTGACATCAAGGCTAAATTCAGCCTCAAACGAAATAGCGATGGTTCCGTTTCATTGATGATACATCCGGTAAGGGAAAGCATTGAAAATGACATCAAGCTTTCCGCCTACGAACTTAATAAAGTGAAAGAAGGCCAAGTTATCCTCAAAAAGATAGAAGGTGAGAAATACATGGTGCAGCTTGACAAAGAGAACAACGAACTATTGAAAGTCAAAGCCAAAGATATTATGATACCTCACAATATTGGCGACATAGAATTGAGCAGCACCCAAAGGGAACATTTGAAAAAGGGTAATCCTATCTTACTTGAAGATACCAATTACAAGATTGCCGTAAGCATTGACCTCAATTCAAGAAGCGGTCTGAAAGCCCAGAACCTCAATGACATGACTTTGGCTGAAAAAATCGCTTTTGACAGGGTCAATCCTGGAATCATTGGCTATCTTCAGACGGACGAGAACCGAAACGAGTACATGCAAGTTCAAAGACAAAATGAAAGCCAATCCGAAGGACAACGGATAAAATTCAACTAAGATGAAAGAGCAAGATATTCCATATAAACAACTTGAAGCGCTGGGGTTAGACACAAAAGCCCTGACCCAAGAAGATATATCACGATTGCTTCATAACGAAAAGACAGAAGTCCGTGCTTTTTCCATAGAATATACCAAGGACAGAGAGGACTTCCTGAAAAACGAGAATATCAAGTATAATATCCGCGAAGATGGCAGCAAAAAGAAACTTGAATTTGAGGGCCGTATTGCCATTGAAGCCAACTATTACGCACAAAACACTTCTGAAACCATAGATTTACTCAAAAAGGCAAATATCCAATACGAACAGGCTCCTGAAAACGAAAAACTTCTCAAACTGAAAGATGCCTTATTGGTATTGGCCGTGCTTGACAATCCCTTGATTGGTGCCGCCATTTCAATTTACTATTTGGCCAAAGTCATACCTAAACGCCTTGAGGTAAAGAATGATATGGGATTGTCACGCAGTGAAATCAAACAGTTGAAAAAAGGCGAAACCATACAACATAAAAACGAAAGAAATGAAATCGTCCTTATGCAATTTGACAAGGCCACCAATAGCATTTCTTCCGTCAAGCAAACACAAATCAACCCGCCTGATGAAATATTGGGGCAAAAACTCACACCACAAGACAAAATCCACATCTTAATGGGCGAAACTGTCCAACTCAAAAACGGCATACAAATCCAGTTGAACTTGCTCCGTTCTAATGGTATCGAATATAAAGATTCCAAGGGCAAGGAAATCTCCTTTGATGTCGCCAAACACGCGGCAACACAACAAAACGACCAAACTATTTCAAACAACAAACACCAAATGAAAGTATAACATCAAAAAATATAAGCCATGACTACATTTGAAGAATACAAAGCCAAAGTTTCCATTGCACAAGTTGCAGAAGCCATAGGATTTGAGTTTGACAAGTCTAAGGGCAAAACTCAACCGACTTATACCAGAACCGATGCAAACGGCAACAAGGAACAGATTGTCATTCGCAACCCCAATGACAATGCTAACCAACACTATTTCGACCGTAATTATAAAGGTGGTGATGTCATCAACTTCATCAAGGAACACCTTAATGAGTTTGCCCAATTCACCGGCAATTCTACCAATGACTATGTAAAAATCAATATGGTATTGAGCCACTTTGCAGATATTCCATATACGCCAAAGATTGAGACCGTACAAAAGGCACAAGAACACAAAGAATTGGATAGAAGTCGGTATGTAGAAGTGACTCCAACAACCAGCAATCTCATGTACCTGACCAGAGAAAGGGCGTTGGATCCTTTAACTGTTGAAAAGTTTCTCCCATACATAACCTTATTGCAAGACACGGCCAGCAAGGGTAATTTTACCAATGTTGCTTTCCCTTATCGCAAGCCTGGTAGCGAAGAAGTCACCAACTACGAAATCAGAAACCACGGTTTCAAAGGTATGGCCGCTGGTGGTGACAAAGAAAATTCCGCGTGGATTGCCACCAATGCCGATACAAAGGCAACGGTGAGGAATGTCATCTTCTTTGAATCTGCCATCGATGCCATGAGCTTCTACGAACTCAAAAAAGGATACTATAAACTCGCCGATACGGCATTTGTTTCAGTCGGTGGATATGTATCACCAAATCAAATCAAAAACGTCATTAATGAGTTTCCAAATGCACGTGTCAGCACAGCATACGATAAGGATATTAACGGCCACTTGTATGATGTCCTTACCTATGCGGTGGCCATAGGTAAAGATATCCGCGTCACGAAAGATGACAATACCTTTAATTTCAAGTGGGATAACAAGAGCATCAAAATTCCACAAGAAGAACTTACCTTAAACAGATTCAAGGATGAATCTGGCTTGAAACATCGTTTTGGCACCGTTTTCAAAGCAGCTGGTGAAGCCAAGGACTTCAATGAGCAGCTTCAAAATGTCCGTGCGGAACAAAAGGAACAATCACAAAGCAAAGGAATTAAAGTATGAGAAAAAAAGGCATTTGTTTAATTATGTTTTCTCTATTGTTTTTGTGCTTACATGCACAAAACAGAGATCTGATAGTTATTGACCCGGCCCATGTAGCCGTCATCGCGGCAGCGGCAGAATTGGATAAAGAGGCCTACGAAGATATACGAGAAAATGAGGATCAGACAAACCAACTACTCATTGTAACCAATCTCATAAACGAGGAAATTAAGGCCATCGAAGACACTACATTAAACTACATGAAAAGGGTGCAATCGGTTCTCCGTGAAGTTTACACACTTGAAATGATAGTGCAAAAAACCGTCAGAATCGGAGATAACATAGTCGAAATGGCACAACTGGCATACAATGACCCAGAACTTTCATTAGTAGCTTTACAGATGTCAGAGAGTTTCCACGATGAATTAATCTCTTTATCTTCCTACATTTCTGATATTGCACTGGGCGAAGGTTCAAGAAACCTGTTAAGCAACTATGAAAGGCTTAAAATTGTTACCCACGTCGATACCAAACTAACCAAGCTTGAAGGTCTTTCCCTTCAGATGCTTTACCGAATGAAATACGCCAAACGGCACGGTCTGTTTCAAACGTTATTCCCTGTATTATTTACTTACGAGCGAAGAAACCAACAACTGGCAGAACAAATCGTGAACAATTTCCATTTCTAATACAATCATTAAATTCATAATATCATGTCAGAAGAACAATCACAAGAACAACAAGAACAACAAGAACAACAAAAGAAGAACCCTGCGGTTACTTATCTTGGGCCATGCCCCGTCTGCGGCAAAGGACAAATTGCAGAAGGCAACGTCGTTTATAGGTGCAACTACATCAAAGACCTTAAGGACGACAAATGCGACTTTAGAATATTCAAGACCTATAATGGTGCTGAAATCACACCTGAACATGTTAAACAACTTCTCAAAGACGGTAAGACAGAAATCATCGAATTTACCGGCCAAACTGGCAATAAATTCAATGGCTATCTCACCATTATAGGTCAAGAGGTGAAGATGGAGTTTGCCAACGGCTTAGAAAACTTGCCACAGCTCAAAGCACCTTGTCCCATTTGTGGCGAACCAGTCTATATCTTCAACACAGGCTACGGATGCAAAAACATTCACGAAACGGATGAGAATGGAGAAAAAAAGTGTAATCTTTGGATCAGTAAAACCATCGCTGGCCGTGCCATCAATGAAAAAGAGGCAGAACAACTTCTTCTTGAAAAGAAAACAGGCTTCCTTGATGGCTTCAGAAACAACCAAGGTAATCAATTTTCTACCCGCCTGGTCCTTGATGACGAAGGTAACATCCGTTTCGATTCTACCGTGTGTAAATGCCCTAAATGCGGCGGTGATGTCAAAATCGGCAACAAGTCCTATAATTGCTCCAACTGGAAAACAAACGGCTGCACATTCAATATCTGGCGTGAAATTGCTTACCGAAAAATTACACCTGAAGAGGTTCAACAGCTATGCGAGGATAAAGCTACAAAAATCCTTGAAGGCTTCAAAAACAAGGATAAAACCAAGACCTTCTCAGGTCAACTTATACTTTCAGACGATTTCGTTGTCAAAATCCTCTGATTCATTTTCACCGACAAAAGAACCCTAAATTATTCGAAAATGAATCTACAAACATTGACACAGAAAGTCAGTGATACCACACATATAGGAAAAGGAGATGTTCAATTAATTATGAATAAAGCATTTTCAATCCTAGCAAACAATGCTAAGAAGCAAACAACACTGACCATTCCAAAATGTGGTACTTCGCCAGAATTCAATTTACTCATTCGAAGAGTCTAATACTTTATCAAAATGAAAACAATCAACTTCTTATTTGCCTCTGTCATTATCTTTAGCATTTGTGCTGCTTCATGTTCAACCCCAAAGACTTCCATCCTGACAGCACAACCAACCACTAAAGATTCCCTTATGGTCCAAATCAGCATGGACTATATTTCTACTTCCATTGTAGGTGAAGGTGGCAACCTTGCCAAACACGAAAAAGCAAAAAGAGATTACGCCAAAAACCTTGACCGTGCCAAAAGGCTTGAAGATATTGATGGAATCCAAATCAAGCGCATTCCGCGAGAAAACGACTCCATTTGCGACTTTGTGGCCGAGATGGGCGACATCCTGTTTGCTTATGACAGTTTCGAACTTACACCGAAGGCCATTGAAATAATCGACAACCTGTCAAGTGTGATAATCGACATCCCAACACGAATAGAAGTAGTGGGCCACACCGACTACTATGGTACCGACGAATACAATCTCAACTTGTCAAAAATGCGTGCAATGGCTGTCGGCAACCGGTTACGCGACAATGGTATCACCAATATCACTGAAATTGGCAAGGGAGAATCTGAACCCATTGCCACAAACCATACAGCTGAAGGTCGCAAGAAAAACCGCCGCGTTGAAATCAAGATGTTCACCGAAGAATGATTATACGGAGTAGGGGGCTTTTACTTTTTCTTTAGGTTTTTACATACAATCCAATTCATTTTCAATAAATAACAACTACATTTTCTCGAAAAAGACTATCTAGCTCCCTCTCCATTTTCCAAACTTTCAAGCAATGGAGATTAATGGATTCAAACAACCAGAGTTGGTGGCTCTTCTTGACAAGCATTTCGATGGAGAGTCATCAAGATATGATATAACTCCAAACAAGAACTATTTAACAGCAATGCAGTTGAATCGTTCGGAAACGAAGAACCTCAATTATGAGGAACTACGACCTGAAAAAATCTATGCTCTGAAATCCACCACAACAGATATTCAAGCTGGAATACAAGAAACAAGTTACAGCCTTTTCCTTGATAGGAAAATGGCAGAAACATATTACTACCAGAATACACCAAAAGATAACCTAGTTCTTAATCACCAAGTCCAACATGGGATAATAATATGTGGTGATGTAAATAACGATTTATTGGCCAGGCTCCAGATGGCACCAAAGGACTTCAATTCTATGCTTGTTGTTTCTACTATGCAAGCCGACAGCTTCACAAACACACAAAAACAACAGATAGAACAGGCTTCAAAAATCGCTGAAAAGGTTTTTAATGAAATTCCCCTGAAAAACGAATATGCATTCAACACTTTACCCAGAGGCGCACAACAAGACCTTTACAAATACTACGAACTGACCCATAAGCAGAACCCAAAAATCATCCACACTGATGCGTGGGCCATTCAAGACAAAAAAGAAGCAATAAAAGCAAACGAACCATACGTTTATGTCGGACTCATCCATAGTAAAGATGGATCCACACCGTCCATTGCCTACACCAACGAACGCGAATACCTCAATGCCATCGAACAAGGATTGAAAAACAATCCTCAAAACATTGGTTATGAAACCCTCTCCCAAAACCCTCAACTTCACAAACAAGTCGATGATCTTGTCTATAAGTTTTATGGTTTAAGTAATCCTAATCCCATTGAATACTATACACAACAAGGAAGAACGCCTTTGAACTTATACGATTCCAACCACCATGAAATCTCCATTATGGATCTCGCCAAACAAATGGGCTTTACCTATCAAGGTAAAACAACATCTGGCGATACCGTCATGCAACAAGATTTCCATCCTATCGAAAATGGCCAAAAACAAACAGCCATCATTAGCCTTGAAATAAGAAACGCAGAAAGCCCTTTGATCAACACCGTTACAGTAAATTACTCCTATCTTGATGAAAAAAACAATCCCATCGCACGAGACACCGACTTTCATCTTTCTTTCAATGACTTTGTAGCCCTTACCAAATCCCTTAACTCAGAAGAAATACTGAAAGCCATGGAAAACGAGAAGGAAACAATAAGACAAATAGAAAGATTAGAAACTATTGGAACCATCCTTTATAAAGATACCAACGAAAAAATCAACTATACAGACGCTGATAAATTCCTCCTCGCACTTCATGACGCACTCGATACCCAACCTCATAACATCAAATACGAAACGCTGTCAAAAGACCCCGAAATCCGTCAAAAAGTCGATGAAATGATCTATGGGTTTTTCAACATGGAACCACCAAAACAGAAGACATCAAACGACCAACCACAATACAATGTAGAGACCCAACCTATAGAGTCTTTCCGTTATGAGACTTCTTCTGTTTATCACAAAGATAATCTTCTCTATGGACTTCAGGATAAATTCAAACTTGACACTGACACTGTAGCCAAATTTGCTACCTTTATGGAAGCTGCACATCCTATCAACAAAAACCACAAAGATAATAGCGCAGACATAGTCGTTTTCCCTTATGTCAAAGTAGATAACGAATACAACCTAAAAGGACACATCCAATCCACCATGAGCAGCCAAAGAGAGCCGCTTGGCGAAAAACTCACTGACCATACCAACGTCCCAATCGGCTACGAACGTTACACCAATGACCAAACCATTCCTGTCACCCCATATACTACCACTGCTTCAATCAACGGTGGTATCTGGATGGCCACAGAAGCCCAATCTCCTAAATCGGTGAAAGATGTTTTCATGTTCAACTCCGCTGTTGACGCTATGAGCTTCTATGAAATACACAGAAATTCCATAGACTTGAAAAATACTGCGTTGGTTTCTGTTGGCAACCTTGCCCGGGAAAACCAAATCTACGGCCTGGTTGAAAGATTTCCTGAAGCCCAACTTCATGCGGCATTTCAGAACACATTACTGGGCCAACTTTCTACAATCACAGCAGCTTCTATGGCCAGTATAGGCCCTGTCAAATTCAAAACAAATGAATCAAAACATACGATTGAGTTTACTACCTATTACGACAAATTCTCTCTACCCATTAAAGACATCAACCTTCAAAACTTCAAGGAACACGCCCATGTCAAAGACAAAAGCATTCTTTATGATTTGGATAAGGATTTGAAAATACATTATCCACTTGGCCGCTCTTATAACGAAGATCTGGTACAATCAAAACAATTAGAAAAACAAGAACAAGGCCAAAAAATGAAACTTTAACCCATTTAAGATGCTCACATAAGTTCCTTTCATCGAACTATAGCATCCCCTACCCTATCCATCTTTCTCAATACACTTCCAAACAGTAAATAATTGCTGTATAACACATAAAAGGAAGTCTTTAGCTAACATAAGGGAAAACGATTTTTCTATCATCATTTTAGACAACAAAAAAAGTTGAAAAAATGATGATTTTTTGCTTTTTTGTATTGCCAATTCAAATCTTTTTCGTATTTTTGTAGTGCAAACAAACAAAGTTACTACCTAATACTAATAGAAGATGGACACTGTTCAAATTCTCGTTAATGCCAATTGGCATGTGAAAAAGGACACTATAGTATCTATCAAGGTCGATGCCAGTAAAATAAAGCGTGATGAGGTGACATTGCATTTCGACAATGGCGACTATTGCGACTTCAATATCAAATCTTTTCACGATACAACCAGGTATATCAGTACCTATGAAAATGTTTATGCCAAAGACGCTTTCGTGGAACAACTTAAGGAGGGCAAAATCACCATCAAAGATGAAAATGGTTGTATTATTGACCTCTCTGACACACAAAAGAAAGGGATATAAAATGAAAGATTGTTTCACCACATTAGAGCAATCAGCCAAATTAATTGAACTTGGCCTTGACATCTGTACCGCCGATGGTTATCGTACAGTTAAAAATCCAACCATCGCACATACTATCGAATACCATGATTTTTATGCCTTGCTGAAAGGTAAAAAATCCACAATGGATAAACTCTACCCCTGTTGGTCAGCATTGCGACTTATTGAACTCATGCCGCCAGTTGTCCAAGGTTTTATCAGCGACTTTCGCTTGGTGGTTAATCGTGATGGAGTTTGGTACGAGGCCATACAAAAGAAGCCGGGATATAACCATTTCATTTACGATGGTGAGGGAGGTGACATTATTGCAAAATTGGTTGATGTCATCGAAATGCTTAAAAAGAACAATGATTTCCAAAATGAATGAAACATGATAAGGTAAAAACAAATTTGTCACACACAAAGCCTGGGCATGGTTCAAAATAAACAAAACTGATAACAATTATTACTAAATCAATAACAAACAATATGAAACAAACACAATTAACTGCATTTGATTGGGTCGTTTTTGACGGCTTTACCACGGATGGTGTAAGCGAACCCATCCAAGCACAAATCAAAGAACTGGGTGAGATTATTTCATGCCAAAGAGGTGATGAAGTCTTTTTGCGCAAAATTGATGACCTTTTTCCTATAGTTGTCATAGATGATGACCTGATTCGGAATGGTTTCACATTCAGACAAGTTACCAACCTTCTGAAAGATTTCAGCCTTGAAAAAAGGACAAAGACCGAGGGCGAAGCGGAAGAAGTCACCACGGTCAGTATCAGGATGCAAGATGATGATACGACATCCTACGACATCTGTATCGAGAAGCATCTCGAATGGGAACCAAGTCAAAGGAAAAATATCTTGCACTTTGAACGATGGGGATTGTTGTATGTGAACGAACTACAACACTACCTTCGTGAAGCTGGATTTGAAGAATTAGCCAATAACTTTAAAATGGAAGATTAATCCTATGCAACCATCCGAAATAAAAGCTCCACCCCTACCCTATTCAAAAGTTCAAGCCTTTTTTCTGGATAGATTCCTTAAAAAAATCACACATAAAAGGTTGTTCGGAACACAAGAAAAGCTCCCTATTTGTCCCCGAAAGTTTTCCAAAAAACAATGGGCGACACTGATGGCCGCCCACCTTCTTTTGCCTCAATTTTGTTTCGACAAAAGAACCCTTATCTCTTATAAATAAGTCTGTTTCGTAAAACGACCGATTTATTGTACATTGATTTTTTGCTCCAGCATTTGCTCCAATTCCACCTTGTTTTGTATCACCCATTGACGACAAATCAAAGAGACCAAACCTGCCGCAGGAACTCTTTTTTTCGCTTTCAGCATAGCGAAAATATCATATAGTTCCGTATCAACCATTATTGGCCGTCTTTCGATTTCTAGTCCTCTATGTTGTTTGGCATCAAGGATCATATTCTCTAATTCTGTTCCACTAACAAGGGTTTGTTGGGGCTGCTTCTCCTTTTTAATTGGTTTACTTTCTTCTTTTGGCACTTCTTGAACCTGTACTTCTTCTTTAGGCTCTTCCACTTTCGTCCTCAACATTTTACTAATCTGTGAAATCGAGGTGGGTGTGCCATCTTCATTCTTTTTTGGCTTCAAATTTGACATCGCAAAAATACATTTTTAGATTGAACAAATAATATCAAAAAACGAACAAATTTTTCACATCACTGAATACCAGCGTTTTCTATGATACAATCATAAGCCTTAGACACCACTTCTACTGCCTTTTTCTCAATATCAATGGTATAAAGCCTCTGCATAATGACTCTTGAAGGTATCTCATCGGTAATCATTCCGTACTCTTTCAAGATTTCTTTCACCTGTTCTTTGGTCTCATATTTGACCGAACTTTCGATGTTATTCGGTAAGAAGAAAATCTTGGCTTTGATTTTGTAATACTCCATAATCTTGATGAAAAGAGCCGTGGAGTCCATGGTCAATCTGTCATATCTGAATGGCACAATTACCACATCAGCATTTTGCAGGATGGTAATTAAAGCCTCATCATCTACCCTACCAGGTAAATCTATCAGCAAATGACCATCATTGATTTCTTTGAAATCTGCTATGGTTTTTGCGACATCATTCATTTCGGCATCTATCACTTCATACAGAGGTTTGTTGTCGAAATTTTCAAGATCCTGATTCCTTCTGTCAACAATAGACTTCTGAAAGTCGACATCGAGAACGACACAGTTTTTGCCTTTGTAGGCGAGGTAATTTGCAAATTGGATGCAATTTGTGGTTTTTCCACAACCTCCTTTTTGGTTTCCAAATACAATTATCATTTTCAATATATTTTAGAATTGTCCTTTTCTATGTTTTATATCTTTTTCTTCCTTCTTCTTCGTTTGTCATCACTACCGCCACCGCCACCATCAACAGTCAACATTCCAAACACGGAATCCATAACAATTTTAGCTATTTCTAACGCTGCATTTTGTCCTCCAGCTGCTACTGATGTGGTATAAGCACTTGTGTTAGTAAGTCTCTGGTTTAACTTATAATCATTGACTCCATAAACTTCCATCGTATCGTAATCAACCACAAAATAAAGGTTATTGTTTTTGTACACTTTGATTTGGTCAGAGACATTATCATCAAATGTGCCATTGCTTGCATAAGCTTTGGCAAGATTCAAATAGTAGTCCTCAACATCACTGGTTCTATTTGGATCAATAGTCAAGTGCTCAACCCTGACTTGGAACAACCGACTGATAAACTTTGCTTCCTGTGCATTGGTCACATGAAATTTCCTGGCCTCTCTCAACATGGTATTGTATTTCAGCCTGTTGAAGTCATATCCCATCTTAAACAATTGTTCCTTTCCAGCAAACACATTTCCATCTGAGTCAATTACAAATCCATATTTATTCAGGACTTGCTTCAATTCATTTAGTGTATAGTTTGGATTGTTTTGAATATCATCCTGAGCAATAAAATCACGAATGACTTCTTTTGCTGTTCTTATTTGGTTCTGCTTTTCGTTGGGTTCCAACAGATCTTTCAAATTCATCAACTCACTACCTTTGTAAACTGTCTTGTTTTTGTGGTCAATTACAGTATAACCGTATGGCGTATCATAGCCATCTTTTGTATGGAACACCATATCTATCCCAAACTTGCTTTTCATTATCTGGGTAACCTGGCTGTACCCTCCCCCACCCTTATATTTATGCAACAAAGCTATAAGCTGCTTTTTTGCAACTTTATCCTTTTCAATAGCCCTATTGCGCAAAATTATATCGTTGATTTTATTAGTGGAAATGGTTTTTTGAGTCTCTCCTCCTTTAATGATGTTAAGCATACCATCCTTTTCAATGACCGTCCAACCAGCACGTTCAAACAACAATTTGAACTGAGCCATGGTAGAGAAATTGTAAGCGGACAACTTTTTCAGATCCTTATCTGCTTGCTGTGAGAAATCCAGACCGAGGATTTCATTCAATGCCTTTTGAGATCTGAGACGTTCAAAACTATCAGAAATCTTCTTGCCATTCTCATCTATCCGGATTGAAACAATATGTACATGATTGTTGGCGGTGTCAGAATGACCATAAATGATATAGGGCTGCTTGCCATATCCCATCTTTTCAATCCATTGCTCCCCTATTTTGGCTAATTGGTCGAAGTCATGCTCTCTCTTTTTCGTTGAAATGGTAGCGTGGAATTGTGGATTTTTGACGTTGGTATTTGTCATCGCGTATGCTTTGAAATACTTTTTGAAGACTGCTTTGGACGGGTTATCCTCCAAGCCACCAAAGTTCTTAGCTACGAGCAATTCACTTTGACCTCTTTCATCTTTCTTCTCGTTGTATTCAACGGCATTGAAAGTAGTGGACGATGACAATATCTTTGCAATCATACTTTATATTCAAATCACGCTGCAAAGATAAACAAATATTCATATAGCGAATAATTATGAATAAAATAATTTCTTATTTTGAATATTTGTCTAAATGAATAAATATAGTTATAAGTAAAAGTATATTTGTATTTTTATAACTTATAATATAATATGTATATAGATAATAATATCTAATTTTATATATTTGTATATTTATATATTTATAAAAATATAATAAAAGAAAACGCAAAGGACTATCTGATGATTTTCTTTTCCAACGACTCAATGGATCTCTCGCAATGAATAAGTTCTCCCAGCTTTTCATTCATCTCTTGGACAACTGCTTCAGATAGTTTACCACTATTGATGCAGATGTTTGCATAGTGAGTCAACTGATTGATATTATTGCCAATCTTCTGCATTTCATGAATTTGTGCCTTGTACTCTTTCAAAAATTCGACAGCATTGATGGTAGCCTTCTCCCCACCAAATAGTTTTGCTCTGATGTAACCTGATACAGTTCTGCCAGAATCTGATGCCAACCGATGAAGAAGCTTCTTTTCCTCAGCCGTCATCCTGAAATTGTATTGCGTTTTGTTTTCTTTGCCCATTTATATGATGTTTAAAAATCTGAGTCGCGAAGATTTTTCTTCTCAAAGCCTCCGAGGATTTGAGCAAGTTGGTTTTTGTTTGTATATACAAAAACACATCTTGCAATTAAAACCCCCACAGCAAAAATACAACTTTTTGCACAACCATCAATCTGTGTTTGAAAAAAATCTCATCCATCTCGAAACTACCTATTAAAATCAAAAATATAGAAATATGATAATATATAAATGTATATTCTAACAATGTATAAATATATATTTATATATTTACAAATACAAAGAAATGTATATTTTAATAAATCGATAAATATATAATTATTTATACATATAATTATATAATAATACATTTATATTTTAGTATAAATATACAAAGTAATAAAAAAAGAAAATATAAATATATAAATTATAAAATATATAAATTAATAAACATATAAATATATATCGAAATACAGGAACGACATCAGGGAAAAAGATTTGGAAGTTGTAGGCGTTGTCCCTATCTTTGTCGCCGAAATAGTAGTGTAATGGAGTCGCTTTTGTTTATCATTATACTGATTGCATTTATTGCCTTCCTTATCTTTCGTCCATCATTAGCCAATAGGAAAGGTAAAAGAGGCGAAAATGCTGCTGCCTGGTATCTTCACCGGTTGCCATCAGAATATGTGGTGTATTCAAACATCATGCTACCGACAAACTACGGAACTACACAAATTGACCATCTTGTAGTTTCACCGTATGGCGCATTTGTGATTGAGGTAAAAAACATGCAAGGTATCATCAGTGGACATGAGAACTCGGAAAGTTGGACGCAAAACATCTATGGCCACAAATACGAAATGAGAAACCCAGTAAAGCAGAATATGGCACATATTATAGCGTTGAAATCTGTGTTCAAGGGTTTGATGAAAATGCCTATTGTCTCGATTGTGGCCTTCGGACATGAAGCGAGATTGAACGTGAGTGTGGATAATTCGGCCATCGTTTACATTAGCCAGCTTACCCAAGTCATCAAACAGCATGAGGTGGTGTATATAGATAGGGGAGAGGTATCAAAATATTGTGCAGCCATCGAAGCTGCCAACATTCAGGATGATGATACTCGAAAGGCTCATGTAAGCAATGTTAGTAGTTATGTTCGTGATAGAGAATTTGCGATTGCAAATGGCCATTGTCCACAATGTGATGGAGACCTTGTTTTGCGGGAAGGAAAATATGGTCAGTTTTATGGATGTTCAAATTATCCTCATTGCAGGTTCACTCACAAGCCTTGAAGCCTTGTACTGCTTGAAATGTTCCCTATTTGTCCCCATCATGTTTTTGTTCCGAATAACATTTATTATGTTAAGTGGCGGAAAAATTTAAAGGAAAAAGGAACATTTAGGGAGCATTTGTGGATTTTGAAGCGACAAATAAGGAGCTTTTTATTCTCCGTATTTGTCCCCGCTTCAATTTAAGGGCATTTTTTGCCCGTTATATGTCTTTTCCCTAATGTTGGGGGTGGGAGATGGAATAAAAGACCTTTTTGTTGGTGGGAAAGTAAAATAAAAGACCGATTGAAAAGTTGAAAGTCAATTAATTAATAGTAGTAGATATTAGTAAAGGCCGAATTTGAATATTTTTCTAATTGATTTACAATAATTTACAGAATTGCAACGGGGACGGATTGGGAGCATTTTGGCGACAGATTCGGAGCATTTCGGGGACACTTTGGTGACATTTGAGGGACAGATAGGGAGCATTTTGCGCCTCTTGGAGACAGATAGGGAGGATGTAGGGCGTTGGGGACAGATAGGGAGCATTTCGGGGACAGATTGGGAGCATTTCGGGGACAAGTTGGGAATGTTCAAGAGACATTTGGGGAGTATTTCGGGGACAGATTGGGAGTTTTTATGTGCGTTGGGGACAAATAGGGAGGATTTTTTGACCTCAAAACCCATGCTATTTGCTTGGTATAACAACATAAAACTAAGGCTTTTATAATAACAAGGTGACAGATAAGGAGCATTTTTTTGAGAAAGAAACCGAAACTTTATCGGTTCAACGGATAGGGACAGATAGGGAGCATTTCGGAGACAGATTGGGAGCATTTTGCGGCAAACAAAAAACGGGTGAGATTGAGAATTATAATCACACCCGTTTTGAAATTGTCTGATTTTCATTGACTAAAGTCGAGGATCCAAATAGGTTATCAAAGATTTCATTAGATATTCTTTCTTGTTGATTATCTCATCAGCATGTTCTTGGAGATAGATAAACAAATCCATCAGTTTTTCTGTTGCTTTTTCAACGTTGTAAAGCGTTAGCAAGGGCAGTATCTTGTTGAAATCAGCATCTCCAATTTGAAAATGCGTAAACATGAGGGTTTTCATATTCTGCACATGGGAATTAAAATACTTCTCTTCCTCTACGGTCATGGCATTCCTAAAGATCTTGAAGTCAATCCTACGAGGTTGTTTCTCACCGTCGACAAAGACAGGTTTATATTCAAACCAACAATTTGCATTTTTCTCCAGATTCTCTTGTGTCGGTTTCAAGATCCTGCGGTTGAAGTCCTTAAACTCCTTGTATTTGCTTCCGATACAAAGCCATTCTCTCAAATCCTCCATTTTCATGGACCAGCCACCCTTGGCCAACCATGAGCAACACATGTAATAGAATTTGATGTTATAAGGACTATCAAGCGCAAACACGACCTCTTTAAGAAACTTGGTAAAGCCTCCTTGAACATTCAAGAATTTCTCTGCAATATCCTTATCAATGTTGAATACAACGCTTTTCTGATACTTCTCAGGGATGGTAACATCCATTAAATGAGTGTATTTTGTTGCGTTCTTGCCAGCATAGGGGCTATCCACCTTGAACTGCACCGAAATCTTAGAGAAGGTTTCCAATGCTGAACGGAGTTCTGCGTAGTGATTGGACTTGACACCAAAATTCTTCATTGGCACGGCTATGGTAATCTTACCAAACCTGTCAATGTCATTTTGGAAAAGTTCAAGTTGTGCGCTGTTATGATGGTTGATGTTGCCATTAATGGCCTCTTGCATTGCCTCCATCACAATAACGAGAATACGCATTTGGATGACATTATAATCAGCCATCATGTTAGTGACATTATTGGATTGCTTAATCCAGGTTTTGACTGAATCATCATCCAATACCAAATCTGTCTGTTGTTTTTTGCGCACAACAACGCTTTTGCTTACAGGTTTATTCATAGCCATAATATTCAGCGTCATACTGCCATTTGTTAGACTTAGTTGTACCACAAACGACAGAGAACATAAATACCAACATTACATGGATAATCTTCCAGATTACCTTTACAATTCCCAACACCATCTTTAACAAGCCTCTCAAAATATTTGTTACAGCGTTCATCATAGTAGTTATTTAGTAGGTAAATAGTTTATTAAGACAATTCTCTTGTAACCAGGCTGCATCTGATTTAAACAAGATAAAAGCGAGTGAGCCCATTGGAGCATCAGGATCATTCTGGTACTTGCGCTCATAAGGCCTATTCGTCCGGATGATGGCCATTCGTACATTATGTACAGCATCATCGTCCAACTTGGAAAGATACCGTTTTATTCCTTCCAGTTCTTCTGGTGACACAACATATTTCATCATCCTCACCATTTCCATCCGGCCATTGCGTTTCATTCTATTATTTATCTCATACTGCAACATAAATCATTGAATTACCTGCAAATATATACAAATTAATTTGATTTCCATTCCTCTTCGCAAAATTCCTGCAGCACATTATCAAGTCGTAGCAACTGTGAATCGGTCAAATTCCTAATACATCTAATCGCCAGTTTTTGACCCACTATCGTGCGAAAGTCTTTGGTTCTTTCCTTGTTGTTGGTTTCCGTTCCGAAAGCCAAGCACAAGTCCTTGAAAGCCTCGAAAAACTCGTCCCTTCCTTCTCCTGTTGTGATAAACTTCACCGCAATGGGTGCCGTCTTTTCCAACATGGGCTGGGGTGAGGATGCGTATTGTCTGAGCTTGGCTTCGATAAGGCTCTCGTATGTCACATTATCCTTTTTGGTAGTGGATTTGATATAATCTATCGTTTCCTCAGGAAACCTGAAACATATATGCTTGCGCTCATGTCGCGTCCAACCAGCCAACTTGTAATTATTCTTGCCCTTTTGCGCCAGAACCTCTTCAAGAAATACCGACACGTTCTTGCCTGACTGCTTGGCGTAGCCCTTTATCTCATCGATCAAATCAGTACCCAACGCAATAGAAATCCTAACTTTGTCTTCTTTCTTCCTTCCTCTTGTTTCCATTCAATTATACTTTAGGTTGCAAATATACGAAGAATATCAAAAACAACAATACAAAAAAAGTAAATTATTCATATTTCTTGGATTCACCTCACGCCTCCGACCATCCTTTTCCCTTTGTTAATATTGGTTATTCAGAGCTTGTTTAGGCCTCAATCGGTGTAAGGCCGTCGATGTGTTTGGCCTTGCCGACAATGGCATACGCGAGGACGACACCGCGTTTTGTAAGATCCAGGGCTGCAGCTGCTGTCGTTCCTGTTGAAATGCAGTTATCGACAATCATAATCCGGCCTTCAGGAAGTTCCTCGGTGAGATAGAGGCCGAGATAGTCCTTTTGTACATTACCACCGTTTTTCTTGATGTCATAGAAAGTCTCACGGACGGCACCCCGCATTATATCACAGACCTTGGCACCTGTCAGGCCAGCGATTTGTTCTGCAAGGTCCTTGGTATATGTGGCCACACCGGAATGGCCTGGCATCGGTATCAGGATGACATTAGGAGAAACGAACTTTGACATTTCGGCGGCAGCTCTTGAAATGCTTTTGGGATTGCCGTTTTTCATTCCGTGAGCGATACTGTTTCTTCCATGGCTGTAATATTCACCAGTGGTAATGTAATTGTACTTCATAGGGCTAAAGATTTGAGGGTTAGACAAATTTTTTGCCCCTTCAAAGGGTTAAGACTGATTAAGTGCAAGAACCTTCCAAAAAAATACGCTCAATGGAGGAAGATTTTTTTGGAAGCACCCATAGGGCCTGGTCTTGCTTCGTATCAGGATTAGACCCTTAACTTTGCAAAGAAATTTGAGTAAACAGTAGGGTAGGGGGCTTTTTGGTGTTTGGATGTCTCCTTGGATAAGTCGGGAAACCCTTGTTTTGTTTCCAATTAAGATGTTGTCGGCCGGTGTCATTCACTGGCCGACCGATAGGCAAATCAGCCTGGGCAAAAACCGAGGAAGGCGACCACATGGTCGCCATCCTCACAAACAAACACTGAACTATGAAATACCCTATTTCTTAGCTGGCCAATGCCAATGACTGTTGGCTTTGGTTCTTGGCAGATTTGCGATACCTTTTTTCCTTCTTGGTGGTATTGCTCATGGTGGGCAAGCTCCATCCGCGTGACTTTGCCACGGTCTGATTGAACTTGTACCAAACATCTTCATCGAGGAACTCAAAATGTATGGTGCCTTTCTTGAAGCACTTGATTCTGAAAAAGCCCCATTCAAACCAAGTTCCAAACCACATCCTATTCTCCAAATCATACATGCTTTCTATATCCTCAAAACTCTTGCCCATGAGATTACAAAGAGCTTTGGTAATGTCATTCATTTTGCCAACTTCACCAAAACTGACCCTGCCTCCATAAGTTATCCTACAGCCCCACGGCACAATGAATTTCTTGTTCACCATGTAATTACTGTTGGTTTTCCACTTCTCCCCGGCGGTTGAGTTTTCGGATGAGAAACCACAAATGGTGTCGAAGGCCTCACACAATGCCTGATTGAAGAAATTATCCCTATTCATAATGATGATTTCCACCATCTTGTAGATATTTTTCATCGTAAATGGGATGTTCTGTTGAAGCTCTACAAAACTATTGATGTCGGCCATTACCTTTGAGGTGATGAATTTCTCGATGTTGAACTTCCTGAAAATCCATCGCCAAGCATCCTTCTGGACTTGTTTCTTGAAACGGTCGCGGGTAATGCTTTCCGAGTTCCTGCCTTTGGCTCCAAAATGGATGCTTTGTGCTCCTATTCCATCAAGCAAGCTGTTGATTGTGTTGGAAACCTCCATCACGGAATCAAACTGCCTGACGGCTTCAACATAGCGATTAACGCAGTCGCGCACGAAGTTATAAGGCATAAGGCCGTATGCCGCATATTCTGGATCATCGGCTTCTTCAGTGAAATAATCTTCAAACTCTATCTCGTCGGTCTTTGGCTTGTAAAGTCTTAGAACGCTGACACAGACATCCGTCTGTCGTTCGTCTGAATCCGCAAACACCCTGCCCAGATACTCGCTGCCTCCATAGTTCTCCACCAGCTCGTTAATCTTCTGTTTGTCCTTGTCATCATAATAGCCATTCTCCAAAATGTTACTGTTGGCCAATGATACGATTTCACAACCGCCTGGGGCAATATCCCAAGCATGAAGGATGTGCTTTCTGATAGTGGAAAATGGCGGGTTCATCACAATCATATCGATGTGTGAAATGTCCTCGGCTTTCAGTTCGAGGAAATCAGCACCTACGACATTGCTCTTTTCGGCCAAAACCGCACGAAACTTGTCGTTAATCTCACATGTAAGGACTTCCTTTGCCCCCATCTTATTACAGTAATCCACGATGTTGCCTGTGCCTGCGGATGGTTCAAGGATAATCTTGTTTGTAACCTCGGAAACTTTAAGCATTTCCTCAATCACTTTTTCGGGTGTCGGGTAAAAATCCCGATTGAACATATTCTGATAGTTGGTACTCATAACTCAAAGATTTTAGTAGGTCATTTCAAATTTGATGGCTTTAATTTGTGACTTTAATTTTCATGATACAGCCCTCCATTAAAAAGGATGTTCAAGGTGCCACTGGAAGAAATATATTCCAGAGGTTCTTGCCCAATTAATAATTTCGCTGATTGCCTTTTGCAAGGGGGTGTTCCTGCGATATGATTCGTCTCTCCTGCAAAAGACGGAGCAATCGCCGTTTCTTTTCAAGTGGAAGGAATAGCCGTTGCTGGTCACATTGTAAACATCCACCCTTTTTCTATTATCTTTTTCCATAGCATTAAGAATTAAATGGTTAGTAACTTTGTTTGCACTACAAAGATACGAAAAAGTATTGAAATAGCAATACAAAAAAGCGAAATATTATCACTTTTTTTCAACTTTTTTTTGCTGTCCAAAGGGTGAAAGGAAAATCGTTTCCCCTGCTGTTAATCAAGATAATATCTTTCTTACGTCTGTTGTTTCTTTGTTTCGTGCAAACGACCGCAATTTTGCCGTTTGCATTCCTGATGTCGAAGCATTCCGTCCGCCTCCGGCATTACGCCCGTCCGTCAATGCAGCATCCCGAAACGATAACGCGAGGGAAAAGGTGGCTGGGTCGTCTCGGAATACTGCATAGGATGGGGGATGACGGTAAGGCTGGGACAGAATGCTTCTGCGTTTGGGGCGTGCTGCCGCCCTCTTGTGTGCAAGTGAGCGGGAACACGCCCTTCAGCTTGTGTTATGGGCACAGGGTTGGTTTCCGCCATAGTGACCGTGGAGCCATGGCCGAAACTAACCCCGTGTCCCTCCTGTCGTACTGGCGTTTCCTTTGGCTGTCACTTCACTCCGACTTGGTGAAGTGCCTGGCGTTGCCGGACAGCGGCAAGTTCGCTGTCCGGCCACCGGATTGAGAAAAGGGGAAACGACCGGTTTTGGCCGCCTCCCCTTGGTACTGTTCCATCAGTCTGTTGTCTGGTAATAATATGTCAGGTCATCGCCTGTAAGATTATTGACACACCAGGCATCCATTTTCTCGTATAGTTCGAGATAAAGCTCCATCAATGGCGTATCGTGTTGGTGTTCCCAACATTTCCAATTCAAGGCCATGGTGAACTCTGTGATATAGACCGCGTTGTCTTTCCATTCGTTGAAAGCGAGATTGAAGGTTTCACGGATGCCTTTTTCTCCAAAAAGTTCAGCCAATGAAAAATCCGTGTAGAAAGTGGTTTTCGGTTTGTAGCCTGTGATTTCCTCGATTCTCCAGTTTTTGAGGGTTTTAGGCATTGGTAATGTGTTTTCCATGGCATTTTAGTTTTCAGGTTCGGGAATTGCTTCGATAAGGAACTGCATTTGGCCAGCGGAAACGATGTCGGAAATTGCAAGGTCTGACACTTGGCCATACTCGTTGTCTTCCGCTTCGCAATCAATGATACCATCATCGAGAGTGAGGGAACGGATTTTCATGTCAGTTGGGCCACAATCGAGGTTGGCCGCAACAACGGGAGCGCAAATGTCTGTGCGGAAATCTCCGTTTTCGTCAACCCACGAGAAACTTCCCCCATGGGCTTCGATGGCGGTTTTCAGGTACTCATAAGCTGCATCTTTGAGAGCGTTTTCAATTTTCCAAAAATCAACTATACATTTCATGGCATTAGGTATTAAATAGGTTAGTAACTTGTTTGTTTGCACTACAAAGATAAGCAAAATATTTGAATTAGCAATACAAAAAAGCGTAAAAAATCACATATTTCTTGAGAATTTTTGATGCCTTCCCCTATGGTTGATGATGTTTCTTTCTTGTGTCCTGTGGTTTGTTTAGGGCTGTCACCTGATGTTTTGTTTATCAGGTGATGATGTTGATGGCCAGCGGCACGATGGCCTGGACAAAGAAATCCGCTCCGTGCCCCGAAAGGGTCTTGGTGGTTACTGGTGACAAACCTCGGGTTTTCAGTCCATGCAGCCTGCGAAATGGCCGAAAATCCGGGGTGCGGCAGCATGTAATCCGCCATGTCCATGAAAGGGATGGACAACTGCAAAACCCCTATCCTGTTTTGCAGTTGGACAAGGTTTTGGCGGAAGACTGTTGGAGAAAGATGGCAGCTCACCATCGGAGCTTGTCGGAGGGTGGTGCGCTGACGGATTGCTACATCTGTCTGGAGCCCATCTATGGGGGTATCAGAAGGATCTAATCAGAAATGAATAATAGGGTAGGGGACAGCAGAACTCTGTTTCATGAGGTTTCAATCCTCAATAAAAACATCTACATCATGGGTAAGCCAATCGAGATGGCTGTTGGCCAAAGTCAGTTCAAAGTCATCGTCTGGACGAGAAACGGCGTTGTAAAACACAACATTATCCTTTCGATTGGCGATGACACGAAAAGCCCTCGATTCAGGGTCATCAATGAAATGGAACACTTTTCCGTTATCAATAGCACCCAGTTTGACTTGTTTCATTTCAATTCGAGTTTGTCCTTAATGCCTTCTTCTTCACTAAATACACCTTCTATTTCCTTACAAAAGGTTTCAGACAGCCACGGCTCGACTGTTTTCCCACCAGGGGCTTGCCATGTTTCAGCTTTGACAAATATATCGTTGGCCTTGTCTTCATCAGCCGCTGCTATGATGTATATCCTCTTGTTACCGTAGTTAAACAAGAATGTTTTCAATTTCATGTTTTTACCCTTTCTCCTTCTGGTTTTGTTTGACATTACAAAAGTACGAAAAGCTTTTGAAATGGCAATATGTTAATCGAAATAAGCATATTTTGCGCTGGTGTTCCTTTCGGCAATTTCAAGCGGTCATAGTTCACTTTCAAGATAGCTTTCATGGAAGGGGAAAGGGTGCCAGCCGTGGATGGCCGGCACCCTTTGAACGAGACAGTTACTTTGCCTTGGCATCGACAACAAGGAAATCATCCATCCAGATTTCCGTGTTGGAATGGCGTTGGCCTTTGTCGTCTGTCCATTCGTTGATATGCAAGCTACCATCAATGGCAATCTGCACCCCTTTCTTTACATTGTTCTCCACTCGGTCGGCCACATTGCCCCATGCAACAATAGTGAGCCATTGCGTTGTGTTCACCCATTCGCCCTCGGCGTTCTTGTAGTTGTCGGAAACGGCAAGATTGAAACGAGCCACTTTCTTGTTGTTGTTCAGGTTCTTCACTTCTGGGTCTGCACCAGGACGGCCAACCATCATGACCGAATTTCTCATTGTACTCATAGTAATAAGTTTTAATTGGTTAGTAATTAGTAACTTTGTTTGTTGTTTGCACTACAAAGATACGAAAAAGATTTGAATTGACAATACAAAAAAGCAAAAAAATATCACTTTTTTCAACTTTTTTTTCAGTTGTTCGGGGATGGAAAACGTTCTCCCTAAAGTCATTGAAACAAGTTCTTTCTATGGTCTGAAGTGTGTTTGCAGTGTGCAAACGGTCGCGACTTTTTGCCGTTTGCCTTCCTGATGTCGAAGCATTCCGTCCGCCTCCGGCATTACGCCCGTCCGTCAATGCAGCATCCCGAAACGATAACGCGAGGGGAAAGGTGGCTGGGTCGTCTCGGAATACTGCATAGGATGGGGGATGACGGTAAGGCTGGGACAGAATGCTTCTGCGTTTTGGGCGTGCTGCCGCCCTCTTGTGTGCAAGTGAGCGGGAACACGCCCTTCAGCTTGTGTTGTCGGCACAAGGCTGGTCTTGGCCTTAATGACAGAGGAATCAAGGCCGAGACGAACCTTGTGCCTTTCTGCTGTCTTGGTTTTTCCTTTGGCTGTCACTTCACCCCGACTTGGTGAAGTGCCTTGCGTTGCCGGACAGCGGTGGATCCGCTGGACGGCCGCCGGATTGAGGAAGGGGAGATGACCCCGTTGGCCACCTCCCTTCAGTCCACAACATCATGCAGCCTGAGCCATCAGGATTGATGAAGCCTTAGCCTTGGCAATGAGTTTAATGTTGGATTTTACCAGTTTATCGATGTTCCTCTTATCCTTTGGAACCGAGTTTTGAATACCTCTGTTTTGAACGATTCTCATATCATCCAAATCAAACTCAATAGTAGAGACACGGTTTCCTTTCTTGTCACGCACCGAAAGGATAAGGCTTTGTGCTTCCTTGTAGTATTCGTTGGTAAAAACGCAATGGTGCATTGCCTCACCCTCTCTGTAAAAGTCGGCCACCGACTGCAAAGGAGTGATGATATAGGCATCATTTTCTATCACTATACCAAGGAAGGCCTTCATCCTCTTGTAATAACCAGGTTCTTCTGATTGGATTTCCTCTTTCTGCTTCAAGAATCGCTGTCGATTACGAAATGCCTCTACCTTATGCTGCCATCGGTCGTGAGCCTCAGTAAGATTGTCGGGACAGACATAGACGGCATTATGGGTGTCTTTTGCCAACTCACGGAGATTGGAAACCATATCTTTCCAAAGGCCGACATCTTCAATATGATAGTGGTTTCTGATACAGATTTTGACTTCTGTCCAAAACTCTGAAAGTTTTTCATGCAGTTTGGCAAACTCAAAGAAACCAGATTTCCAAAGGGTTTCAACATGATTGTCCGTAAGGATAAGTCGTTGCAGTTCAACAATATCAACGGCATAATGGTCAAGGCCATCATACCCATTGCGTTTCAACTCGGGCAATATGCTGGCAGTATGAGATGAATAATAACCGACATCGTACCTGTCAATGCAAAAATAGGTTGAAACATGTTTCGTATAGGGTCGGGTTTTCAATTCCGAACTGTAATCCCATGCGTCCCTATAATACGACATGGGGCGGAAACGCCTTGCCCTAACTACAAGTTTCCCCATAGGGTTGACCCATTTCTGCATTACCTCATGGATTTCCAAGGATGCCGTCTTGCCTTGTTTGCAGGACTTTATCACATAGAAATAGCGGTTGACTTGCCACCCTTGAAAACACATCGAATAAAGGAAACAGCGGGTTTCCATAAAGGTGCGTTTTTTGCTTTCTTGCACATTGAGGGTCTTGCCGCAAATGGGGCAAACCGCCTTGCCTTTGGTTATATTGCCCTCAAAGGTGCTGCCACATTCCATGCAGATGATTTTTTTACCTGGGTGATAACCCAAGTAAGGAAACAACCTTGTATTGATTAGTCTGTCAATCGTTTTGTGGTAAGGCAATGATGAAGCCTTGTCGTCCACTTCCCTTTGAATTTTGGTCATGTCTTTCATATCACATCCCTCCAAACAAGTCAAGTTGTGGTTGTTCCGTTGCTGTGGTAGTGGTGGCGGTCATGGGTTTGGTTTTTGGCTTTCTCGCCTCGTCCAATTTGCGCCTTGCTTCCTCTGTGGCTTTTTCGATGGCTCTCTGCCTTGCTTGTTCGTGGATTTCAGCCATTTCTTCCTCGGATAGCACGACCTTGTCATAACATACTATCCTGCTTCTATCCATATCCATTTGGGGCATTTCTCCTATTTTGATGTCCTTTTCATCATAATAGTGGACGGCCATGCCAAAGATTTCATCATCATCGAAGCCGCAGCATCCGCTTTCATAGACTTGTGAACAAATGTACTTGAAACACTCGTCCAAGTTCTTTTTGGGGTTGTTGTACTTTGCGCCAAATTCGGGTTCTTCGGCGACTCTCTTTTCGAGATAGGACTGAATTTTCGCCTTGAAAAATTCAGATGATTTCGTGAATGTATCCATAGTAGTAACTTTGTTTGTTTGCACAACAAAGATACGAAAAAGTTTTGAAATAGCAATACAAAAATAAGAAAAAATATATATATTTTGAATCGTTTCCCCTGCTGTATGATGAGGTTTATTCTTATGAGCTTATGTTATTTGAGCAAGTTTTATCCTTTCTTTGATTCGTTAATGCTCTGCCATTAGCTATAGCCTACGAGAGGAAATAAAGCGGATTTATGATGTGTTATGAAATAAAAAATCAAAAATACCATGCAATTTCCAGGTATCTTTGGGCGTTGAATAGGAGTAGTTAAGACCTACTAATTGAAAGAAAGTATTACCGTAAAACAAATAAGCCATGAGAAGGGTTGTTTGAAGTAAGCTGTTTTTGAGCAAGAGCCTCCGAAGACTCAGACTGCCCCAACGGCGACAGGGGGCGGCTTGGAGTGACGGAGGCTTTTTTGTTTAATGACATTTAATAGGATGATTTATCAGAAAAGCGTGTTTGAATTGTGTGTAAATTGTTTAAAAACAAAATACTGCACTATTTCACAACAATTTTTCTAATGGTATTGCCCAGTTTAGCGAAATATGTTCTTTGGGGCAATTTTAAGATGTTTGGCTATCAAAGAATGGTCTGCCCAAGGGTGTTTGTGATGAGCAACTGACCTATGCTTTCAACCATTATGTCGCCTCTTGCAGGACTGAGAAAGACTATGAACGAAAGAAGAAAACGATTTCCAACTGTATGTTCAATCTTACTTTTTCAAAAATGACATCTTATTGGAAACGCGATAACAAACTCATAGGTTCTACTCATAAGCATTTCAAGGACAGGCCACTTACAGACGAGTAATGAAGAATGTATTATTTGAAATGAAAAATGTCTATTAAAAGAAAGGTGCTTCCTATGAAAAGTTTTGTACTTTTGGAGCATCAAAAAAGAAGTAGGTTAGAATGACTTTTATTTTGGGAAAATACGACAAGAAAAATTAAAAACACAAATAAACAAATAAAAATATGGCAACAATTACACTAAAGTATCAGAAAAACCAGTCGCATGAGATCCGTGTCGAAAAGTTAAACATCAATTATAAATCCAACAAATGGGATGTTCAGGAAACTTCTTCGTTTTTTATGGATGAGTATAAGGAAGCAATCGAAATGGTCAATGCCATTATTGCTCTATGCAAAGGTAAAAAAGAAGATGAAAAAAGGAATGGTAGTGCAACTAAAGAGAGCGAATCGATTAACAATAGGATACTCTTTGTTGGACAACGTGGCACAGGAAAGACCTCGGCAATGACATCTTTCGCAAAAGCTTTGGATGAAGCCAATTTGGATAATGAGAATGTTTTCAAACATCTTCCTTTAATTGATCCAAGTAATTTTGATAACAATACTAATATCCTACTGACGGTTATCACCATGATGTTCTCTGAAGCAAAAAAAATGATGAAGAACGACAAAAATGATGAAGACATTATCTCTATAAGAGAGGATCTGCTGAGGAAGTTTGATGAGGTCTTCAAATCTTTAAAAGCAATTACCAACTCAGAGAGGCCTACGTTCACCCTTGAAGGACTTAACGAAAAGAGCCGTGCTTTGCAAATGCGAATAGGTATGCATTGCTTGGTGAAGAGTTATATTGAATTCTATAATAAAGTTAATAAAACTCGTCTCAGCCATCTTGTATTGTTGATTGATGATATCGATATGACAGTGTCTCATGTTCCAGAAATGTTAGAGCAACTTAGGAAGTACCTTGACCTTGATAACTTACTCATATTAATGTCTGCTAACCTTGGGCAGCTGTACAACGAAATGCGTGAACACTACAGTAAAGCTTTTAAGGAAACCTTAAATGATAGGAATCAAGCTCTTTCTATTGATGTGGAGGATTTGGCTAATAAATACCTGCTTAAGCTTTTTCCAACGTCACGACGCATACGCGTGGAACATAGTGTCAAGCAGTTATTGGAGACTAGACTTGAAATCAAAGATGCCGGGTCAAAAAACACACGCGTGTCATTCTCAAATGCCAAAGGCTCGTTTAGCGGTTCATATAGAAAAGAGAATGATAAGTTTAGTGGCAACTTTGAAATAGATGATGTTGGTGTAAACGGTAATAGTACTGCTAACCCAGAAAGTGAGTCCATTGAAGGATACTTGCAAAATGTAGTTCTTTCTTTAATTTGGCAAAAAACCCGACTATTGTTTATCCCCAAAGATGCAAATACAATGTTGCATCCAATCATTCCTACTAACCTAAGAGAATTAATGCAGTTTTTGGATATGTTGACATCACTCAAACCAGTAGCAGAAAAGAATAGTAGTAAAGAGCCAAGACTTTTTGGGGATTTAGAATCATATGATAACTGTAAGGATAATTTAGGGAAATTCAAGAGTTACATTCTGCATAACTGGATTCCCAATCACTTATCCGTTGAAGAAGAACTCGTGTTTGAAAACATACCGACTGACATAACAGAAATAAACAAACATTTGATTAACGCAATCAACATGATAGGAACTAACCACAAAAAGGATTTAATGTCCAGAGAGGTTGGTCTGGACATAATTGAGCGTAATGCCGAAAACGTCTATATTGATCGCGACATATACACCATGGTTAGCCCCAACGACCCCAAGTTTGTCAAGGCCAACAAGATTTCGGATATTTTCAATCAACCATCCAATTATTCTTATGGTGACTTGCTGCTCATGATTGACAAATACGAAACCTATTTTGAATCAGGGGATGACAGAAAGTTCACGGATGCCATTAAAGTTTACTATTCCATACTGCTTTTTGAAACAATGTTTTTCAAGAGTAACACGGTTGAGTATGAGATGACATCGGGTGATTATTATAGTAAACAATTATTGCAATACACAAAAGATTGCGTTAATGATAATAGTGCTGATAATCGATCAGATCTAAAGTATGATGTTTATAAAAGAGAAATTACTACGGATAATTCTATTAATCAAGCAGCAGAGAATATTACTTCTGTTAAGAATGAATTAGCATCTGCCAAAAGTTCGCTTGCGGGTTTATCAGAGGGAAGTGAGGAATACGTCACTGCTTTGAATAAAGTAAATGAAGCCAGGTCCAAGATGAATAGTTTTAAAAACAAGTTGATGGATCTGTTGCAGAAAAAGGCAGTCGTTGAAGGAGTAGATGGTATTGGCGAAATAAAAGAAGGCAGAGTTTCTGCAACTTTAGAAAGAGCTAGGATTATTTTTGCATATTCTATTATTGAATATCATTCTGAATTAGAAGAGGCTTGTGCAGAAATATGGAACAAAACAATCCATCATATTATTCCGATACAAAGACTGATAGGTGGTAATGTTTATTATCCAAACTATTTTGAGATAATAACTGACAGGTATTTTAACCAAAAAGGCCCTTCTTTTGATGCAAAACGTGCTTTTTACCACAAAATTAATTTAGGATCCGACCCAATTACTGCGAAAGGCAAAATTTCAGATGAATGTCCTCTGTTTTCTGTACTTTATTATGGAGATATTCGACCAGACCGTTATGAAACGACACACATATACGATACCACATTTGACAACAATGCAAAAATTGACAGTGATTATTATGTGACATTTGACATGCTGTCAATATTCAACAATATGCTGAATCCATGGCAAACTATTTGTAGGACAGATAATGTTCCTTATATTGATGAATGGAAGAACAGTATAGAAAATTGGGGCAAAGAATGCACAATTGATATAGAGAAAAGGATGCCTAATTCAATACTTCCATTCTATTCAGTAGACATTATGTTAAGTTATTTAAAAAGTTCATATAAAGCAAAAGATATTGCAGCCGGGAATGATAATCCTAGTCACAATTATGATGATGGGACATATTTGCAAGAAGAAAATATAATTGATACTGATTTTAAGAAATTCTTCACTGATCAAATTGATGATATTAATAAAAATAAAACAGAATCAATAAGTTTGGAAATTTTAAATAACATTCATGATGAATATGTAAAAATAATCAATAGCCGTGTTATTGAGACAAAGACAGGAAATAATAATACTCCAGCCAATTATTCTATAAAGAACGATGTAAGAATAATAGATTCCGTTTCTGACTTCAGGAGTTTTGCAATCTCAGAGATTTTGGCGCGATACGAAAAAGGTAAGAGGAGTCGAGATGTTATCATCAAGAGTTTGCACAAAATTAATACAGTGTCAGAAATATATAAGTATTTAGTAGAAGAATTGTTTGTAAATGAAAAAAGAGAAACTGAAATTAAGAAAAGAATCCAACAGTGTGTTCATGATAAAAATGCAGTAGAACAATATTATAACAAACTATGGGATATAACAAAAGATAAACTAAGTATAATGAATTGTAAAGATGTTTACCAGACAATATTTACTAATGCCGTAAAGTATTTTATCAGAGAAGAAGATTAATATGCGTGCCCCAGAAAGAATAGAACTCTCCTTCCTAATAGAAGCCCTGCATCTCAACCCCGACGAATTCTTCGAGGACTTGTACCAAGGAAGGGAGTATAGGACATTCCGTTCAACCACCATTGGTAGTGATGAGTTTATCGACCGCATCATCGACCCTGGTGCAAGTGATAGAAAAATTGGATTTGACACCCTTTTGGGTGACACAATCCAAAGGCTGACCAGAAACAACGTTGGTAATATGGACTTGCGTCTGTTCAACGACGACACGGTTGATGCCTGGGAAAAGTACGTCAGAGAGTCTGAATGGAAAAATGTTAGCGACGACAGAGTTTCCATCTTTGAATTCATCCGCAAAATCGGTGAAGAATGTTTGCTCATCCAAAATGGTAAGATTTATTTCAAAATAGACAAATTCAAGACCTGGCAGTATGTTTCATTCCACTGCGGGGAGGACTTGTTTGTCGCCGCCATGTTGGCTGACGAGAACATTAACTCGGGGTATAATCACAAGGATTTCCAATGGGATTATATTCTCAAATCGGATTTCTTTTCACTGAATAACCTGATAGCCAGAGAGAAAATCAATGAAAATCATTTCCATCTTGGCGGCTCTGCTCCGATGGTCGATTTATCGTGGATCTATCTGATGAATCATCCCTTCGGGCAAGAAGAGAAATACAAAAAGTTTTGGGAGCGCAAGGAGTCATACTACCAATCTCCCACTAGCCACAGGCCGTCACGCCAAAGTGATATGGAAACTCTCGTTAAAACAGCGGCTTGGATAAGGTTGTATCTGTTTGAAAAGATTGTTCTGAACAAGAAGAAAGGAACTAATGACAATAACTCCCAAAGAAACAATTTGGATATTGACCTTTATCGAATATACCTAATGTTGAATGGAAATGCGGAACAAGCCACAATATCTAACGATTTGGAATCGGCCATTTCGCTTTACCTGTATGACAGCCCATTTGCCGTCTTTGACTCAAAAGTGGATTATGCCATTATCAATGACACCAATGTAGAAATAGATAAGAATTGTAGCTATATTGCAGGGGAAAGATTCTTCACCTATCGTTGTGTTAAATATGTGCTTAAGAACCCCAAGGATTCTTTTATCCAAACCCTTTATTATTTCTATCTCTTAATCAAACATCACTTCAACCGTTTGTTTATCCAGTCGAACAACAAAACAGGTTTCCATAATTTTAAAGAGTATAACGACAGAAAAGATGATTTAATGGATACAAAGTACAAACGAATGGCAATCAACATGGCGGTGCAAGGTAATTACAAAGAAAACTGTTTGGAACAACTTGAGGTGAGGGTTGCACCAAAAGCTGGAGTAGAAGATATGAGAGAGACAATCAATATCAACGACGCGTATTCTTATTATCGTTCTCCTTGCATTGCTCGAATTAAGCGGATATTTCCAAACGGCACAAGCGACAAGGAACCAAGGAAGTATGGTGACGGTACCGACAAGCATTTTTATGTGCTGCATTTCATTAAACAAAGAAAGCCCGAATGGTTCGAAAAAAAGGATTATGATGATGCACCTTTATGCCGAGAGTCTAAGAATAGGGATAAATACAAACGAGAAGCCCAGACTCTAATGCAACTTGGGGAAAGTGGCGACGAGATTTGCTCAAGAGTTTTTGGCATTGACGCTGCCAGCAACGAGGTGCATTTCCGTCCCGAGAATTTCGGTCCTGTATTCAGATACCTGTCTTCATATAAGATTCAGCAAGATGTTCCATGGACGCGTAGGATTCCTGATTTGAGAAAGACCTACCACGTTGGAGAAGACTTTTTCGATGTGCTTGATGGACTGAGGGCAATATATGAAGCTGTTCAGTTTCTGGAACTTTCACATGGCGACCGTATCGGTCACGGCGTTGCCCTTGGCATTGATGTGGAGAAATGGTACCAGACTCATGGGAAAATCACCCTGCCTCGGCAAAACAAACTTGACAACATTGCTTGGATGCTATATATGATTCGGCATTGGGGTATTGAGACGACAACCGCTTATTATCAGGAGTTGACGACAGAGTTCGAAAAGCTGTATCTGGAACTATACGATGAGGAATCACCGGGAATAAAGGCATATATGGAGGCGTGGAAAATGCGTGGCGATGACCCCGAATGCTATTTCAGCCATGAGCCGGACACGTGTTTTCTTCATTCATTCTCGCGATGGGACAACTACCGTATTCGCGACAAGAAACTATTCAAAGACCACGCCAAAAAGAACGATAAGGTCTACTCGATTTACCATAGATATCACTTTGATACGGAATTGAAAAGACGAGCACTTGAAAGTGTTACGCAGGAGTACAAGCAGCAATTTAAAGGGGAGTATGTCAAACTGGTAAAACAATTGCAAATCAGAATGCGCTCATATCTTTCAGAAAAGGGGATTGCCATTGAAAGCTGTCCATCATCCAATTTCCTGATTAGCAATTTGGATGAATTCAAAGAGATACCTACATTCCAGTTGTTCCCTATTAAGGAAGACACAGAAAAAGGGTTGATTCGGTTGAACGTTTGTATAAACACAGACGACCAAGGCGTGTTCTATACTTCGCTGATGAAGGAGTACACTATGCTTGCCGCCATCATGCGGAAAGAAAAGGAGAATGGCATCAGAAAGTACTCAGACGATGCAATCCTTTCGTGGATAAAGCATCTGATTGACAACAGCAAGCAACTGTGTTTCCGCACTGGTGATGTCAGATATTATGGGATACGAAGTAATACTCCATTCTCAAAAAATAGTATCAAAGCGATAAATAGTCAGTTGGTGCTTCCGTATACATCAACGAATTAGTATACAATAAAGAGATAATTAGAATTGTTTTTATTAAGCTGATTTTCCCTACAAATTGAACATTATGAAAAGCAAAATAACAAAAATAAGCCAAGGTACTTCATAGGGATAATAGGATACAAACAATTGCTTAGTGAAAATCAAAAAATGTGTACTTTTGCATAAATTAAACGTTTGACCTATGAGAACAAACTTATCAGGCCTAATGGCAGACAACGGATATGACTATCCATCCAACATCGAGTTGCGCAACATCTTTGCATCCTCATGTGTGGAGGCTGTGGCAAGACGTTTGCAGACACCAGCAATGGACGTGTACCAAAGGATGAAGCAGGTGGAGCTTTTCCGTGACCTCATCTATCCTTGTTATGACACGCTCCATACACAAAGCCGCGAGATTGTTACAGAGGATATGATAGAAGCTCTTAAAGTTAGAGAACGGAAACATAAAAAGGAAACGACATGAAAATTTATCACGGCAGTACCATCATCATTGAACATCCCATTGCCGCAGCAGGGAGGGAGAAGCTTGACTTTGGACGAGGGTTTTATGTCACTGACATCAAGAGCCAAGCCGAATTGTGGGCAGAAAGGATGCAACGCATCAAACAAGAAACGGGCATAGTCAATGTCTATGAAATGGATATTGACAAAGTGAAACAAGTGTTTCGCTATTACCGTTTTGAAAACTATGACAACGAGTGGTTGCAATTCATTGTTGCCAACAGGATGGGACGTGACATCATGGAGCAATATGACGTAATTGAGGGTGGTGTGGCCAACGATCGCGTAATTGATACCGTGGAGGCTTACATGGCCAATCTCATGCCTTTAGAGAACGCGCTGCAAGAATTGTCAAAACACCGGCCCAACAACCAACTATGTATCACCAACCAGAAAGTTATTGACGAGTACCTTGTTTTTGTGGAATCCTATAAAATATAAAACCATGCTGAGCGACTTACTTTTATGGAATAAGATTGGACGGATTGTCACCCTCCTTTCCGAACGGCTGAACATTACTTCGGAACACGCCCTTGACTTGTTCTACACTTCGAAAACATGTGAGCGGTTGCACGACCCTTCAACTCTTCTGTACACGTTCAGCGACCTTTATATTGTCGATGATGTTATTCGGGAGATTCAGGAATAGCTCTGTCTTGGTGCTTCGAAGACCGTTGTTTACCGTTAAGAGATGAAGTCTCCTAAATAAAGCAAACATTGAGTTATATTTTGCATCCAAAGTCGCTTTTGTTTTTGTTTAGAAAAATATACATTATAAATAATTATTCAATATGGAAAACAACTCGCGTTTTAATAGTCATAAACTAATTGACAACAGACAGATACGTATCTTTCTCTCCTCGACTTTTGCCGACATGAAGGAAGAGCGCATAGCACTCATCAAAATATTTGATATGCTACGCATTAAAGCCAATCGTCGCAATGTGGATCTTTGCATCATTGATCTTCGTTGGGGTGTCACTGAAGAGGAGTCAAGAAGTGGGAAAACTATTTCAGTATGCCTCAATGAAATAGAGCGTTCTTATCCCTTTTTTATAGGACTGCTGGGCAACCATTATGGCTCGACCCTTGATGCATCTGTGTTTGAGAAAAATCCCGAGTTAAAGGAAAGATACCCTTGGCTTGAGGGTGACATCGCTGCTGGACGCAGTATCACAGAAATAGAAATACTTTATGGTGTGTTGCGAAACAAAGAAAATCAAGAAGCTTCTTTTTATCTCAAACAGACATCCGACCCTGATGACGACCCTCGTTTGTCTGAACTAAAGATGCGGATACGTCAGCAGCAGCGATGCTCGGTATCTAATTACTCTACCATTGAAGAGTTATGCAACAAGGTGGAAACAGGTATAAATAAAATTCTTGATCGCTATTTTCCCGAAACTGAAATTTCTTCCCTTGACCGTGAACGCACAGCACAACAAGCTTATATCAATAGCAGGCACACTTGTTTCGTCGGGCGAGAAAAAGACCTTTCTATAATTGACGATTTCGTCAATGGAGAAAGTTACCATTTGGTCATCAATGGCAAAAGTGGTATGGGAAAAAGTGCTCTACTTGCCAGATGGGTTCGTCTCAACGAGAAAAATAATGATTTCAATCTTGTCTACCATTTCATTGGAAACTCGTTTGCTGATAGCAACTACGAAAGCATCTTACGACATCTATGTGACGAGATAACCGACATTTACCAAATTGAGAAAGAGTCTGTCCGAGGAAATTCGCTCGAAGAAAAGGCTCAACATTTGGTGAATGAGGTGGAATCATCTTCCAAGCCACTTGTAGTGGTAATTGATGGCATCAACCAATTGATAGCTCCCACGGATGAGAAACTGCTTCTATGGTTGCCTGCGGCCAACAAAAAAGTAAAGTTTATTTTCACCACATTGAAAGAAGACGATACCATGCGTACTTTCGAGCGTTTAGGATATTTGGCACATACGCTCCGTCCTTTATCTAAAGCACAACGCCGACGATTTGCAATTGAATACCTTGATCGTGTTGGAAAGCACCTTACAAAAGAACAGTGGCAACGCATCTTGTCTGATGAAGAAAACAACAATACACTTGTTTTGAGAACATTGCTTGACGAACTAATATGTTTTGGGTCACACAAACAATTGGATAAGCGTATTAACTACTACCTTGCTGCCAATGGTATCAGAGATTTTTTCGACCTTGTACTTAAGAGAATGGAAAAAGATTATGGCAAAGAATTGGTATGTCACACTTTGACGCTTCTTGCCATTAGCGAACGAGGTTTAAGTGAAAATGAGTTGCTCACTATTACAGGATTCCGCCAAATAGATTGGAATCTATTTTTTAGCGCGTTTTTTAACCACCTTGTTGTACGCGAGGGTCAAATAAGTTTCTCCCACCAATATGTCGCCACTGCGATAGCTATCCGTTACACCAACAATAATTCCAAGGTTGCCAAATATCGACATGAATTAGTTTCTTATTTTGAAGCCCTACAGTCTAAAGATGACAGCATGCGTCAGCATCGAATCTTTGAATTGGCCTACCAATACTATAATTTGGCTGATTGGCTACATTTACATGATCTTTTGGTAGACAGGGACGCTTTCTGGTATTTTGACAGCACTGATGAGCAATCTTTGGCAAAATATTGGCAGTCTTTACTCTCTAAGAAAAAAAGAAAATATTCACTATCAGATTATTTGAACCAATTAATCCCCAAGGACGACATTTCAGAAGAAGCTTTATACAATGATATTGGTCTTTTTGTGTCTGATTACTTTGCTGACTATCACGTTGCGGAGAAGTATTATATCAAGGCATTGTCGATACACAAAGAAATGCAAAAATCAAAGAGTTCAGAAGTTGCTACTTATTATAGTAATTTAGGTACACTATATGAAAATCTGGCTATGTATGATAAGTCTTTGGAATACAATATCAAGGCATTGACAATAAGAGAAAATGATCTTGGTTTGAATCACCCAGATACAGCCAGTTCATACAATAATATTGGGCTCGTGTACTATCATAAAGACGATTATTCTACTGCACTTGAATATCTATTCAAAGCTTTGGAGATATGGTTGAAGACAGTAGGAAGAGATAACTCTGATACTGCCACTACATACAACAATATCGGCATTGTTTATTACTATAAAGGAGATTATAAAAAGGCTTTAGAGAATTATAAAACAGACTTGGAAATATGTGAGAAGACCCTTGGTACAAACCATATTTCCACAGTTATCTCCTATGATAATGTTGGCGTTGCACATGCTGCTCTTGGTGATTTCTCCACTGCACTGGAATATCATTATAAAGCATTAGACATCAGGGAGAAGATACTTGGCCACTACCATCCTGATACTGCTACAACTTACAATAATATTGGAGGGGTTTATTCTGACCAAGAAGATTATTTCAAGGCTCTTGAATACTATTTCAAAGCCTTAAAAATAACGAAGAAAGTTTTGGGGACGAAGCATCCTGCCACTGCTATCACATATAACAATATTGGCTGTGCGTATTCTTGCTTAGGCGACTACCCAGTGGCTTTAAAATTCCATCTTAAAGCATTGGCTATAAAAAAGGAAATTAAAGCCAATCTTTCCACTATCGCATCTTCTTATATTAATATTGGTGAAATATATAGCAAACAAGGTGATTTCCGGAAAGCTTTAAAATATAAATACCAGGCACTGAAAATTCAGAAAAAAGTTCTTGGGAATGAGCATCCTGACACTGCGACTACATATAATAATATTGCTTGTACTTATGCAGCTTTGGGACAATACGACAAGGCACTGGAATTGTTTGAAAAAGTGTTGCGAATTTGGGAAGTAAAACTAGGATATAACCATCCTGACACACAGGGTGTACGGGAAAGCATTGACCGTGTTAAAACGGAAATGGAGAAAAAAGACTGATAATTAATGTTACATGGATTCTATGAATATATTTATATAGGTAACAAGCAATGTACGAAAAGTAAGCACTGCCTAAATATATCCCAGTTGCTTAATGAAAACTCTCAAAACGTTGTTTTTAAGGACAATTGGTATAGATAAATCACCTGTATCGTCTACCTAAACGAGGATTCTTCCTGATTGACTCAATATAGTCGTCAAGCGTTCTTCTATCTATATCTTTTGTGTATTGTGCAAGATCTGCAAATCGTCGGATATCATCATGTATTAAAATGCCACGAACTGTTTTCCCTTCTTTCAACTCATTAAAGATTGTACGGTTTTTCTCAATCGCACTACGAGAGGCCTCATTTGTTTTCCAATCAGGATGCAACTTCTGCAGTTGCTCTAATTCTTTTACAACCAACGTATGTTGCTCTGCATTGGTTGGGCGATACCCCATTGTTAATCGTTCAATGATCCAACGGTTATGTTCATAATAATCTATCAAGAGTTTTTTTGATTCTTCAATGTCTTGGGTAATATCAAAAATGCCAACTGCACGGAGCTTTATTCCTATTGACATAATACTATACAACGATGACCACCGCTCGTCTTGAGATTTGTTTTCCCATTGCATTGCAACATCCTTTGTCCGATAATGTTGTTCATAATATTGAACAACATTCCTGTCCCATTCATATACTGGCGAATTGGCAGTACTGGCCACAGCATGATCGGTAAACGAAAAAGGATGTATGTTGGGGTATTTATCGCGATTAAGCAAGTGTCGCCCACTATCGTCACCTTCCTGATAAACCCATGTCGGTACTGCGTTTTCACCGCATAACATCTCTGGCGGAAGATACATTGCTACAGCCATGTTCTTAGGCGAATCATTAATGCAGATGACAAGTGTGAGTAATTGTTTTTCGTCAGCAGACCAAGCCAATAAATCCTCCGTTAGATGAGGATGTGCCGCATCACATTGTATAAACTCAAATTCTACGTCAAGAAAATCATCATCGGGTTTATACTCACAATTCATGTCAGGATTGTTATAGTCAAAATAATTGTAATGGCATAACTTGAATAGTTCTTTTGTACGACCAACAAAGTAATGCATCTCTTCGTGAGCATTCTCATCAACCATGGTGATTAGGAGTTTGGTACCCTTCCCCGACGGATGAGATAGTTTCAATAACTCGCGAACTAGGGCTGTTCCCATTTGGGTCATACCAAGAACAACGAGATGCACTTGCTTGTTTTCCATTTCTTTTATTGCAATGTTTTTCGTAGCAGAGTGCCATACTAAACTCATTCCGCCTTTATCTGGGCTTGTGGAAAGCAATCGAAAAGCCTTGTCGCAATAAAAATTAAAGTATTCACAGTGACGGTCAACAAATGCTTGAGCTACTTTTTGTCCTTGCTCCATCGAAATCGAAGCTTTGGGTTGTTCATTCACTGAACATCCCTCATGAACATCATCAGCACCCCATAAATTATCCGCAGAGAATCCTTGCCTTTGCAATAGTGAGAAAGTTGACTGATTACGCAAATACACCATTATTTGTGGAACACCTTTATAGTCAGGATTCTTTTTCAATTTATCTTGTTCTTTGGCATACCATTTCTTTGCAATATCAGCAAGTGTTCTCAAATTATTCGCATCATGTGTCGGATTATCTGGTTGTCCGATAATGAATATCCTTGATGCCTCCAAAACTCCAGCTTTTTTCTCAAGATCAATAGTGTTGTTTTGATTGCATTGCACAATTTCAATTTTTCCCATATCTTCGGAAAGATAACGAGACAACTGTTCCCTGATTTGTTGGGCACTACCTGGTATGGCCACAACGACCAAATCATAATCCGCACAAGCCTTTTTCAAGGTTCCAATCATCAGTTCGTCATATCCAATAAAAAGTGCATGCTTTTTCCAATGATATTTATCCAAAGTCCCATCGAGATAGCGCTCTCCCAATGTGCGTAAACGATTGGTAATTACAGGAACAAGTATGCCCAAAATGAGAACAACCCCTAAAGCATAAGCTATGGCGGAACCCCAACCCAAATTATCCTCGCTATCCATTCCTCTATAGGCAACGTCTTGAAGGGTATTTGAATCAAAAAGATCCGAAATAAACTTGGCAATTCCTGAATGTTCTCCCAAGGCTGGAACAAGAAGAACAAGTATTACAACTACTATCAAAGCAATTAAAATTGAAACTGAAGATGCTTTTGATAGGGACTTTGCTATTCTAACTTGAATTTTCATATTGTTATATCGAAAAAGTTTTGCAAAGATATGGTTTTGTTTTTATTCTACCCAAACCTACAAATATCTTTCTGGCCTGAAATATTGATTTCAGTTGATGCGTGACCAATATTAGACGATATCATGTCAGAAATCCAATAGTAATATTCATAGAAACACAAAAAGTTTTGCGTTTAAAATATTACCGTCCCATTCATTTTTTAATACCAAGCTTAAAATAGCATAATTTAAATCTATTATTTATCTCACACATTATCAAAATTTACATCCTTCAACATTCAATAGTTCAGTTATTTTTCATAATTGAAAATCTGTTTTTTTATATTTTTGCCCTTGCAATAAACTAAATATTTCGCTTATGATAAATCTCAGTCAGCAGTTTAAAACTATTAAAATATTTCTCGCCTCGTCCATTACAGAACTGGAAGACGAGAGACTTCGTTTTAGTGATTACATTATGTGTTCTGTTCGTCAAATTTTGAAATTTGACAAAGTGGATATTGAACTCTCCAAGTGGGAAAATATGTCTAAAAGCAACACTGGCATGCCTTCTCAACAGAAGATAGATGAAGTATTAAAAGGTAGTGATATATCCGTCTTCCTTTTTAAACGAAAAGCAGGAGATAAAACAATCCATGAGTTTGACATTGCTCGTGAAACACAGAAGACAAAACGGCATGAAATATTTGTCTATATTTGCGATATTCCCGAAGAGGAGAAAAGCAAAGAGTTAAGAGCGTTTCAGTCACGACTGGAAAGAGAAGAGGTATACTGGATTCCGTGTAAAAATATTGATTTTCTAAAATCTGACTTTGTATTCAGTCTGTTACATTATGAAAAGAGACTACTTGGTATTTCAACAACTGTTGAGCAAGAAAACAAAGTAGAGAAAGGCGAGAATATAACTGATATCTTACAACAAATCAAAATCGTCATGGATAATGACGAAGACACGATTGCTGCCAAAATTGCTAATGTCATTGAGTTATATAAGAGGGCCGACCTATTGGCTGCAAACTCGGACTATAATAAAGTTAAATATTTCGACTTACTTTATGACTATGCTCAATTTCTGATAAATTATGGCCTTTATAAAGATGCCGAAGCGATATGCCTCCGTCAGATTTCTCTTGCCGTTGAGTTGTACGGCACAGAGCATCCCAATACAGCTACAACATACAATAATACTGGTGCAGTGTATGCCAATTTAGGAGACTACACTAAAGCGTTAGAATACTATTTCAAAGCATTGTCTATAGATGAGAACAATCCATGTGCAGACGATGATACAGCTTCAACTTATAATAATATTGGCATGGTATACTGGAAGATGAACGACTATACAAAATCTTTAGAGTACTACCACAAAGCGTTGGAAATAGATGAGGCTATTCTGGGCACAAAACATCCTAGCACCGCAATTGACTATAACAATATAGGCTTGGTGTATAAAGAATTGGGTGATTATCCTAAAGCCTTGAAGTATATTTGTAAAGCTTTGGTAATAGATGAAGTTTCTTGTATTAATCGGCAAGCTGTTGCTGATGAATACAACAATATAGGAGTGCTATACAATCTCATGAACTATTATCAAGAGGCTTTGGAGTACTACCGCAAAGCATTAGAAATACGAGAAGATGTCCTCGGTCGGGAACACCCAGACACTGCTGCCTCATACAACAATATCGGAGCGGTTTACAAAAAACAGAGTGACTATCCAGAGGCGCTGGAATATTTTTTCAAGGGATTGAAAATATATGAACGTGTTTGGGGTACAGACCATCCTGATATTGCGATTTCCTATAACAATATCGGAACTATTTATCACCTCAAAGGTGAGTTTAACAAGGCTTTAGAATACTACCGTAAGGCTTTGGAAATAGATGAAAAGATCTTTGGCACATATCATCCTGACACCGCCACATCATACAACAATATCGGAGCAGTATACCAAAAGTTACAAGACTATACAACAGCGATGATGTATTACCGCAAAGCTTTGGTAATACGAGAGAAAATTCTTGGGAAAGAGCATCCCGACACTGCCACCATTTATAAGAATATCGGTTTGACATTCTACGAAATGAACGAATATGAACAGGCGGTAGAATACCTCGAAAAAGCATTGAATATTCGTATAAATAAATATGGGCCAGACAATCCTGACACAAAAAATGTTCAATGGTGGATAAACAAAATCAAGAAACACTAAACCATTATACAATACGAGCAAAACACATATAACTAAAAGATATGCGACTATCAAATACAATCAAGATTTTTCTGGGATCATCTATCACAGAACTAAAAAATGAACGACGCGACATCTGTGATTCCATCACTCAAGATATTAGAAATCTATTTGGAAATGACAATGTTGCCACTTTGTTTTATAAATGTGAAGACTTACATGAAGGGAATATTGGGGAACCAGATCAAAATAAGATAGATAAATTGATTATGGGCTGTGATGTTTCCGTTTTCCTATTCAAAACCAAAGCAGGAGAGAAAACCATACATGAATATGATGTTGCAAAAAGCCTTCAGAAGATTCAGAAACACGAGATTTATGTTTATTCTTTTCAAGTGGATGAAAATAGTAAGACTATAGAACTAAAGGAATTCCAACACAGACTTAAGGTTGAAGGGACATATTGGAAAGAGTGCGAAAGCCTTGGTGATATAAAGTATGATTTAGAAAATGGTTTATTGAAGAAATTAGGAATTGAATATGAAGGCGGTTTTTCTGTTTCAGATGAAATCAAAAAATCAGGAGATGAATTATTAAATAGATTTGAAGAAGAAAATCGGCTACAAGAACAAAGAAAGATACAAGTGCATCAAGAAATAGATTATCTGCTTGAACAAATAGATGTTGTTATGTCCAATCAATCTGATTCTATTGCTGCTAAAATAATTCAAGTGGAGGGCATATACAGCAAGGCGGATCTTTGGGCTTCAAAAACCGATTACAAAGAAGAAAAACACATACAATTATTAAGTGATTATGGCAAATTTCTATGTGAATATGGTATTTTTAATGATGCAAAGGTTGTTTATCTACGCCAATTGGCTCTTATAGAAAAAAATCATGGTTTAGACAATCAATTAACAGCCATATCTTGCAATAATCTTGGCTTGGTCTACAGACAGTTAGGAATCTATGAAAAAGCAGAAGAATACTACAAAAGGGCACTGAAAATATATAAGGCAACAACTAACAATGATCCGTCACATATAGCAACCTGCTATAATAATATCGGGTTAGTATATGCAAATCAAGGTAACTATTATAAAGCTATTAGGTACTATAAAAAAGCATTAAGGATAGAAAAGAATTTAGATACGACAAACGCTAATATTGCCGCAACATATAATAGTATTGGATTGGTATATTATGAAAAAGGATCTTGGACTAAAGCTTTAAAGTTTTATAATAAAGCACTTGAAATAGATATTAAAATACTAAGTGAAAAACATCAAAATACAGCAACTGCATATAATAATATTGGCTCGGTTTATAAGCGTAAAGGTGATTTATTTAAAGCTAATGAGTATTATGAAAAAGCTTTAAAATATTATGAAAAAGCTTTAAAAATAGATGAAGAGGTTTTAGGCACAAATAACCCTAATACGGCAAGAGATTACAATAATATTGGATTAATAAAGAAGTGTCAAAGCGATTTCAAGATGGCATTAGATTACTTGATGAAATCAAAAGACATATATGAGGCAATATTTGGTCTTGGTCATCCAGCATTAGCAACTCCTTATAGTAATATTGGTTTGGTGTTATGGAATAAAGGGGACCATGCTCAAGCATTTGATTACTATCTGAAATCATTAGAAATAATTGAAAAGACTTTAGGTATTGAACATCATGATACCGCTGTAATCTATAATAATTTAGGCACTTTATATTTTAAAACCCACGCTTATTCTGAAGCTTATAAATATTTTGAAAAAGCATTAACAATATTCAAGGAAAAAATGGGAAAAAATAATTCATATACACGAAATACGCAAAGATGGATGGATGCTACAATTATAGCTTTAGAGGAGGAAAGGGCAAAATGATAATTTATAGACTGGGTGAATTACAAGATATGGGTGTGAAAATAACTGTGAATAAATAGTACCATATCATTCATTTTCCTAAAGACAGTACATTGAGAGAGTCATTTTATGAAAGTTTGAGAACATTCTCAACTATTCCGATTCTCAGAGATGTTTTTTCGTTTGGTCACACCTTAGTTGATGTTATATGTAGACCCATCATAAGACAAGTGACCTGTACAAACCTTCTTAGATAGGTTATATCGAGATCGACTGATAAATATGTGTAGTTAAGACTACGTCAAATGCAATTAATTAAGTTGATAACGTACCACACCAACCACACTATTGGGACTATGTGGACGTGAAGAGTCTTTCCGTGTATTATCTTTGTATCGATAAGTATGAAGCATCCCTTCATTATCGAATGAGTCAAATATCCTAATCTTATTAATACCGTTATCCTTAATGTGTATCAAAAGCACATCTCCTTGTGTAATCTGATCTGAAAGAGGTTTTTTCTCATCTATACGACGTACAAGAAGTTCATCACCATTATTAATTCCAATCGGCACCATGCAGTCACCTCTAGTTTTTATGCGAATAGTGTTTGTATCATTAATGACACGACCTGAATAATCACGAATTGCCTGGTGTTTGATAAAATATGACTCTTTTTCTAAATCTTCCGCTGTGACATTGTCTGTGTCTCCAGCTTCTACACACATCACAAAATCTCTATCCTGACTATGTTGGTTTTCGGTTTGTCTAATTTGAACATTTAAATATGCGTATAAAGCAATAATAGAAACAAATACTACTGTGAAAATAATGACTGACATAACTTATTCTTTTTTATTATTCTTAAATTCCTTAGCCACGTTTAATTCGGTTTCAAGAGTTCTTTCCTTCAAAAAAACTAATATCACCAAAAAAAGACTATGAAAAACAAACGAAACGCCTTGCCATCCAAAAGGGAAAACAAACTTTTCAAGTTGATTCGTAATAGCTATCCGACTATGTCCATATATTATGGCTGAAAAAAGTATTCCTAACAGCATAAGCCATATAAAAAAATTATGAGCTGTTTTCCGGCTTACATGAAAATCAAAGAATAACATCAATACAAGACCTATATTAACCAAAAAAGCGATAAAATGGCTTTGATTACTAAAATAGGTCTGTGAAAAACTACCATCTATCAATGCTGCTGACAACAAAATTGGTGTATAGGTAAAGATAACCAAAAATAAAACCCATAATAATGCCAACAGATATAATCTTGATTTTGAGGCTTCTATTATTAAAAATTTTCGCACTTTCTGTATTTTTTTCGGGCTGCAAAGGTACAACATTTTTTTATTCTAAAGGCTTTTTTTTGATTTTTTCAACGCGTCGCAGGTTCAAATAGCAAGTGCAAAAATAGCGGAAATTTAGATGCAAAGTTGAAAGAACCTGTTTTTAGGGGAGTCGAAGTTAAGTTTTTCTCTTGGTCTTCTGTTGATTTTGTATTGGATTTGCTTGACAGAGTCATTCGATATGTCTTTGAAGTCAGTGCCTTTGGGGATGTACTGTCGGACAAGTTTGTTGGCGTGCTCTACAGCCCCTTTCTGCCAGGAAGCATAAGGGTCGGCAAAGAAGACGGGTACACCCTTGAGGGCCTTGGACAGGTCGGCATGGCAGGCGAACTCAAGGCCGTTGTCAGTGGTGATGGTGAGCACATGCTTTCTGTAAGGGAACAGTAGCCTTGCGGCGGTTTTGGCCACCTCCTTGGCGTTCTTGCCGTGCGGAAGGAGTTCGATGAAGAGGAAGTTGGTGCTGCGCTCGGTGAGCGAGAGGATGGCCCCGCTGCCGTCCTTGCCCGTGATGAGGTCCATCTCCCAGTCGCCGAAGCGCTTGCCGTCTGCCTCCGCCGGACGGTCGTGTATGCTCACGCGGTTGGGGATGCGCCCGACAGCCCCCACGGGACGCTTCCTGTTCTTGAGCTGGTGGCGGCAGCTCTTGTAGAGTTCACCCCCTTCTATCTTATCCCTGCGAATGATCTTGTATATCGTCTCATGGGATATGCGGACTCCCTTAAGCGCCATCCAGCCTGATATCTGCTCTGGCGACCACTGTTCCTCCCGCAACAACTTTACCGCCTCGTCCGTCACACGCTTGGGAATCTTCCTGTTCCCGGGAAGGCGTTCCTTGCGCGTGTCTGCCAACTCTTGCGCCAGGCCGTGCGTGTACGTCCCGTGCTTGCCCTTGTTGCGGCTCGTCTCCCGATAGACTGTCGAAACGGATACGCCTATCACTGCCGCGATGTCTTTTTTCTTCCAGTTCTGTTTGAGCAACACCTCAATTGTGTATCTTTGCTCCGAGATTAATTGTTTGTACATAGCAATGCAAAATTAGTTAATCTTCGGGAGACTACGGTCTCCCTTTTTTCATTTTGTATTGCTATTCTTCCAACGTAATCCTAGTTCAAAACATCAGGGAAAAGGGCTTGCTGATCTACTCTGGCATTTCAATTAATGCCGATGTGTAACTTCTCCTATTTTTTCGCACTTCTATGTTGAACTTAGGCGTGCAAAAAGTACAATTTCACTTCAGCTACTAAAGTGTGTATACTTATAAAGAATAGTTGGCCAGCAGGGGTTGACCATGCAGAGATAGTGGTATTTAGAGAGTAGTGGATGACACCAGTTGGGGCTTGTGTGATGGCCAGAGGTTAACAATATGCGAAACACTCCAACAAGATCAATAAGCTTAAAAGCGACAATGAGTAAAGAACGTTATTAAAGTGCCGTAGGATGCATCTATGGTAACACTTGCCAAATACAAGACAAAAAGCGTTGAAATCCGACCGTATGGTGGGAAATCAACTATAAATACTTGTTCAATTCAATGACCAGTTTGTGAACGGTGGTTGATGACTCTTCTTCGGCGGGGTTGCCGTGAGAAATCTCTGCCAAGACAGTTTCGGCATTGCGGATGGCCTTTTCTTGCCGAGCCAACAATAAGTTGTACATCAGTGCACCATAGCCTTCGGCTTTGTTGTAGTGCATACCTGTGAGCTTTTCCAACATCTCGTTGTACTGGTTCCGGTGAATGGCTCCAGTGTAAAGGTTGAAGTGCAACAGGAACCAATACTCAAAGGCTTGGTTGCTATAGGCTACTTGAAAGCCGTTCTTCTCGGCCAATTGGATGGCTTGATTGAAGTCATTGGCGGAATAGTCATCTTTATCGAACACGACCCAACACTGATTATAGAAACGCTTCTTACTTTTTTCAGCTTCACGAATGTTGATGGCCTTGTTGACCAGCGACATCGTATTCATCGCCTCTCCTAAGGCTTTGACGGTGGCTGCCGTCATACGAAACGCCTTGAAATAGTCAGGCTCGGTATTCTCTCCTTCGCAAATGATAAGAAACGACTGTTTTACTTCTCTAACGCCCTGCCGACGTGTAAAGCTAGCAGTTTTGTGGTCTTTTTTCTTTCTCTTAATCATAGTTACTTCCCAAGATTAAAAATGTTCTCTATGTCACCAATGATAGGCGTGGCACCGTACTTACCCTGCAAATAGTCGTTTTCGAACGGCGAGCCACTCCGAACTTTGTATTCTGCCAGCGAATAAAACTCGGTGGCACCGAAGTTGTTCTTCTGGGTGAACCACACCTGATCTCTCCTAAAGAGTCCAGCACTCAACAGGTAGGTGTCGTGGGCGGTAAACAGCAGCTGCGCTCCCTTGGGGTTGGTGGATGCATCGTTGAACAACGCCACGATCTTCCTGACCAGCAATGGGTGAAGTCGGGAGTCGAGCTCGTCAATGACAACACGTTTCCCGTTGTCGAGTGCATCGATGATGGGATAGGCTAAAGAGAAATACTTGATGGTCCCTTCCGACTCGTTCCTGTTGAAAGCAAAGGGTACATTATTCACCACGCGCCCTTCGTCGTCGTACTGGCGATGATGGCTGACAATGTGGTTGTCGGTCTTGGTGATGCTCTCAATGCCCAAGTCAGCATATCGAGCAAAGTCAGTAATGCGTTGCCGCATGGCTTCGTCGTCCAGATGCTTGATGGCTTTTTGCCAAAGCATCTCATCTTCCGAACAGAACAGCACTTGGGTATTGTTCAACCAATGGAGTATGCTGACGGCAGTTGTCTCATTGAATTGTGCGGCAGTGGAAAGTAGCAGGGCATTGCTGCGCACCATCTTCTTGTTGACGAGTTCCTGTAACAAGGAGCTCTTGGGATGGACGGTGGTACTGCCATCTTCACGATAGAACAGTTCCACTTCCTTGGCACGTTTCTTACAAGCCCGTTTGTAGAGCCATTCCGTTTCGACGGTCTCGCTGCTCACCTCAAAGCCGTAGCGGTAGATAAAATCTCCGTCAGTGAACGACGCTTCCATCGTGGCGGGCTCGCCTGCTGTGGTGGAATTCAGCCGGAAGGTCTCCACATCGATAGCCTCACCAGCCTGGCTGTTCTTGAACGAATCAGTGATGAACCTTTTATAGAAGGCGAAGGCTTTCAGTACATTCGACTTGCCAGAAGCATTGGCACCGTAGATAACAGCACTCCGCACAAGCGATATACCCGTATCGCCTACGCTAAAAAGCGCGTTAGGCTCGATGGAGGACTCTTTGAGCGAAGTGGCGATAAAGGACAGCTTTAGCTCATCTTTTATCGACAGGTAATTAGTAGCACAAAATTCAAGAATCATATTTTTAACTTCAATATTTGTGAAATTTTTGCAAAAATACGACTTTTCTTTGGTAAAACTGCAAGAAAACTGGAAGATTGTAAATGACGAGACCCAAAATACAAAAAACCTCTGGCCAATTCTTTTACTCTCTAACTAAAAAGCGGTCAATGGGATCAGGCACCATTGTCTTGAAAATTTACATCCTACTTCGAGGATGATGGTTTGTCAATATCTCACGTTGTCTACGAGGATTAACATGAAGATAAATCTGTGTTGTCGCGATAGAGCTGTGTCCCAAAATATGCTGGATATTGGCGATGTCGATGTTTTCTTCAAGAAGAAGAGTGGCAAACGTGTGTCGGAAAGTATGCGGTGTAACATGCTTTTCAATCTTGCACTCGTTTGTTAGCCGATGAACCAACAACCTTACCGTCTGAGGACCGAGTTTTCGCCCGATTCGGCTGGTAAAGAAACCGTCTTCAGGACAATCCGATAGTTTGCGCACTTCCACCCATTGCTTTAAGGACTGTATGATCACGGGCAAACAGATATCAACAATCCTTTCCTTGTTACCTTTCCCGATGATTCGCACTTGTCCCCGGCAAAGATCCACATCCTGATTCCTGAGACCACACAATTCCCCGATTCTCATTCCTGAGCCAAACAACAGCTCAATAATCGCTTTGTTGCGAATGGCAAAAAATCGTTGAGTATCATTCTTTACAGCATGCATCTCTGCGTCAAGCTTTCCCAAGATTCGCTGCATCTCATCCTTCGTCATCACCACCGGCAATCTTACTGGCGGCTTTAAACGGACATGTAAGCTTCGCAATGGATTGTTGAACACTTCCCATTCCACTTCCAAATAGTTCATTAAAGCATTGACGGATGCAATCTTTCTTTTAATCGTTTTATAGCGATAACTCGACAACGACGCAATCCATCGTTTCAGGTAATCCCGTGTAACATCGCACAATTTGGCATCCTTTCCCAAATCAGCGGCAAATTGTTCTATGTCAAAACGATAAGCCTTAATCGTTTTCTCATCCAGTTTTCTCTCAAAGCGGCAGTGGTTCAAAAACCCTTCTAAAGCCGCTGCAATAGTAATTTGTTGTATACCTTCTGTCATAAGTCGTTTTTGGGGCAATATTATGGAATTGACCGAAAACAAATTAGCGATAATATAGAATTATGAGAATCTGTTTGCATACTTATTATGAAGTTGCTAATCCATACATTGGAGGGACTCAAACTTTACTTATAAAACTTGCAAAGGAATTGAAACTCATTGGACATG
>Ga0265301_10000250_pt1 | contig 85682 bp, 140 predicted proteins | sample AusTroGonzalo_MG_2_FD_193488 | JGI IMG/M metagenome (GOLD analysis project Ga0265301, IMG submission 193488) | Bovine rumen microbial communities from tropical cattle in Woodstock, Queensland, Australia - Gonzalo_04 | ecosystem: Host-associated > Mammals > Digestive system > Stomach > Rumen ... | reverse complement strand
CAAATGCTTACTTCATCTTCCAAAAAGAGTCTAATTGTAATCCTACGGCAACCAATAAATCATCAGGTGCTTACGGAGTTTGTCAAAGTTTACCAGGAAGCAAAATGGCTTCGGCAGGTACGGATTGGCAAACAAATCCCGTGACACAAATGAAATGGTGCCAAAGCTACGCACAGAGCCGATACGGTTCTTGGTCGAACGCAGTAGCCTTCTGGAACGCAAATAAATGGTGGTAAATATGAAGATATTTCACGTAGTTTCAGCCACTTCTTCGATTGGTGTTCAGTATATTGAAACTCCACTTGAATAGTGCATTAAGCCGTCATAATCGACGGCTTTTTTGACATATCATTGAAATCCATTTATAATCAAAATATGGGAAATTTCAAAGAAGATTTAACGGAGGGAGAAAAAGGGGAGGAGTTAGTTTATAAACTTCTTTGCCAATCTTCTCAAAATAAAACAGTAATGGATGTTCGCAATGATATCTACTTCCAAGACCTAGATATAGATTTTCTAGCCGAGAAACATAGTGGAATTGTCATTAAATATGAGGTCAAAACCGACCGACTAGCCCATAAAACCGGCAACTTCGTTTATGAGGAAACTACCAGCGGGAACATTGGTTGCCTAGCAAAAAGCCACGCAGATTATATTCTCTATTACCTATCCCAATCCAATGAATTATATGGCTTTTGGCTCGTAGATATGCGTAGTTATATCCGAGAAACCAAACCTCAATTAGTGGATATGGGAGATAATGCGGAAGGCTACCTCTTAAAAATTTCCGACCTAATTTCAAAAGAAATTATCAAAAAAGTATTGACTTATTAACACTTTTCATATATAATAAAAATGGGAGGAGGGATAATACCTCCCATAAAAGAAAGGAAAATATATGAAAAGAAAAGAACTAAAAGCATTCGATAAAAAACTTTATCAATTATGCGATGGCAGTGCTTGTACAATGCTAGGATATATGCCAGAGGAACTTCACCTTTACATAAACCAGCTCAAAGAGAACAATTTTCTCAAAGACGAATTCACGGTTTACACTTGCCAAGGTAAAGACCTCAATGGAACATTCAATCTGAGTGGAACAGACGAATTCCAAAACGATTTAAATATCTTCATAATCGACTTAGACGATATGTGCAATCTAGACAAATTCGCCATTACTCTTCGTTTCCAGATGGGCTACCGTTGGCTAGATGACATCATCCAAAACGCAAGACATGAATGGAACGAGGAGTAGTTATGGAATCTCTACAAATCCTAGAACCAAGAATACGCACGATGATTAAGGAACACCTAGGCGAAAATTGGGCTTTCCATTGGAGCAGAGGTAAAAGAACTTATGGCACTTGCTATTGTAGTTCTCACTTAATCACCATCTCCAAAGTTTTAGCCGAACTTAACCCGTGGGAAACCACAAAAGACACCGTTCTCCATGAAATTGCCCACGGTTTAGCAGGGGCAAAACACGGACACGATTCAACTTGGAGGCACTATTGCCAACAAATTGGAGCAAAACCAGAAAGATGCTATTCATCGGAAGATATAGTTACTCCTCTACCAAAATATTACGCAGTCTGTACCCATTGTGGACACACCTTCACTCGCAACCGTGTTGGTCGAGGTCGCCGTTATTCTTGCTCCTATTGTAGCAACGGACATTTTAACCCGAACTACCTATTGGACTTCAAGCTCACGGGAACTAAGTAAAATCCCCCACCAGACCTCGTATTTTGGCTTCTGACGGCTTTTTCAGCCAAATACGATAAAATACTCATCTATACATTGACACACGGCAAAAAACAAACTACAATAGGCTTGTAATCATTAAGATTACCCTTTCTTTTATCGGAAAACCATCCTCACCAAAATTGAGGGTGGTTTTTTATAAAAATCTCGAAAAATCTTCAAAAAAACTATTTACTTTTTGAGAGTTTTCATATATAATAATAATGGGAGGGGAGAAAACCCACCCAGATAAAGAAAGGAGAAACAATATGAAAAAGGCAAAAATTGGCGACATCTTCGCAATCAGTTGGGGATACGACCAAACAAATGTGGACTTTTACAGAATAAAAGCCCTTCGAGGCAAAACACAAGCCGTGGTTGAACCCGTAGATATGGACAGACAAGTAGATTCAACAGGGTTTATGTGTAGCGATTCTCGCTATGACACATCAACAGCCAGACTCAAAAGTTGGGATGTATTTATCAACGATGTAATCAAAGGCAAAATCGTCAAATTCAAAGACTACTACAAAGATTTCCAATGCTTCGAGATTGGTGGTCATATCGCAACCCCATATCACGGTGAGCAAGTTTACGAAAGTTGGTACGCATAAGAAAGGTTAATATGGAACAAGCAATCGAACTAATCGCAAAATATCTTATCGAAAATAAAGAGGTTGAATGGACTCTCGTCCCAGACATTCTCGACTACGGAGATGACGGAGATGGTTATGTTGCCCAGGCAATCGAAACCCCAGAAATTATCTCAATGCCAGATGTTTTCGTTGAGGAAGAATATCAAGACCTACTCGAAGAGAAGGTTTTAGAGCAAATTAATACAATCATTTAAGGAGGCGACCATCAAAGATTTTCAATCCATATAGATTATTTAGTATCAAAATTAGGAGGTAAAAGAAATGTCAGGAACAAAATTAGGGGGTAAAAAAGCAAGTATAACCAATAAACGCTTACACGGTAAAAACTTCTACAAGGAAATCGGTTCTATCGGAGGTCAGAACGGAACTACTGGTGGATTTTTTGCCAATCGTGAACTAGCCAAATCAGCAGGTTCCATCGGAGGCAAAATCTCAAAGCGTGGCAAATCTCATAAATACACCATCGTTCGCAATTCAAAAGGAGAAAAGCCAGCCTTCAAAATTAAGCCATTAACCGCTCAACAATGGCGACAGTTCTTCAAAAATGAGTTTCCAGAAGATTACCCTAAAACCCTAGACAAAACTCGTCCATACTCTTCCATCATTAACCAGATTGAAAAGGTATGGGGCGTTAAATTCAGAGAGGTCGTATCAAAATGAAACCAACCAAACGCTTAAATGGTGCTTTTGGAAAATTTAATTCTTGTAATTTTCAATCCCCACAAATCGCCAAAATCGAAACAGGATATGTTATCTTTTGCGAAAGCGTAAAAGGATGCACAGATTTCGCTCTTGGATACAATGAGGATTTTACAGATGGTATTTTCAAAACTTACCACGAAGCAAAGGATTGGTGGAACAGTTCAAAATCTGAATATAATGGAAAATTAGTCGGAGCATATCACTAATGGAATATAAAGGATTATACATTCTAGTCAGACATTCTAACGAGGTGTCATACTTCACTACATACGACACACAAGGGGTCGCATTGTCCATCAGCGAAGTTCTTACTACAAACGATTTCTACGAATCACCAATCTATGCAGTTGCAGAACAAGGAACAGGTGACGATACTGGACAATTCCGTATTCTAGCCGAACCATTCGACACCGTAGAGGAAGCAAAAGACTGGATTGACAACGAAAAAGAATAGCCCTACAAAGAGGACTATTCTCAAAGAAAGGAGGTATAAGTAGCGCTACTAGTTAATTATACCATTCCAATAAATAACCCCCGTTACCGAGGGTTATTTTTCATTATTTCTTCGGACCAATATTCTGAACAATTGTAATATAGCCCGAAGCAGCTAATCCTACTACAATCCCCATGAGTGGATTAACGCCCATCAATAAAGACGTAATACCACCAGCACAACCAGCACCAATAATCGTTGCTGTGGCTTTCCAATCTTTATCAAACGCTCTTTTTACTAATTCGACTACACCAGCCACCATACCAAGAAGGATAGCGGCGGTCACAGGGTCTAATTCAAAAACTTCCATATTTTATCCTTTGAAACCATATTTCTTTAGCATTGCGTAAGTCTTAGGTCCGATTCTGCCGTCCCTTTCTAGCCCAGTTCTACGCTGGAATTCCGTGATTGAGGCTTTCAGATAAGGACCGAAGTAATTACCTAGTGCTTTTTTATTTGTATAAGCAGGGAATTTAGCACGCATGAAACTTGCTACCTGACCAATACGACCATCATTATCGCCATAAGCCCAATAACCCTTAGCAGGTAGGAAACCAGGTACAGGTTGTGGAGCAGGGCCATCGGTGTATTTAACTACTCGAACACCATCACACTTTTCACCCCAGCCAATTAACTTCCACCCAGCCAAACTAGTCAACCTTTTACCATCAGAATAATATGTTCCGTGGTCGGCAACCATAACGTGCTCATACTGGCTAGCAGTATCAAAATAAATCGGAGCGGCTATATTTGTTGGCGGTAATTCACCAGCGTGGAAGCAACCCTCTTTTTGTTGTGCTTCCATATCTGCTTTTGCTGATGGATAGGTGCCTTTATTTATTCCAAATCCTAGACGGCAATTCATCAGACACCATCCCTTACGGGTGCCCATCTTTTGAGGGTCAAATTTCAAAACTTGTTCATAAGCCATATTAGTCCACCTCATTCTGAATAGGTTGAGCAGAAAGATTTACCTCTTTTAACTCTTTCGCAGGAGTAATATCTTCTATCTCTCCCACACCTTGCAGTTTACATTTTATTTTTTCTAAAAAGTTCATTTTTCTCCTTGTTTAATTTGTTTTACTAGCAATTTGTCATACAGACATCTCGCACAATCCTCAAACTCCATCCCCAAGAATAGAGAAATCATTGAAGCCAAGATATTTGAAGATTCAATCATATTTTGTTTAGACTCTTCGGTCAGAGTCGCCTCATATACTTCGCAATCCATTACCCAAGCCTTCACTGCGTGTTTGAAAGCGCACCAATACTCTGGGTTAGGGTTTTCTCCCAAAGAAAGCAATTGATTCATCTGCTTTCTTCTTAAAACAAGTATTTTTTCTATTAAATCTTGAAGTTCTGGATTATTATCAATCTTCTCTTCTAGATGGTCAACCAAAGCAGTTTTCTCACCTATTGAGTGAATTAAATCGACTAGATAAGCCCTCGAACTCATACCGTGCGAATCTCTTTAATTTTCTTTAGAGTGCCATCAGGATAAATAATCCACCCAGTTAATTCTACATTTTCACCGGTTATAACTTTATAACCAATATCTTCCTCAATTGTGTTAAACACGCCAGTGTATTCTTTTGAATACCCCGATGTACTCGTGACAGTAATTCTATACTTATACGCAGTATCGGCACTTAAACTACTCAAATCCCAAGACACAGACAAATCCGAAACAGATTTTGTATCTGTGTGCTCAGAGTAATCATCCACACCATATTCAATTTTCCAAGAGTTAATCGTTGAATAGTTGCCTGCTTTTGTAATTGCCGCAGATACAGTAGCAGAATCGGTAGTAATATCTGAAACTTCTGCTCTTATATCATCCATAGAAGATGCTTCTGGAATGCCAATATCCCAATAACAGTCTGGGCCAGTATTGCCATATGAATCGTGAAATTTCGCTTTCAAAGTAATTTTTGATGCTTTGCCAGAAACAGTAATTGAACCAGTATAATTACCATTAAAAACAGATTGATAGTATTCTGTTGTCCCTAAATAACCCGAAGTAGCATTTTTCACTTTTCTATTATTTGAAGCATTTGTGCCAATCTGCATATCGACATACCAGATATAATTCCAGTAACCATTACGCTCCAAACTCATACAAAAATTAATCGAGTAGGTTACTACATTCCCCACCCTAGTAACAGAATCAACCCATGCTCGTCCCCGAACAAATGGGTGACTACTGCCAGAGGACATCCTTTGCCAACCGAGTGCTTGTCCCATAAATACTCCTAACTTTTAGCGACTAAGACTATTGTTATAACACCAGCAGTTGCAGATGGAAGAGGGTCGCCTTCATTAATTACTGCAAACTGTATTTTTGAACCATCAGAAGTAGTGATATTAGGAATACCCACATTCGAGGATAGACTCACCATTGACCTGTGGGACGTGTCAATATTAGCAGACGTAATTGAAGTAGCACCTTTTGGAACATTCACCCTTGCTAATTCTACCCAAGGATTAGTGCTACTCAATGGAGAAGTAGAGTTGACAGTTGTATTACTCTTCGCCGAAGGGCTAGCGCTAGCACTACCCTTTATGACGGCAAACTTCAACGCATTCAAGTTGTTATTAGAAGTGCTCAAAACACTCAAATCAATATATGCAACAATCCTATCTATACGAGGGTTAGACGAATCAGCCGCCGATATAGAAACAGTTTCAGTGGCATCGGACCAAGCAGCATATGAATAATCGGCATCAAAGTAGTCAATATTATTTTGAGGCCATTGAGTAGATGGAATTTTAATCTCACCGGCCGTAATATTTAAGTTCATAGTAGGCGTAGATTGAGCCTGAACTTCAAGCCCCTTTAAGATAAACCCATCCACAAGTTTCAATGGGAAACGAAAATGCCCATTTTCATCAGTTTTCCCACTTGAGTTATTTCTGTTTGATACATATCTTGACATAGTATTTATTCCTTATTAGATTATAGCATTTACGATTGACTCACTAATTCTAGTTTCATTTCCCCTTCGCAATTAGCGACACACAAACCATATACTATCCTAGCCCAAGTCGGAACATATTGGGTATAACTGTAAACAGTAAACTCACAAGTGAAAGGGGTATCCAAATGAACTGTTCCCCAAAATCTCGTGTTTACTTGAGAAGGGTCAAAGACAAAAAATTCACACAATACATCGTCTATTCTTTGACTTTTCGGGTAGAAGGTAAATTTATATGTTTTCATACCAATTGAACCTTCTGGAAAAGCCAAATTGCCAGTTGTGTAGGTATAGATATTATAGCTATCGTTTTGGGTTCTCTGAGAGGTTTTTAACTCAACAATTTGAGCCTCGACTCTACTTATCCTACTCGCTAAATCTTCGTCCATTATTCTACTTCACTCCCATCAGATAAAAATGCTCTTAGAGTCCCATAACAATTTGCATAAATTACTCCACTTACAGTGTATGTCCCAGGAGTATAAGGATAGTCTGGGTTAACAGTTAGCTCAAAAATCGATTGTTTTGGGTTAGACGGAGAATAGTAACTAGGATAATATATCCCATAAGCATCGTAAGTAAACTCTGGAACATTTGTAGGTGAACCATTAAAAGTCGCAGTTAATTTTGGAGCAACAATCGGGAAAAACCTACTTGTTGCCTCAAAGACATAAATCCTGTTAAAACCTTGGACTCCATCATAATTGAACACATAGTTTACATTTTTGACTGGAATTAAAATATTTGACCCACTCCCAACGGATTGAGATGTTTTTAACTCTTTTATCCCTTGTTCTAAAGCGACAATTCTATCCGCCAAATCCATATTAATACCACTCATATTGTTCTTGTTTTATTTCTAACTTTCCAATATCATTTGAAACACACCATATCCTTAATTTTGTAAAACTAGGGTAGCCAGTATATTTTATTCCTTCAATTTGTAAGATTGCCCTACACACATTAGACCTATCGGAATCTTTGAACGGGGTGGATAAAAGAATTTCAGGAGAACCATCAGTACTAGACCATAATGGTTTGAAAGGATAAACATTCCCATTATCGTCGATAGCCTCCGCTTTTGGAACTATTATCACGTCTTTATCTGGCTTGTTCCCAGTAAATGTTAAGAACCCTACCCAAGCCCTTTTATAAGAATACCCATCATAGCTATGACTCTCAACATTAAAAACTTGTTTATCGCTCTCATACATAGCGGCATCATTCATAAAATAGAACTGATTTGTTTTTAACTCTTTTAAGGCCTGTTCCGCTTTAACAAGTCTATTCGCCAAATTAGCATCGTTATATGTTTTCAGTTGACCCATTTTACTCAAAACCCATTTCACACACATTACATATTCAACCCTTGAACCCACTTAGATTGATGCCCAGAGCTTGTTTCTTTATAAGCGGCACCAGAATATTGCCATAAGATTATATCAAGAGGAGTATTCCCTGTTTTATTTGTTGCGCCGACAGATAGCGTACAATCGTTATATCTCCTTCCATCCTGATAATAGTGCCATACTTTTACGTAATCTATTGGGTATTCAGCACCCAAATCGATTGTTATAGATTGAGTACCAGTCGAAGAGACACCTGCATAGTTGGTTAGAACCCCATCGGTTGCATTTGACATAGGCCAGCCACTCGAAACAGTCCCGGTTGGAGTTGGCACTAACCCACTAGCAATATTCACGCCATTCATCCAAACCTCGATTTCGTTCCAATGATTTCCAGAGTTAACAGTATTACCATTAATCGTATCTTTTATATACCGTACCATTACTGGTACTGGACGAATAATTGGAGGTTCAAGAGTTAAATTCACAGTTTCAACATGCTCACTATCGACACTCACTTGTAATTGACCGACACGATAAAAACCACTTACAGTCCCTAAATAATCATCACTTTCAACGCCGACATAAACAACATCACCCACTTCGATGTTTGACGGGTTTATAGAGCCATCCCTGATTGTAATTTTTGGCAAATTAGTTGGGTCTTTTTTATCCCATAAATCACCTATTCCGTGTTCAGATAAAGTTTGTTCAAGTTGAACATTATTATAAGTCACTACACTTTCTCTTGTGCCATATAGTTGGCGAGAAGCGACATTCGAAGTTACTACCTCCAAACGCTCATCCCCAATCCCAGAGCCGATATTAATAATCTTATTAGCCAGATTTGCGGCAGACCTAGTAATAGACATCTGATGAATATTACCAGGATATACGACTTTCAAATTTAGTTTATCGGAACCTTTTCTCGAAGCACAATTGAAAGTCCTATCCTCATCAAACCAAAAATCGAAATTATCTTCTTCCAAACAAGTTAAATTAATCAAAGCGTCCTTGATATTTTGAAGTTGATAGTTTCTTTGACGAGTATTACTTTGAGACAATGAGGCCGTATCCACCCCAAGAGAAACATTCAAATTACACAGCGAATTTTCAACTTCATCTTTTGGATAAACATAACAATCATCTATATACAACGCAGTGCTAGTATCTTGTTCAATATAAAAATACCCTTTATCAAAAGTAACCGAAAAATCTAATTCCTGGTGTTGCCAACTTCCATTTCCCTGAACACTAGTGATTGTAACTTGGTTATCACTCGTGGTGATTAACTCTCTTTCCCTAAAATAAATAGTCTTTCCAGAAACACCTTTCACCCAAACATCAAAATGAACCCTATCACCAGATGAGGCATTCATTTGAGTTCCAGCACCAACCCAACCAGCAGAAGAAGCAGCAATTGCCACTGCCCCATCCCCACTATGAACATTGGCCGAGGCGGTCGTCCTAGCCATAACCCCCACCGGACATAGCCAGTAAGAAACATCAATATCTGCCGTTGGGTTCTTCACCAAATTCTCTGCTTTTTGAGCGCCCTCCACTAGTTTTCTAGCAATTTCTGCATAAGTATAGCCACTCCAAGATTCAGTAATATATTGGTCTTTGAACAAATTCAAAAATCCCGTACATTTAACTTGGATACTAACAGGAGCATCATTATTGATTTGGAAGTTAGTTTCTACAACCTGAGCGCCAATAATATATTCACCATTTCTACGAATACGAATATCGTGGACGTACGGAGTAAGAACATCAGCAGGAGAAACCCCCATCGCTTCACACTTCTTCTCAAATTGAACTAAATCAATAGAAAAAGTAACAGTTTCGACATCATCCAAAATCCACTCAATATCCAAATCAGAGTTCACAATAGAGGAAATATCAGCGACATACTGCCCCGTTTTCCAATCCCAGATTTCAATATCGTAAGATACAACCTCTAACTCCCTAGATTTATCCATTAGATACCTCTATACCCAAATTTATACTTTATACTACCAGACGAAATATCGTTAGAGCTACTAGTTTCTAGAACTACCTTATTATTACCAGGAATAAGAGCCCACCAAGTAGAATCGACATCTTTCCATGAAGCAATAGACAGACCATTTTTTGTGATAATCCGTTGTTTCATATCAATTATCGTTATATCACTGTTAGCCACAGTTTCACCAGCAGGAGTATTTAATAAAATAAACTCACCAGTCGTTAGATTCCTAATTTTAGCGTCATGAACTATACCTTTTAGCGTAATTATAGGGTAAGCATCAACATCGCCACTATTAACTACCGTAGTAGTCTGGCCAGACGACCATGTAACCGGAACTTCATACGGAATCGTAAAACCGCCACCCTGCTCTTTATAAAAGACAACCTCTACCCACGATGAATCGGTTGTCAAACCATCACCACCATCATAGATAATCGGGTCTGGGCACAAAATAGAAATCTGGAACTCTCCACTTCGAGGATTTGCGACATCTGATTTAATATCAGAAATATAACCTTCTACAAAATAGTTTCTACCAGAAAAAGTCTTGATAAATACAGGATACAGATACCTAATATGCAATTTAGCCATCAAATCAGACCGAAGTTGGTCAGCCTCTTCGCAAGTATCTCCAATATAAAAACCTTGAAGAATAATTGTCCTAAAACCATACAACTGTGAAGAAATATATCCACCATCTACCCCAGCATAAAGCCCATCACCAGTTCTAATATCTGGTGCCGTCAAACCAGAAAGTGGTGCACTTAAATGATACTTTGAATTACCCCCTAATACTATATCGTCGCCAATTCTAAAAATCATCTTTAAGCCCTATTATACATTAGTTAAACCTTTGAAATTTCCCAAGCCAAATCGGTGTTAAGTTTTTGCATTGAGTAGTTTGTGTAATTATTATTTGTTTGGTTAATCTGAACAGGACGCTTATCTCCATAATTTGTGCCATCCATATCCATCATCGGCAAAGAAGAACCACTAACCGAAGCACTCAAATCCGTGCTAAATGGTACATCTTCCATAGTGAGCGCATCAATCACTTGGTCGGCAAGACTTTTTGCCTCACCTACTACCAAATCTTCCGTTGAAGCAATACCTTCTGCCAGACCTAATCCAGCCCAAGCACCACTTTCAAATGTCGTTTTCCACGGAGAACCTTCTTTCCCTCTATCTTTCAATCCCTTCAAGAATCTGTCTGCAATATCCCTACCTACTTTATAAACAGCAGAAAGCTTACCATTAGACCCGTCAATAAAGCCTTGAACGGCATTTTCACCACTTGTCTTAAATGACACACTTTCAAAACCATTTTTCAAATTCTTAGCCAATGCTTCGCCCTGATAGAACTCATCTCTCATCTTGGCTTCGATAGTATCCCAAATAGCACCTTGAACTCTAGCGGCGGCTTCATTCAAAAGCCCTCGTTGGCTATCCATACCTGAGATAAAGTGTGAAACAATATCTCTACCCAGAGTATCCATATCTACAAGTCTGTCTCGAAGAGTCTTTTCGACACCATCTAACAAAATAGACATAGTATTCAAGAGGGCGGAAATTATACCAGTTTTATCTTCACCTTTAGATTTTTCTAGTGTCTTTTCTAGCTCAATTAATTTCTTCGCAATCTCTGTAGCATTTTCGACAGTATTTCTCTTTTTATCAATATCGCCAATATCTTTAATATCACGAATCTTATTAATTACTTCTGTGACAGCGTGAATCTTTTCCTTAGCACCATCAACCCAAACACCAGGCATACCATTGATTGCTTCACCAATTTGAGACAATTTTTTAAGAATCTCTACTACTTCATTGACTTTATCAACAGTAATTGGGTTACCCGTGAAGAAGTTATTAATGGCTCCAAATATACCACCATCACCCTTCATATCGATTACTAATTGAACTACTTTACCTAATTCATTTACAGCATTCTGAACAGCGCCAAAATCAGCCTTGATATTTTGAATCTTATTCAAACTATCACCCATATCAGAATAGACGCCCAAAATCTTAGCAGCATTTTCTGTTGCACCTGCTTGAAGCATCATCTTTATAGCATCGCCAAGCGCTTCCCAAATATCTTTACCATTACTCAAAGTTGGGTTTGCAACCGTCTCACAAATTTCACCGAGGAGTTTAACTTTAGCAATAATTGCTTCTTTATCAATCTCAATGTTCTGAATTTTATCGAGATTGTCGGCCATATCGGCATATGTTTGGACAATAATCCCAATGGCAATCGTTTTTGCCATTTCCATGAACATACTAACGACAGATTTCAACTGGTCTAGAATGGAACCTTGCCCACTTCCACCAATAATATTGATTACATCTTTAATAAGATTGACCTTAGCAATAACTTTCTCTGGGTTAATCTTAATTTTCTGCAAAAGTTCAAGTTCCTTGGCGATGCCGGCATACATAGCGACAATTACGGCTAACTCAATCGTCTTAATCATCTCCAAGAACATTTTTGCAATTTCGGCGATGTTCTCTAAAATTCCTCCATCTGGTCCAATTTTCTCGAGAATATATTTAATAAGATTAACTTTTTCAATAATCTTCCCAGCATCCAAATCGATACTTTGAAGAACTTTCAACTCAACCGCAATTAAAGCATATGCACCAGCCATTGCTAACATAGCAACAAGACCGGCACCCATAACAATAGCCGCCACACCAGTAGCCATGATTGCCCCAATTACCCCTGCTAAGACACCCATTGCTACTACAGCAAGAGCAATAGCACCAATCTTTTGGGCAAGAGCACCGAAATCAGATTTGATAGAAGCATCCACAACACCAAGAGCTAAGCCTAGAACGGCGACAGTGGCGGCAATCCCCACTATGACTAATAATCCTTTAGCCATAGTTTTCCAATCAACTTTAGCAATAGCGTTAGCGATTAGACCCATAGCCGCAGTAACAGCCACAATTAATACTAATTCAAGAGCCAATCTACCCAAATCCACATTTTCAAGAGCCTTATTTACTACCCATAAAGCCCCAGCCATAGCCGCAATAGCCACAGCAATAGCCACAATAGCAACTGCACCTTTTATAATCAAACCTTCAACTTGTGAAACCTTGCTCATACCAGGGCTCATACTAGTAGTACTAGAACTAATCTGATTTACGGAAGTAGCGGTTTTACTGCTTTCTTGAGCGGCTTTTGCTAATTCACCAGCCCCACCGGTTTTACCTATACCCGATTTAAGAAGTTGGTTAGCAATAGTATCCTGCACTCCTTTATGGAGAACTTTATCCTTAAAGAATGAAATCAATTTTGGAGCAATCCACTTCAAAGCAATACCACCGACTAACCCGATACCAATAGATTTCATCATATTAATACCAAAATCTTCGGCAAACTTATTTAAGCTATTTTGGGCCTCATTGAGAGTATTTTTAAGAGGGTCAGCAATATCATCGGGAGTTATACCACCAGTACTACCAGAACCAGAGCCACCAAGTTCCTTCGCCGCCTTTGCCATATACGTTCCCATTTGGGCAAACGCATCTTCGAGCGTCGGCATAGCACCATAGATGCCTTCGGCAATATTTTCTACTAATCTACCACCGACATCTTGTAACTCGATAGTTTCACCATCAATGCCTTTACGAATTTCATCAACTTGGTCAAGAGTCTTTTCTTTAAGATTTTTTACTTCTTCAATACCGGCACGATTGGCCTGTTCTTGTTTTGCCAACCATAACTCATTTAATCTAGCGATTTCATCCCCACTCATTTGAGCAATCGTTGCTAATTCTTGAGCGGCATCAATCCCCATTTCTTGAAGTTCATCAACAAGACCAGTCTCAAGACCAATATTATTTAACGCTTCTTTCGTTGAGGCAAAATTCTGAAGAGCGGCAACTTGTTGGTCTAAATCAGAAATAATATCAGTTGAACTCTTACCACCAGACGTATCAACTTTATCAAACAAGCCATACATCTTAGCAATCTTGCTAATTGTGCTATCAAGCGTATCATTATAATCTCTTTGGAGCGAAAGAATCTGAAGATTAGCCTGTTTCCTTGCTTCCTCCATTTTCTCGATTGCCGTTTGATACTGCTGAGAGCCAACAGCAAACATCTTCGAAACTTTCTTCCATTCCTGATATTGCTTCGGATAATCAAGAAGCCCAAAATCAATCTTATTTGAAATAATTTTTTCAATTGATTGGAGAATATCACTAGCAAGCATATCCATCGCTTTTTGAGCGACAGACTTATTATTCGTGATACCTTCGGCAAGACCTAACACTACATATTTGCCTTGCTCCGCCATCACAGTAGATGGAGAATGGATACCCAACGCTTTCTGGAAGGTGGCAACCATCGTTTCAGCAATTTGCTTTAAGAAATTATAGACAGCTTTAACACCTTCATTGATACCATTTTGGAAACCGATAATAAAGTTCTTACCAGCGTTATAAATAGCCGTCCCAACATTTTCAAAAGTATTTTTAATACCCTCAATCATTGCTGGGCCAAACTTCTTTACTACTGCGATAATATACATAATCGCCGCAGCATATCCGAGAATCGGTTTAGAATCCAACAGACTAAACATCAAAAATGCCGTGACCAAAGAGGTTAAGACATCTGTCGGAATACTCGCCAATGCCTCTGCTATTGAAGCCAAAACATTAGCAAGGGTTTCCATTATCCATATAAATTCATCAGACGAAACAATCGTTACAATAATATCCACAAATGCTTGGAATATAGGGATAATCTTTTGAAGCAATTTACCAAGAGCAGAGAACAACCGACTTATAGAATTTCTAAAATTCTCACTATTCTTATAAGCCGTAACAAGACCAGTAGTTAAAAGCCCGAGGAATACGGCTAACAACGGGTTCTTCTTAAACAAATTTGTGAATACGTTGACCAGACCTTTAGCACTGCCCGTGATTTTTTCAATCACTCCGCCCACAATCGGTAACTTACTCGCTAACCCTCCAACAAAGTAGGTGGCTACACCAGCGACACCAGCAAGAAGGGCTTTGTTTTCAGACAAGAACTTTACGACTTTTGCTAACCAATCTACAACTTTTGGAATAATTGCCGATACTTTATCGAGTATTTTAGCGAGAGTTTCACCAAGAGTAGTTAATGCCTCCTTCAATTTATCGGAACGCAAAGCAGTAGCAAGAGTCTTTACTAACCTCATCCACGCTTTTTCAAGACCCTGCTCGGAAATAATAACTTCATTATTTACAACTTTATAGCCAGCCAAAGCGGCGCCTAATTGTTGCAAAGAACCCTTAAACCTATCCATCTGGCGAGCAAGCGTATTTTCATAGGCTTCCATAGCCTCTGGATTGACTGAACTTTCCATCGCCTTTCGGAATTCTTCAAAACCAATCTTCCCCTGCGATGCTAACTCACGAACACCTTGTGTAGTTGTATTTAATTGCTTTGCCAATTCCCTATAAATTGGAACACCACGGTCGGACATCATCTCCAAGTCCATCGTCATAGCACGGCCAGACGCAGACACACGAGCATAATACCTTGCTAATTCATCAATCTTAACACCAGACGACAAAGACACATCGCCCAATATTTTCAAATCGCCTGCCAATTGACCAGTATTTCTACCAAACTGGACTAATTGTTTTGTCGCACTCGTAACATCAATACGCTGAAATGGGTTATTAGACCAATAATCAGCGGCAATCGACATCGCCTCATTACCTGCTTCAACGGAACCAGTAAGACCAGCCATAGCGATACGAGAGGTTTCCAAGAAATCAGTTGCCTGAACACCTTTTCTCACAAGACTAGTCAAAGCCGTGACAGCAGAGGTCGCACCAAGATTAAAAGCAGTCCATCCGACATTAGCCAGACTAGACGCTAACTCTCCCATAGAAAAAGAAGTTTCTTTTGCCCCTTTGCTTAGAGAACCCCAAAAACTAGTATCCTGACGGTTAAGGACTTTTACCGTAGTTTCTGCTCGTTTTTCTACATTATCTAAGGTTTGATTAAATTGAGAGTCATCGGCCTCAATTATCCATCTAACAGTTCCACCGTGGGTTGGCATATCGTTTAATTACCTATTTGTTTTTTATAATAATTAGTTAATTGTTTTACGCCTTGCCCTTTCTTCGTGTGTGGAGAAGCCACAATCTGCGTTAATTGCAGATATTTTTCAGCCTCTTTCTTTGATGCTGTTTTTAACAATAACCGTATATCTCTAATACTTAATCTTTTAGCATCTTCAAGAGTATATTGCGGATAATAGTAACATATCGTAGCCCATAATTCCCGATTGGAAGTTTTTTGCTCTTTTACCGGTCTTACGGGCTTTACCGATATTCTCCTCGGCTCGTCATTAGCCGGATTCATCTAATTACTCCGCAGAGAGTTGTTCAAGAACCATTTTATTAAACGCTTTAACCACAGGGAATGGTTGTTTACGAAGCGTATCGGCAATCGGAGTGTCGTGGCCAACAGGAATAATTAACTTATAGAACTCTTCCGTAAGTTTTTCATCAATTTTATCCATCTCCTCGACTGCCTCTGGCGTATCAGTTTTACTCAAAACTTCACGCTTTTTGCTAAGTTCAGTAATCGGCTCAATTTCTTCAAGAGTTGGATATTTCATATCATAATCCAAACCACCAATAGTGAACTCGAATACCTCCGAAGTATTTTCATTTAGATTTAATCGTGAACTCATTTGGTTCTACTCCTTCATATATTTTAGCGTTATTCCCCTCTATTTTCGCCTCTACGGGCTTTTAATCTCAAAGACGATACATTTATCATCTCATCGAGAAAAATAACATTTTTAACTAAGTAAATTATAGCACGACAACAAAAAAGCCCCTCTCCAAATCGAAGAGGGGACTTTTAAGATTAGGAAGCGGCTTGAATACCGTTGAAGAACTGAACAACGCCCTCGCCCGTGCCAGGCTCACCACGGAAGGTTACCTGAACAGTACGAACAGCATTATCAGCAAAATCAATCGCAGAAAGGCTAGTACGAGCCTTTACAAGACGAGTGGTTTCACCAGTACAGCTAGTAATCTCCAAATCGTACTTAGAAGCAGACATGTCACAAGAAGCGGCAACAATATCAATTGCACCATCATCACTCGTAACAGTTTCGCCAGTAGAAAGCGTGCCACCTTTAGCCACAAAATACTGTGGGAAAATCGTAGCAAGTGCCGAAACATCGGAAGCCAAGAGAGTGAGGTCAACCGAAGCCGTAATAGCACCCTCGACAGTGTAGGTACGACCATCAAGCGTTTCGTAGTCATTGGAGGCTACATCATAGTTGAAGCCAAGTTCGCTAACATCAAGAAGAGTATTGCTACCCCACTTAATAGTGAATGGACCTTTTACTAATGCCATAATTTATTTTTTATCCCTTTTGTTTTTTAGTTGTTATTACAACCCTTATAAACCCATAGTTGAACTTGGATAAGCCCAACCATACGATTTTCAGAATCGATGTCTTGGTCGGCAGGGAATTGGGTTGTATTTATGTCGACCAGCTCGAAACCTTCTAATTCCACACAGCCAGAACAGTTCAACATTTCTTCTAATGCAGATAATGTTTCATCCACCGTCTTTGCTTCATTACTCCTGAAATAAATCAGAAAATTATACGCTTTAACGGCTTCACCTGTCTTATTGGTGGATACTTTCATCCCCCCACTTGGTATTACCCAATAGAGTTCAGTTTGTGTTTTCAACGAATTAGGCACTCGATACAAAAAGATGTTTTGCCCAAATACACCGCAACCTTTATCTTCTAGTAATTTTACAAATGCTCTCGATATTGTCATTCTATCCCAACTTTCTGGATATATTCATCGACATTACTCATCACATCTTCAACAGATTCTTCTACGAAGTGTGCCTGTGTTCCAGGAGTCGTATAGTGTCTCACAGGACCAGATGTATATCCTCTTTCCTGATACTCTGCGTATGGGGCTCTCCATTCAATTATACCAGTCAAACCGTTGATTTGTTTGCCAACCATAGCCCTCAAATCACCGTGCTTGAATGGAGTTTTATAAACGGACTTAATATGTACATCCTCTATCATCAGCCTTAACATTAAGCTAACCTGATTTTTAGTTTGGAATTTAACTTGAGGAATATTACTTTTGTATTCAATCCCCATATTAAGACCCCAGTATATCTAACGCCTCACATTTAGTTAGAAAACAATGAACATTATTAATATCGTTTTCAAGCAGTTTTCTTTGCCCAACCTTACAACGAGAAATCTTATACCAAGATTCGTCATCTTTGCCACCATATAGGTTAGCCACAAGATACATTCCTTCTAATCTGAACGCATTTGCCTTTACATATGGATTATTAATATCCAAATAGACGTGGGCATCCGTACTCAACATTTCAGTATAAGTAATCTCATTTTGGGAAGTCCCTTGTAAGAACAATCCCTTTACCACTTCAAGATGACCAAGAGAATTATCCCCATAACCATCCTGAGCAGTTTCTATCAAAAGCAAGTTATCTTTATAGTCTAATAATTGGTTCATATCGTTGGCATCTGAATTACCGAGCCATAAGGACCAGCATATCTCTTCAATAATAGAAGAGCATCTTTCGATTCCTCTGGTGCCTTGATTTCGCCAACCGACCAAGAATGACCATCCACAGACTCACTTTTAATATTTCTAGATTGGTCTGCATAGTAATCAACCATATCACACAAGAGATAAGCAAGGTCATTAGGCAATTCCTCTTCCTCGGTAATATCTACCCAGTCAGCATCTACAATTAATTGGACACAATCCTTACAATCACAATCACAGAAACAAGTTTCACATTTCTCAATATGATTACCGATACCACTCTGCATATATTGCTTAGTAAAATGCTCAAATGTTTTATAGGTAATAAATTGCCTATTTTCTAACACTTTACCTAATTTCACATTATAAACATCGTGAAATGGGTCAACATGAAGAAATTTATCCTTTGAATTGTATGGGAATACCTTTATAATACCCCTCACCCCATCAGGAGGTAATAAGGTTGAAGTTTGCGGAATATCTGGGCAAACGCATTCTCTTTGCGATTTACCCAATTCAATGTAAAGGTTCTGAGGCTCCAGAGTGTAACCCAAAAGCGTTTCCAATTTACTTTGAGCACGCTTAATTTGAGCCGTATAATATGGTCTTTTCTCGGCTGGAATAATTATCCCAGTAAGTTTTTCATATTTTTCTAAATCCACTCTGGACACCTCTGTTTGTTAAATATTTATATTAGGATGCTGGACCTTCGGTCGCAAGAATACCGGCAACACGGCTAGTATCCTTGATAGCACCACCACGGAAGAACGAGCCACGGAGGACAAGTTCGTTGCGCTGGTAGGCAGAACGTACAGTGCCATCAACTTCGTAAGAAGCATCAGCAGAAATATCATACTGCAAACCACCACTCGTACGACCAGTGAATTCACCAAGGTCAGCGTAGAATACAGCGTGCTTGATTTCTACTTCTTTGCCATCAACAACAAAGACTACTTCATCATCACTCTCGATGGTTGGGAGCAAATCGTTTGGAAGCACAATATATGGCATACCAAAGATGCGTGGAATCTCACCATCAATAAAGATGCTTGAAAGTGGACCATTAGCACCTGCTTCAAGAGCATGAGCTTTGAGCTGTGCGAAGGTCTTGTTGTTAAAGAGAAGCGTACCATTAACGGTGGTGTCGCTGATTTCGGCAATAGCCTTCAACCAATCAACCATAGCTTCGGTATCGGTCATTGGAGCATAATCAACACTCTGACCATTCTCTTCAACAGCCTGCTCAAGACGAGCAATAACCAACTGAGCACGTTTGCGGTCATAATCATTACGATAACCAGCAGCAACATCACTCAAGAGGTCAACAGCGAAGAAACGGGTAGCAGCATTACATACGACAGTAACAGCGGCCATTTCTTCAAGTTTGCTGGTGACTGGCTCGGCGGTATACTCGGAAATTGGCTTCAAGTTGCCATCCTTACCATCATCACACATAGCGACATTCTTCATATCGATGTCGCCTTTACGCTTCAACCAAGCGAATTCAAGACTATCGGTTTCTTTCCATTCGGTAGCATTGATGATTGCAGAGTAGTCAGTACGTTTGCCAACAATCTCTCTGTACATCTCTGGCGGAATAACAAAGTTGCCCATAGAGGCGATAGTCATGCTATTCTTAACAATGCCAGCCTCTTTGAGAGCGTTGAAGTTAACTTCATTAATCTCATTAAGAGTTTGGCGACCCGCAATAGAACCGTTGCGGAAGGCTTCATAAGCAGAATTTACCTGCTTATTATAACGCTCTTTCCAATCCATATCGGTGAAGGAAGCACCTTCCTCATCCTTCTTGAATTCTGGAGCTTTTGCATCGTTGGAGAAGTAGCCTTTAAGAACTTCTGCAACTGCATTCTGGATTTCTTCTTTATCCATTGTTTCTTCCTTTTTATTTTCTACTTTTTCATCAGCGGAATTAAGGTCATCAATTACAATTTCCTCAACACCTTCTTCATCGGCAGGTTTTTCTTCATCCTCACCAGTGAAGTCTTTTACCATATCGATTAAACCATCAAGTTTTTCAAAGAGTTCAGCGACCTGTTCATCGGAAATCTCATTTTCTTCTTTTTCGACTTCATCAACTTTGTTTTCAGTCTCTTCTACTTCCGGCTCTTCGGTCTTTTCTTCTACAACTTCCTCGACTTCCTCGGCTTCGGCGACAGGCTCTTCTACTTCTTCTTTTGGCTCTTCAACTGGTTCAGTTTTTTCAACCTCTGGAGTTTCGACAACCTCTTCTACCTTTTCCTCGGCTTCGACAGGTTTGTTTTCATCTTGCATATTTGTTTCCTTACTAAAACTATTCAGGATTTCTTCTTCTACTCCTTCAACGTTTAATCCATCAGCCTCAGCGGTCTTTAATGAATTACGCACAGAATTGATAATAGCGGAGTAGTTGTTAGGGCAGACGACTTGTGATAGACCGACCAACTCATGATTTTTAAGAGTTCCATCTGTGCTATCTGCACCAGGTCCAATAGTTTCTGTGCTAAAAGCCTTCGAAAATCCACCGACTAACAAATCATAAGCTAATCTTGCGTATGGATTTTGCTTAACGGCATAGACAATCTTCTCAACTGAAATTCGTCCATTTTCTTTTTTGACACCCTCAACACGACCAATGATGTTGGATAATTTATCCTCGTGGTCTGCAGTCAGCTGGCCTGCATATTTGCTGATGTCAAGAGAATCAATATCGTAACGAGTTCCGTTACGTTGAGTCTGATTATCTGAAATACAAAGACCGTTCGGGAAGGAAACTACACCTTCACCTTCATCTTTGTAGGAGTTTCGAGTGACTTCGATTATGTTTTTAAACTTTTGTTTCACTCTGAACCTCAATTTTTAAGTGTTCGTGTTTTAGACAACTGGCTATAAATCTTAGCTCTCCGTATCTAGTGCCTATTATAACATATTCCTATTTTCTTCTTCATTCACACGAAGTTGCATAGTGCTAGAGAGTGTGGCAGGGATATGGACCTTCCTCCCAGCCTCATTCTCTCTTTCAGCCCATTTCAAAAATTCATCTGTCATTACCCAATCCCCACCATATTCTACGAAATACCTTTGAGCAATTTTCAATATTGTATCGTGATTTTCTGGTTGAGTATTTATATACATTGTTAATAAAGTTCTTATACCATCTAATCTAGTTTCAAGAGTTAGTTTTTTTATCTCATCCAAAGATTTCTGAAGTTGGTTAGTTCTGTCCAAAGATTCTTGCCTACGTTGTTCTAAAGCAATATGACCCCTTTTTTCCGAACGGTTGATAAAAAAACCTATTAGCAACATACATAAGGCAACACTACACACCCCTATTAATGTCGGCTCTAACTGAAAATGAAATACCTGAACCATAAATACACTTACGGTAGTGGCAAACCCAATAACCCCCAAGATATACCCCTTACATTCTTTTATATCATCAAAAATTGTTTGTTTTTTATCCATTTTCCCAATCGCTTTTATCACTAAGATAATTATATCAAAAATATGCCACTTTCTTTATATGTTACCCACGATATATAAAACCACTTTATATAAAAATACCTATAGAACGTGTTTACTATAAAACACACTCTACCGGTCTATCAGACTAAAAAACCACTGTTCCCTTTATCCCCCACTATAAGACTATGTTTACTCGATTACATATCTCATAAATTTAATATATCACGCTGGTTTATTGCATGCAAATACTTTGACGAACGCTCCAGCACCAAGATTCCCACCACTCACGACCTGAAATGCTGTTGGCTCGGTAGCATTCTGGGCTCGTCCTTGAGTTTGAGCATACCACTGATTTTGCCCAGAACAATTTGCTATTGCGCGAAACTTACGCCATTGGGTAGACGCCGTTTTAAACGATGTGAACTCTAGATTAAAAGTGTCGTATGCATAGCAATTTTCTATGTTTATCTGCCAAGGTCTATCCGTAAGAACAGCGACAGCTCCATTAGCGTTCTGCCAAAACACACGCTGAACTGTGCTAGCAATAGTTGATGTCCCATTAAGCATACGAAAATCTAGCCATGTATCGCTTACACCGTTAACCCACTCTCCAGCCGCAATTACTTTGTAACAATCATATTGATTCGGCAGGGAACAAATCATACTTGAACCAGCGGTCGCCAATTTTATTTCGGATACTAATTGCCACCCAGATTCACTGCCGCCAACTAAATCCCACGATGTAACTGGGTATAACACTGTGCCGTCTTTATCTTTTAATGTTACTGCTTTTGCCATATTTTACTCCTTAATTAGTTTGGGAACACCTCAATCCTTGCGTTCGCATCGAGATAGTTAGTTACTGAACCAGTATAAGCGTTACGGACGTGAACGTTAAAAGCTGAATCGCCATTGATAAAGCTGCCAGTGCAAATTAAAGCTGAGTCTGCAGACGAAACACAGATACTAGCTGACATCTTCGCCGAATTAAAAGCAACAGGCGCCGTAATATAATTTCCTATCCATTGGTTGCCAGTAAAGGTAACACTTATCGAGCGACAATAACAAGAGTAAATTATTCTTCCGTCTGGGTATTCCCGCTTATACCATGTTGGAGCGAACCATGCAGAAGCCGATGTTGATTGCGTCGTGACCGTTGGCTGCATTGTCGACCAGTCAATCATACTTGCCGAAACCATTGGAGTTTGCTCAGACACGACTGCAATTTCCTCAGCCGTTACGGCATTGTTCAAAAAAGCCTGAACAGTTCCTCCTTGAATTGAGCTGCCATTAGTATTTAAAACTGCATCAGCAGTAGTCTGTGGATAAGTAATATCCCCATTATCTTCTTTTAATGTTTTTATATATGTAGCCATTTGTTATTCCTTATATATTAGTCTAGCAATTCCATTCTCATCACCAGCGTATAGTTTTGTAATTTTTTTCGCCACACCATTTACAGAACCATATAATTTCCCAATTTCTCTAGCCCTACCATTTACAGGCCCATAAAGATGACATTTGTATAGTGGTGCAATTGAATCAGTAGTAACAGAACCAGAAACAGAACATACAGTTCCATTTAAATTAATCGAAGATGCCCAAGTAGTTGTTATCGCATCTCCATTATCATTATAAGTAAATTCTTTAGTTAAAGCAGATTGAGCTAAATTGTAGTTAGTAAATACCCCATCACCAACTGTAGTATACTGGCCACTATATACAGTTCCAGAATTCAACCCTCTAAAACCGATTTCATTGTAGATTCTTGTGCTTCCACTCGTATAATATGCATCATATGATTCATTCGCAACTGTAGCGCGGATATAATTACCTGAATTCCATCTAGTTATTGTTTCACTTGTTGAAGGCTTCCATGCACTAGAACCAGTCCTATAGTAAGTAAGAAGAGTAATTACGATAATATAAACTTTTCTGTTTGCAGAATCAACTGTTTGAGAAACAACGCCAGTTGTTAATAAACGACCTGAGCCAGATGTCACATAAGTAGATGACCTAAAAGTTCCAAATCCACTCGCCATTATGAATATACCCCATATAATGTATTTTTAGCCAAAGCAGAACCAGCCGAAATATCCGTTGTCGACATTGTTAACTTCACAAATTCTGTTGAATCTACTTTAGCAAATTTAATTGTACCATCTGCAATCATACTATTCGTCACGGTTTGAGTAACAGTCGAAGCAGACACCCCACTTTCAGAATGAACGTAATCTACTGCCTTAATTGTACTACCAGTAATATTAATGTGTGCTCCAGCCGTGTAAGTTGTACCAGCTACGGCTTTTCCGTTGATATGGGAAATCTTCCCACTTGAGTCCAGCGTGTAGAAGGTAGGTCTGCGAACATCCATATAAATTGTATTTGTGGCAGTAGCAACGCCAAATGGCAACCAAGTATAGCCAGCGGCCATTGAGGTAGCCAAGTAGTTGCCAGAATGGATATTCCCACTAGAGTCCATCGTACAACGAAGATATACCCTCGAACCAAGCGCTAGGGTATCGTGCGAGATATAGCCAACTTGAGTAGAGCTCATATTATACAATCTTCTAAAATAGCGGTAATCCATAGCCTTGTTTGCAGCGTATGTATTGGTAATCATACCCACAATGCCAGACTCGTCTGCCACCATATTCTTAGTCGTATTGCTTATATCATACACTTTCCCATCATCAGCAAGATAAGCAAGATGCCCATTTGTAACAGCTTCACCACTTTGAATTACAGAAGAGCCAGTCGTAGAGCCTTCATAACTCTGGATACAATCTGCCCTAGCCGCAGTAGTAGCGTTAAAACTTGCAGGCGCTCTAAACATCCACCCACGAGTAGCATATGGTTGAATAGAGTTATTTGTCTGATAGCTTGAACTCGTGTAAATCGTCCCACTTGGTTTTGTTTCGTTCCAAGTAATACCATCGGCAGTTTTGAATACGTCGACCTGGATAGTTCTGGAAGTGGCATTATAATTCCCAATCTCTGAACCAAACTTATAAGTATTGTTGTTTAACCCGGCAGATATAGGATAGACAGCACGAAGATAACGAATACCAGTGGTGGCGGCATCAGCAGACAAAGTTCTACATATTACGCTCGTAACAGGCCAGCTCAATGGGTCAAACCACTGCTCATTCACATCTACCACCTGTTTAATATTAGTCCCTGTAACCGTAATTCTATACGCTAAGGTTTTGTTCAAATTATCCCTAGTCCAACCAGTATTGTCAAATTGGTAAATAGGTCTATAAGTCGTATCGGCGACTGTCCAGGTAAAAGTCTTAATTGGCGTCATACCATCAAAACACGGGATAACATTGCCTTGACCAGCGGCCATAATTTGAGCGTCATCGGTTTCAATATAAGTCGAAGTATTATCTGCTCCATTATTAGTCAAGTCAGAAGTCTTTGTTGGCACCGTGATATTAGCCGTAACATTCGAACTTGCGTTAGCCGTGAAAGTCTGGACGTTAGTACCATTCTTTTGGATGGTAAGCGTAGCATTATTAACTGTTGGCAAATCCGAGGTTAAGGCAACCGTTCCTGTTTTACTTGGCAAAGACCAAGTATATGTATTATTTTTCAATGCGCCAGATAAATAAATATCTTTCCATCTCTTCGTTCCAGCACCACAATCTTTTGAATTATCTGCGCTCGGATATACTCTACCCGTAACAATCACATCAGCAGGAAAAGTCGTTACCTGATTTTCATCGAATGTATAAATATGCCCTGCCCTAGCCATTTCACTTGGCATTGTCCAGTTAGTAGCACCAATCATCCTAAAATCAATAGCACACGGTTTTTTCAACCCCCACGTTCCTAAAGTGGTGCAATAAAAGATAAATTCCAACTGACCAATTTGTCCAGTCTGGGTACTAAAACTACCACCAAATGTACTCACATACGGATACGAATTCCAACCTGAACCGCCAGCAATATCATAAGTTCCGACATTTATCCAAGTATCAGTCCCAGCAATATAATTAGCAATTGTTCTATGTCTAATTTGAACCTTATTCCCACCAGCACCTTGACTAGAAAAATTTATCAGAAGTTTTTTGGCAGCAGTATAGACTTTACCACCACTAGTTGGCCCAGCAGCAATTCTAACTCTTAACTTCAAATTAGCAATATTGTCGGCAGTGGCATTATCTGAGCTACCACCCACATACATACTCACACCAGAGGTAGTGACCATTTTCACTTTTTGAGCATCCGTCAAGCCATAATCCACCCAAGTAGTACCACCATCAGTTGTATAAGCAACATCAATACAAGAAGCAGGCAAGAATGCTAGCTTATTATGTCCAAATTCATCAATACAACCCATATCGTCTGGGCTAATCATATTATTTGTAAGTTGTTTGCCTCCCCAACTTACATATGACTCTTTTACATCAGTAATCGGAATTGTAATATTAGCCGTTCCATTAAAAGAAGTTGCCGTTCCCGTAGCACCAGTCCCAATCCCAATCGTTCTGGCAGTTTCTAACTTTGTGGCAGTTCCAGCATTTCCAGATACGCTACCAGTAACCGTAGCAGAGCCATTAACAATACTAATTGCCTCTTTATAGGTGCTACTAATCTTGTTCCCTAAACTCAGTTTCGCATTTGCGTCATCGGTTGTATATAGAGTGGTAATTCCAACATCGGCAGTAGTAGAAGAATAATTTACCCCAAAACCATCAGTTGAACCTGTGACGGTAAACAAATTTGTATCAGCAATCGTCCCAGAACTCGCTAATGCCCTAGTAATAGCACCGGTCATAGTACCGCCAGACTTCTTTAAATAAGTTGTATTAATCGCATTCCCATCAGAATCTTGAGTTGCTTTCGTAGCGGTAGCGGCATTACCCGTAATACTACCCGATGAAGTAATATACCCAGCACCATTTGTTAACTCATTATTATTTGTTGGAACTGTGATATTTGCAGTAACATTTGAGGAGGCATTAGCTGTGAATGTCTTAACCGTGGTACCATTCTTCTGAATAGTTAAAGTGGCGTTATTCACAGTAGGGATGGTTGGTTTATTAGACAAGTCGTTATAAGAACCAGAGGTAGCAACCGTAGCTAATGTTGGCTTGTTCAAAATTTGAGATACACCAGATGACGAATTCCAATCTGAGTTCACCTGAGCCGCAGGAATGGTTGGTTTGTTGGAGAGGTCATTATAACTTCCGCTCGTAGCCACAGTGGCTAATGTCGGACAAGTAGAGATTGGGCTAAATGCGCCATTACGATATTCCCAATATTCATTAGTTGGGTGAAGATAAATCTGTTTTGTATCGTAAGTTATCCCGATAGGGGTATAAACCTTACCATCAGCGGTTGATGGGATGGTCTGCGTAAAAACAGCAGAATCAATCGTGAATGTCGTGCCAGAGAGTGTGCCGACTAGCCAAGTTTGCGTATAGGCAGTACCAGTCCAGCCACTCTTAGTTGTTTGAAGGTTAGCAGTGAGAACATCATAAAATGCTGAACTCGTGCTACCAGATGAGACGGCTTCTCCAGCCCTCAAAATTGGATAACCGATATCAAACGTAGTGCCACTAGCGGCCATCTTATAACCAGCAGATGTGCCAACACAGATAGTACCATTAGTAATAGCGGCGGCGGCTTTAACGGCACAGTTATGCCTAACACGGTCATAGTTGTTTGAATCATACCAAGGGGCGCACTTCCAGTTAGTACCATCATAAACCATGAAGATTTCACAGTTGGCACCATAAGTGGTGGTTACGTTGCTACCAGTATTATATTTAACATTCTTCGCACCAGAGGTAGTACCATCCGGAAGTGTTAAATTGAGCGTGGCGGCAGAACTAGTGCCAGCATACGGGAGCTTATAAACGATAACTTTACCAGTTGGAATAGTACTACTCGCACAGTTTTTATCTAGCGAAGTGCCAGTCCAAGCGTTAGTAGAAGCACTCTGTGTGCCTTCAATACGCTCAATACCATACTTATAGGCGGTCTTATCCCAAAAATGCTCTAAACCCGTTTCATCTAAATATTTTTTAGCAGCCACAGAAAACCTCCTTACGCTACTATTGTATCAATTTCGGAATTCGTAATTGCAGTTGTTGGTAAATTCGCCACAATCCAGTTATAAATTGCCTTACTTTGAGCGGCATTGGTGCTAGTAGTACTAAATGTAGAGTCAATCGTTGGCCAGTCAGCCGACAATACACCAGAAGTAGAATTAATCGATAAGTGAGTTCCTACTTTAATACCACCAAGTGTGCTAGCAGAGGCAATCGGTAAATCTGCCAAAGCAGAAGCCCAAGTCCCATCACCCTTCAAAAACTTTGTATTGTCGGTAGCGGCAGGAGCAGGGACCAAACCGTGAGTACCAGCACTAGAACCATTAGCACCAGTAAAATCAGAATAAGTTGTATCAGTTGCAGACAACTGTCCAGCACTACTTAACGAGAGATTGGAACCAATCGATTTAATATTTGCCAATCCATCCAATTTACTAAGTTGCGAGGAGGTAGCAAATTTATGCGTCTTATTAGTATCATCTACCAAATCAGAACTCAATTTATTTGAAGAAGTGATTTCCGTCTGTAAACCAGACACCAAATCAGCCACACTAAATCGAATTTGCGAACCATCTTTAAGGGTTAAAATTACTTCTTTCGTTTGAGCATCATAGCTACCACTCACCACCACACTTTCAAGTGGGAGGTCGATAATCTGAGCAGAGCCAAGAGTATTTCCATCTTGGTCTTTCAAAGTCGTGGTAATTACATAAGTTGGACCAGTGTAATAAGTTTTTCCAGATACTACCGAGGTATCATTTGTAAGGGTATAAACATAGTTAGGAGAAGTGCCACTTCTTTCATACCATCCTTGGCTTTTTGGATTGCCAGATGGGCTAGAAACGGCTTTATATTCATCATCAATATCTACCAAAATCGTGGAGCCATACTTTGTGGAAGCAGGTAAAGCAGAAACATCAGCGGCGGTAGTAGGAACAGTAATATTTGCCGTTACGTTGCTAGATGCGTTTGCCGTGAAGGTTTTTACTGTAGTTCCATTTTTCTGAATGGTTAAGGTCGCATTATTAACAGTAGGTATCGTTGGTTTATTAGATAAATCATTATACGAACCAGAAGTTGCTACTGTTGCTAAACTTGGTTTATTCTGAATATACGCATCAGAGGTAGTCGTAGTTTCATTCCAGTCTGGCTGGACATTTACTTCGGCACCTGCGGCGATACCGTCCAATTTAGTTTTTAGAGTGTCTGTAAAGTCATTCTCGGAAAGACCTTTACCCATCACCTTATCTACTTTTCCATCAAGAAAACCTGTAATCTTGGAATGGTAGTAGATTAATCCGTCATAATCTAGATATTTTGCCATTTTTATTCCCTTAACTTACGATATTATTTATATCCTGATTCGTTATTCTATCTGGGTCGCCACCTCCGCCCGGTCCATCATAGGCGTAGTCGGCAGCGTTTACAATCCCATCATTATTCGAATCATAAAAATCGATAATACCATCAATCTCATCCTTCGTATAATAATCTGTTCCCCCAGCAAATTTTACAAGATATGGGTGTGAATTGGCAGTAAACTGCTCCCCCTGAACTTCATAAACCCGTACAGGATGCGAATTGGCATCGATTTTATTATCAAACATTACCTAAATTATAGCAAAATAAGATAAAATCAATATCCCAGGTTATCCACAATTAACTACGGTCAAAATTGCCAGGCATAGTCGCATAAAACTCTACAGTTTTTTGACCATCAACAGTATGGGAATTAAAGCCCATTGTTAACGTAGTGGCTCCATAGCCATAGTAAGCCCCATAGACCGCAGAAAACTGACCATCGCCATTTGGGTCAACTTCCCCAGTCCCAGTCTTGCTGACTAAGGCCACACCAGGAATTATAAGATTGTTAGGAGAACTGCTTGGTGGCAAATAGTAAGAAAAACCAGCGGCTGTAGGAGTTTGAATATAATCCATCACTGCCCCAAGCGAGAAGTCTAACGCAAACTTTTCACCGTTCTGCATTGCATGATAAATATCCGAGTTTGAAAGTTTAGTCCCATCATCCTTCTCCCACATCACGTCAGTCGAATAGAAACTCAAATTCCCATCAAGATAAGCCCTCATATCATTGCTGTCAAAAATACCAAGCCAATTATAGCTAGAATATTGGCCCGAAACCTTAATATGAGTGGCTTCTGGCTCTGGAGTTGGGGTAATACTGCCGATTATTTCTTTTGCTTGTTCAACATTGATGGCGACTCTAACGTTTCTATCCGGCAATTGAGAACTTTTTTCTTTATCGTCTACTAAATTTGCTTTAATGAGATAACTACTTTTCATCTATTCCCTTTACTGGTTTTGCTTTCACGGAAAGAATACTTTTGGCCTGAGAATCTACATAGAAGTGGAATCTTAATTTACAATGGCGACATTGTATTTCACCACTAGAACCTGGATAAACTTTCACGCAAAGCTTATTACATTTTATTAACTCCCCCTTACTTTTGTCCATCACCATCCCTGGACAACGGACAGGCAATAACCTCGATTCGTCCACTTAATTCTCCTCAATATCTCCGATTTCTTTTTCTTCTTCTTTAACGATATTTTTAGTCTTTTTATTACGTTTTTTCTTCGGAACTAACGCTGGACCAGCCTCGGTACCGATACCTTCGGAATATTCAAAACCCTCTGGGGCTTCAATCTTCTTCACTTCCTTAATTTCAATTTTTTCTTGTTCTTTTTCCCATTCTCGAATTTTATCCATCTCACTAGCGGACATCTGAAAATGAGGATTAGACCTTAATTGTAGAAGTCTTTTAATTTCTTTATCTTCCATTTGTTTATATCCTTTTTAGCTGATTACATTATATCAAGACTTTTCATACGCTAATTTTGCCACACCTCCTACTCCAACATATACCTTTTTAACCTCTTTACTTTGACCATTCACTCCGATATAAATCTTTTTTGCCTTCTTCGCTTGATTCCCCACTCCTATATACACAAAACGGTTGAAATGAGGTGTTACGGTCTTACTACTAACCGTTGTATCCCCTGCTGTGCTACTACGCTTAAAATATACTGTGGTCGTATCTTCAAAATTTAGAGTAACCGAATCCCCCATATTTGTCCAAGTTGATTGGTCTAAAGAATATTTGTTTTGAACAGTATATTTTGAACCCTCAGCGGCATGATTAACACTAAAAGTAATATCTCCATGCCCTCTGTCCATTGTTGAAACACTCGTGATATACGCTGGTCTAGTGACAACTGTTCCTTTTACAATATTCACTTCATTATGGGTGTTGTTTGCTAACGCACCATAGTAGTATTCTGTGTTACCAGCAATTGTAAGAGAAGGACTTCCCGTACTTGAACTGTTTGATATAGTTAAACTCCCAGAAGTCGCATTTGACACATTCGCATACCTATAAGGACTCCCATAAGTGGAAGAACCCAGAACTGCGGTTTGCAAATATCTCCCTGTTTCAGATGGTGGATAACCATAATTCGTCACAGAAACAGACATCGTAACAGAAGTATCTGTTTTACTACTAACACTAACATCTAACCCTTCTGGGTCGGAATACTTCGGGTCGATTGAACTTGTGGTGAAAGAGCCAGAAATGGTCGCACCACCATTGTTAATGGTGACACTAAAATTCCCCGTGATTGCATCACCATTATCATTATAGTTATAATCTTTAGACACAAATCTTCGACTATAACCTTCCGAAAGACCAGTTAAACCACTGTCCCATGTATAAGTCCCCCCAGCGACCATATAGACAGTAGAGCCACCATTTTTTAGACCAGCACTACCGGTGGAAGTGGTTGCTCCATCCAAATCCCCCGAAAGTGTATAACTTTGTCCTAAAACATTAGAACCAGCCGAACAATTCCAAGCAGAATTTCTATAACACCCAATCAAAGCACGGAGGGTAACGGTCACTTTTCTGTTCGCAACATCTACACTCTGCGTTAGATAAGCAACCGCTTTAACGCTTTGGTTAGCGGTGCTATATATACTGTCAGGGCTGATGTGATACTCATTAAAGTTAGCCATCAGTCCCCCTAAGCATCATATACACAATACAAATCCCCAGTAGTTAACGTTGCCCCTTCCCCAATATCTGTCGTGCTTGCAGTAATCACAGGAACGGTTATATTTGCAGTTTTGTTGCTACTTGCATTTGCGGTAAAGGTTTGAACATTCGTCCCATTTTTCTGAATTGTCAAAGTAGCATTGTTAACCGTAGGAATCGTAGGTTTATTCTTAATATAATCTAAAGCAGTGGTTGTAGTCTGGTTCCAGTCGGATTGAATTTGAGCCGCTGGAATATCCGAAGTCATAGCGATGGTTCCATCTTTATCCGGCAAAGTGGCAGTATAGGTATTATTTTTCTTTATCCAACCAGTATCAGTATTAAGCGACCTTGCACCAATAACGGCCCTATTCCAATCAAATTGTGTATAATTCAAACTATCATAAACTTCTTGATTTAACACTTCAGCAGTTCCACTGCCACTTGTCTTGTAATAATCCAACCCAAATGGTGTAAAATTACCCACCCCCTCAAATGCTATGTAACTCAATGAGGCATTGCCCATAAAAATGTCTATGCCACCATACCACACATCATTATATTTAAACGTGCAAAATCTGAAACCTTGGTCACTATCAAGACTTACCCCCGTTGCAGGCAAATAATTCAAATTAGAATAATATGACGCATTAAAGTAATAAGCTTTACTATACTGGTTTTCAACGTTAAAATCTAATTCAACCATACCATTCAAGCCATTGTATCGGTGGAATGTAAGTCTACCACTACTATATGAATTTTTTTCAGTGTTATTAGTAGTAGACACTTCGCATAATGCTATAACAGACCTACGATAACTATTTAATTGCAATTGCCCATTCAAACTTTTATATGCCTGAACAGACACCGTATTCCATTTTGTCGAATCGAAACTGCTACCAGAAGTGAAAGTATTTTTTGCCCAATAAATTACTCCATTATAGTTAACAATCGTATTTTGTGGATAATAGTGGTTGTTTTGATAATTCTGCATAATCGGTTCGGTTATGACATCACCAGTCATCCCATTTACCGATGTTACCTCCACGAATGGAGCATTAATCACCGAAGAAACATTATTTACATTATCGGTCAATACAGTCTGAATTTGAGGCACATCCTGAACGACAGTCTGAAGTATATTCTGATTTTCCTGAACTTGTGAAACCAGATTAGGACCATCTACAATTTGTGTTTCAATCGAACTTCCTAACGGCTGTGCCATTATTTATCTCCATAATACTAGTTATATTTTATCATTCACTATACGTTATAAACCCCATACAAAGTATTTGCGGCCAACGCAGAGCCTTCACTTATATCTGTCGTTGACATTGTAAGAGTAAACTTTGCATCACTCGCCAACTTATCCCTCGTAATCGCACCATCAGCAATCATCGCAGTAGTTACTGTCCCAGTCGGAGTAGTTGCCGCCGTTAAGGTGTCAGAATGGACATAATCGACAGCAGAAATTACATCATTCACAATCGAAATATGATTACCGGCAGTATAGGAACCGCCACCTCCACCACCAGAACCAGCAAGCACAACCCCGTTGATATGAGAAATTTTTCCATTTGAATCAATCGTATAGAATACTGGCTTTCTCGTATCTAGATAAACTGTATTACTTGCCGTAGCAACACCGATAGGCAACCAAGTATAACCAGATGACATACTTGTGGACAAATAGTTATCCGAATGAATCTTTCCATTAGCGTCCATTAAGAATCGCCAAAATACCCTATTCCCCAACGCAAAGGTATCGTGCGAAACATACCCTACCTGAGTTGAACTTAAATTCGTTACAGACCTAAAATACCTAGTGTCAATCGCAGTATTTGCGTTATAATCAGTCGTAATCAGACCAATTCTACCATTTTCATTAGCAACGACATTTGGTGTGTTATTCCCAATATCATAAATTAATCCATCATCAGCCTGATAAGCCAAGTAGCCACCAGTTAATGCTTCGCCACTTTTAATCACAGAGGAGTTGATTGTCACACTTTCATAGGACGAAACTCTTGTGGCGGCATCGGCAGTATTAGCATTAAAGCTGGAAGGTGCCCTAAACACCCATCCACGAGTAGAATAAGTCGCAACAGAGTTGTTCGCTTGATATGTTGAGCTTGTGTAAATAGCTCCACTCGGTTTAGTTTCATTCCAAATAACACTTGAATGTGTCTTAAATACATCAACCTGGATTGTTCTAGCCGTAGAGTTATAGTTAGCAATTTCGCTACCAATCTTATAAGTATTATTATTCAAGCCACTTGAAGTAGGATAAACGGCTCTCAAATACCTAAAACCTGTGGTAGCCGCTGAATTGGACAAAGTTCTATTTACTAATGAAGTAATCGGCCAAGAAGTAGGGTTAATCCATCTCTCATGTATATCGCAAATCTGATTAATCCCCGTTCCCGTAACAGTAATCCTATATGCGACATCAATATCCATATTGTCATATGCCCAACCAGTATTATCCATCTGATAGACAGGACGATAGGTAGTATCAGACACGCTCCAAGTGAAAGTCTTTATCGGTGTCATCCCATCAAAACAAGGAGCAACAGTTCCTTGTCCAGATGCCATAATTTGAGCATTAGAATCAGTTATAAAATTACTATCATTCGTAATATCGCTTGTTTTTGTAGGCACAGTAATATTTGCCGTTACATTAGACGAAGCATTCGCAGTAAACGTATTTACGGTACTACCATTTTTCTGAATCGTAAGTGTAGCATTATTCACCGTAGGGACACTAGCGGCAATCGTCACTTTATCATTCGTAGCATCAGGGGTAAGTGTGACATTAGAACCTGCCACTAATTCAAGCGTGTCAGTTTTACTATCAGCGGCAACCGTAGTAGAGCCCACCTTAACATTACTAAAAGCATTCTGATTTACTTCAGCGCCAGTAGCAATACCATCAAGCTTATTTTTCAGAGTAGTCGTAAAATTATTATCCGTATGAACATAAGACGCATCAACAGGAAAATTACTATCATTTGTCAAATCACTAGTTTTAGTTGGGACAGTAATATTTGCCGTAACATTCGAAGAAGCATTGGCAGTAAAGGTTTTAACCGTAGTGCCATTCTTTTGGATTGTCAATGTCGCATTATTCACAGTTGGGATTTCTGTCTTTTTAGCATATGTAGTGGTTATAACATCACCATTCGCATCCTGAGTGGCCTTCGTTGCACTATTCGCCTTATCAACGCTAGCATACTCATATGCACTAATGGCCTCTGGATGACAGAAAAATATCTCACTAATACCCCATCTTCTATATCCGTTTGCTCCAACTGAACCATTACTATCATAGATGGTTATCCTTGCTTTCGTATAAGAACCACCACCCGTAGTCCTCCATAAATCTACGAATAACTCTTTAGTGGCAGTATTGGTTTTTTCTACAATTGTCACCCAACCACGAGATTGATAGTTATCATAAAGTTCTACCTTGAAACTTGTCGGGACCCAGTATCTACAAGTCCATCCAAACACACCACCGGTTTGTGTATGAATATCAGGCAACCCTTCAATCAATAAAACATACGGGTCATTTGGGTTAACACCATCACTCGAATATTGTGGGGCAAGTCTACCATCAAACAGAGCCTTCACTTGACCATCGCTTAAAGTCCCCGTCCCACTTTGCGTAAAAGTGTATCTATCTCCACCATTAAGCAAGACATTATACTCGTTGCCAACCATTGTGCTGGCCGTTGCTGGATAATACCCATAAGTAGCACCAGTCATTGTGCCACCTGTCAACGACAATTTATTATTCAAAGCCGTCTGAGTGGCAGTAGAAATTGGTTTATTAGCATCACTAGTATTATCAACATTCCCAAGACCAACATCCGTTTTATCCATTGTGATATTTGCCGTCTTATTACTCGAAGCGTTAGCAGTGAAAGTCTGGACAGTTGTACCGTTCTTTTGAATCGTTAAAGTAGCATTGTTGACCGTATAAGTCGAGTCAACAATCTCTTCCCCATTAATATGCGTCAGTTTTCCACTCGAATTAATTGTATAGAACATTGGGTTACGAGTATCGGCATAAAAGGTATTGGAAGCCGTCATAACACCTAATGGCATCCAAGTATAGCCAGCACTCATTCCACTCGCTAGATAATTATCTGAATGAATTTTTCCATTAGCGTCCCTAGTACATCTTAAATAAACCCTATCACCAAGAGCCATCGTATCGTGACTGAAATACCCGTATTGAGTTGAGTTTGGCCTAGAAATCGTCCTCCAATAACTATTGGATATAGCGGCACCCGAATTCACACCATTACTAATCCAGCCAATCTTTGATTCGCCAACCGAAATATTCTTCGTGGTGTTATTCATCATATATACTTTGCCGTCATCGGCTAAATACGCAAAATACCCAGCAGTCAATGCTTCGCCAGCAAGGACTACCGAGGAGCCAACCATAGCCCTTTCATAATCCGTAATACATCCAGAAGTATCAGCCGAGTTCACGGCAACATTTGCACATCCTCTAAATACCCACCCCCTCGAAGCATAAACTTCAATCACACTAGCCGATTGATATGTGCTAGAACCTTTATAAATCGACGCAGAAGGCTTTGTAGTATTCCAGACGACACCAGTATCAGTTTTATACACATCAACCCTTATATGACGAGCTGTGGCGTTATATGGCTGAATTTCCTGACCGATTGGATAATTTATATTATTCACATATGAATTAGTCGGGTACACAGCCCTCAAATATCTAAAACCCGTAGTTGAAGCACTTTGAGATAAGGTCTTTGCCAAAATACTTGTAACCGGCCTAGTCGTTGGACTAAACCATCTATCAATCACATCGCAAACTTGGTCAATTCCAGAACCAGTTACCGTAATTCTATACGCAACCACGACTTCCATATTCGTTTGCGTCCAACCAGTGTTGTCCATCTGATATAACGCTCTGTAAGTAGTATCAGAAATATCCCATTCAAAACTCTGAATAGGAACCATATTTTCAAAAACAGGCTGGGTAGAACCTTCTTGAACAGCAAAATCTTGGTCATCACTCAACAGTTTCCAATTCGCCACATTAAAACTATTACCAGAGGTGAAATTCGCCCTAGCAGAATACAACTCCCCATTATAAGTGATAACCGTATCTTTCGGATAATAATGGTTTGCTTGGAACTCTTTTACGACAGGTTCGACAACCACATCTCCCGTCATACCATTAACGGAAGTAACAGAAACCCAAGGAGCATCGACTACGGTGCTAATAGCATTTCCCTCAGTAATCGTGGTTAGAATTTGAGGCCAATCCACAATATCTACTCCGTAATATCAGTGAAACTATCAACGTGGTCAGTTGTGCGTCTGTTGGTTGGATGACCTTGAATTTCAATCTTCCCCATAAACACAGTAGTCGTCCTATAAGACGATTTATTTTCAACCACAATATCTATCCAATAAGTGCCAGGATTCAACCAAGTTGCCTGTTTTGGCATAGGGAAAAGAACCTTCCCTAATGCTGGATTAATCCCGTGCATATCAGTTGAGTTATCGCAATCAATATCCACTCGCCATAAAGTGTCATTATAGCCAGCGGCGGCAGTATCATCATCTGCATCAGTATCATATTGGTTTGCCTTTACAGTTAATGAAACCTTATACCCTACCAAAGAAAGCGGCGTAGTGGTATTATTGGCCTCTTTTTTTACCCAAGACCAACGCAGAACACCAGAATCGCCACGAGGATGGCCATCAAGGGTGACAACATTAATTTTACCCATTTATATTATTTTCCTTCGAAGTTTTACTACCTTTAATTATATCAGAGCAGAAAACCCCATTTTTAGCCAAAAAATACCCAAAATCACCCAAAAATCCCAAGAAAATTACGAAAAAGTATTGATTTTTTTTGACTTTTCATATATAATAATAATGGGAGGGGGGATGGAACCCACCTCCTAGAAAAGATAAAAGAAAGGAGAAAAACCAATGAAAAGCAAATATTTCAACACATTCGTAGCACTTTACAACGAATCGGTCAGGTTGGACAACATAGACGGTAAAATCAACCAAGGTAGAGCCCGTCAACTCGCAAGTAATTGGGCAGACGATAATCTCCACCCAACAGAAAAAGAAAAGTTTATGTCAGAGTGGGACGAATTCTACTACCATATGTTTGATTAAAGAAAGGAAAATTATGGAAATCGTATTAACAATCAATCAAGTAAAAGACAACCTATTTGACGAAAAGATGCTCGGACTTCTTGTAGATGACTACGAATACGGCAGAGCAATCGCAAGTATGGATAGCATAGAAGAAGATAAATATTTCACATTACCAAAAGAAGAAAAAGCAAAAATTATTGCAAAACACATCCAACACATCACCCAGAACACATTAGTGTGGAAAATCGAGGAGATATTGGAAAAGAACGAAAAGGAGGAATAAAAATGACCTACAAAGCCACAAATAAAGTAATCATTGAAAGGTTTAACACAGCCAAACAATATTTACCATATTTTTCAAAATTTGAACCAGAAAATAAAGACTTCATCCTAGAATACTTATTTTCAGATGAAAAGATAGACGAAAAAACTCGTTTTGCACATATTTTAACCAAATATCCAAAACTCGAAAAAGCATTCTGGGATTGGACAAAATAGACTACAACTCTTTTACGATTCTACTCTGTTCGTCGTCTATATCATTCAACTCAGCAGGGAAAAACATCCAGAGAGGATAATCTTCGTGGTCATAATCCCAATCAATATACTCTTCTTTATGGGCTTCAAAATAATCCTTATAACGCCCCTCTGGTAGTTTATCTAAAATTACATCCGTAATCATACAATTCCTATTATATTATTTTTTCTTCATATTTTCAATAAAGGTTGCCCCTTTATAGATGCTATTTTTTGTTTCTTCGGAAACCTTATCTGACGGTTTAAGATTACTCAAATTCTCCTTAACGGTATTTTTAGCATCACTTGGAGAATAACTCGATTTATCATATTTAGTCCTTTGCGTGAATGGCATTACCGTAACAGGCTTTCCAGCACCAAGATTCTCTACTTTAAGGAATTGAATCTTGGAATTATTTTTGTTTTTCCTATAAAACTTACTAGTATTTTCATTACCCTTAGAATATGATTCGGCATATACCGTAGTATCCACCATACGACCTTTTTGAAGCGCCCTACTTACCAAACCACTCTTAATATTTGCCGCATTTGCCTGAGCATCACCTACCGTATGGACAACGGTCATATTTCGTCCAAAATTAGCAAGCCAATTTAACTCAGAAGAGTTTTGGTCGCCAGCGGCATCCCATACAACAAGATTTTTATTTCCAAGTACGCTATCAATCAACTTTTTAGCCGAGCCGTTTGTCATATCTTCAATTTTCAGCTTTCCCCACGGCCTATCTACTTCCCTACCAATAGCATCTGTGTTTTCCAAGAAGAAACCTTTTCCACTCGCACAACCTCCGCTTGTAACTAACAAAACGGCATCTGGATTAGCCATTAACTTACGTTTTAACATCTCCTTTGCGAGAACATTCGCAGTCTGATGAAGAAGAGTATTATTCTCCTGTCTATAAGTCAAATAGCCATTTAACTCATTGTTTTCAGAATCAGAAATATCACCTGCTTCTTTTTTCTTTTGGAGTTCTTTCAATCTCCCATCATCTCCCCAATTCGGGTCTAGTTGCTTAATCGCATCAGTTTCGACAGTCCCAGACTTAAATGGCTCCATTTCTGAAATCTTTTTAAGAGCCTCTTCTCGCCTACCCTCATCTTCCCAATTCTTAGCGAACTCATTTTCAATCTTCGCCTGTTCTGAATTTTGGGCAAGTTTAGGAACGGTCTTAATATCCGAAGGGTCCATATCGCCAGGAACACCAACTCTACTATCCTTATTGATATATTTACGACCATCAGCAGTTTCACCGGCAGTCATACCTAATTTAGAGGCTTCCTTCTCTACGGCTCGATTAGAAGCAGCGGCTTCTTCCACATCTTTGGCAGTTTTACGCATAATTTCACTTTCAGACGAACCACCATCTTTTTTGCCAGACGATAAACCACCTTTTCCACTTCCTCCTACATAACCAGGTCGCCCAGAGTGCCCAAAGTTCCCCGAACCCTTACCGCCATTAATCTCTTTTTCTAGTTCTTCAAGTTTTTGTTTTACGAAGTTATATTGTTCTCTAGTCAGTTTCATCTTTTTTATTTCCTTGTTTTTATTATAGCAACCAAGCCCGTTAATTTTTAATATAAGTTCGTTTGCTCTCTTCGACAAATTTGTTTTATCCAAAGACAACCTTTCTGGATTTATTACGATATATTCATTTGCGTCCAATCGAATAATCCCATCATATCCATACATACCTGCTAGAATAGTATCTTTTACAGGGCAATAAGGGCGCTTCCCCTCAACCTTTCTAAGAGCATACTTCAATTTATTATTATCTGCTTTGCTCCTTAATCGTTTTCTAATCTCATTTAATTTCTCCTGCGAAATAAAATTCGATTTATCAACAATCAATTTACAAATTCTCGATTCATCCCCATCAGCATAGTCAAGAGCAGATTCATTATCCGTGGTCGTATAAATTGCCACTCCATCAATGTCGCTTGGCTTAGAAACATAATATTCATCGTTATTATCTTCTAGATAGCGTTTACCATTATTCATCACACGCTCATCGTCTTTCCCAAGTGCAAATTTATGACGGTTTATCTTATCATTAAACTCGCCACAAATCTTACCATCTTCTTCAACGGGAACCCAGCCTTTATCTAGAAGTACAGATTTTTCTAACTCTTTCAAATCCCCTAATTTACTATTAATCCTATCTAAAACCTCTAAATCTTTATTATTTTCAAGATACTCTTTTGCCTCACTAGAAGACATCTCCTTCCCAGCGATAACCACCTTCAAATCCGTAGGTTCCGAAACGCTTTCTCCTTTTTTAGTAGAACCACCTACTAAACCCTTCCTACCAGCGTGGGCAAAATTACCGCTACCTGGACCACCATTAAATACTGCTTCCAGATACGAGATTTTTTCAATTGCTTCATTAAGATTTTTCTTCATCTTCACCCTCTACATAATAGTAACCACACGCCTGAACATAGTCCTCAAAAGACATAAAATTCCCGACCATCTCATCATTCGCTTTAGCAAGATTGAACTTCATCTTCTCTTTAAGATATTGTCTTTTTAGTTTCTTTTTATCCATTACCTACTCCTCTGATATTGGTCGGTTATCGCTATAACGCTATACACAGTATCTACATTCTTATTTACCTTATCAAGACCTAATGTAGAAGAATATTTCTCAAAATCGTTCGGCGAGACAGGCTTAAAACTGCCTTTCTTTTGGTCATATCCCAAATACTTTGTATTACTTGGCAATAAGAACTCATGTTGCGAATATAACTCTCTTTGACCATTCTTTTTGGCAATCGGCTCAATCGGCAAAACCTTCGTTCCTGCCGGAACCACAATTTTAATAATATTAGTGCCAAATTCCATTCCCCCAGGAGATTTTCTTGGTAGATTATTGGCGGCACAGGTGCTCGTAAAACCCGATTGGGTATAATAACCCATCCTCTTTATTTCCTGTTCCATAACAGCAGTTCTAGACACTCTTCTTGTCACAACAATATCCTTATTGAAAGAAATGCCCTTTTTCTCAATCAACCTGTCTAGAGCCCTACCATTCAACTCATCTTCGATAATCCCTGGAATACTTGTATAACCATTTTTTTCAACCAATTTCGCATATTTTTTTAGTTCAACGTCTGACATCTTCTCAAAAAATTGGGCAGTAACGCCTTGAATTTCAACGGTACTGTTAGGATATTTAGTAATTTCGTATATTGATTTATCAAACGATGGGTAATCAATAACATTACGAACTTTCCCATCAGTGCTACTTGCTCGCAATTTCCCTGGACTATACAAAGCAATAAGAGCACCTTTTTGCTCTTTACTTAAATCTAACCCAAGACTATCTAAATCTGTTTCATCCAGATTATGCCCCCATTTTGTTTCTACCTGTTCTTTTACTAACGCCTTAATATCATCAGGGACAATAGATTCTGCTCTTTCCTTCAACTCCATCGGGCTAACTCTGAAGTCATCTTTTTCCATCACGGACGCTTTTAACAGGTTATAGATAGGGGACGGGACTTTTTGCTGTGGCTCAACAGTATAATTATCGAAAAAAGCACGTTCCTTTTCTTCATCATAACGGTCTTTTATATACTCTTTATACAACTCATCAGCCTTTTTTATTTCAGAATCAGACAGAGGATTACCGTCTTTATCGAAATACATTCTTATGCCTTCATAGTTGCCATTTTTATAACAAGAATTACCGACTTGTGGCGAATTCATATAATCTTCGGCAATACTAAATTCTTCATCTGTGAGTTTCTTATCAAACCCGTTAGTAGCCTTTTTATACTCATCTCCCCAAATCGAAACAGCCTCATAAGGATTGCCCTTATATTTTCCAAATGGACTCCAAGTAAATCTACCAATTTTATCGTGATAAGGATTACCCTTATTAAGAGTTTTCTTTACCTCCTCGATTTTATTGATTACACTAGACAATCTCAAATTCATCGGCGTGTTCCTCAACATACTTCAAACAATCCTGAGGTGTGGTAAATGACCTAATAACAGGTTCTTTCTTCTCCAAATAATATGCCCTTAATCTTTCAAGACCAGCCTCGACAGCATATTTGCCTTCTTCAACTCTTCGGCAAATAATCGGCATAACCGTCTTTTCCTCGTTAATACCATCACGAATAGCCTGAATTCTTGCTTCACCCTCTTCATCAAGTGGCATTTTATAATCATCACCCACAAATGTTGTTTCGAAATACGCATCTGGAACTTCTGGCTCAATCTCCGAAGTTTCTTCTACCTCTTTTACTTCTTCGGACTCTTCTTTCTTTTCTTCTAAATCATCCAAATCAATATGAATAGTTTTTTCACCATCCACAATATCGACAGTAGTATTTATTTCCTTTTCCTGCTCCCTAACAAAAGCATTATTACCAATCCAAGTAGACAAATTATACCCGCCATCAAGTAAACTTGCCCTGACACCATTTTCGTTCTCCACTTTATTATCTTTGAACACTAACCTATATGAACAGAAACACCTAGGATGGACATTTCCACCTTCAATTGCCTCATAATCAGCGGTAAAGGTAGATACTTTACCATTGGAGTTTACGGTAATCGATTCGCCCTTATTCAAGAAATTCTCTGTGAACGGAATCGGGCCTTTATCAATCAATGCCTTACAGTATTTACAAGGATTACCAGTTCGGCTATACATCTCTTTATAAGCATTCTGTAATTTTCCAATTGAATTCAAGAACTGATAATCAGCCTCATATTGAGATTTACCAAATGCCCTAGAAGTTTCATTTTGAGCAATTAAGATTGCCCTATTCTGCCCAACTTCCTTATACTCTTCACGGATAGACTTTATAATTTTTTGACGGTCATAACCTTCACGAGCCATCTTATTGGCTTTTTCATAAATCTTACGATTACGCTCCAAAATATCCGTTTTCCTAATCACACGAATTGCTTCGTCAATCGTTGGAATATGGTCGAAGAAATCGGCATACTTATCTGGACTTGCTTTATACGCCTTAATCAATAATTCACCAGCAGCAGTTTCTACTACCTTTGTGAAAGCGGCATTACTCGCAGATAAGACATCATCTAAAATTGTTTCCATATGACCTTCGGCCACTCTTTGAGCGTTATCCTCTACGATACCCTTCATCTCATTAGTAAATTTAAAGACGTAATTCTCGCCGAACTCATTATTCCGCTGGTTTACAGCATTAGTACCAAATAGAGGAACCAAAATCCACCAATATTGTTTTAGAGCATTTTTCAACTTTTCAGTAAGCTGTTTCTTTTTCTTCTCAGTGATAATATCGTTTTCTGTGAAAGCATTTACTGTTAGTTTAGTTTCAGAAGCCCTTAGAGTTTCCCTCTGGACTTCTTTAACACGGTCTAAAAAAGCGTTATAACTCTCATCTAATACTTTTACATCTACCACGCTCAAATCATTCTCATAGACTTGAACAGGGGCAGGTTTATGACACTCACCCTCTTCCTCACACTCAGTATCATTATTAGACAACTCTTTATCCATCTTGACTAATTCACCAAGCGTTCCGGGAATATTTTCATAGCCATCTAGACTATTTTCCTCGTCCTCTTCCCCACTAGTTTTTGGAGAATTACCCCCACCACCATTATCATCTGACGGGTTATTTCCGCCATCGGGTTGCTCTTCATCATCATTACTACCGCCTTCACGAATCTTTACCATCGCTTCGGCTTGCTTTTCGGCTTTTCTCTTCTTCTCTTCGTCAACTTCCAAATCAGAAAGTTCAATCTCACCATCAGCATATTGGACAGCGGACTCGTCAGTATAACCCGAATCAGCAACCAATTTGAACAGATTAAATTGTGCCTCACGCATACCGACAGCGGCGGTTTCCGTGCTATAATCTCGGCTCACAGCACTCTCAACTTCAATCAAGTACCCAGTTGTTTCATATTCACGAGGGTACATCTGACGATAATCCAAATTCAAGAAATCCACAATATCTTCCAAACGAGGTTGAATCGTATCACTCATCAACTGCTCACGCTGGACATTTGCCGTATCCCTAGTGGTGCCACTTTGCTCAATGCCTAATGCTGTTTTAGAAGTACCGCTTACTGCGAATAAGGTCGTCCTATTAATCTCGTTAATATCCATTAAAGCGGCTCTATCCAAATCAACCTGCATTGAATCCCACTTAATAGCACCAGCACCATTACCAAATAGAGGTTCACCCTTCTTATGCTCTTGAACACGAGCCTTGAAGTTAGCAAAATCCTCATCCGTCAAAATCACATCCGTGGTAATAATCCCAGGTGCTTCGATATTACCATTCAAACTTTGACGAGTATAATCGGCAGATTGGTTGATTGTGTAAACAGCCTCTTTCGCCGCATCGGTCATAGACCATTGGCTCTTTTCACTCTCGAAAGGATTTAACTCCTTCATCTCGATAATCATATGCTTCGGCCATTCACGATAACGACCATCTTTCTTTCGCTCAATATAGCCAGCCACGATACCATCTTTGTTTACAACCCTACGTATTTCATATGGGTTGAGCATAATAAATTCTTTTGCGTCAGTAATAATATCAGGGAACTTCGTTTTATCATTAGATTCACGCTTTGCCCTTACTACACCCAAAAAATACACACCAGCTAAATCAAGATAAATAGAAATATTTTTATAAAACTGCTTGGTTGTAAACTTTTTCGAATCTTCAATCAATTTCAAATACGGATGATACGGAGTTTGATTTTTCTTCTGATAAGCATCAACAACCTCTGGTTTTGCCCAAGTTTTTAGATTAGACTTTGCCAAAGAAGCAACTTTATTACCTCGTTTCTGGATTACTGCGTAGGAATACCCTTTATACATATCCTCATCAGAAATCTTCACCTCTGACCAATCCCCAACAAGAGGATTAGCTCTATTCCCATACTTCAAAAAATCATTCCCGTAAGCAGTATTCGTGGTTTTCTTGGCCACAGTTCCGCCAAGGGCATTTACAATTTTTTCTCTAATTCCCATTTAGCACCTGCAAGCATTACTCTTTAGTTTTAATTATATCAGATAACTCACCCGATTTTACCTTTGTAGCAAGCCAAGATTCGTACTCAACATTAAGCCATTCATCTAGCGTTTGTCGAGATACTGTATCTTTATTTATTATATCGTATATAAAATCTTTATAGAAGGCCTTGAGAAGTTTATACTCGATAATCTTTTTAACCAATTTCTTCCCCAAAGAAGTTTTCTCTGGAAAAAATAAATCGTAAATTTTCCAAAAACCAAGAATCGATATAAAAATAAGGGCTACTTTATCCATTTCGCCCTTATTATAGCATTATTTCTAATTAGCAGAAATGAGCCTTTAACTTCTGCCAAAATGTCGGCTTTGCCTTCTTTTGCTTACCTACAAATTTAGCCGCCAACTCTTCCAAAGACTCATCAACCTTCGGATTTTTCAAGAACTCTTCCAATTCTTTTTCCGCCGCAGGTTTCTTTGCTTGAACTTTGGCTTTATAACCTTTGTAGTTATTCGAACTTCTTATACGGCTAATAGTCGCTAAACTATAACCAAATTTATCCGAAACGGACTTATTATCTTTACCCGTTTTCTTCTGATATTGTTTTATCTCTTTATATTTGTTTTTGGTAAGAATTTCATTTCTAGCCATAAATTCCTTTCTTTTAATACTTTACATTTATAATTATAAATCACTTGTGCATATTTTTCAAGAGATTTTGGTACTTTTTTAGTAATTCTTCCAGCTCCGGTGTCGTAATTTTTTTATCCTTCTTTACCCACAAATCGTCAACTCTCTTTTTACCAATATCTTTAATTAGATGCTTCTTATATTCATCTAAATTACCATGTAGAATCCGATTACAATACTGACAACATACCCGAAGATTATCTAAATCGAACCTAGTCCCATTAAACCTCCTAGAAATATAATGCGAACAATCAGCCCCCTTCCAAGGAACCCTCTTTCCACAGGTGTAGCAGGTACAAATCCCGTTTTTATCGGCATAATATTGGCGAACATATCTACTAACCGCCAAATCTAACTTATAAATCAAATCTTTACGACGGTCTTGTGCCGTGAACGTACCATTAGCCATCTTTTTTTGTTTAGTTCGCTCTACGCCCCTAAAATGAGCCTTAAATGCCGATTTTCTCTTCGGATTTCTAAAACAGGCGTAGGCATAATGTGGGCCACCACAAATTTTACATACTGGCAACTTTTTCATACTAATATTTTAGCAATAACAGAAAAAGCCCGCAATTCACGAGCCTTCTCTGCAATACATACAAGATTCAGATTATAAATTAATAAATAATCCGAACAATCTTATTATAAACCAAAAACAAGAATTATTCAACCACTTTATGCTCAATCAATAAATCAGCAACTTCATCAACCTGCTTATCACTCAAATCGTCAAAAATATCTTTGATGTATTCACGCAAATCGTCAAACTCATCTGGACCAGACATTTCCCAATTGAACATAATAGCAAAAACCGAACTAGCAACTTCCTTATCGCTAACCTTTTTCAACCAATCAGGAACTTTCATCCATTCTTGCTTATCTGACTTTTTCCTTGCCATATTACCCTTTAACTTATATTAATAAACATTATAAACGAAAAACTCTGGAAAATCAAGCATTTCTTTCAGCGGCTCTCATCCCTTTGGATTTTTCCGCTTCTTTCTCTAAACCATACTTCTTAACCAAGTCCTTTGTCGATGGCCAATCTACTCCCTTGAAATCCGTAATACTATCTTGGTCAGTTTTAACAGCCCATTTTGCCGCCTCTTTTTCACTCTTAAACACCCTAGAAACATCAAGCACTAATTTACCTTTTAAGTCCCCGCTCGAAGGCACCCAACCGCCAAGACAAGCCCCTTTCTCTTTTAATGCTTTTTCATTCTCCTTGTAATAATCCCTTAAAATCTTCATTCGTTTCTTCGGATTTAGGAAGTCTTTACTATCAACAATCTTCTCTGTCCCAAAACCACCCACAGCGAAGCCCTCAGACTCTCCTAGGACATAAGAATTGCCTTTATTTATATTCACAGTAAAGCCACCATCCATCTCTTCATCAGGGTTATAAGACTTCACCCCACGGACCATCGCTCCGACACCTTTACCACCTTTACCAGAGCCACCTCTTTTACCTGGACGACCGGCATGCCCAAAATTTCCACTTCCTTTTCCCCCATTTATCAATACATCTAAGATACCCACCTTTTTAGATAGTTCTTCATAGACCTGTTTCTTCATCTTTGCCTTTCTGTGCTTCTAATTCAGCATCAATTAGTTTATCTATATCATCAAGTGGAGTAAACGAATTCCCTACTAAAACATTCCCCGATTCTGTGCCATAGAAGAAAGGTAGTTTTACCCCAGACTTTTCCATTATCTCATTTGCCTCATTTTCAAACACATAAAAGAAGATTGTTCGCCTCTCTTGGAATTTTAGACCTGCTTTTTCACAGCGAACCTTCATATTTGCCAATGCTCTATTACCAGAACACCCCTCACATGACGCTGTATAGAATACTATCATTCTCTGTCCTTTGGATACCCATCACAAAGAATAATCCATTCAGAATCTTTCTCAATAGCATTTTTGCTCTTAATTTTCGACAACTCCTTTTTGTAATAATCATAAATCTTCCTTGTATCCTCCGAAAAATCTGGATTAGAAAACGCTTCGGCTATTGCTTCTCCGTGGTTAGTCAAACCATACCTAGACATTTTTAGTTTGTTATAATCGTAATTATTACCAAATATCTTCTTAAATCTTTGATTAGCATCAATCCTCACGGCACCCATATTCAACGAGCCACCTGTTGCTTTTCGACCACGACTATTCATATACACAGTAGCCGCCACTATATGCCCTAATTCATGTCTTATAATCCCCAGAGCAGTACTATCAACACCATGTGGCTGGTCTTTAACATCTTTGCCTTCGAGATACTTTTTCCTACCGCTCATAGGAATATAGTCTTCTTGGTCATCTCTATTTAGCCAGATAACCGCTTCGAGATTTTTCTTGGTAGTAGCACACCCCCCTAAATTTTTATGTACTTTAATATAATCCCCCATACTACCTGGCAGTTTATTGGTATTCGTTTCGAACTTGATTTTATCAACATCTACACCAAGTTCACTAAACTCGTCATAGATTTTCTTCAAATCCTTTTTATAAGCACCATCCGTCCAATCATCAACCTCGTCAAAAACTTTTTGAGCGTCTTTACTCAAAGTAAACTCACCTTTGCCAGATGTTTTTTCAACTTTACCACCAGGACCAGTAGTAAACCTTCCTAATTCGTCGTGATTAGGATTACCTCCTCCATTCCCATTGAGAGCCATTTCTAACTCTTCAACTTTGCCTAGAATTGCTAGATATTTTTCCTTTTTCATTCTAGTTATTAGTATAGCAGAAAATTATTCCTCACTACTTACGATTTGTTCTTGTTTCTTCTTCTCTCGCTCAATCTTTTCTTCTACTGTATATTGACCGACAGAATGCTTCACTCTTTCTCGCTCTTCAGCCTTTTTACCATCATTCCAACGGTCAAGCGTTCCTACCAAATATCCAGTAATTCGCCTTAATCTCTCAAAACCTACTAGATTCTTTGCGTGTGCTTCCCAATACTCCCTAGCCCTATCTTCATCCTCAATTAACCTAGCACCTAAATTAACAAGACAAGAAACGTGGATTGTATCGCTAAACTGGTTTCGCAAATTTTCAATCTCTTCCGCAATAATTTCTTTTGGAACTTTCCCGTATCTATTTAACGATTTATAATACCTATCCAAGTCAAATGGAGTGGCATCCTCTGGTTTTTCATACACTATTTTCATAGAAAGTTCCTTGTTTTATTTTTGTTAGTAGAATTATTTTATCACTCGATTTATACAAAAAAATGCCCCACTTTCGTGAGGCAATTTTGCTTTAATCCAAGATTAAGACACCTCGAAAATTTTCGCACGCTTTTTTAGACGAAACTGTTTCTTCGTAAATCGTAATAATCTGATTTTCCTTAATCTTCGCATAAGGATAACGCTCACGAATCAAATCCATAGCCGTTTCGATATACTGGTTGCCATACCCATACTTAAACCCACTCCTCAAATAATTATGGTCATCAAGAATAACCACTACATTGTGATAAGTGTTGCCATTTACTTTATCTCGCCACTTACACACTTGAACCATAAACTCACGCATAATAATCCTTTCTTTTAACCTTCCTCTTTAGACAATAGTTTTAATTCTTCATTCCCATCAAACTTTGTGATATTGAATGAATCTTCATCCCCTTCCCATTCGATTAATTCATCCCAATCTCTCGGCAATTTGCCAAATCGTTTTTTCACTACTTCTCGTAGTTTTGCTTCGGCTTCTTCCCTTGTTCGATAAACACCAAAGAACTGATAACCCGTATCATAAGTTGTTTGATTCCAGACTATATAACCTTTTAACATTACTCTTCCTCCTCTTCTTCGGTCGTAGCACCATAATCATCAAATAAGATAACTTCCGGTCGCTTATCATCCCATCCGATATGCAAACTATCCAAATCAAATTCTTGACCATATAACCTACCTTTATCGGACAACTCGGTCAACATCTCTGCCAACTCGGCTAATTCCCTATATCCTAATCCCAATTCGCCTAAATTAATAATTTTCATGTCTTTCTCCTTCCTTTTACGCAAAATTAATTTCTTTCCAACCAATAACATCACATAAATAGGCTTTATCGTCTAATTCGACAATATCATTACACGATAAACTATGTCCTTTGAAATCTTCTGGGCGACGAATGTTGAATATTTCAAACAATCTCTCCAAAATCCAATCTTTATCTTCTTTGGCGATTTCTTCATTCAACTCATCTTCATAAGTTTGAACATAATCATCCTTGAAATAGTTTATTTTGCTATCATCTACCAAGAAATTGATTTCTTTTGGTTGATAAATTCTATATTTCATAATTTTCCTTTCTTTTATCTCTTTCTCCCCCCATTTTCATTATATATGAAAAGTACCAAAAAATCAAGAGGTTTTACCCACGAAATTGACATTTTTTGGACTTTTTTACCCCTAAAACCCTAAATTCCGAGGCGATTTAGGTTCCTATGAGGGTCATTTTCTGGATTTGTTATCTGGTTTTTAACCCAGTTAGCAATCATAAAAGAGTCTGCCTCATCTGGCGAATGGCCTACAACCTGCTTGATTTTATCCTTCTTTACCACACTTGGCTCCTGATTAACCATCTCGTAGGAATGAGCAGCCAACTGCTTCCTCAACTCATCCAGAGCATTTAGATTCTCAATAATCTTTATATTTCCCGAATCCATATCTAACATCAGCTTATAATACCCCTCTGACCTCGATTTATGCGTTGCGATATACTCCGTCAAATACCAGCCACGCTCTTTCAAACAATCTCTTACCCCTACGCCGACACCATTACACTCAACAGCAATATGGCGAGCTTCTTTTTGGCTAAAACCATTTCTTTGGGCGAATTCTATCAATTCATCTGCCACCAATCTGGAAAGAGGCAATTCGCTCTCCTTTACCCAATTCATCTGAACACTAGACCTTCTTTGAGCAACAAGCACGCCATTATCTATCAAAGAAAAGATAGTCTTATCGCCACCTTTATCTGCTAAATCCACCCCTATAAACTTGCTAAATTTTTCACTCGGCTTTGGCAATTCGTAAGCAATACACTTTTCTAATAGCCCAGATTTGAATAGCGAGTCATCTTCATCGGCATAATTCCAATTACCTTCCAAAAGACGCTTTCTCTCTCTATCTGGCAAAGTGGAGAGGTTATCTATATACGATTGAGGGAGAAACGGATTATCCTTTGCCGAAATCCTCAAAAAACCCCGAAAAACATCTTGTTTTACCCCGTCAATATCCATTTTGCCAATATTCCATTTCTGGAAATCCCCACCCCCTAGTTTTTCATACGGGTCATAATATTCTTGCCTTAAAAAGTTAATACTCGGGTTACAGGACAAAATCACCTTACCAGGAATACCGAACTCGGAATTCAAAATACCACGGCCTACACGAGATTTAATCGCATTTTTCGCTTGAAGAGTAATCTCGCCCGCCTCATCAATAAATGCCATGTCAATTTCCAAACTACCCACCCTAGCAAAATCTGGGTCCGATGGGTTATAATCCAATTCACCAAAAATCACCAATGAGCCATTCTTATATAACAATTCCTGACTTTGCGAGGAAAAATGAAACTCTGTATCCCCAATCCCCAAAAGAGGATGGACTTTCCCTAAAAGAGTATTAATCGTAGATTGCCTCAAAGATTTTAACGTCTTTCTTCCCACAAAAATCCTAGCCCCTGGATATTTTTTACAGGTTAGCAGGATTGCCAAACAAATACAAAAAGTCTTAGAACCACCAGCCGAGCCTCCTACTAATAATTCAATCAGAGTCTTATCTTCTAGCAGTTCCAAAAATTTTTGCTGTTTTCTGGATATAGAGTAAGAATCCATTAAAACCTACTCTTCTGATTTATCTTCTTCGCTTTCTGACTTATCTTCTCTATCAGGAAGGACATTAAATGTCAGATTAGTCTTATTAAAGAAACCGTCATCTGCCTCGAACACGACTTTATCACCATAGCCAATTTTGTTTATAAGAGCAATCATCTCCCTCGTGTCTTTATCAACCTCTTTACCTTCGGCAATCGCTTTCATACATTTTACCGAAGTACTAGCGACCAAAGCGGCGGCTATCGCCTTGCCAGATGAACCCTGTATCAACTGTTCCCATTCTTTTGGAACACTCTTAACAAATGTCTTAAAAAAATCTTCGTCATCCATAAATTTTCTAAAATAGGACGACCAATGCTGGACACCTTTTTTACCTCCGACAGGATTTCTCACCTCACCATCTTTTGTTGGCTTCAAGTTTCGCAACCTGCGTTCTTCTGGAGTTAGCGTGGCTGGGTCCTGCGTTTTTAGCCACTCTATATATCTCCTATCATATTCTGCCATAACAGTTTCATTCTATCATATTGCTTCATATCCCCCCTTCATATCGGCTTCATATCATCCCCGTATTTGAAAGCACCAAAAAATCCCGTCTAACCCCCTTATTTTACGTTCTGACAGGATTTAGAACCAAAGACGATATAATTATCAACTCGACCTATTTAACTAGTAGGGGGAACCTTATATTTGCCGATTTCGCCTCTCCTAAACCTTTTACAGAGGCTTTCTCTATTGGCATCCCATTGATAGTAGTAAAGAAAATCATCCAAGAAATGGCACTTCTTCCCCACTAATACCCTATGAAGCCAATCCGTATCTTCCCCAACATTTAAGTTAGTGTTAAACCTTTCCCCATTTATACACCTTCGAGTATAGACATACCCCCAACAAGTATAATTTTTCAATAATTGGTCCCGAAACTTACACGGCCTTTGCTCGCCCTTATCACATAGCCAGAACTTAAAATACATATAATCCCAGCCACCTTTATTAATCTCTCTATAAATCTTTTCTAGATAATCATCTACCACATTATCATCAGAATCGATAAAAGTAATATAGTTGCCCTCGGCAAACTTCAATCCTCGATTTCTTGCAGACGAAACCCCTTGATTTCTTTGTTTTATAACTCTGACCGTTTTATATCTTCCTAACCATCCCACGCCAAATGTAGAACCATCATCCACCACAATAATTTCTGTTTGCGGGAATTTCTTCTGTTGCTCCACCAAGTTGTCTAATAGCACCATCAGCAACTTCGGAGTATTGTAGTGAGGAATTATAATTGAAAGTTTATTCATCGTTAAAATTATATCAAAAAACCACCACTCTTGCTTCCGGAAAGATAAAGCACGAATGGTGGTTATATAGTTCTTCTTTGGGCTTTTCACCCCAGATGAGAAGTTGCTATTCAGGGACTATCTCCACCGTATTATAAAAACCTGCGCAAGTCTTTATAAGTTACACGACGTGGTGTGGCTTTACTACTTTCAACCGTCGTCTATATAGCCGTTATCACACCGCCCTCCCCTTTGATGAAGGTATAAAAGAACTATATTTTCATTCTAAATCAAAACTTTCAAAAAATCAAGAGGATTTTTTACTTGCACTTTTGATTGCCGACTCTACCCCTAATTGCCTCTCATATTCGCATTGCTTAAAAATACCATCAATAATACAGATTAAGGCATTTAGTTGCCTCTCGTTCACGATGGATGCTTGCAGGGCAGTATTAATTTTCTGCTGAATTGACACAAAAATCCCCATTGGATTTGCTAATGGCAATTCTAGATGTTCACCATTTTCGTCATCATATGAGATTGTTTCTTCTACCCCAATAACCGAAGCAGAGATACCATCTAGCGTTTTATTCTCGCCAGGAGTATATCCATAATATTCTTCGATTAATTCATCTGGGATAGACTCTGTGATATCAATCCTCTGACTTGAATGGATTGGGCTACTTCCCAAGATAAGATAACATTTATATTCAACCGAATCTACGGTTTCAATTTTTGTGGATTCTTTTAGGGCCTCTTGGGCTTTATTTTCTTCCATAAAAACTCCTTTTATTTAATTGTTAATATGCTCTTTCATCATAGCACAATAAAAAAGTAGGGGCAAGCCCTACTATCTGGTGGACCAAGACTAACGTCAGCCCGCTGTGTTCTTATCATGAGGCGAATTTATTTTACTAGGTCGCCACTCCTAGCACAGATTATTCCCGTCTTATTGTCCGCAGGTCTGTACAGATATTATATCACGGTGCAGAGTCCTCTGGTATTAGAGCCATCAGTTAACATCCCATTATACTCTGCCGATTTACTTGTGTAATATTCCACTAGGCTCGGAGGCTTCAATAGATTATACCACAAATTTTCTAATATGGCAGGCTCCGATAGATTCGAACTACCATCAAAAGTTTTGGAGACTTTCATTCTACCATTGAACTAGGAACCTTGGCTGGCTAGACAGGGGTCGAACCTGTAACCCTTCGGTTAACAGCCGAATGCTCTACCATTGAGCTACTAGCCAATATTGGTGGCTCACCAGAGATTCGAACTCTGACTAATATGTTCCTAAGACATATGCCTCTACCAGTTGGGCTAGCGAGCCAATCTATATTGGTCAGGGAGGCAAGACTTGAACTTGCGACCTCCTCGTTCCAGGCGAGGCGAAAACTCCAACTTTTCTACTCCCTGATGATTTTCATTATACACTATTTATACCCAAGAAAAACCCCTCACGAAGAGGGGTCCATAATGTGCTAAGCCCTTTTTTCTTTACTCTTGTTAAGTTCAAATTCTTTCAACCCATGTTTCATGCAGATTTCTACCACGCACGGAACATTTTTTAACTCAACATCGCCATGAACATAAACCATAGTTCCAATGTCGGTGACGCTAATCCCAAAGCGTTCTAGACTGTCGTAAAGTTCCTTACTATCAATCTTCTCGGTCGTTATTGAACTGAACCAAACCATAAATAACCCCTCCTTTATTTTTTTGGCTTCTTATTCAATTATACTAGTTGAGGTCGATTAAAAACTGAGAATCCCCTGCACTAGTTTTTGGCAACTCACCGTTCCATTTCTCAATCCACATTTTTTTAATCATTAGTTCGGTGAGCGTTTGTTGCTGTAGCCGTTGTGCTTCGGCTTCTGCTTGGGCTTTCGCAATCTTCTGTTCTGCCTCAATCTTTACCTTTTCCAAATCCTGTTTTGCTTTTTCAACTTGTTGTTGAGCGACTGCTTTTTCCTCAATTGCAGAATTAAAAGCATCAGAGAAATTTAGGTTTGTAATATTCAAATCAGAAATTACAATTCCATAACCTTCGAGACGATTTTTAACTACTTCCAAAATCTTCTCTTTTACCTCTGAACGACTAGTAATTAAGCCTTCGGCTGTATATTGTGCCGTCCCTGCTTTTACTGATTCGTGAAGGACAGGATTAATAATATTATCTTTATAATTAATACCTACTTCTTTATACAACTTCAACGCAGTTTCTTTATCAATCGAATAATTCAACGCTAAGGTGACTTCTGCATCCTGCAAATCCTTCGTTACCGCCGAAGATTTTACTTCTTCTTTCTGGATACGTGTTTCCATAATCACCACAGAATCAACCAATGGCAACTTAAAATTGAAACCAGACTCGGCGATTCGTTGGACTTCGCCAAACCTTGTGACTACACCAATCTCACCAGCACCAACAGTGAACCAAGAACCCGTCAATACAATAATAACTACAATAAGCAATGCGACAAGTTCTACATAAGTTCTAACAACCCTGCCAAAAGATTTTTCCCTTGCCTCCTCGTACATCTCATAAGTAGTCATATCGCCATCAAAATCGCCTGGCCTTTTCTTATCCACGATTGGCGAAAACATAAAATGTTTTAGAAATTTGTTTTTCTTCTTACTCATTCATATCTCCTTCTTTTCAATGGTACTATTTTTTATTTATACTGTCAATCGACAATATACTCTTTCGAGCATTAATATAAGTTATTTTTCCTCCTTCTCCATATCAAACCACTCTTCAATTTCATCTATAATCTCATCTTCATATCTACAATTAGTCTTTCCTCTAACGTGGTTTTCCAAAAAACACGAAACCCCACAGCAACCAATCTCCCCACAATGTCCACAGACATCACAATATGGCGAAGGAATATCTTCCTCCAATTCTTTAACAAGTGGAGGGTCGAAATTAGTGTCAATCTCAAACCAGCGACCATCAATCATCACAGTTCTCTTGCCAGGAATTTCAACCATATTTTTTAGCAATTCCACAAAATCATCAATTGCTTTTTCATCCTCTGTTTTTTTGCTCATTCTCGCCCTCCAATAACTCAGGATTTTCATTAATGTTACCGATAACCTTACAATTTTCCTCTGGCTTAGAATAGTAATAAAACTCAGCCACGATTTTACGCCCCTCATCATCCTCGCCATATACAATACAATACTGGTCATATAATAGGTCGACAAAACCCACCCTCAGTTCATCTATACTATCTATTTGCACTATATCCCCCTCGTATATCTCATTACCATCCTTATCTTTCAGGCCTATATATTGCTCGAGAATAACCTCGTCTGGTTTTTTACAATCTTCATTACCCTCTAAAGTTGTAGGATAATTATCAAGATACACCTCGATAAGCCTATCTTTTTCAAAACCAAGCCCACCAACATTCCAATATCTCTTTGTGACTTTATCCCATGCTCTAAACTTCAAACTTCTCATTCTTTACCCCATTTAGTTTTTAGTTGCCACTCAACTACCCCGAATTTATTAGTTTTGCTCTGATAGCCTAATTCTGTCATCTTCTGATAGCTTTCCTTAGCCACCACGACAGTAGGGGCGAGCTTCCTATGCCCACAACAGCTTCCTAAAGTATTTACACCTTCATGCCATAAGTCAGCTATTTCTGTTGCAATACAACAATCAATACACACCCATTCCCCAGATGGATGCCTCATACTAACTTGATTCCCATACGAGCCAAAATTTACACCTTGACAATGGCATTTTCCATACTTACTCATTCTTCCTCCAATAGTTCAGGGTTTTCGTGTACATTACCGATAACCTTAATGTTATAACAGTTATGAATCGGCACACCAAGGCTATCATCTCCGTCTGGGTCATCATCTATATAGAACCAACCTTCGCTAAACTTGACTTTACCTTTCGTATCGAATCGTGCGTGTTTTGCTCTATACCAGCGTGCCTCTACAATATCCCCATCATATATCTCTTTTTCATTCTTGTCTTTTAGACCTGTGTATTGCTCAAATTTATAGCGAGCAGGACATATCTGTTTAATAACTATACCTCTACCATCACCTTCAGAGGAAAGTTCGGCCATCAGGCCGTCAATTTCGCATCCTTCAAGATATTTAGCGAGGTCTTTATCCCACACCCTAAACTTTTGTTCTCTCATTCTTTTTCCTTCAGCTTAAAATCAGTTATGTGTTTAGTTTTCTCAGTTGCCATCTCGTCTGCATCATTGCCATCAATAAGCTTGCTAATAGCGTAATGATACCCTTGCCAAAATCCATCCTTATACCCTGCGATATAATATTTTGCTCGTTTAGTAGGTTTCATTCTTCCTCCTTACAAGTTTTAATCTGTTCCATCTTTTCGATATGTTTATAATCAGCGGAGCGTGATACAATTGTCGTAACACAGATAATGGCTGTAAAAATAATCAAACCGACTAATACTAACACTCCAGCATCGAACTCACGCTTACTACTTCTATAAATCATTCTTCTCCCTCCTCTCCACAATGTTCGTCTAAATTCTCGACCTTCAATAATTCTTCCAAGAAATCGTAACATTTATCACGTTCTTCTTCACTCCAAATTTCAGAGGTTTCATATTCACCCCATTCTGAAACAGGATAGACCATATCAAACCACTCATTAAAGATTTTAGGCTTCTTCATTCTTCCTCCTCCCCGCAGAGTTCGTTTATACGTTGGATAACAATTTCACACTCTCCTATAATGGCATCGTACGGATAAAAACCCTCTTCCCAACGATAATCTTTTGCATGCTTAACACACCTAATTGCCTCTTCAACAGATTCTTTAGCATCTTTTAATATATTGTTGTGATGCCTAATAACTGTATTAATACTCATTTCTTCTCCATCCCCCTGACTAATTCCGTGTATTTAACTGTAGCTTTGTAATAATCTTCTGAGTTTTGGACTTCGACACCACTGTATTTTATACTAATTACTCTATACACATAGCCATCATTACATTGCAAATAACTAATCTTAAAGAGCGTATCTTTCGTTACATCTTTCAATTCATCAGGTAAATCATGGAGCGTAGCTGTTTCATATTTGATGTAACCAAGATTTGCACCTTGTTCTAACATATAATTCGCAAAGTCAAGTTTTTGGTGTTCAAACTCACAGCGTTTTGCATCATATTCCGTTGGGTAAGGATGCCCACAGCCATCGCATTTATACATTTCTACTTTTTTGCTCATTCCTCCTCCCCGCAGAGTTCTCTAATCTTATTTATAAGTCGCTCTGTTGATTCCCTTTTAACACTCAATAATTCAATAGCCAACATCTCCATCAAAACTTTCTTTACATAATCTTCGTGAATATAATGTTCTCTTGAAGTATCATCTAATATTAGCCGAACATGACTCTGTTGGTCTTTTGCATTTTTGACAACACTATCTGCAAAATCTGCTACTCTATTTATTATATTCATTGCTCTGACTCCCCACAGAGTTCGGCGAAGGTGTATTCTCTTTCTTCTAAACCTAACTCAATATCTGGTTGGAATGTAATACCACATAAACTTAAATCAGTATTATCCAAGAACATATAAAATCCATTCATATTGCTATCAAATTCAATAATCATGTGGTTTTTATAATTTGTTAATACCCAATTCTTAACTGCTTCCCTGATTTTCTCATCCTTGAAAAGTGGCTCAGCTGGTTTTTGCTTCAACACTTGCACCCCGACATCCTTCCCAAATGTTTTAATAATTTGCTCGGCTATATATACTAGTGCATATTCAAATTCATAACTTGTCATTCTTCCTCCTTATTAGCCATAACATCTTTGAAAAAGGCTTGCGGCATCCTCATATCATCCATACTTGAAGATAGAATATGTGAACGGTAATTCTCCCACGCTTCATCAAACCCTTCTCTATCACCATATTTTTCAATAATATCGTCCAATAGGACACATACCATACCAGGCAGTCTACTATAAAAATCTTTATTTCTCATTTTTCCTCCTCACAAAGTTCAAATTTAGAACGACAGAAATCACATTTCACGCAATTCCGCTCATAAAACACAGCACTTTTATTACCATATCTATCTACTTCATACCCATCTGGCACAAATTTTCTTATATCTATACTCGCCCCACAATTCGGGCACTTATGCTGTTTTAATTTTACTTCTTTATGGCTTTGAGTAATACAAACACAAGGGTTATAATTTATAGCCAAAGTAGCCATCACCACTCCTCCCCTTCATCTCTAAAAAACCCAAGCTCATATTGTGTATCCCAATCCACCTCTTTACCATTTTCAAGCAAATCAAAGAAACAATCACCAAAATCGTATGTTCTTTTCCAATGATTCCTATACCACTTCAAAACATTCTCAACAGATTCATCCTCGTACTCATCTACAACTTCGTGGTATCTCCAAATCTCAATTTTATAAGCCATTACTTTTTCCTCCCAAAAATCCAAGTAAGTAATTTTTCAATCCCCAGCAAGATTACATTCAAAACCACTACAAATAGCCAACAAAACACACAAACAAACGCCAACCCTATAAAGCCCATCCCAATTAAGAATAGAAGTGCCATTATTCTCCTCCTAACAATTCTTTTATATCTCGCTCAATCTTATACTTATCAGCCGTTAATTGAGCACTTAGTTGCATACAAGTTAACACTTGGTCAATAGAAAGTTGAGCATTATCCTTCGCACTATATAAGACATTACTTAATTGTTCTGACGCTTGCCGATACTCTTCATATGCCTTACTAATATCTTCGACTTCTGCTACATAACTCATTCTTCACCTCCCAAGTCTTTATTTTTTATAACAAATACCTCGCCGTAATCATCCTTAACAAATTTCAACCCAAAATATCCCACAAGAGCATCAAGTTTTTCACTTAAAAATCTAACATCCTCTTTAATCTCGCCATTTTCAAGATAAGCTCTTTTACCATAATCCCCCATTGGCTCGCCAAACAAATTATTCATCTTCCTCCTTCATCTCCTCTGGGTCATATCCCCAAGTTTCGCAAGCAAATTCATAGTTGCCATCCGCATCATCCACCAATTCGCCACAATTATAAACATACGAACCACAATTTGAGCCTAAATCTTCATCAGCATATTCTACTTCCACCCTCGTATGATATTTCTTACTAATCGCCTTTATAATCGGCTCTGGCGTTGACCACGCTGTCTGGAACTCAACCTCATTTTCATTCAAAACAATCGTTTCACAAGCATTCCATTTTGTCCCCCAGTTTTTATTATGCCAATCATACCAATTACTTTCGCCATAATCTTGGACATTTTTAATATAAGCTCTTCCTAATTCTTCTAAATTATGAATACCTAGTCCATCAAAATCTATATCATTCAATGACGCAAAAGTTTTCAATGAATCTCTTTTATCTTTTGGAGCAGACACAAAGTTTTTAATATCTTCATCCAATTGTTTCAATCTGTCTATATCTAGCCTGCGCTTATTATACGATTCAATCTCCTCGTAATAATTTCCGTAGAAAAATCGAGGTGCTTTCTTTAACATCTCGACAGTTTTTAGGTATTCATCCTGATTCATCATAAACAAGGCATAATAAACTGCTTCTTGTTCAATTGTTCCACTTATAAGACTTAAACTCTTTGGCATTGGAAGGACTTTTTCAAAATCGAAATATTCTTCCTCGCAAGCCGTGTTCTCATAATTCTTATATTTCCTTTTAGAAATACAATCTTTTAAGACCTTCTCACTTTCAAATCTTACTTTATTTATAACCCAATTCGGCATAATTACCCTTTCTTTTAACCTTTTATTCTTCTTCACCCTCTTCTTCGGTTAATACCGAATAAAGCGTTTCCACAATATCAAATGCTTCCGATATACTCTTTCTCTTCTTCCACCCCTCAATCCAATCAACGAAGAAATTAATTTGTTCTTCGGTCATCGTTCATCCTCCCTCAAAATACTCGATTGGAATACCATTCTATCGTTAATCCGTTCTTCATCTGGCATTTTATCCAACAAATCCTCACAGATTTCTACGGCAAGTTCTGGCTCCTTCGTTATTTCATAAGCCCGAAGTTTTTGAATCAATCCTTCGTCTTTTTCTCCATCCAAACTTAATAGAACACCCATTTATTTCTTTTCTCCTGTTTTCTTCGCCACTTCGATAAATAATATTATTACCCATACAATCCCAATTGCCAATAACGCTTTCGCCATCGGCATATCTAAGTTCTGACAGGCAAATATTATCCCTACTACCACAAAGATTACTGTTGCTAATCCAAACATTTTTTATCCTCCTTTCTTTATTCCATTATAAACGAAAATTTAATATTTTTCAACCATCATTATCGCCAAAATTACTCGAAATTAAAGCCAAAATTATTATTACTACTATAATCGTCAAACTAAGACTTACAAAGAGCTTCATCATCTCCCTCGATTGGAGTTGCTCCACCAGGCAATAAATTACCATTCTCATCTAATTTCAAATCGTCATAACATAACACGGCATTTAACATACAGGAAGGGTCGTCAAAATCATACCTGTCGCCATGAACATATTTGCCACAATAACGACACACCCATACCTCCCCGACATCAGCAAATCGTTTAAGCATTAGACACCTCCGAGGTAATTTCAAAATCCCCACCATATCCTTCGCCAAATTCTTCCACCATTTTTTTATGAATTTCTTCCGCTGTCATTTTTTAACTCCTTTTTTTATCCACCTTCTCAGCAAAAGTAACAGAGGATAAGGAAAATGCACAAATAATTACCAATATAATGGCAAGCCATCTCATCCCCAAAAACTCCGCCCAAATACTTAAACCCCCTAAACCTAATGTTTGAATCACTAGTAATAAAAGTGTTAAAACCGTTTTCATAATTCAATTACATCTCCATTTTCAGTAAAAATATTATGCCCAATAAATGAAAGGTTATACCACTCCTCGCCTCGTAATCCACAATCCCGACATTCATACGGATAATAACCAGCACTATCACAAAATTCTATCGGTTGATATTCTAGATTCATACTTTGGCACTTCGGGCAATACCCAGATTGGTTCGTATAATCTTCTTTTTTCATTCCTCTGCCATCCTTTCTTCTAGGCTTGCTAAATTACCTTTTAGCCACCCCAAAAACATCTTTTGAGCACTATCACCATTATGGCCTGTAATCCTCTTCCAATCCTCGAAAGATTCATCCAGAATTCCTAACTGATACTTATTAAAATGAGAAACGATTTCCTTATTCCTAATCTGATAAGTTTCGTTTCTCTGCCTCAAATATTCTTTTGCCAACTCTTCTAGTTCTGTCGGCGAATTCGGACTTGCTATCTGGCAATAATACTTAATCGCCCACAAATCCGTGGCTTTAATCGGACTAGTGTTATATGAATCAAGAAGTTCCATTATCACCTTCTGTGTGACATCAAACTTCTTCTTTTTTAATGCCTTCCAGCCATACTTAATTTTGGTTAATTCCCCTTGTTTAATCAGAGCTTCCCTCTCTTCATCAACAGTAACCATTCTTTCCCACGTCATTTTACCTCCTAATTTAGAATTTCAAAATTTCCTACATATATATACTTGCCATCCTGAAAACCTTATCCTCCCTTCTTTTAATCGTCCTCATACATCTCTTTTTCATAGACGTTACTTTCAAACCTACCCAATTTTTCCCTAAGCCAAGCCCTTGAACAATGTCGAAAATCTCTATCGGATATACCACACTTCTCGCCAGCAATAATTAACAAGGCAATCCTTATATCATTCAGACTATCTTCAACTCTACCAGACCTATCAAAATCCATATCTAATCCTTTTTCAAATAGTCTTTATTTTTAATCTTACAAATCACACGCTCCCCTGTTGGATAACAGCATTCTACTAATGGGACGCAAACAATCCCCTCCCAATCTTTATAAATCCCCGAGGACACCTCGGCAATATACTCAGATAATGTCTTACTCAAATCCATTGGAATATCACCCATAAAATCGTAGCAAGTTTTACACCCAAAATACCCTGCCACACTAATAATATCCAATGGTTTTAACCAAGTGCCATTAACCTTTACATCATAAATAACACATTCACTATTTCCTAATCCCAATTCATTCCCCTGCGACTTCGGACCCATATGCTCACCGAAGATATAAACTCGCTTATCTCGACCAAACTTTTCCTCAAAAACTTCTTCAAGAAAAGTATTATTCATATAATCCGTTAAAGCCGAACTACATTGGAAATTATCGCTTTTACCATTCCACAATGCTTGCTCGCCATCCCACATAACACGCAAATTTTCGCCATCCAATTTACGCTTCATAATCCACGGTTTATCGCTCAAATATTCTAATAACGGCGTTCGGAAATCATTAAGACTTAAAATCCTTTTATGATGTTCTCGGCCATATTCATCATCTTGTTTTGTTGGTGCATCGATATGATGATATTTCATCTCAAAAGCACCTTGTTTAGTTGTTCCCATTAATTACCTCCTTTTTAATTAATATTATAAATGTTAACTAGCATAAGTTCAATACTTTTTATGCCAACTTACCAGTTGTCACAAAATCAGATTCCAAATCCTCTTCAATCTTTTCAGCAATCATTAGACGCTCATCCTCCGTATCGGCAAACCTCAAAGCATCACAAATCTGAACTTGGCTCCTACCAAATTCGCCAGATGACATCCAACAATCATTATTAATCTGCATCCTTTTCACGATATTTTTGAAACCATTTTCCTTTGCCCAATCTTGAATATCGTGCCAATTTTTGAATTCTTTCATTTCTTTCTCCTTTCTAACCATTCTTCAAACGAATATGGGGTTAAATCCCATTCCAATGTATAATCGATATATTCATCATACGCATCCCTCAAATCTTCTGCCTCTTCGATTAACTCTTCAAATTCCCTCTTCTTCCCTAAAAGCCACTTAGCATCTTCGATATTTTTAGTTATATCGAAACCTGCATTTTCAAATACTTCTCGCAAACTTATACTCATTTTGCCTCCATATCTTCTATCACTTGCCAATCCTCATAACAATGATTTGCTTCAAAAGCATCTAATTCGGTCATACCCGTTTCTTCATCTAGGATATGATTTTCCATTCTTTTAATTTCACTCCTTGCTATAACTACCATAATTTACCCTTTCTACTCGCCCCAAGCCGAAACGCTTACATAAGGCTTATTATTTTTCCATACCGCCGAAAAATACAAATCACCGCCATTCTCTTCACAAAACTCAGCAAATGATGAACTATAAAATCCGTCATCCAAATATTCTTGGATTTCTTCTTCATTTTCCAAACCTTGCAACTCGACACTTTCCATAATCTCGTCAACAAGTTGCTCTTCCATCATTTTAACTATTTTCTTAAAACGATTTTCCATATTTTTCCTTTCTTTTTACCTTTATCTTCCCCCTTCCCCCATTTTCATTATATATGAAAAGTCAAGAAAAATCAATAGGTTTTTTGGATTTTTTAGGCAAAATTGGCACTTTTTTGAGGTTTTTAGACAAATAATACCCCATCTCTAAGCATTTTCTCTATAATTTCGGCTTCATCTTGGAACCACTCTAACTGTGTAACAGTATCATCAATTGCTACATTCGTATCATAAATATCGTTATCTTTATTCCAAGGCATCATCCAATCCCAATCATAGTCGCATTGTAAATCATCAGTATTCACGGCAATTTTACCCACAAGCGTATAAACCGTTCCGGAAAAATCCCTAATCTGATACCTCTCACCCCATTCGTAGCCAACTTCCCAACCGATAACCAAAGCAATCGTCTGGCCTTTACTAGTTTTACCTAGCTTAAAATAGACTACACCATCTTTATTTTTCAAAGCAGTGTTTATACACTCTCTATACTCTCTCGCTGTAATTTCCCTCATATAACCTCCTTAAATAAACGATAATTGCCCATTAGACATTACTTTATACTTAATACCCCCCGAAAGCCATTCTTTTACCTTTTTAACCTCCTCTTTGGTCGCTTTTCTTATTTGATTAGCATATCCTAGACAATCATCCTTATTACCTAGATATTTTGCTCGATAATAATGAACATTTACTTCTTGGTCATAATATTTATCCGATTCGGCATATCTTTTATTGCCAATCGTAATTTCTAATAGATGACCATATTCATCCACGACATAATCCCCATCATCTACTACCAGAATTTTATCCTCACCAAATTCAGCAGGAATAAACTCTGGATAATCTATCGGCAACGCATTATCAATCATTACTTGCTCCAAATTTGAATCGAATAAGGGATTCCATATTCCATATCATCTTCAAGACAATAAACCTTGCCTTTATACCTATAAATACCTACTAGAAAATCACCGTGCCACCCACCTGCATACCAATCTTCTTTATCGCCATTTTCATTCTTAAAGAACCCAAGAATTGATTTACCTTCTTTCATCACCTTATTTTGAAGCTCCCAATACTCTTCATTATCCCCACCTGGATGAAAATAGATACTTTTAATATGTTTCATGACAACCCTTTCTAATATTCTTCCTCTTTATCAGCATCTTCTTCATAATAATCACAAACCACACCCCAATCGGCGCCATAACTATTATTCAAATCTTTTGTGACAATTTCTACATCATCATCTACATCTTCCAAATAACGCTTCAAATCACCAACCGTTATTCTTCCACTAACTTGATTAATACTATAACCCTCATTCGCATTAATCTCTAAAACTAACTTTGTTTTCATTTTATATCCTTTCTTTATTATCTTTCCTCCCCCCATTTTTATTATATATGAAAAATCCCCAGAAATCAAGACTTTTTCTGAGGATTTTTTAGATTTTAATCGGTTGTTCGAAGATAATACTTCAAATCTTCGCCTTTCCAATTATCTAGAACATAAGAGTCAATTTTATGCCATAATTCAACATATAACTGGCTTAATTTTGCGTTTTTCTCTGCCCAATACCAAGACTTCCAATTCAATACCAACGACAACTCGGTTGTATAAACTTTATCATCTCTCCAATACTTCCAGGCACGATTAAATGTATCTTTAATACCCTTCTCGCCATCTATTAACTCGGCTACCGTAAAATCTCCCCACCAAGTTGTTTTCATCTCGTAGCCAATTTCTTCTGCTATTGCCGGGACTCTCGCATAAGCATTTAATATATTGTCCATATTTTTCCTTTCTTTTAATTTTTCTTCCCCCATTTTCATTATAAATCAAAACTCGCAAAAAATCAATACTTTTCCAACAAAAAACCACCTAAAATGGTGGTTTTTACAGATTAATTACTCTTCAAACCCTGCGAATCCATCGGCGACAATCAATTCCAACGCTCGCCCTTCGCTCACCCCCTCAAAATCCATAACTTCTTTAATTTTATTTTGAATAAAATTGAACTGTTCTTGCGTTACCCTAACCGTAAAATTATTAAATCCTTCCTCTTCTTTTACGGGTTCATCCTCATCATAGTCGTCAAAATCAAACTTCTGCAATTCGGAGAATTTTTCGATTTGCTCTTCTGTATAAGGCAATTTAATATCCAATTTCGTCAGCTCGACCACAATCGGAGCCAACTCGACATTATCGAACGGAACTTGAACTTCAAACCACAAAGTCAGGGCTTTTGCCTCTTCTTCGGAAATTCTACCAAGATTATAAATATACATCTCGCTATAACCTAATTCTTTTGCGGCTAAATACCTATGCTCACCATCTACAATCTCGAACCCATCTATCCCGTCAACTTCTCGAACAAAAATAAAACTCATCAACCCATTTTGTTTCAAGCTTTCAAGAACATCATAATATTCTTTACTCTCAACTGCTTTTGGGTTATATCCATTCGGGTGAATCAACTCGATTGGAACTTTTTTAATATTCTCTGGGTTAAAATCTTTATTCATCTACACCTCCACACAAAATCATCAGGGCTTCTGCTTGCTCGCAATTTTTACTTTTAGCCACTTTATCTACACAATCTTTTACGAAATCAAATTGGGATTTAGTCATTCGAATCTTTAATTCCATTAAACCATCATCCTGTTTCGCCTCCTTAACAGGCGTAGTGAAATCAAAATCAGCCATAGCCACAAAATCATCAATCTCTTTTTTGGTATACGGTAAATCAATATCTAAATCTTTCATCTCAACAATTAAAGTAGCCAATTCTAACTCATCAAATGGCACCTGGACTTCCATCCAGATTGTCAATGCCTTTGCTTCTTCTTCTGAGATATACCCAAAATCGTAGATATAAATTTCTTTATACCCCAACTCTTTCGCCGCTGTCCAACGTTGCTCGCCATCAACGATGACATATTTATCATTTTCTTCGACTTCTCTAACAAAAATAGGTTGCTTCAAACCATTCAATTTTAATGATTCCACAATCTTTTTATATTCAGCCGTATCCTTCTTCTTCGGATTATAATCGTTGGGTTCTACATCATCAATTGAAACCTTTTTTATCCTACTCGGGTCAAAATCTTTATTTCGCATTTCTTCCTTCTTTCCATTCTCTATAACTTGGTGCTTCTTTCCTCATAGAAATTAATTTTTCATAGTCTAATTTATCCCCCCAATTTACCCCTCTTTTCTTCCAAATTCTCGTAATCTCATCATTCAAATTTTTATAAAAGACAACATCATCAAATATACGCTCTTTCCAATTCAAACGCTTGTTACGAACCCTGCTCATATTTTCGCTATATACAGCACTTCTCCCATATTGGCTAACGGCAAGCCAACTCGTAGAATCACAAGTCGCAAATGGATAATTATATAACATCCTCTTACTTGTAACACCTAAGCCGTGGACCATAGTTTTGTCCCTAGTCCTCTTGAACACATAATTTAGAAACCTCTCCAAATTTTGCTTACCAGTTTCTTTCCCAGCAATACCACCAAGCCCGATATATGGATAGAACTCGATATAATACTCCAACAAATCCCTAGTATCTTCATTCACCCATTCCGGACCGTGATAAATCGGAATAATATACGCATTAGTATTCTTCTCTAAATAACGCTGATTAGCCAAACTAATATCTAAATCACGCACATCCAGATTAAACGCAAACTTCACATCATATTTTTTAATATATTCAGCATACTTTACGACATCAACTTCCACACCACGCTGCCTAGCAGCAAAACCACCCGAATCCAACAGATGATTCTCAAATATACGATGATGACATGGGTTCTTCATTTTTAGAGACCAAAAACTTTCGAGAGCATTAGTAACACCATTATCCCGAAGTATTTTTACAAAATCATCCCCCTCAGCCCCAGCAAAGAATAAAAGCATTAAACCTCCATCAGATATTCATAAATTTCTTTCCAGTCAATTATACCAAAGAGGGCTTTATCGTCTATATAGTAATCGGCTACAATTTTCCCAGTTTTACCGTGTTTGAATTTATCATTATCTAACTGAATATAATCTAAAAGTCCGACTTCTTCTAATCTCTTAACACATTCATCATAATAAACCCCCTCACGAGCCGTCCATAATACAAGCGTGTATTTCTCGGCTAGCAAGGGGATATAATCGAACACCTCTTCCCTGAACGGAGCAGTTTCTGGAAACGGCCTATACTCCGTCAGGGTATCATCATAATCTATCGCTACGATTTTAGGCATACTTTTCTTTAAGCATTTCAACTGCTTTTATCAAATCCTTACTTTCTTCTCCACGGTCAGTATAGTAAGTACCTTCGTACCCGCCTTCCTCTTTTGTTGGGATAATTTTTCTTTGGACAAAATCCCACATCTTCGCCATTTCTTCATCTGAATACTCGCAACCATTCGCAAGAAGCATAGCGAACTTACGGAAACAAGGATAGCAATCAAAACACTCTTTGTCATCAATAGGGGTGTAACAAGAGAAAGACTCTCTCCTCACATCCTCAATCGAACCACCCATTTTTAGATACTCCCGAAGAATCTCCCCCTTACTCATCTTCGCAAATCTCTTCTCAACTTTTAGTGTCTTATGAACTTTTTTATCATTCCAGAAGAAGTTGAGCAAATCTTCCATATAATTCAAAAAGTCGAGATTTTTATCTTTACTACCATCACCAGCAGTTGCTCCAAGACAAATCTCATCACCATAGTGAGAAGCAATCATTATAAAATAGAGATTTCTCAACGGAACGAATTTGTTTGGTAATTCAAATTCCCCCAAAAGTGGCATATCGATAATCTTTACATCATCCGGCAACCTTTTCTTTTCTGCCTCGCTATAATCCCCATGAATATCAATATAGATTTTTAAGTCTGGCTTCCATAAATGGCTAATTAACCAAGAATCCATCCCCCCACTATAAAGTTGAACTTTCATTCTTATATTCCACTTCTACATCAACTGCCATATGCCTATTCGTTGGGCAGGATGCTTTTACTTTAATCTCTTTTGCGTCTGAATAATACTTTTTAACAATTTCCATTACTCTCGCCGCACCACTTTCAAGCGTAAAGGTTTGTCCCATCATCTCTTGAATCTCCCAATGGAGAGCGATAAATTCAGCCAACTTCTTACCTGGGCGAATTGTCATCTCATATTTTGTGACACCTACTTGCTCACCAAGAGGGCATTTATGTTGAATCTCCTCATATAATTTAATTGAGGAAATCCCATAAGTATTATTTAGATAACTTTTTTGCTCTTCTTCCGAGAGCGAGTTGATTTTGCCTGGCACTTTTTCTCTCCTTTATAAATCTTAAATAGATGATACAACTGAACGAAAATCAAACAAGCATTCATAAAGCCCGTCCAAAAAGCACCAATCCCGAAACCATAGATTACGAAAAAGACACTTCCAATTAAATTCGCCCATCTAATAAACTTAATATTTTTTGGCAAAAACGATACGAACACCGTAATCGTAGCCAATAAACCGAAAATTTCTAAAATATCCATAAATTATACCCCAGATTAGTTAGTTTTATTTCTTCTTTTTATCTTCGCTCAAATATGTCAACGGAGTTGCTACTAACGACAACACATACTTTACCAAGAACGAACTTAACACCGAAGCCCAGATAATATCTGCTGGCAATACACCCAAGAAGGCAATATAACTAAACAATGCTGAATCCAAGAATGTTGCTGGAAGGTTAGAAACCACAGTTCTCAACCATACATGTTTATTACCTAATTTATCCCACACCCATTGATAGACATAGGTATTACCAAGGTCAGCCACTAACTGAGCAATAAATGACGCAATAATTACTCGCCACGAAGCACCCATAAGGGAATGCCATGCTTCCTGTTGCCCAGGAACCGCCGATGGAATCAAATCCAAAACAATTAACAAAATTGCTACTACAAGATTTACTAAAGCAGTAACCCATACTACCTTCTTCACATTCTTGAAGCCAATTTGCTTGTGAATCAAATCCCTAATCGTAAAACTGAATGGAATCAAAAGAATACCACCAGCAAGGGTTAGACCACCTATGTTTAACATTTTATTTGCGAACATATCCGTAACCACGGCGATAATCGCATAAGAAACGATGGCGGTAACTGCTACCCAACCCATCTTAACGTCTTTAAGACTTTTCATATCTTCTCCTATTATTTTGCTGTTTCTGTTTAACTCATTCCAGAGTGTTTCCGTTTAGCATCTGGGGAAGGCTAAAACTGCCGCTATTATATCACACAAAAAATAACCCCCATTTCTGAGGGCTATTTTTCTCGTATTATCAATCTAGAAAGGAATCTCTGAAATATCAATATGGTCATCAGAAGAAGTTTCTTCGCTCTTCCCTTCACGCTTACCGATAAAACTGAAATCATCTACTACGACTTCTAGTCTACTTCGCTTTTGACCATCTTTTTCCCAGACTTGCTGGTCCAAATGACCGGTAATTACAATCTGGCTACCTTTATCAAAGTATTTAGCAATCGTTTCGCCACGACCTTCCCAAGCCGTACAATCAATGAAATTTGTATCTTCTTTTCCCCTCTTATCATTCGCAAGAGTGAAAGAACACACTTTCTTTCCCGAACTTGTTGCTTTGATTTCTGGTTTTTTTGTTAAACGTCCTTCGAGGACTACTGTATTTGTTGCCATCTGATTTCCTCCTTGGCATTAAATTTACTCCTCTATTATACTCTAACTTTCGTTAGACTTCAAACACTCCTCGTGATATTTAATAAGGGCTTTTGCTCTTTCAATCTCGGCTTCATGCCAAGCCTTTTCTACTGCTTCCTGGTCTAAACCCTTTTCAGAAATTTTCAATGCCTCAATTAATTCTTCCCAAGAACCTTTAATCCAAGTAATCGGTTGTAAACCATTTGCCGGCGCCTCGATTTGAGCACAATAATTCACCACGTTTGGCTTCAACGAATGGATACTAACCTGGACGGTCCAATCCAAATCACTTCGGCCCAACTTCTTAACAATCTTATTTAGAATATTTCTTGCTATTTCTAGATTTTTTTCCATTATTCCTCTTCTTCGTATAAAATTTTTTACTTTTTAATCCTTCTAATTCTGCCCTATTTCTCCAACGCCTTCTATACGCACGGTTCTTAACCACAATCTGACCAGAATTATCTATACCAATAGGTGTTTTATCGTCCATTATTCCCCTTCAATCGTAAATAATTTATCCACCATAGCCCTAATTTTATCGTTATCTGGATGGGCATTATAGGCAATACCTACCGTAAACCTAAACATATTTAGAATACTATTGAAACTTGAATTTAGACTTTCATAAGCGGCGTTCAAACCATTCAACTGATTTTCTAATTCCTGGATTTTTACATCCTTCTCATCCAAAACTATCTCATCTTTTTTTCATTATCGTTCATATATACTCCTTTTATTAAATTTATTTTTTATATAATCTCCAACTTGCCCCTTAAATGTATTTTCGTCAGTCGAAACAAGCACGTCATCCATCCTCACTATGCTATTTTTTTCATATCTCTTTACATCACAATGAGGCTCGCCTTCGTCTTGATGATACAAATTCATATAAATAGACCTACGACATACGCAATCTGGATAAGCATCAAGAACTTTTTTCATCTCCTTCTTATAAATTAACATTGGGACGTGGGTTTCAAAATTTTTGAATGAGGAGCATTTATTAATTTTAAGCACCTTCTTAGCATAAGGAAACCCCTCAACATACCTCCAAGTCTTCAAACTAGGGAACTTATTCCTCAATCTTTGTTCTTTTTCTTCTAATGTTCCTTCATAAAACACTTTATAGGAAGATACATCCATTTTATCCAATATAAAGAAATCATCATTAAACAACCAAAATGGATTCGAAATTCTCCTATCCCTACAAGCGAACCGAAGTTTACTATTCACATCACTGTACCGATTTTTATTATTCCCATAAGTCCTAATAAAACCCACATTATCATTAATCCAGATTGGTCTATCCCCGATAATCCAGATTTTTCTATGAGGCCAATTTTCAGCAACGGAACGAATAGAATATTTCAACTCCTCTGTGCTGCCTACATTTTTGAATACATAAACAACATCAATTTCTTCCGAGTTTATCATCACACTCCCAAAAAAATGTATCCTCGTATTTATTCCCGATTTTACCCGTCATAGAAACCGTGTCTTTCCCAGCATAAACCGATTTTATATCAGAGTCCAAATTTTCCTTCGTAAAATTCACTACTGCCTGAAAAAATCTCTGACTTTTACAGTTTCTTAAATACCGGACAAATTCTTTTTTTGTTTTCTTATCTCTTATACCCATACCTCTGGCCACGGCGGATATTTCCTTCTCCCCCCTCCATTATCGATGATTTCCCAAGGAAGCACCTTATGCTCCTGTTCTTTCTCTAACACATTAATTTTATTTTTTAATCGCTCAATCTCTAAATCTTTTTCAAGAAGAGCAATCTTATTTTCTAACTCTTTAATCCTACCATCTTTATCATCTTTAGAACTCATTATATAAACCTCCTACCTTCATCACTTTAAGGCCTAACGATTCCCATTTACGCACTACTCGATTCCTATCATCAATCACGCCAAGAACACAATAATTCGGCTCAATATATTTATGATAGATTTCCTCTTTTACAACAGCATCATCTCTCTTATCCCCAGTTTCACGCATCAACAGGGCGGTATAAGGAATATCATTATTCTCTAACCATTCTTCTGTTTCTTGTTGACAGGAATCATCCCTACCCGAAACAATAATAATATCTAAATAATCCTCACCAAAAGTAAAATCCAAAGCGTCAATCACAGCACAGACCAATGGGTCAGGGGTATCTTCTTTAATCCGACTGTAATCATAGATATTTCTTCCACTCAAATTATGAGCCAAAGTCCCATCAATATCACAGATTACACAGCGTGGTTTTTTGCTTTTTTCAATTTTTACAATCGGGTCAGGGGCAAGATAATCATAATACATCTTATAAATGACTCTTTCCCCAACCGAATCTAGACGGCCCAAATCTCTTTTTACACACTCCTCTGGGCTTACTTTTAGGAAGGATTCATTCACCTCGAACCCAACATTATTTTCTTTTGCTAGTTGTCTTAAATGCTCCTCGTGAATAGGGTTCAAATTTGTATCATCTACAATCACACTCTTTTTGTTTTTCAATGATTCTAAAATAATACAATCCCGCAATTTTAAGACTAATTTCTCTTTCTTTTGTGAATAAGCCCCCAAGAAATCTTTTCTAATATCATCCTTGCTAACCCTCACAAATGAGGTATTATCCAGCACCATTTGCCTAGCCCAAGTACTCTTCCCCGAAGCCGGCAATCCTTTCAACATTATGATTTTCTGCATTTTTATTTTACCTCCTTGACGGGTATATCTTTATCGACATAATTCTGATACCCCAACCGTTTTAAGTAGATACCTAGATTACCATCATCTAACCAATACCGTAAATTTTCTGCCTTAATCATAAAACTACAATCCTTAGTATTATCAATATAATACACACCATTAGAAACAGACTCGCTCAAATCTTCTTCGTGAATATTTAACTCATCATACAAATCATCAGATTTTAAGCACTTATTATGCGTTTGGCAAGCGATAAGACCATACTTATAAACCATACTATCCAACAAGAACTTCTTGTAAGCCCCATAACCTAAAACATGCTCTGGTTTTATAAAAATAATATCCCCATTTGCTCCAAGGATATTTTCTTTAACTTCATCTACAAAATTTTTAGTAAAAGAGATTAAAATTTCACCATACAACCCTGGCACCAAGAATTCTCTAACACTCCTTACATCCAAGAATAAACTCTCATCTTCCACACAAATTAAAATATTCGTCTGGCTATTAAATTCAGGAGTCATATTTACAAGACTAGCTTTCACATTTTTTAGATGTTGTTCGGTCTTAATATCAAATACTAGATATTCCATAATTTGATTGTAGTTTTTATTTATATTGGTGTCAAACAATAGAGGTAGCCAACTCAAAATTATCGATTCTTTCTAGACTAGTCTGTTCTCCAATTTTAGACAAATCATCAATTACAGAAATTCCTGAAGAAAGAACAGGAAACAATACATTTTTATCATTCCCACGATAAAAGCAATAATTTATATTTTTTAAGTTATCAGGAGAATAGCCTTCCCGAACATACAACACATTACTAAAATTTAAGTTATTATCCTGATTAACCAACAAAAAATGAACCAGTTTATTATTTTCGATAAATTCTATCTCTTCTTCGGACAATTTTTCTAAAATTAAAACAGTAGTTTGCAACTTATTATAAGTCAAGACATTTTTCCAATATTGAGTCCTCTCCATCTAGCCACTCCTTATTTACTCTTGTCGAAACACCAGTAAGATGGTGTTTAGCAGATAACTCTAATACTTCCACCCAATTATTCCCAACATCTATTTTTAACAGCTCGTCTTTCATCGAGAACAAATCCTTTTTTGAATTAGAGCCTAATAAATTATAACTAGTCGCTTGATATTTATTACAAGCCACTATTCTAGAATCTTCGATTATCCAAGTTATTTTTTGTCTTTTTATTTTTATCATCTAAAAAAGATGATAACATATTACAAATCCACAATCAGTTCTGAAATCAAAGTCTTAATCATTATATTATTTCTAGAACAGTAATCTCTAATTTTCACATAATCTTCGTAATCGATAGAAATAATATGATTTTTTACTTTATCTTCGTCTGCTTTCTTTGGACGACCTAGTTTTTTCATTTAACTCCTTTCTCTTTACACTCCCACTTCTTACTTTTTAGTATATATGATTTTATCTCAAAAATCAAGTTAAAATTAACCCCTATCGCATTGGGGTTAATTTCCCTCCATGTTTCCTCTTCGATTAGAGAGACGAATCGACGAGGTTAAACTCCAATGATGTTTGTAAAATCCTTTTTGGATTTTTCCATCACAATTACATTATATATGGAAATTCTTAGAAAATCAACTACTTTTCGTTACATTCCTTTAATTCTTCGGCTAGAATATTTAGGACCTTTTGCTCTTCGTCTTTTTCCATTTATAATCTCTCCTAATTTTAGTATAGCACTAGGACAGATTACGATAGACACTCCTTCTACATCCTCTATCATCCATTTCATCACGCTCTTCTTTTGTAAGAGGTCTAGTGACATATCCATGACAGTTCATACATTCATACTGAATAGCATTAACCTGAACACCCGTTCTACGATACGCTTTAACTCTAAATTCCGAATCATTCCCACAACGAGGACAGATAAACTCTACCCCAGCAGCCAACGCAACATTAGGGTGATTTGTAGCCCAAGGCAAGAGTTTATAATAAATCTTTTCCAATAAAACAACGTCATTACAGCAATAATGACGCATTAATTCCCCATATTTTTTCTTTTCTTTTTTTGTCCCGTGGAGCATTTTATCCCAACAATCACCATAAGTTATATCAGTCTTACCTTCCCCAACCAGCAATTTACCTAAGTAATCTAATTTATTATTATCGAACTTGAAATATTTTCTAGCCGTTTGGAGAGTATCAAATGATTGATACGGCGTAGGCGGTTTCATATTATGCCTTACGAAGAAGGCGTTTGCTACCTTCTCATCAAATCGTTTACCATTATGAGCGACTACGATATTCGCTTCATTCAACAAATCCCATAATTGACTTACAATCCCAGAATCATCATAATTATCTGATTGGTTAAAATCTGAAATAATACAACCTTGTGGATTTCCCTTTTCTCCAATCCATTTCCAACTCATCGCTAACAGGATTGGTGGTTGCTCAATTTTAATAGGTAAAACATCATACTGACCATAAAACCAGCCACGATTAGGACTCACCTCCAAATCAAAAGCAAGAATTTTCGCATCTTCTAAATAACTGGTTTTCATTTTACTTCAATCTTCTTTGACTTTTTAGATTTATAATAATCTTCCAAAATCGCATCAATAAACTTATTCGCCTTCGTCCTCGATAAACCACTCTTTGCCAAGAAATATGCGGCATAAAACGCTTTAACAGGGTCAGACCAATCATCATTATTTCTAGACACGACGATTTTTTGGACATCAAAATCTTTTTTCATAAACCATAATCGTGGTCTAAAAAACAAAATACACGCATCCTCATTCGTTATTACTTTATACGGTATATCTTCATATTTTGACGACTCATCATTCGAAGCAAATCGTCTTGATTTACCATCAGCCCAAAAATAGTAGCCACCATCTTGTATACCAAAAGCACCTTCTAACATTTTACCTCCTTTCACCTCAAAATAACAGTTTTCATTTATACTGTCAAACCACCTTTTTCCTTTTAGCTGAAAAAGTAATTGTGACATTAAGAATATCATTCTCCATATAGATTGAGCCAGATTTATCATAGTTCGAGTAAAACTTATTAAACAAAGATGAGGAATAATAATTCTTTTCCCGTTTTATACATTTACATAAACCATCAAGAGCGCTAGCCAAATCACCTTTATTTACATCGTAATACTGATTATCTCGCCTTCGATAATACTCTCTATCTTCTTCGCTCATATAATGTTTGTCATACCATTTTCGCATATATTTCGGATATTCCTTTCGTTTTTTACCTGTTCTATAATAATTTTTCATTGCCACCTTTTTCCCCCACAGAGAACGGTTGCCACAATTATCCCCACCGTGAGGACTACAAAAAGTACACTTCCCTAAACCATCTAGTGAGTAGTTTATATACTCTCTGTTATTAGTCGCCAATCTCCTAGCCCTTGTTCTATAACTCATAAAACCTCCACAAAAAAGGAGAGCAGGCTCAAAGAGCCACACTCTCCATAATTATAAATTGGTTGCTAATAGTTTTGCTTCTACATTATATCACAATGGTGGAGATGCCGAAAACTGCCTTCGGGTCCAACATACTACTCTAAACTTTTTTTCGAAGCGATTTTCATTTAGGAACTTCGTATGCCGTCTATACTAAATCATCCCCTCTTCCATAAACCAGCCTGTTTAAGAACTGACATTTTGATATTTTTCGTAATATCATGAGGTATCGTGACTTTTCCTTTCTTTATGGGATGCCTGAACTGTTTATGCCCATTATCCCTTATCAGATACCACCCGTCTTTCTCGACCATTTTAATTAACGCTTTATATTCTGATGTTTTTGACATTTTCCTCCTTTCCTTTCCATTATAACAAAAAAGTTAGAAAAAATCAAAAACCCCCTAACTCCTTGAAAATAGGTAGGAACTACCTCTCGGCCTTTTCCCACATATGCAGGCTCCCAAGCTAGAATATGTCTTGCGTCATAAGCCTGGTTGATGACTGATTGCATTTCTGCGTTCTGACTTCAGCTCATCACCTCCCATCAACAGCCATTTCTGGCAACCAATCAGCATTAGTCGCTTGGACGAACTTATTATGCTACTATTTTCAAAGAATTAAGGGGCTTTCTAGGGAGAATCTTACCACTCGTTACCCATCACGGTTTACAGGTGCTTATGACTCTTATTTTTCAGTGGGACATCTTAAACTCCCGTTATTCCTGACTACCGTGCCACAACCTTGTCTGTAAAATTCCTCTTGTTAAGAGTATAACATATATTAATTTACGATGTCTAGCAATTTTTTCTCTAAAACCTTCGCAATATTTTTACAATCATTAAACCTTGGCTGAATTTTATCCAACTCTTTTTCATCCAAAAACTTACTAAATTCTTCCAAAGTCAATCCCTCTCCCCAAGAAGTATTATTCTGCTCTAACAATTTTTTCGATTCTTCATCCGTTCTAGCGAACATCACATCATTTGTTGAGTAACACACTACCTTCACCCCCATTACAGATAATTCCTGTGCAGAACGACCAACAGCAAAGCCATATTTATACCTCGCTAACCTTCTCCGAATCTTATCTGGGCTTAACCGAAACCCATAACCGTTCAGCCTATCCATCGAGATATAATCTAATTTCCAGCCATTTGATTCCACCATTACTTTCAACTTCATAAACGCCGGAACTTTATCGTTCAACAAATTCCCATAATAGATGAATTTTTTACCCAAATTCTTATTAATTGACTTATATGGAAGAAATTTATCCACATCAATTGCCATCGGCAAATAGAAACAATTTAGCCCTTCATCCTTCAACTCTTTTTCGTGCTGTGGGCACCATACAATAAACCAAACTTCTGATTGAGAGTTAACTTCGGCAAATTTTTTTAGTGCTTCACGCTTTTTAACACGAACCTCCTCTGTCCCACCTCTTTCGTGAACAAATACGAAAATCTTATCATACCCCCTCCATTTTTCACACGAGTTCCAATTTTGGACAGTAATTAACAAAACTTTTCCTCTTCCAGCAAAAACACGCTTAAAGACAGGAGCATAAAATTTTACTATATCCATCGAATAGGTCTTTGCCCCATTTTCCCTACCCAATCTAACATTGATTGGAGTCCACGATGGATGATTTGTATGGTCAATTACTTTTAACATCTAGACCATTATAACAAAAAAGCCCCATTCTCAAAAGCGAGGGGAATGGGGTAATAGTGAAGAATTTTTATTTTTACCCTAGGTCAGATTAACAAAACCTAGGCCACGAATTTTGATTGATGTTTAAGTTTTATGTGCGAGCAAATATTTTCATATCTACTATGTTTCCATTATAACTAAAATTTCATAAATTATCAAGCCCATTACTCATAATTTCTTCACCATACGAAAACGATTTACTCACGGCAAAAACACCATCTTCCACACACCTCACCAATATAGCCGACTTAACATGATTAAAATTATAATCGAATCTTTTAACCCCATTTTGCTCAATATAATGTGCTTGAATTAACCAATACTCATCCATTTTCTTCTTTGCTTCACGCTCAGATAATCCTGCTGGCTTAAATTCTTCTCCAACTTCCGTAGCCAAACATACAAAATCCTCTGTCGGCAATTTAGTGAACGATTTTTTTATAATATTCTTCTCTTCACGAATTTGTTGGAAACAAATACTACTCAACGGAACTTTCATATGCAATTCTGGGATTACAATATTCCCCTTAAAATTCTCTGGCTTATTCGTTATATCCCACAAAGTTTTATACGATACTCGATATTCTTTATCATCACCATAAAACTTAATTACACCATACTTCACGACTTCCGTAATCAAGCCACCATTTTCAGTTTTATCAACAATCAAATCCCCATTTTCGTTGATTTTATCTCTTAATTCCAAACTCTTATCCATTTCTTTTATCTCCTTTCCTTAAATTCTAAAACAGAGGGGAAGAATAATCAATATCTCCCTGCCCTACTACAATCGTTCCATTTTTATTCACATATCGCTGAATCTGCGATTCAATCTGGTCATAATGCTGTCTTAATTTCGCACCACTTCGAATATTAGGTCCCCAAAAATCACTCACATCAAAACAGAAATCAATCATCGTGAACATCTTATCCCAATCTCTTTTATCTAACCTGTGTGCCTTTTCAAAATCCTTTGCCCAACTCTCACGATAATTTCGATTAATACACGCTGTTGGCTGATGTTCTAAAATTTTATCCTTCAAGTGTTCTGCCAAATTGTATGCTTCTTCTGGCAATTCTTTTTTCCGAGGACCATCAGAAATTTTAATTTCTGACGTTATATTAGAATTATCTAAACTATTCTCTAATCTATTTTCTATATTATATTCTATACTACTACTTTTTACCGACCCTGCGTACTGATTTTCACCAACCCTGCCTACTGACTTTTCCCTACTCTGCCTACTACTTTTCACCGATACCTGCAATCTATAACTACTTCGCAATACTCTTACCCGACCATCAAAACTTTCCTGAAAAATATAACCAAGTTTCTTCAACTTGGATATACCTTTTGTTACCGAACATTTATCACACCTCAAAACCTTCGCAAGATATTCATTACTCGCCACACACCCTTCTTCCCCATCCAATTGAAATATCTCTGCCCACAAATCTCTCTCTAACCTCGTTAGGTTTTCATCATCCCATATCTCTATCGGAATCCAAATCCCTTTTAGTTCTCTTTGATGGCTTTCCTCCATCATTTTTTACCTCCCACTTACTTTATCCCATTATAAATGATTAACAGAGATAATTCAACTTACGCTTTTCTCTTAAACTTTACAAATTTTCAAAAATACTTTATAATAGAAACAAAATAAAGGAGGCAACCAAGATGAAAGAAACGGAAAAATTAACAGCAGAGCAAGCACTACTCAAAGCGCTCAAAAACCCATTCGACCCGAAGTTTGTAAAATATCGTGTCGGTGCTACATCAAAAGATAAGAAAAAAGGAATCGCCCTTTTCTATATTGATTCCCGTGAAGTCCAAAAAAGACTAGATGATGTCTGCGGAATCAATGGCTGGCAATGTAAAATGACACCATACGAAAAAGGTGTAGTTTGCGAATTAAGTATTCGTATGCCAGACGGAACTTGGATTACAAAATCAGATGGTGGCGAATACACCGAGAAAGTCACCCCATTCAAAGGTGGTTGTTCGGACGCATTAAAGAGGGCGGCAGTTCAGTTTGGCATTGGTCGTTATCTCTACTATATCCCAAATCAATGGTACCCATTAACCGAATTCAAGACTTTCGCAACGGAGCCAAAACTTCCAGATTTTGCTAACCCATACAAAACGGAAGATTGGGAGAAAATGGCTATTGAACAATATTATCCAGAACTTGATGTTGACTTAAATAATCTAGAATTCACCGATTCGGAAGCGGAACAAATTATTAAAGATAGTTCAAACCGTAAAGCCGAGTTAATCGCTAGGATGAAAGCAAAGAAAAATGATTAACATCATCCCAGAGGACGAGGTTAAACAAGGTTCACAAGAGTGGCACAACCTTCGCAAACAATACTTAACTGGCACAGACGCTATTAAACTTTTGCGAGGTCATTCCCCTCAATCAATCCTCGAAGAAAAAGCCAAAAACGAAAATTCTTTCAGAGGAAATTATTGGACATATCGTGGGCACATCCTAGAAGCCGACTCAAAAGAAATTTATTCAGAAGTATATACTCCAATCTACAATGCTGGATTTATCATTAACGACAAATTCTCCAATATCGGTTATTCACCAGATGGACTTGTCAATTCAGACGGTTTTGTGGAATGTAAATCTTTTGGAGAAAAACACCATCTCCAAGTGGCAGAAAAATTAAGCCCGGAAATTATTGCTCAAACCCAATGGGGATTTTTCATCACCGAAAGAGATTGGTGCGACCTTCTCCTTTACAACCCAGATATTAAAGATGATGACCTCGCTTATATAGTAAAAAGATTATACCCAGACCCAGAAATCCAAGAAAAATTCAAAAAACTACTTGAAGTATAGTCAATTTTCATATATAATCAAAATATCAAAGTAAAAGAAAGGATAAAAAAATGGGACTAGACTCATATCTTTATAAAAAAACTTACATCTCGCCTTATGACAAGGAGTTAGAGTTTTCAATCAAACTCCATAAAAAAGGCTTCGAGACAGAAAACCAAGTTGACACTAAAAAAGTTAGATATGTCGAAGAAGAAATTGCATATTGGCGAAAAGCAAACCAAATTCATAACTTCTTTATACAGCATTGCGGAGAGGGAGTTGATGAATGCCAAGATATATATGTGTCAAGAGCAGACTTAATGGAATTAGTCGCAAGGTGCAATAGAATTCTTAACAATAAGGAAAATATCGCCAAAAAAGAAATCACCTACAAAGACATTCTCACTAACGAGGAGAAACAAGAAACCGTAAGATACTTAAAAGATACTACTGAAGCAGAAGATTTACTCCCAACCACATCTGGATTTTTCTTCGGCTCTACCGAGTACGATGAGTATTATCTCCAAGACCTAGAATCAACCGTTAAATATCTCACTCCATACTTGGAGGAAAAAGACGATTGGTCAACCAGTTTTATTTATAGAGCAAGTTGGTAAAGGAGTTATATGGAAACGAAACTACCCCAAGTTGAAGCACTCAAAATCGCCTCACGAATCGAAGAGCCTGTTTTAACCGAATCGGAACAGAAACGCATTGAGCGACTCCAAAAATATGTCACAAAGGTTGAGGAAGCCCAACAAGTGATGCTCAAAGCAATTCGAAATGGTGATTTTGAATCTTTCTCTGAAGAGGATATTCGTTTCCATCTTTCCCACGACCCAGATATGATTGCCGAGGCAGGTCTATTCCTCGCCAAACTTCAACGTTCATATGAATATGCGAAATTAGATACGGCAACCATTCTTGCAGAGTTATGGAAAATTTGTAATGAGGAAAAGGAAAATCTCGGACTTAGTTCAGCCAAGGACCGTGAATGTTGGGTAAAAACTCAACCCAAATACATTAAAGCCCAAAGACAAGAAATCGAATGGAAATTCCATCTCAATCGTATGCAGGTTATTTATGACAGATATGTAAACCTCTTTGCTGGCAGTAGAAAATTAGCCAATATGGTTGAATCATACAATGACGCACAAAACGCATACACAAAATACAACTCGGAGGGTTAATGTTTAATCAGGAGTTCTTCACTAAACTATCCGACTATTGCGACAAAGGATATATTCGCAAATCCCATCATCCTGATTTACCTATCGCCATCTATAACTACACCCAAAAAACAACATGGGAGGAGAAATGGGATAATATTACCATTCACACCAGAGGGCTAGTTATTTCTGACGACAACCAAATAATTATCCAAGGTCCTAAAAAATTCTTTAATGCTTCAGAAAAATTTGCTCCCCATCTTGACCTAAAAAATTGTGTTATATCCGAAAAACTAGACGGATACTATATTTCCATTAAAAAAGACAGCCATTATGGGCTTATAACCTCATCCCGAGGTTCATTCTGTAATAAATATACCTTTTTCGCTGAAAACTTCATCACGGACGAAATTAGAGGCAAATTACAGGAAAATACTGAATACTTTTGCGAACTACTTCAGAATTTTGAAGAAGATGCTGGAATTATAGTCACTAAACATCCAACCCCTAGATTAGTCTGTTGGGCTATGCGGGTAAACGGGCACGAAGTTATCCCCAACCCTACCAATTGCCCATTCGAAATTGCACAAAAATTTACATTCGAACAAGCTAAAAAATATCTCACAATGGAAGTCGAAGGAGTCGTTGCTTTTAATCAAAACACCGAAGATAGAGTAAAACTCAAAACCGAATGGTTCCTAAATATGCACCGTATGATTTCAGATTGCACTAAAAATCGAGTATGGGAACTTTGCTATAAAGGTGGTCGTGTTGAGGACTTAGATATTCCCGATGAATTTATGAAGCAAATGCTTTCTTGGCAAAACGAATTAGACAGCAAAATCCACACCGAAACAAAACGACTTTATCATCTTTACGACAAATATTCTAAACTTACAGACAAAGAACTTGGCACATCCGAGATAGATAAATTCGACAAATCCCAGATATACAACCTTCGCAAAGGCAGGATTAGAACATTCACGAACAAAATCTACCTCAAATATCGAAACAATTTTTGACGAAATTAAAAATAACCATTGACATTTTGATACTTTTCATATATAATAAAAATGTAAAGGTTAGGGTATCACCTTTACACCAATAACAATAAAAGAAAGGATATATATGAAACAAATCAAAGTAAAAGACGAATACGACGAAATCGCCGAGTTGGACGCACAATTAAGCGAATCAACTGGTCTTAACGCTAGGAACCGTCGCAAAAAGGCTCGTATAGAAGGCATACATACCGCTTTCCGTGGTATAATTGGCTTCAGTAAACTTTTGGCAGTTTGCTCAATCGTTTACAGCACATACATCATCTTGATGAATCTGGACGGAGTAGCCACCAAGGTTCTACTCATTCCACAAGCTCTACTTGCAGCTTATTATTCAATCGATGCGTTTGTGAAGAGTAATAACCTTAAACGGAGTAAAAGATAATTACTTCCCTCAACCTTGGTGTTAAGTAATTAATAGAGTGAGGTAAGCGTTATGAAACAACCTAATAAAGCCGAATCATTAGGTGTGGTGGGTTTTCTAGCAAAGATTATCCTATCAATCTTAATCCTAGGATTCGCTGGATTAGCAATCCATAACATTAGAACATTAAGAGTTGAGCTAGACAATTCTTCCTCAAACTTCGAGGAACTTCAACATCAATCCGAGCAAGACATCAAAAATCTTGAAACGGAGAACAAAAATCTTAATGATGAGAAGACAAAACTCGAACAAGAGAAAAAGGAATTGGAGGAAAAACTACAAGCCAAACTAGACGCTCAAAAGAAGGCACAGGAGCAAGCAAAACTTGCCTCAACAGAAGTCAGTATCCCTGGAACCTGTAAAGATTGGATGACACAGGCAGGAATTACCGATATGGCAAATGCTTACTTCATCTTCCAAAAAGAGTCTAATTGTAATCCTACGGCAACCAATAAATCATCAGGTGCTTACGGAGTTTGTCAAAGTTTACCAGGAAGCAAAATGGCTTCGGCAGGTACGGATTG
>Ga0265301_10000245_pt1 | contig 86384 bp, 94 predicted proteins | sample AusTroGonzalo_MG_2_FD_193488 | JGI IMG/M metagenome (GOLD analysis project Ga0265301, IMG submission 193488) | Bovine rumen microbial communities from tropical cattle in Woodstock, Queensland, Australia - Gonzalo_04 | ecosystem: Host-associated > Mammals > Digestive system > Stomach > Rumen ... | reverse complement strand
AAAAGCAAGCCGTATCGCCGAAGGTTTGGTGTCTGTTAAAGTCGACGGAAATAAAGGTGCTGTTGTTGAGGTAAATTCAGAAACAGACTTTGTCGCAAAAAATGATATTTTTCAAGAATATGTTCAGGACGCAGCAACAGTTGCTCTTCTTTCCGATGGCGATGTTGAAAAAATGAAAGCTTTCGGATGCCCCAAATGCGGTAAGTCTTTTGGTGAACGTTTAACGGATATGATTGCAAAAATCGGCGAAAATATGAATTTGCGTCGTGCCGCAGTCGTTGAAGTTCAAAATGGCGTGGTTGCATCATATATTCACAGTGCCTTAAAACCGAATTTAGGACGTATTGGTGTTTTGGTCGCTTTAGAAAGCTCCGCTGATAAAGAAAAATTAAACGAGCTTGGAAAGCATATCGCTATGCACATTGCTGCCTCATCACCTCTCTTTTTGAATGTTGCAAGCGTTGATCCTCAAGCTGTTGCACATGAGCGTGGCATTTATGCTGAGCAAGCTAGAGCTTCAGGTAAACCTGAAAATATCATTGAAAAAATGGTTGAGGGGCGTGTTCGCAAATATTATGAAGAGGTTGTATTAGAAGAACAGGCATACATTATGGATCCAGATAAAAAGGTTAAAGATGTCATTGCTGATGCTTCTAAAGAACTTGGCGCAGAAATCAAATTAACTTCTTATGTTCGTTTCAAACTTGGTGAAGGATTGCAGAAGAAAGAAGAAGATTTTGCAGCCGAAGTGGCCGCGCAACTCAAAAAATAGCTAAACAACTCGTATAGCTGGCATTTAATACAGAAGCACTTTTTTAAGCTAAGTCATGTACCAATATGTACCTCTGTCGCTTAAAAAGGTGTTTCTTATTATCTGCAACGCTTTCCAAGTTGTTGTTTTAATTACTTTGTTATTTCTTAAAGTGTTTTTATGTACTGCGTTTAGAGTCTGTGCGTATTTATCTTGCTATCCGATTATTTTAATTTTTTGAGCTATTTTTTATTTCTTTTTTAAGTTTTTAATGTATTCTAAAACCCGTTTGTCAGCCCACTTAGCAGTACCTCGTATACGTCCTATTTCTTGCGCATTTTCATCAATCAGAACCGTATGAGGTGTCGTAAAAATGCCAAAGTCGCCAGCGAGTTTTCCTTTTTTATCGGTATAAAACTCAACATTCGGCGCACCGAATTTTTTCAAAAATAATCGTTGTTCTAAAGAAGACTTCCACTCGGAATTTGGTGAAATTAAAATCAATCGAATATTTTCAGGTAAAGCATTTTGATAAAAAGTGTTTAAGTCTTTCATTTCTTTAAGGCAAGGCCCGCAAGTTTTTGACCAAAAAACGGCAACAACAAATTCCCCCTTAAAATCAGTCAAGCGATAGGGTTTGCCATTTTCATGGACAATTTGACGCGTTGGAACATCACGCGATTCGGCAAAGATGTTAACGGCATCTTTTTTGGCATCAGCATTTGTTGTAAAAAGAAAAGATACGATAAGCAAAACAATTTGAACGAAGTGCTTCATTGCCTGTGAAAATCCTTTAAATTGTACTATACTTTTTAAGCCAGTTTTGAATATAATCAGTACTGGCAAGCTTACAAGAAAAAGGTTAAAATTTATGAAACGAATCTCCAAATTGTTTAAAATTTTAAGTGTGATGGTCGTTTTGACAAGCCTTTGCACTTGTGGAAAAATGTCGGATCCCAGACCGATTGAAGGTAGCGGTTATCCGCATATCTATCCCAAAAACTAAGGATAAAGAAAATGGAAAATCAAAATAATTTAACAGATGATATGATTCCTTATGTGGAATTTGCTGACAACGCTAATGAGCGTACGCCTTGTGTGCTGGTGCTTGATTGCTCCGGCTCGATGAGAGGAGAGCCAATTAAACAACTCAATACGGGTTTGAAAGCTTTAGAGCAAGAATTAAAAGATGATATTGATGCCTCATCTCGAGTTCAAATATTAATCATAAAAGCTTGTGGTAAAGAAGATGAAGCAGAAGTTGCTTCGGACTGGGTCGATGCAATGAATTTCACGGCCCCAATCATGGAAGCTGGAGGTTTAACACCTCTTGGAAAAGCAATTTCCCTTGCCTTAAAAAAGATTGAAGATCAAAAGGATTTATACGATTCGTGCGGCATTAGCTCAAAAAGGCCATGGATATTCTTGGTTAGTGATGGTGAGCCAACGGATTATGGGTGGGAACAGGCCGCAAAAGAATGTATAGAGGCACAGCAGGCAAAAAAAGTAATTGTGCATGCAATCGGGACGCAGGGGGCAAATCTAGAAAAATTAGGAAAATTTTCGATTTTACCTCCTAAACGATTGGTTGGATTAAAATTTACGGAGTTTTTCTTGTGGCTCAGCCGCAGTGTTTCATGTGTTTCGAAAGCGGCCCCACATGCAGACGATTTGTTGAAGGATATTAATGCCTGGGGTGATGAATAAAAAACGATATCGTGTCGTTGTGGCGACAACTATTGGTCCTTATCATAAATCGAGGGGATTAAAGGGACAGGATTTTTTTGCTTATAAACAGAAAAGAAACAAACTTATCGCTGTTGTTTCTGACGGGGCCGGTTCGGCAAAATATGGCAAAATCGGTGCGAGATATGTGTGTGAGCAGCTTTGTGAAACATTAATAAATGCATCATTTCAAAATATTAAACAAGAAATTATTAATGCCATAGAGGGTGTTAGAGATAGGTTGATGGTACATAGGCTCAATAAACAAAAGAATGAAGATGGGTTAATTAATTTTGCAGCAACAATCGTCGGCTTGGTATATCAAAATGGAAAAGGTGTTTTCTTTCATATTGGAGATGGAGCTGGTATTGCCATGTTTGAGAATAAAAAACGCACATATACAATTTCCGAGCCAGAAAATGGTATTTTCTCAAGTGAAACATTTTTTTATACGATGGATGATTGGAAAGACAGTTTAAGATTCACAAGTTTTGAAAATGCGGACAGCCTCTTTTTGATGACCGACGGTGTGACGTGTTTTGCTTTGAAAAAGAATTTTGAAGCTTTGGAAAAAGGTTTTCTACCACCTATTGATGCATTTTTAAAAAATGAAAAAAACACAAAAAAAGCAACTCGAGCATTAAAAAATACTTTAGAAACACCAAAAGCCAAAGCTTTAAGTGGCGATGACAAGACATTGATGTGGGTGAAATTGTGATGGCAGAGCAAGTGGTGTTAAGTGCAATTTTCGGTGACGGGCACTTTGAAAGAGTGGCTTTGGGCGAGATGATTAACAAAGGCGGTGCAGCAGGTAAGATTTTTGCTGTGCCGTTACATCCCGAGCTTGTGGCAAAGATTTTTCATGACAGAAGCAAAAGCCAAACAAATCGTTTAAAGCTTGAGGCAATGCTTCAAAATAAGCCGAATATTCCGATTGTTGAAGATAAGAAGACGGGGAAAAAATATGTTCAGATTGCCTGGCCGGAAGCGGTGTTGGAAGATGACGAAGGTTTTTGTGTGGGTTATTTGATGCCGTTAATTAACACCGATGAAGCGGTTTCATTGGACCATTTAATGCAAAAAGCGGTGCGGCAAAAAGAACATTTAACCGAAAAATATGAAGACAGATTGACAGCCGCTTACAATGTAACTGCAATGGTGGCAGCTCTGCACCAATGTGGTCATTATATTGTGGACTTAAAACCGGCCAACGTTTCGGTTTATAAAAACAACAAAGAGATGCCCGTTGCAATGTATGATTGTGATGGCTTTTCCATTAAAGGTGAACATACGCGCTATCCGGCAGAATATGTGAGTGAGGAATATATTTATCCGGAGGGAATGACCCAGAATCCGGAAGACATGGGTGAAGAACAAGACAAATTTGCGCTTGCCGTCATTATATTCAGGCTCTTAAATAATGGTATTCACCCGTTTGCGGGAATTCCTTTAAAAAAAGAAGATCAAATGCTTGATATTCAAATGCGTATTGAGGGATATCATTATGCTTACGGGCTTTGGCCGGACACATACCAAGAACCGCATCCATATAGTATTCACAATTATTTTGACAAGAAAACACTGGACATGTTTGAACGTGCCTTTACAAAAAGGCATAAAAGACCAAGCGCAAAAGAATGGTATGAGCATTTGGAATATTTATATACAATATTAAAAAAATGTAAAAAAGATCCAAATCACGCTTATTTTACCAGCAAGGGGTGCGGGCTTTGTGCAATGGAAGAAAAGTTTAGATTGCAAATGAATGCTATGAAAGCACAGAAAGCCGCGCCAAAAAAAATCCGTGGTTTTGACGTTAGTTCTTTAACAACTGAAAAGATAATAGCTGACAAAAAAGAAAAGAGACAAGAATTTATGAGGCTTAATAAGCTCGCTTTTCTTTTGATCTTTTGTCATTTTACCTTATGGGGTGTTGCACCGATTTGGCTTTACCAGTTTAGGCAGGTCTTAATCTCTCATGGATATTTTATACAAATTTTAATATTAGTACTAAGTTTAAAAGGTATGTTCGTCTTTTTAAATTGGTTGCAAAAGCATTTACCGCTTTTGCAAAACCAAATACTGACAAACATGCTTAAAGTTTATGCTGTGATTAATGCGTTGGTGTGTTTCTGTGTTGTCAACAAAATCAATTGGGCTTTTTTGGGGTTTTATTAAAAAAAGAGGCTCTGAAAGCCTCTTTTTCATGTCACAAGCGTAGCAATAAAGTCAACTGCTTTGCTTGTTGAAACAATTTTTACCTTGATTCCCTGAGATGAATGTTCGTCAAAAATGCCTTGCGCTCGAAACCTCATGAACTGCTCTTCTGTGAGTGTAAGGGTAGTTAAAAAACTATATTTTCCCTCTCTAATGATTCCTAAGACGTGATAACGGTTGCCATCTTTTTTGAACGCCATATCAGTCAAGAAATAGGCTTTATTAAGAGGAATCGCCTTAGAAAGATAGGTTCGCCAAACAAGAAACATCAAACCAATAAGGCAAATTCCACCGAAAAGCCGAAGAAACCAATCACTAAACCAAGCAAGTGGCGGCGACGTGTAGATAAGATAGGCAATGACCACGATTGCCTTAATGACAAAAGTGTAATTAAGACATTTTGCATTGCAGGGACGATTGATCTTATCTCCGAAGATAAGAAGCAAGATCTGAACCAATATAAAAGTCCAGAATAGACTACGAATAATTGTGATCATAAATATAAAGTTAAATGTTAAAATAATCAAATATACCACTACAAAATAGCAACCTTATTCTGTTTTGTCAAGTTTTTTAAAATTGCATAAAAACAAAAATATTATGACAAAGATGAAAAAAATGAGTATGATCAACACGAAGGATAAAATGAAAATATATAAAGTCGGCGGTGCCGTCAGAGATGGAATTTTAGGAATAAAAGCGCATGACAACGATTATGTTGTTGTGGGGGCATCGATTGAGGAAATGAAAAAGCTTGGTTTTTTAGCTGTCGGCAAGAATTTTCCTGTTTTTTTACATCCAAAAACACAAGAAGAATATGCTTTAGCACGAAAGGAAATCAAAACAGGTGATAAACATGGCGATTTTGAGTTTGTTTTTACGCCTGACGTAAGCTTAAAAGAAGATCTTGAAAGGCGGGATTTGACTTGTAATGCCATAGCGTTTGATGACATAACAGGAGAATATATCGATTATTTCGGAGGTATTGAAGATATCAAAAACAAAGTCTTAAAGTGCGTCAATGAAAAGCATTTCGTGGAAGATCCGTTAAGAGTTTTAAGGGTGTGCCGATTTAAAGCACAACTTGGTTTTGAAGTAGAAGAAAATACTTTAAGGCTATTAAAAACAATGGTTCAAAATGGAGCAATGCGGTATTTGACATCAGAGCGTGTCTTTGAAGAAGTTGTAAAAGCTTTGAGAGCTAAAGAAAGTTCTAAGTTTTTTGTTTTGATGCGTGAAATAGGAGCATTAAAAGAAGTGATGGAAGAAGTTGATGCTTTATTTGATGTGCCGGAGAAGGAAAGATATCATCCGGAAAGTAACACAGGTGGGCATGTGATGAGCGCGCTTGATGTTGCAAAAGATGAGCCGGCACTTGTAAAGTTTGGTGTTTTGACACATGATTTAGGCAAAGCTCTGACACCCAAAGAGCTTTTACCTTCACATCACGGACATGCCGAGCGTGCGGAAAAGCCGATTCGTGGTTTGTGCAACAGGTTGAAAGTGCCAAATGAGTGGAAAAATTTTGCCCTCTCTTGCGCGAAATTTCATATGCATTATTTTCAGATTTTTGAGATGCGTGCGGTTAAGATTTATGAATTGCTTAAAGGCTTAACAATCGGGCATCGTTCGTATTTAGAGGAATATATTAAAGTTTGTAGGGCGGATTTTGAAAGCTCAGCTTGTGAAAACAAAGGCTTGGAATATAAAAATTTTGAGTTGAAGGCTGAAATGTTGCGATTTGCCAAAGATGTCATTGATGAGATAAAAGCAAGCGATTTGAAAAATTTTGACAAGTTGCCGAGAAATGAGCGATTCGGAATGCTCTTGAGAGAATACAAGGTTGATATCCTAAAAGAAAAAATAAATGAATTTAAAAAAACACATAAAATCACTTCTCTCGCTAAATAAAGACAATGACGCAAAATGAAAAATATCAAGAAACCAAATCAGACAGATCTGGTTTTTTATAATTAGGACCTTTGAGAACTTTTCCGTCTTCACGCTTCAATGGTTTACCATTAACGAGCTTTGACATATTGCTTTGATGAACGCGTGTAAAAACCTCTTCCATCGGGATGCCGAGCGCTACGACCATACCACTTAAGACATATTGTAAATCAGCAAGCTCTTTGAACATTTTAAGTTTTGTCTCTTTATTGATTGTGCCAAATGAGTCGAGTTCAGCAAGAAGGGTGTTTATCTCGACGTTGAGCTCAGAAACTTCTTCATTAATTAATTTTTGACGCAGTTGTAAAAGAGGCGCAGTATAAGGCGCATCAATGGCCATTTCCATTGCCTGATGAAACTCTTTGACTTTCTCTTCATATTTGTTCATTTTTGTCTCCTGCACTGTTTAATAAATTATAAATGCGAAAACAAAGAGGGGCAAGAAAAGTTTAAGAGTTTTGCGCTTTTTGAAGGTTTTTAATTTGACATTCAAGTTCAATAAGTTTTTGTTGATGCTGTTTATAAAGCGACGAGAGATAATAACAGTCATTTGAAAGTTCGTTTATTTCAATGCATCTTTTTAAGATCTGCTTTTGCTCTAATAATTGTTGAAGTGTATTGTTCATATTTTCCTCCTATTAAGATATATATGATAAAAATATCACAAATCAAGAGGAAGATATAATATTTTTCTTTAAGAAAACTTTTCAACCTTAAAAGCAAAAATTACTTTACCAATAATAGTCACCTTTTTTAAAGGCAAGGTTATGGGCTTGTAGCTTGGATTGTCAGAAATTAGAAGACATTCAGAAGAGCTCAGCTTCTGGAGACGACGTACAATAAGACGATCAGCAACTAAAATGATATAAAGACCATCGGAAAGAAATTTATGAAAAGAGAAATCAGCCAAAACATAATCGCCGTCTTTTAGTGTTGGAGACATTGAATCACCTTCAACACGAAGCATTTTGACTAAATTTGCAGAAATTTGAGTGATGTTTGAGTATTCGGTATCGGGAAGAGAAAGAAATCCGATAGAAGTATTTGAAGAAAGTGCTGAAATCATCTCTATAAGCTGTGTTTTAGTCTTACCTGTCAAATCAGAGAAGGTCTTTGGAAGGTTAATATCTGTCAATTCTTGTTCCGAAACATCTAAAAGTTTTGCGAGTTTACGGCGTTGCTCCTCAGGCAAGCGCATTGGAGAGCCTTTGTTAATGTATTGGTGTAAATAAGCCTCGTTTTTGCCGATCGCAAGAGACAAAGAGCGGTAGTTTTTACCTTTTTCTTTAATTAAATTGTCAATATGTACACGTATTTGATCGATATTCATGTTTTTCTCCTAAAAAATACATAAGAAATATATCAAAATTTTTTTTGCTGTGCAAATGATATTTTTCCTATTGATTATATAATAAATATATTATATTTTTATCATAAAAATATAGGAGGAAAAATGGAAAAAACGATTTTAGAGAAATGGTATCGAAAAGGGTGGCTCAAGTATGGGCTTAAAACTTTTAATGCGTTGGACAGACTGACAGCAGGAAGGATCTTTTATCGGGATTATATAACAAGCCGAATTTTTTCAGTTGGGGTGATTGATCATGAAAGACCTGCTGTTGACGGTGGTATTTTCAAAAATACGGTTGAGAGCAAATTGGCTGCAAAAGATAAATTTTTAAAAGCCTATAAACTTGTTCCCCTTAAATATAGACCGATGGTCGAAAAAATTGTGCTTGAAAATAAAGATATTGATAAAATTCCTAATAAAACTGAAAAGAAAACACTTTGCGAGGCACTTGATTTTTTGGTGTGTTATTATGCGGAGAAGAAAAATGAATTATGAAGAAATGAGGGAAAAAATTTGTATTCAAAATTTGTTTAGAGCTGTTTTAATGTTAGCTGCAAAAGATGCCTTTGGCGTGAATGCTCAGGCAAAAAGAAGAATTAAGCTCAGAAAAGATGCTTTGGAGTTTTTTTCAGATGAAGCGGATTTAAGATTAGTTTGTGAGCTTGCAGATGTTCATTTTGAAGATATTACAAAAGTTGTTTCCATTAAAAACATCAAAAACAAAGAAAAATATAATAAAATTATAGCGTGCTTTTTTAAAAAATAGGATTTTTATCATTATAATACAAGTATTTAACGGTGTTATCCACAGGGCTTGACAGGATTTGAAAAATATGATATATCTAAAACATACTTAGAAAAGGATTTTGAGAAGAACACGGACAAGAGTGTTCTTTTTTATTTTATAAAAAATAAGAAGGTATACAGAGGAAATGAAGCAAAATGCACACCGAAGAGATATTTCGGCATATCGAAATGAGAAAGTTCAAAATTATTTAAGAAATCCGTGGCATGATGAGGATGATGAATGGTGGTATTGAAAAAGAGAAAAGCATGAGAAAATTTGTTTTGATATTAAGTTTGGTGTTGAGTTTTAGAGTTTTTGCAGAAGGTGTTCCTTAAAAATTTCAAAATCCGATATTTAATGATATTCTTTATAGCGGCGAAAATAAAAATTTTTCACATGATGTTAGAGTGACACTGACATCAATCACAGATTATGATGAGGAGGAAATGAAAGGGGGGTATGAATATCTGGCAGAAGATGAAAAAGGCTTTTTGCTCAAATGTGAATATCCGGATGATATGGCAGGACATACACTTTATGAGATGTTTTATGCACGATATTTGATAGATTTGAGAGATATCGGCGGTGAAAAAAAATGCAGTGTATGGCAATGTTCATTTGAAGTTAAAGACGGAATAATAGAGGCTTGGGGAGAAAATGCACCTATGCCGCATTATAGCAAAATAGATAACTGTGCAGGCGAAAAAGATGAGTGGAATGATTTTCCATCGGGCGGGCCAAAGATGAATTGTTTGGATGAATTGAAAGAACGAGGATGGGAAAAATACATTCCTGGAAAGTGGGTCAAGAAGGTGAACACTTGGCAATAACAAAATCAATTTAGTGCAATAAAAGAGATGCTTCTTAAAAGCGTCTTTTTTTTATTTAATTCTTAAAAGGGAGATAAAATGAACAGTATTTTAGAAATATGCCAGGAAGTGGCAGATATGACGGCGACACAAAGACCAGATGATTTGTTTGCAAGAAACATTCTTTCAAATGCGATTTTTTTATCGGTTGCAAAAAATGAGCTTGAAAGTTTAATGCGTTACGGGGATTGGCAAGTTTTGGTCAAAGAAGGAAGTTTTCAAACATTTGAAGGGAAAATTTTTTACCCGTTTGAGGAGATTTTGCCTGACTTTTATGCCATTGTTCACAATACAATTTATATCAAAGATGAAAGGGAACAGATTTTAGGCGCATTGACGGCGGAAGAATGGATGAAACAAAAATGTTTCGAATATTCATCTTCAAAAGTTAAATTTAGAATCGAAAACGGTGGATTTAAGTTTTCAGGACAAGTACCGAATGGGGTGAAAATTGTGTTTATGTATCGTTCAAACGGTATTTGCAGAGATGCAAAAAGTTATGAAATAAAAAGTACCCTGACAAAAAATACGGATGTACCGCTTTTTGACAAGTATATCGTTAAGCTTGGTATAACATGGCGCTGGCTGAAACGCAATGGTATGGATTATGAAGAAGAATATAACGAATATCAAAAGGAATTAAAAAAGAAATTCGGCTTGGAGCAAAATGTTCAAGATATCAAACTTGGAAGATTGCATGATTTTTCAGATGAAGTGTTGTTAAAAATATAAATAGAGGATGAAAAAATGAGCGAGGTTAAAAATTGGATTAAAAAAATTGAAACGGCCGAAAAAAAATATGCGGATTACTTTGAGTTAATCAAAGAAATCAGAAGCTATTACAGAAACGAAAAATCAAAGAACAAGCAAAATGTTTTTTGGGCAAGCATTGAGACCCTAAAACCATTTTTATACTTCAAACAACCAAAACCTTTTGTGCAACAAAAGGAAAAAACAGATTCATCTGTTGCAACAACGGCTTGTCGAATTTTGGAAAAGGCACTTGAGTGGGATTTGGAAAAATTTGATTTTGACAGTGTGATGAAATATGTGCGAAACGATTTTTTGCTACTTGGTTTCGGGGCGGCATATGAGCATTATGTACCGACATTCAAAAAATGTGTAATTAAAGATACGCAAGAAACAGTTGAAATTTTAGACGATGAAAAGGTTGAGACGGTTTATTTAAATCCGGAGGATTTTATTGCAGACAGCGATAAAGTAAGTGTATGGGAAGACTGCACATGGTTTGCGCGCAAGATGTTTATGACCTTAGAAGAAATTGAAGATCAATTTGGAAAAAATGCCATTCCCCTATCGGAAACAAAAGAAGATCAAAAGACGAAGTCTGTGTTGATTTATGAAATTTGGGACAAGACGAGCAAAAAAGTTTTATATGTAAGCAAAGAATATGACAAAGGATTTTTAAAAATTTCAGATAAGATGCCGGAAGTCACCGGCTTCTTTGCAATGCCGAAACCGCTTTTTGCCGGGCTGACAAATAATGGTTTGATTCCTGTGCCGGACTATGAACAATTAAAACCGTTGCTCGAAGAGTTGAGTGGTATTACAACACGTATGCAGCTGACCATGCAAGCAATCAAAGTTTCAGGAGCTTACGACAACAGTTTTCCTGAACTTGCCAATATTTTAAATAAAGATGTGACCCTTGTTGCACTTTCGGATTTTGAACGGTTAAAAGAAAACGGAGGCCTCAAAGGAGTAATTGATTTTGCACCGCTCGAACAATATGTGGGAGCTTTAGAGACCTTGGCTGCAAGGAGGCAAGATGTCATGAATCAAATTTATGAAATGACAGGGGTTTCAGATATCATGCGTGGCAATTCAGATAAGACTGAAACAGCAACAGCTGTGATTAAAAAAACAAATTTCGGAACACTTCGAAATCAAGACAGACAAAATGATATGCTTAAATTCATAACAGATTTGCTCAAAATCAAAGCAGAGATGATTTGTACATGTTTTAGCAAAAACAGATTAAAAGCTTTTGCAGGCGAAACAGCAAGTGAGCAAGATGTGGATCTAGCCATTGAAGTATTAAAAACAGACAAACTACGCGGTATGATTTTAGGAGTAGATACAGACACGGCCTTTATCAATGAAGAAAAATCTATCGGTGTTCAAAACACAATAGGGGCGATACATCAAACGATTGTCGGGGCTTTTGAAGCTGTGTCAAATCAGCCGTTGTTGCTACCTGTTTATCGGCAAATGATTGAAAATCTAACGGCAACTTTACCAAATGCCAGAATATACGGACCAGTGCTTCAAAGAGCTTTTTCTTTGATTGAAGAGGACTTAAATAGAAAAGAAAAAACGATTCCTGATATGGGAATACTCAGCTTGAAACAACAGGAGCAAAAAATGCTTTTGGACCATCAGATTAAAGAAAAAGAAGTCGCACTGAAAGAGGCAGAACTTGTTTTGAAAAAAAACGAACAGGAGAGAAAAGCTGTGCTCGAAGACAAAGAAATGGAATTACAGGCAGCGTTGAAAAACAAGGCGCTTGAAAGAGAAAAAAAGGCAGATGCGAATGTAACAACAGGGTATGTAAAAGGGTTTTAAGAGATGACAAGTGTGAGAGAAGATTTAGAAGAAGCGTTAAGAGAATATGAAGAAGAGGAAAGAAAAAGAAAATAGAGGCAAAGAGCTTTAGAGCTCTCCAAAGAAGCAGCAAAAGAGTTCGTCAAAGGCTCGGTTGGTTCAATGTATGATGTGGCAAACGGTGCAACCTTGGGCGGAGCTGAAAGATTAGATGAAAAATATTTGAATGGTATTAATAAATTACGCGAACAAGGGGGATATGACCCATTAAAACAACAAACATACATACCGGCAAATGTGGTTCGTAAATGGCATGAAAAAAGATTATCAGAAGGATATACACCTCAAGATATGAGTAATATTGCAAGCGATTTGTTTCAAAAAGGATCAAGAAATGTGACAGAAAGCAGATATCCACACATTCAGCAGGTTGTTAAGCCAAAAGAAAACGTATCGGATGTAGGGTATGTATCACAAAATCCGAATAACAGACAAACAGTCATTAAGAGCGTATATAAGAAAGATAATGAAAATATCATCAGGAATTTGTTGGAGGGGCGGCGCGATCCCTCATCAGTCATTCGCAGGTCAGAAAGCCCACGGTGCCAGCTCGCCTTTCTGCTCTTCAATAAACCCTACAAAACAACATAACACCGCTATCAACAAATGTCAACAGTAAGCATGAGGAATTGCTAAAAAGGCTACAGCGTGGGTGGTAAAAATCTAGAAAGTAAAAAATAAAGGAGAGAGATAATGTATAAAATGAGTAATCGACAGGTTAAATCTGCCGATTTTATTTTGCCAGCACCTGTTGGAGGACTGAATAAAAGAGATCCGTTGGTGAGTATGGAATTAACGGATGCTATTGAGATGGATAACTATATGCCATCCGAAAATTCGGTCGCTTTACGGGAAGGATATAGCAAATATGCAACGGTTGGTGAGTTTTCGGGCACAAAAAAAGTTGAAACACTTGTTTGCTATCACACGGCTTTAAAAGAAAAAATGTTGGCTGTTTTTGGCGGTAAAGCTTATGATGTTTCAACAGCAACACCGCAGGAATATGCAAATGTATCGTTTTCTAAAAGCAGATGCCAAACCGTGCAGTACCAAAACTATTTATTTTTTATGAACGGTGCGGATACGCCGAAAGTTTTTTATGTTGATGAAAATGATGTTGAGCATTTTGAGAATTGGGCCTTTACAGGCGAAGAGTTAGCTCAAAACAAGATTATCAATGGTGCTGTGAGCCACGAATTTTTATGGTTTATTGAAAAAAATTCAACACGTGCTTGGGTATCCAATACAGCAGGTTATATCTCAGGAACACTTGAGGCTTTTGATGTGGCACAGGTTTTAAAATGGGGGGGCAGTTTGATCGCTGCATTTAACTGGACTGTTGACGGCGGCGCAGGCATTGATGACTATACATGCTTGCTTTCATCCGAAGGGGAAGTTTTGATTTATAAGGGATATAATCCAAATGATGCAAACAATTGGAGTTTAATAGGTGCATACAAAATAAGCAAACCGATCGGGTATCAATGTGTGATGGCTTATCAGGGTGACGTGGTGATTATCACAGAGGACGGATATATGCCACTTTCAAGAGCGTTAAGTGCAAACAATGCCGTTACCGCAACCATGTCATTTTCAGATAAAATCAGGGGACTTGTGATGGAAAGGTCAGGACTTTATAAAAATTTGGAAGGTTGGCAAAGTCTGATTCACGGCAAAAAGGGATATGCCATTTTTAACGTACCGATAGGAAATGTTTTTGAACAGCACGTGATTAACATCAACACGGGGGCGTGGTGCAGGTGGACAAATATCAGATCTTTTTGTTGGTGTTTGTTTCGGGGAGATTTATATTTTGGTTCAGACAATAGCGTTTTTAAGTTTGGAGGAACTTATTCAGACAATGGGATGGCAATTGTCGGACATATTGAGCAGGCTTATTCAAATTTGGGAACGAATGCCATTAAGAAAATTCCGCTGATCAAGCCGAAAATTAAATCTTCAAAAGATTTTAAGCTCAAAATTTGGACGAATATGGATTATGACAGTGAGGATTTTGGCTATTACGTCAATATCGGTGAGGGTCTAGGTCAAACGGAATATTGGAACAAAATAAAGTGGAACGAGGCGCTGTGGCAATCCCAAAAAACAAGAAAAATGCAGGGACAATGGGTAGCTAATGCCGCAACAGGATTTAAGGCAAGCGTCGTATTTAAGACAAGTACGGCTGGAAACTTGATTGAATGGTTTGAAACAGGACTTCGTGTTGAAACGGGAACGGGTATTTTATAGGAGTTTTTGTCATGAAAGCAGTGATGGACAGAGTTTTGATAAAACTCGCAGATAAAGAAAAACAGGAAGGAAATGTGTTGTTGCCGGAAAATTTTGAGAAAACGCAAACCGTCGGAACGGTTTTAAGTGTCGGGCCTGACGTGCATGCTGTGAATGTCGGAGAGAAAGTTTTGTTTCATGCGTTTGATGAGTTGCCGACAATAGAACAAGATGTGGTGGCGGTTCGTGAAAATTCGCTTTTGGCGGTTTTTCAAGAAAAGGAAAACTAAAAGATGATAACTGGAACTTGCCGCCTGAGAAAGGACATCCTAGAGAAGACCATAATTGTAGGTGTTGGTGAAGAATGCAATGCTTGGGCAAAAAGAGTGGCCCATTCAATCAGATTCTAATTTATTAAGAGGTGTAACGCAATATATATCATTTGCAAAATCTGTATTTTGAGTATAACCTTCTCCAATATCAAAATCATTTTGAGTAATTCTTAAGCAATTTGGGGTTATTTGCTCGACTATTTTAAAAACCAAATATTGTTTAGGACCTTTTCCGTCCGGATTATGCCAATACAAATCACATAAAAGAGTTATATGATTTTGAGTGTTTTCAATGAGTTGACAATTTCCTGTCATAGCGACAAGACTATCATCTAATGACGTGCGGCTGTCAAAGGATGTTGGTGTGATATATGTTAGAGTAGAATGTCTGCTTAAAGGCCTTAAAGGTTTGTTAAAAACAGGATTAACGAATGTTTTTTGAGCAAAGCAGCCGTTGATAGAAAAAAGAATGTGAAAAGAAAGAAAAATCTTTCATGTAGCGACCTCTTATGGGATTCTACATAAGGTTTGTTAAGATAAAATGAAGAGTATTGAAACATGAAAAGAATAAGAACATTAAAGGAAACGTTGATTAAAATGTTAAACAAACAGGAAGTCAGAGAGCAGATTTGTGAGATGCTGATCAATGATGCAAAAAACGGGAATTTGAAGGCGATAGAGTTGATTAGAGATATTACAGGTGAAAAAAATAATCCAAGTTTAGCAAATATTGAGCAGGTCACAAATATCAAAATTGAGGTCATTGATGCAAAAGGAACTGACAATTAAAATTGCGCGTCCATTTTTACCACTTTTGAATGAAAAAAAACGCATTAAGTTCTTTTATGGAGGGCGAGGAGGGGGCAAGAGTTATGCGTTCGCAGACGCGCTTTTACTTTTAGGTTTGCAACAAAAACTCTTGATTGCATGTGTGCGCGAAATTCAAGAATCAATTAAGGATTCGGTGCATAGGTTGCTTTCAGATCGGATAAATTTTTACAAGCTTGATGAGTTTGATATTAAAGAAAGTGAAATTATAAATCGTGTTAATGGAACGCGATTTATTTTTAAAGGCCTGAGAAATCAAGACGTACAAAAAATAAAATCGCTTGAGGGGGTTGATATTGTTTGGATTGAAGAAGCACAGGTCATTTCAAAAAAGTCATGGGAGATTTTATCACCGACCATTCGAAAAGATGGGTCCGAAATTTGGATTTCGATGAACAGGGAGGAAGAAAACGATCCGCTCTGGGTAGCTTTGGCAGCAAACCCCGATGAGCGCACCATTATTCAAAAAGTTAATTTTTACGACAATCCGTTTTGTCCGGAGGAACTGAAAAAACAGGCATTTGAATGTAAGCAAAAATCAATCTCTGATTATCTGCATATATGGGAGGGAGAGCCATTGACGCAAGGTGCACATAAACTCATAGATGCTCAAAAAGTACGAGAGGCAATGAAACCGAAAATTAAAGAGACAACATCGCCTTTGGTGATTGGGCTTGATGTGGCACGTTTTGGTGACGATGCAACTGTGTTTTGTTTTCGTAGAGGGCGAAAGTGTTTGAAATTTGATGTTTATCGAAATATGGATAATGTTGAGGTGGCAAACATAGCAACAAACGTAATTGAAACACACCATCCTACAAGAGTTTTTGTCGATGTCGGCGGAGTCGGTGGCGGTGTATATGATATCCTAAAAGACAGAGGATTTATTGAGGTTGTGCGTGGTATCAATTTTGGAGCAAAAGCCATCAATGACGAGCGGTATGCTAACAAACGTGCGGAGATGTGGGACAAGATAAGAGAGTGGCTTGATGATGAAGTGGAACTTCCAAAAGATGAGGGTTTATTTGATGAGCTGACAGGAGCAAATAAGAAATATGATTTTAGGGGAAGGCTTTTTTTAGAAGAAAAAGAGGAGATAAAAAAACGGCTTGGACGCTCGACGGATATGGCCGACGCACTTTGTTTGACATTTGCTGAGCCGGTTTATGATAAGGGGCAAATCAGGCTTTACGGAAACGGAAAAGTTTCGATTGAAGAGATGTTTTTAAGCTCAAATCAAAAATATCAAGGATGGTAGAAGATGATAAAAAAGGACAAAGAGATGTATAAAATATTGCGGGGAATGAAAACCTTGCAAAGACAATATCGAAAAGAGGGCGAAAGTGAATGGTATTATCTGGATCCGCGAGGAGCAAGAACAATTGAGGATATGGGTGAGATTGATGTTGAAAGCGAACATGCTCCAAACCCATATGCAAGAGAGATATTGCTTGATGATATGAGGTGGCATCCTGAAGATTATTATGTATGGCGAACAATGGGAGATGAAAAAGTTAGAGATTTGCACGCTGCGCGAGAAGGGAAAGTATATAATTGGAATTTACCGCCCGAGGGCGGACATCCGTCAGAAGATTATAATTGTAGGTGCTGGGCAGAGGATTTTGATCCCCAAAAAATGGGAGAATTGAAGAAAGAAGATGTTATTGACTTGATTGTAGAAAGTGCTGCAGAACTTTCAGATGAAGAGTTGTATGATAGAATGTGGGAAAACATTAAAAGATTTGAGGATATAAAAAATTATCCGTATCTGGACGGCAAAGGTCTTATTACGATTGGAGCAGGTGCAAATGTGAATGATTTAGATAGTTTTTTAAGCTTAAACTTAACAATTAATGGTGAGCCTGCGACAAAGATACAAAAACTGGAGGCATACGAACATTTAAGATGGTTAAGCGAACAAAAAGATAGCCAAGGAAATTATATTAATCGTAACAGAAAGGCATATACTTTTGAAAAAGAAACAAATGTTCAAATATCGAATATAGAGGTGCGCCAAATGGCTCAAGAGCATATGAGAAATGATTTAAAGCATTTACGCAAAGAATTTTCTGATTTTGATGAATTTCCGTTGCCGTTGAAAGAAGTATTGTTAGATATACAATACAATGTGATAGGTGGTGTAAATAGAAGAAAATGGCCAAAATTATACAAGGCTATACAAGAGAAAAAAGTATTTGGTGATGATGGTATTGTGAAAAATGTAAGTAGAGCAGATATTGGAGAAAATCGCAACGAGTGGGCAAAAAGAATGGCAGAATCAATCAGATTTTGAGTTATCAATAGGCGTAACGCAATAATGAGCAGAAGATATTTTTTTTATATGTTCATCCTGAATTTCATAAATGGTTTCTTCTATATCTAAACAGGTTTTAAAAAATAATTTTTTGATATCGTAAGTACAATACCAATCAGTGGTATAATTTCCAGAAAACATAACCATAGAAGAATATTCGTCTTTGCGCCACTTCATATGGCAGAATAATTTGATGAAATCTTTTGTGTTTTCGATGAGCCGGCATTGTCCTGTTGCGTCAATAAGGTTTTTATCAGAAGGAGCACTGAATTTAACAGACGTCGGTGTTAGATATGCCCATCCGGCAGTGCGGCTCAGCGGTTTAAGAGGTTGGTTGAAAATGGGATTAATAAAGTGTTGCGGTTTATTGGTGAGAGATGTATCGGTAGCATAAATATTGCTACTAAAAAACAATCCTAAAATAAAAATTATTTTTTTCATAATGAAACCTCTTTTAGGGATTTTACATAAGGTTTGTTAAAATAAAATGAAAGAGAAAGTGAAAGTTAAAGTTGAAGAAATGTTTTTAAGCTCAAATAAAACAAGGCAGGAATGGTAAAATGGATGTTTTATATTACATCGGGTCAGGATCACATCATCATAATGATGAATTAAGATATTCGCTTCGCTCACTTGAAAAGTATTGTAAAGACGTTGAAAGGGTTTTTGTGGTCGGCAATAAGCCGGCTTTTTTAAAAAATGTGGAATATATTTGGATAGAGGATCAGTTTGAAAGGTGGAAAAATGCTTTTAAAAAAACAAAAGCAGCTATAAAAGCAGGTATTTCAAATGAGTTTTTGTTAATGAACGATGACTTTTTTATGCTCTCTGATTTCGAGGCCGCGAACTACCCTTTTTATCACAAAGGAGACATGCCGTTAGTGGCAAAAAATAAATATCAGGAAGTGATTGTGAACACAAGACTGATTTTACAAAAACAAAAAAAGCCGTTCAAACATTATGGCGTGCACTGTCCGATAAGGATAAACGCAGAGAAGTATTTAAGTTTAGAAACGTACTTTAATGAAGCGGTTTCAGCTCGCTGTTTATATGGCAATCTGTTTTGTAAAGGAATAAAAACAACAGATAACAAGGGACTGAAAATTAAAAGATCAAGACAAAAATGTTTTTCCTCCATTGAGTGGGTGGAAGAAGATGTTTTTGAAAATTTGAAAAAATGTTTCCTAAACCATCAAAATGGGAGGATGAAAATGTTTGAAGAAGTTTTGTTGCCAAACGGGTGTTTGGCTTGCTCAAGTGCAGATGTCGATAGATATCTGAAAGAAAGCGGGCTTTCGCTTGCAGGTGACTATAGCACCGCATATTTGAAGAATATACGGCGCAAAAATCAAGAGCTTCAAAGAAAAGAAGCTTTTGATGATTTTATCAATGAATATAAAAAAAGGATATGGAATGAGTGATTTAAGAGAAGAACTCGAAAAAAACTTCGCTTCGGCGATAAAGCAAAGCGAAGAAAATGATACGGTAAACACTGAGGAAAGCGATGTAACTTCTGTGCCTCAAGCGCTTGAGAAAGAAGAGACAATTGCTGCGCCTAAAAGTTATACCAAACAATTTCAGGAAAGCTTTGAAACACTTTCGCCCGATTGGCAGAAATATTTGGTTGAAAGGGAAAAGCAAATCGAAAAAGGTTTTTCTGAGATGGGAAACAAATTAAATGCCAGTAAGTGGGCTGATAAGTTTTTTGAAGAGCGTAAAGAACGCTTAAAAAATTTGGGATTTCAGTCGGCAGAAGATTACATCAGTCAACTGATTTGTCTTGATGATGCTTTAGAAGAAAACCCTTCTGAAGCATTAGCTTGTTTAGCAAAAGCTTACGGTATTAAACAAGGTAATAACAATGCATCAAGTTCGGTAACGCAGCAACAATTTTTAGAGGCACTCAATGAGGCTCAGAAAGCTTTTGAAAGGCAGCGAAGTGATGCTGCTTTTTTTGATGTGAGTCGTTTTGAAAGGGCTGTCAATGACAACGGAGATTTAAAGCATCCGTATTTAAGACAGGTTAAAAACGAGATGATCGGAGCATTAAAAAGTGGTGAGGCTTTGAGCTTGGAAGAGGCATATCAAAAGGCTTTATGGCTTAATGAACAAACAAGAGACAAGATGATTGATAGTAAAATTAACAATATTTTGTCCCAAAAATTTGAAGAAGCCATAAAAGCAAAGGAAGCTTCTTTTTTACCCAAATCGAAAACTGAGCCGGAGCCAAAAGAATTAAGCCTGCGTGAAGAATTAGAAGCTCAATTTAGAAAGGAATTTTAATTTATGACAACACCAAATACAAAATACGATTCGATTTTTACAACGACAATTGAAAATCGATCTAAAAAAATGGCTGACAATGTTACAAAGAACAATGCTCTGTTAAACAGACTTGCAGCCAAAGACAAAATCAGAACCATCGATGGTGGTTCGACAATTTTAGAAGAATTGGAATATGGTCAAGGCGACGTTGTGTGGTATTCAGGTTTTGACACAATTTCATATACGGGACCTGAACTTTTCAGTGCTGCTGAGTATGCTTTGAAATTATGTGCCGTACCGGTTGCTGTTTCAGGCGAAGAAATGCTTAAAAACAGCGGAGAAAGTCGCATGATTGATTTGTTTGAAAAACGTATTCAAAATGCCGAGAAAACAATGAGTAATAAAATCGGTGCTGCACTTTATTCTGACGGAACAGGTAGCTCGGGTAAAGAGATCGGTGGTTTGAAGTTATTGATTGCTGATGCACCGACTTCAGGCACTGTTGGCGGAATTAACCGTGCAACGTCGGGCAACGAATTTTGGCGCAATCAGGCGAATGTGATTTCATCATCTGCTAATGCTTTAACAAGTTCCACAATTCTAGGAAAAATGAACGATATGTATTTAAAATGTTCACGTGGTACTGACAAGCCGGATTTAATTGTGACAGACGATTATATGTATGACTTGTTTGAAAGTGCTTTGCAACCTCAGCAACGTTTTAGCGATCCGAAATTGGCAGATGCCGGTTTTCAAAGCTTAAAATATAAAGGTGCTGATGTGATTTTTGACGGTGGTCAAGGTGGAAGCTGTCCCGAAAAGCACATGTATTTTATGAATACAAACTATCTTTACTTGCGTCCGCATAAAGATCGCAACTTTAAAGTGATTGGCGGCGAAAGAATGGCAGTGAATTCCGATGCAATTTATAAAATTATCGGCTGGGCGGGTAACCTGACAATGTCAAATGCTGCGCTTCAAGGCGTTTTAGTTGACTATATTGCACCTGCTGCAAATAGTTAGCCTTAAGGATAAAGGGCGCACACAAAGTGCGCCCTTGGGATGAATGAAAGAATAAAAAATGAGTGTTGAATTTTTAAATTTCGAGAATATGGCAACAAATCAAAATATAAATAATGGTGTTTTTGCAAGGTTTTATGATAAAACCGTCAAAACAGGAAACATTAAGAAGAACGGATTACCGGAATTTGAAAACAGACTTTATGTCGAAATCAAAGTACGTGACCAGCGAGATGTTTTTGATCAGCCGGCAAATCAGGAACATATCAGAAGATTTGCAATTGAATACAGCAGATATTTAAACGAAAAAAAACAAAAGAAAGAAGGAACGCCGCTTGAAATGTTTGCTTTTTTAAGCCCGAACCAAATTGAGAGTTGTGCTTTAAGGGGGATATTCAGTGTGGAAAAATTAGCTCAAATGCAAAATGAAGAGGCAAGAAGTCTTGGCTTGAAAGAAGAAAAAGATTTAGCTATCCAATTCTTAAAAACAGCAAAAAATAATAAAGTAATTTTTGATTTTTTTGAAAAAGAAAAAAAATACCAAGCAGAAATTAACGCTTTAAAAGAAGAAATTGAAAGACTCAAGAAAATATAATGATCTTCGAAATTTTTCTTGATTTAAAAGGTGATGTTGTCAGTTGGGTCGGAAATGGATTGAAAGAACACACTTGTTGGGTTGGGCAAAATATGACGCTTGGAATCAAACGAGAAGGACGGTTGATCGCGGGGATTGTGTTTCATGATATCAGAGTTCGGCGTGATGTATGGTTGACAATTTTCAGCACTGATAAGAAGTGGTGTAATAGAAGGGTTTTGAGAGCGGTGTTTAACATCGCTTTTAATTTTTTGAAATGCCAACGGGTTAGCGTAAAAGTTGATGCCTTAAATTTTCAAAGTCAAAAACTTGTAGAAGGATTGGGTTTTAAAAAAGAAGGTATTCTGCGCAGTTACGAAGACAACGGGCATGATGGTTTTATTTATTCAATGTTAAAAAACGAATGTATATGGAGGACAAAAGGACATGAGTAAAAGCTTAAACGTTTTTAATAAGGTAAGTGATGGATTGAAGGTCAATTTTGACAGACGGCCGACGGATCAATATGTCACGTATTTGAATAATTATGATACACAAAATGCAGACAATGTATATCAAAATTTAGGTGCATGGGCAGCAAGAGCGAGTAGTAATCTCTCAAATATGGGAGATTATACATTTAATGTGGATGGCTCGCAAAATGCACAAAAACGCATGGAAAACGAAACTTTTCAAAATTATTTGGGTAAAATTTTGCCTGCATATGAAGCTCAAGCAGATGCTCTGCAAACAAGGTTGCTAAATCAAGGTATAGGCACCGATTCGGCAGCTTATCGTAAAGCAATGGATAGTTTGCAAGGTGCACAAAATGCTGCATTAAATGAAGGAGCGTACCAATCAATTGCAGCCGGTCAAAATGCGTTCACAAATGATTTAAATAATCAAATTGCAGCAGGAAATTTTGCAAACAATGCGCAACAAACATATATTAATCAGCTTATTTCAGCATTAGCCGGTAATCTAAGCAGTTATGATGTGGAAAATGAAAAATATAATGTCGGTAATGCCCTTGCTAAAAACAAGGCCGAAGCACAAAATAATTCTTTAACGCAAAAATTAAAGGCATTAAACATGATAAAAGATGCATCCAAAGATGTTATCACAATGGGTAGTAAGTAAGGAGGAAAAGATGTCTTTTGATAGTGAGGGAAATTTTACACGTTTGCATAATTGGGAGCAAGACAGATTAAATGATATTGGTATTTTATCCGACAGGCACGATGAAGAAGATAATAATTTTGCAGATGGTTTGAATAACTGTTTTTTAAGAGATGGACGCGTTGGTTTAAGTGGTGCGCTGAAAATGGGCGGTAATCAAATTAAAAATTTAGCGGCAGGAACAGCAGATGGGGATGCCGTAAACAAGAGTCAAGTAGAAGGAAAAATTGACAATTTAAAAGATGAAATAAATTCTTTATTAGAAGAAAATTGGTGTATCGGCGATATTAAAGCCTCACTTCAGGCAGCTAATCATGGAAAATGGCTTTTATGTGACGGTCAGGCTGTATCACGCACGACATACGCTGATTTATTTACTTTAATCGGAACGAATTTCGGAACCGGTGACGGTGTGACAACGTTTAATGTGCCTGACTATCGTGGTAAGTTCTTGCGTGGCTTGGGCGGTAACTCGGCAGCTGATGTTTATACTGTGCAAGCGGAAGGTTTGCCGAACTTGGCTGGTTGGTTGCAGGGTGCTGGTTTTGGTGTTTCTGGTTCAGATTGTGATGGGACATTGTTCAAAGGGAAAGGTGAAGGTGTCAAGGTAGATAATACTTCAAGTGCTGGACCCGATTGGCAATATTCTTTTGATGCTTCCGCTTATAACGCTATTTACGGTGCTTCATCTCATGTAACACCTGTAAACCAAGCTGTTAACTACTTTATTAAAGCACTTTAAGGGGGTGATTTAAATGTCTTGCAGGAAAGGCGGTAGAAGAAAATGAGTAAAATCTTTGATTTAGATAAGATTTGGGCATATTGCATCACGGGGACTTTGAGCTTTTTCGAGCCCCTGTGGGTGCTTATGCTTTGGTTTTTCATATTTGTGATGTGCGATATGATAACCGGCGTTTCGGCTTCAATTAAGGAAAGAAAGATAATCACCTCAAACAAGCTCTCACGGACAATCAGAAAGCTTGTTATGTATTCAATGGCAATTGTTTTAGTTCACGCCATTGATGTTGAGATGATTACGATTGTTAATTTGGGATTGGCTCGGATATGTTCGGCGATTATTTGCGGTATTGAGCTTTATTCTATTTTAGAGAATTGTTACCGTATTACAGGAAACGAGGTCTTTAGAATCTTAACGCAATTCACCTTGAAAAAAATTGAAGACAATACAGGTGCAAAACTCCCGAAAAGAAAGCGCAAAAAATGATAACATTCAACGATGCAACAAAACGATTATTGCTTCATGAAGGAGCCGTTAATCATATTTATATTTGCCCTGCCGGTTATAAGACAATCGGTGTCGGAAGGAACTTAGAAACAAACCCCTTAACACCAAAGGAAAAAGCGGTTGTGGGTGATATCACAAAGGGAATCACCGTTGACGGCGCAATGTATCTCTTAAAAAACGACATTAAACGCTGTGAGCATGACTTAATCAAAAACATCTCTTTTTGGTATCAGCTTGATGACGAAAGGCAATATGCGCTCCTTGATATGTGCTTTAATATGGGAATTAAACGCCTCTTAGGCTTTAAGAGAATGTTGAACGCCATGCTTATCGGTGATTATAAAGGCGCGGCAAAAGAGTGTTTGAACTCAAAATATGCTCGTGATGTCGGGAAAAGGGCTGTCAGGATTGCACGGCTTATTGAAACAGGAGTTTGGACAGTATGAGTTTCGAGGTTTACAAAACGATTTTCCTTTCACTTGTGGTTGTTGGCTTATGCGTGGGGTTTTACCTTTTAGGCAAATCTCACGCCGAGGTCAAAATCGTTAAAGAAAAGGGGGAGGAAATTGTCAAAGAAGTGGAGGTTATTAAGTATGTGGATAAGCAAAAAGCTGAGATATGGGGCAAGCCTAACGCTTCTGATGTTGAGCTTATCAAGCTGTTCATGCAAGATCAGTTATGACAACTGCCCTGTTTACCCAAAAGGCGGGGAAAAAGTCGGTAAAGAATTGAGCCGGTTAAAGAGCGCGGAGTTTGAAAATACGTTTGAGTGGCTGGCAAGGATAAACAAATTAAAACAAGAACTTGATTTATGTGAAAGGAATTAGAAATGGCACAAGAAGGATTAACACAATTAACAAAAGAGTGGTCGGTATTGTCTGACATCATCACGGTTGATGCGGACAAAACTTATTATATCCAAAATCGAGGGTCTGATATGTTGCTTGCCTGCGAAGGGGCTGCAGAACCCAATGATGCGGTTGGTGTTTTGGTAAGACCGTTCGAGGTATTAAAATATAAAAAAGGCACTGGCTCACTTTATGTTAAAGCCTATACAACAACTTGTACAATCAATATCACAAGTGAGGCTTAATATGCTCGAATTAGTTGAGGAATTGGTTGCTGGAACGGCGACGGCAGGCGGACAAGGGGCGGCGTCTTATGATGAAATTACAGCCACAAATAAATCGGGTGCAAGTGTATCAAAGGGCGATAAGGTTTGGTTAAATGGTGCGGATATAATAAACTTTTCTGATGGGCAAAAAAATCTGAATTACCTAAGAAAACAAGGAAATCCGACAATTTCATCAGATTACATTTCAAGTAATTTTAGCTCAAGCAATTACATTTTGGGGGACACAACGCCACAAATAGAAGGTTTTGATACAAAAAATTGTATTGGTTACATTAAATTTAATTCGGGAAGTTTAGTCTCTTCTTCCGGTTTTATTATAGAGGGAAAAGCAGGTTGTTTTCCGGCATTACAATTACAGAATTCTAATTTTAATTATTGGAATGGGAGCGCCACAACAACAGCTTTTTCTGTAAGTGCTAATACAAACTATTGGGTTAAAACTGAAGTAACAAACGGAACGACAATAAAGTTTTATAAAAGCACGGACGGTCAAACTTATACATTAGAACATACAGGAACCGTGAGCAGTCAGGCGGGGAATCAAGTCAATATCTTTTCTATTGGTTACGCAAGCTATTCATCATATTTTAGAGGCACGATTGACCTAAAGGAAGTAAAAGTCGAAAATGCAAATGGCGATGTTGTTTGGACAGCATTGAGGGAAGCTGCCTCTCCAAATATTACAGCGCAAACCCTAACGGGATTTTCTTTGGAAAATATTGCAAACAATGCAACGGGAAAGGTCAAAACTGTATTGGAGTAGAAAATGGGGCTAATCATGGCATTTTTTAGGCGGTTTTTCGGGGGGTATAACTCAAAGTTTGACTTCCTTGAAAAACGAGGCGTGCAGGCGATTATCTGCATTTTATCCGTGTTTTTATGGGAGCTTTATAAAGGTCTTAACTGGTGGAAAGCTCTCATAATAGGGGTGTTGGTGTATATCTTTTGGTGTAAAGGTCACTGGTATTATTTTATGTGCGGCACCGAAGATGACAAGTATATTGACGAACAGCTTGCAAAAGGGCGTAAACCTGCGATGAACTGGATCGTCAAGCCGGTCAACAAATGGCTCGGATTTAAAGAGAGCTCAAGTCAGTATTGTTTTGTCGGTATGCTGATCAGATACACGGTCTATGCTCTGCCGGTGGCTTTGTTTGTGGGGTGGAAGTTTTATAACGCCGCTTTTGCAATACCCTTTGTTTATAATGCGATGTTTTGGGTGGAACTGCCTAAGACAAGGTTTTGCAAGGCACCGACAAACTGGGCAGAGTGGTTTTCAGGTTTAATCATTGGATGGAGTTTAATATAAATGACGGGAACGGTTCAAAACAATATAATCACAGTAAGACAGGGCGATAGTTTCGCCCTTAATTTTGAGCTAAGAGAAAAGTGTAAGCCGGTTAATTTAACGGGCGCAACAATGCTCATGCAGGTTAGAGATGAAAACGACAACTTGAAGTTTTCTTTAGCCGGAACGGCGGTTGACGTTGTAAACGGTAAGATGGCGCTTTTATTTACGCCTGTTCAAACAAGCTTGCCGGTTGGTGATTATAACACCGATATTCAGGTGACTTTACAAGACGGATCGGTGAATACGATATTTCCGGCAAATGTCAATCAAATCGGGGTTTTTAGGGTAACAGAACAAATCACAAAATAGGTGATCAAATGAGAATAGAAGAAGAAAGCGCACAATTGGGTGTTTTGGTAGGTGAATCTTCCAAAATTGCCGTTGCTGTTGAGCCTGAGCATAAAATCGACGTTATCGTTGGCGAGGCGGCAAAAATGGATTGCACGCGTGCCATTAACTACATCAAAAGCGGAACGGCTGAAATTGGAAAAGCTGTTGAAGATGGTATTGAAGATTTTAATATAAATGCTGTTGCTAAAACAGGTGCGTTTAATACAAACGTTGCAAATAAGACAAATACATTTAATCAAAACGCAACCAACAAAACGCAAGACTTTAACGACAACGCAACGTCTAAAACAGCGTCATTTAACAGCAATGCAACGGATAAGACAACGGCGTTTAATGACAATGCAACGAATAAGACAACAGCATTTAATAATAATTCGACTTCAAAGACGGGGGATTTTAACACAAATGCCACAAATAAAACAAATGACTTCAACGATAATTACACTTCCAAAAAAGCCTTAATTGACGCAGAAGTTCAGACAGCATCTGGTTATGCGGCCGAAGCAAAACAATGGGCGACAGGTGATCCGACAGAGCCGGTCGGGAACTCTGCAAAATACTGGGCAAACGAGGCTTCAAGTACGTTTTCAAGCAAGGCAAACATTGACCTTTCGAACCTTTCTGCAACAGGAGAGGCAAAGTTTGATGCCAAGCAAAATGTTTTAACGGCAGGAACCGGAATTAACATTACAGGCGATGTGATTTCTGCAACAAACACCGGTGCAACATGGGGAAACATAACAGGAACGCTCTCAAATCAGACAGACTTGAACAACGTATTAACTAAAAAGCTAACTTTCATTGTTGGGGAGCTTCCTGAGGCGACCGCAGATGATGTTGATAAGGTGATTTACCACGTCAACAACAACAATGAAGTCCACCCGTATAAAGGATTTGAAAGTGAATATGACGAAGATGAATGGGCTGAAACATCACTTCAAGAATCTGACCCTGAAATCGGCGGTGTTGATATTGATATATCTGTATTCAAAGAAATATATCATGTGGAATATGGTCAAAAAACAGAAGAATGGTGGGAGGAAGCTTTTGAAACATTTCCCACCTTTACGCTCACCCGAGAGGAAATTGGGGGGAGTTATTATGCTCGTATTTACTGGGATGCTTATTCAGATGTAAATTATATGGAAGAAAGTATAAACCAAGCTTTTACATTCTATGATGAAGAATGGGAAGAAGAAATTCCTATTGAGAATATAGAAAGTGCAAGCTGGGAAGTCTACTATTATCCTGCGACTTCATATACCGAATATGGTTGGATAAGCCTTAAAACTGCTAGAGCAATAGCAAACTGGGGAAATATACAGGGGTCTTTGACTTCTCAAACAGACTTAAGTAATGCCTTAAATGCCAAACAAGCGACATTGGTATCAGGAACAAACATCAAGACCATCAACAATAACTCGATACTCGGAAGCGGTGATTTAAGCATTGGTGGCGGTTCAAATCGTAACGTTGGCGAGATTGTTCAATCGACAATACCATTATCGGATGCAGGGTTACATCTGTTAGACGGTTCGATTATTTCAGGTGGCGGCTCTTATGATGATTTCATAACGTATGTTTCGGGGCTTGTTAGCACTTATCCTGATTTGTTTGAAACAGAGGCAAACTGGCAATCATCTGTAACAAATTACGGCGTTTGCGGTAAGTTTGTATATGATAGCATCAATGGCACGTTAAGGCTTCCCAAAATAACAGGATTCACCGAAAGTACAATAAGCCCGACAACAGTAGGCGATTTAACTGAGGCGGGGTTGCCGAATATTGCAGGTTCAATCGGCGGTGTGCGTGGCGACTTTATGAGCGCAACAGGAGCTTTTGCGGCTTCTTACGGCGATATGGATCATGGTGGAACAGGTATTACGAGCGGTTATAGAAATATTGATTTTAGTGCTTCAGATTCTAACTCTATTTACGGAAACAGCTTAACGGTTCAACCTCAAACAATCAAAGTGCTTTATTATATTGTTGTTGCAACATCAACCAAAACAGATATAGAAGTAGATATTGATGAGATTGCGACAGACCTAAATGGAAAAGCAGACACAGACCTTTCAAATATCACAACAACGGGCAAAACGAAAGTTTCAAATCTTCCGATGCCGTCATCAAGTTATGTTGATTTAACACTCGGTGCAAGCGGTGACTCTTATACAGCTCCGGCAAATGGCTGGGTCGTTCATGGATTTGTCAGTTCTGGGGCTGGTCAGCATAACAATTTAGGAATAAAAAATAACGGCTCTGATTATATGTTTGTAACAGCGGGTCCGGCAACGGCTTCATATCAAAATTTATGGACAGTACTTCCTGTAAAGAAGGGAGATGTGTTTTACCTTTATTATGGCACGTTCTCGTCAGTAATTGCTTTCAGGTTCATTTATGCTCAGGGAGAAATATGATGTTTTACGAGATTTTAAGTGACGGCACAATCGGAAGGTCAACACCTGATGAAAAGGTTGCAAAGTCTTTAGGATTAACCTTAACGACAGACCGTGAGATTGTTTACGGGTATGACGGCAAGCGGTATTTTAAGGGCGATGAACCCATTTATGAGCCGAGCTATACCGAAAAGCGTGTGGCGGAATATCCGAGCATTGGAGACCAGCTTGATATGCTTTACTGGGATAAGGTCAATAGCACGGAAACATGGAGAGAAACAATCGCTAAAATCAAGGCAAAATATCCGAAGGGGTAGAGATAATTAACGACATTAAAGTTGTTTTGTTTTTGATAGCGGCAGTGATTGCTTTTGCCATCATACTTTTAAGAGCTAACACAGCTATAGGAAAAGAAGTCGCCGGCGATTATCGAGGTGCGCCCAAAGAGCGCATGAATTCAAAATATGTGTGAGATGTCGGAGAACGTGCGACAAGAATTGCGGCTTATTGAAATAGGAGTTTAGGTAAAAGAGGAATAATATTACAGGAAAGGAATAAAATATGAGCTTATTTAAAAAAAGAAAAAAACATCCTTGAGAAGAAGATGAGGACGAAGAAGAGGAATATATCAATCCGACAAATTGGTCTGTACGTCAAGAACTTGAAAATGCGTTTCATCATCCTCAATACGAAGATGATGAAAATGGAAGTGTTTTTAAGGATCTTGACACATCAAACATGAATTTGAGGCAGGAATTAGAAGCAAAATTTAGGGTATTAAATCAAAATCCGTATCAAACAAAGATAACGCCTGATTTATTTGAAAAAGAAAATAACGATGATATTGTTGATGATGAGCAAAAAGAGGAAGAGCAAAATCCTTATATTTTTTCAAAAAATATGCGAGACCTTTTGGGGCAAATAGAATCAGGAAATGATTATACAAAAGTAAATTCAGAAGGTGGTGGATTTGGAGCATTAGGAAAATATCAAATACGGCGAGATGGATTTAAGGATTCAGGATATATTGATCAAAACAACAAATGGATTGGAAAAAGCAATATTTATTCAAATCAAGATTACTTAGAAAATGAACAAGTGCAAGAACAAGCGTTAGACGATTTTATGAAGGCTAAATATGCACAACTGAAAAACAATGGTTCGTCTGAGTATTTAGGATATCCGATAAAAGGCATAGTGGATAATTTTGATATTACTGATACTGGATTATTAGCAGCAAGCCATCGGGAGGGAGCCGGTGCTGTTCATAATTATTTGTCTCACCTTGAAAAAGATTCAAATGGTCGCTACTATATTGATTATGATAAAATATCTGATCCAAGAATACGAGAAATGTTTAAGCGAATTGAAACAAGATTGCGTCGGTTTGCTAAGTAGTTTTATGTTTTTGTTGACCATATGTGGTAAAGCTCATGCTTTGCCACAGGATTATCCTTGTAGATTTTTCACACTCTATGAAACAAAAATTTTAGAGCAAAATGCAGATGAATTGCATAACTTATATAAAGGACAAGACGGTAATTACGTGATAGAAATTGAGGCTTTTTGGAATCTCAATTCACCTGATGATAGTGCTGACTGTGGGACGGCTGGTTGTGTTGGTTCAATAATTAATATGAAAACGAAACAAGAGCATTTTTTGAGTTTTTTTTTGTAAAACTGTCAATAAAGGAGATTTTAAGAAAATTCTCTGTTACACAAATAGTAATGAAGAATATTTTTTGCGCTTTGATCATGATGATGAATATCGTATAGATATGTGTCATCAATATTCTAAATTTGTGAGGTTAGGTGAATGTAATGGTTGTTTTTGCCCCGTTCATGATTCTCGTGGAAATCAATATTTGCAAAAAATGGGTTGCACACTGTCATCAAATTCTGAACTACACTGTATGACGGGAAATGTTTATTTTGAAAAATACCACCTGCATGGCAAAAATGCTGATTTTGAAAATTGTGTTGAATTAAATGTGAGATAAAAATCAAACAGATTTGAATTTATTAATCTAAATGGCTCGTTTTAAACGGGGTATTTTTTTATAAAAAGGAAAAGAATGAACGATAAAGTCGGATTATTTTTTGTTATAGTGGTGCTATGTGTTGTAAGTTACCTTTTGGGCAGAAGCCACGCTGAGGTCAAAATCGTTAAAGAAAAGGGTGAGGAAATCTTACGTGAGGTGGAGATTATAAAGTATGTTAACAAACAAAAAGCTGAAATATGGGGCAAATCTAACGCTTCTGACGTGGAGCTTATCGAGCTGTTCATGCAAGATCAGTTATGATAACTGCCCTGTTCACCCTTAAGGCGGGCAAGCTTTTGGCAAAGAATTGAGCCGGTTAAAGAGCGCATAGTTTGAAAACACGTTTGAGTGGCTCGCAAAAATAAACTGAGGCAATAATTGGAGATGTGTCAGGGTAAATAATCTTTACAGGTTTGGTCTTGGGCAATCATGGCACGATCGCTTTCAGGCAAATCTTCCATGTTGCCCAAATTATACATATCACAGTTAACAGAATTAGTATCATCCAGCCCGCCGGTTTGAACTTTAATCAATTTATCATCTTGAAAACCGATGATGTGAAAATCGGGTGCTCTTTCTTTTTTCTTTCTTAAAAATTTTCTCATATTTTCTCCCTTCTTAAAATATAATTTTTATGTTTAAAAGTTAAACCCTCGCTTTTCGGCGAGGGTTATTTTTTATTTTAAATGTATTGACAAAAATAGAGAAATTTGTTAAAAATTTCTTGTTAAGAGAGATAAAATGACACAAAAAAATGAATTACAGGAAGATTTAAAAAACATTTGTGCTCAGACAAAGGGGCAATGGTTGTGCTATGATGAGATCCACAGTGAAAATATGCAAGCGGATACAGCTCTATACGTAAAAGAGTTGAAACATTTAGGTTATTCTATAGAAGAATTATTAGCGTTAAGATACTTAAATTTTGCATATGGTGGCGGTTTGGAAATCAGACATCAAGAAGAAGCAATGGGCGCAGGATATACACTTAACGGAAAAAACAACAAGAAACTGGTGATTCTAGCCGGCTTTTCAAGAAGAAAAGACAAACATACAATATATCACGAAGCGGCACATCTTTACCAATTCGAATATAATATGTTTAATGTGCGTTATCGCGGTGAGTATGAAACTTATCTTTCGGAAACACACGCCAATGCATTCGCCGCAATGGTATTACTATTGAAGTCACCGAACATTTTAGAATATAAAAAACAAAAACTTTCACTTTTTGCAGGTGCTGTTGATACGGTAAACGACAAACGCAAAAAAATGCTATATTACCTTTCACTTCCAATAGAACTTGAGCTCATCAAACAAATCAGAAGGCAGGGGCGGAAAAATGTGTGCGACAAATTTTCAAAAAAAGGACGGCTCGATTTTAAAAAAATTGCCTTTTGGACGGCAGATTTGGTGCGTAAGTATGGGTTTAGCCGAGAAGAATTTTCAGATATTCAAAAAGGAAAGGCTGTTTTGAGCTATGAACTCTTAAAACGCAAAGCTAAAGCATACCGCATTTTAGGGAAAGCTTTTCAATATTATGAAAGGCAACAAAGAAAAGCACAAGACAAATATCATGATAAGATTGATGGGATACGCATTGAGAAAATAAAGGAAAAATTGGAACCGTTGCCCTCGAACAATAAAGAAGCGGAAATAATCAATTCAGTATGCGCGCTTGACAATTTTCAAGTGAAACTTTGTGAAAAATACGGACTTTTTGATGCACTTGTATGTGTAACGCAAGCTGATGTATGCCAAATACCGGATAAGTTCAAGCGAGATGTAAAAGCCATTGAGGACATTGTACAAACTGTTGAAAAAATGAAGACGATTTATCAAAAATGGCAACAAGAACCATATTTTCATGATTTAGTCTCAAAACTTTTATTTGTTAATCAGCGAGATGAAGTTTGGCAGTTAAAAGAGCAAAAGAAAAAACAAATAGCACAAAAGAATTTTGAATTTGGGTTGTCAAACAAACGATAAAAACATCTTGACTCTTACAAAAAAAGAAAGTATAGAAAACACGAATTAATTTGAAAAGATTTGATTTATATAACACGCCAAGGCGTGCCGCCAGTCAGCGAGGGTTCGCACACTGGCGCGAAATTGTTATATAAAACAAGTTTAAAAAAAAGGAAATTGACTTTTGTTTGAAACGTTGACCGATAAATTAGGCACTGTTTTTAATAAAATCACCTCAAGAGGTGTTCTCTCGGAGGCTGATATTGACACGGCCATGCGTGAAATCAGAGTCGCGCTTTTAGAGGCTGATGTTTCACTTTCCGTTGTTAAAGACTTTATTGCTCGCGTTAAAGAGCAAGCACTCGGTGAAAAAGTGGTTCGCTCAATTCAACCGGGGCAAATGGTGGTTAAAATCGTTCATGACGAACTCGTCAAGCTTTTGGGTGATGAAAACACCGAGCTTAATTTGAATGCACCGGCGCCCGTTGTTGTGATGATGGTGGGGCTTCAAGGCTCGGGTAAAACAACGACAACTGCCAAAATTGCGGGTAAACTCAAAAAAAATAAACGCGTGTTGATGGCATCACTCGACGTTTATCGTCCGGCCGCACAAGAACAATTAAAGCAGCTTGGCGACCAAATCGGTGTCGATTCGCTTGAAATTGTGAAAGGTCAAAACCCGCTTGAAATCACCAAACGCGCGCTTGAAAAAGCCAAAACAGGTGTTTATGACGTTTTGTTTTTGGATACGGCCGGTCGTTTGCAAATTGATGAAACCTTGATGAATGAAGTCAGTGATGTTAAAAAGCTTGCAAATCCGACGGAGATTTTGCTTGTGGCTGATGCTTTAATCGGCCAGGAAGCTTGCAATGTTGCAAAGGCTTTCAACGATAAACTCGGTATTACAGGTTTGGTGTTGACACGTATTGACGGTACTTCACGTGCCGGTGCCGCCCTTTCCGTGAAAATGGTTTCGGGTGTGCCGATTAAATATCTCGGCACAGGTGAAAAGCTTGATGAAATTGAAGCTTTTCATGCCGATCGCATTGCAGGGCGCATTTTAGGCCAGGGTGATGTGGTAAGTCTTGTTGAAAAAGCAATGGAAACCGTTGATAGGCAACAGGCCGAAAAAGATATGCTTGAGATGATGAAAGGTAAGTTTGATTTAAATGACCTTTTATCACAAATGCGCCAAATGAAAAAGCTCGGATCCATGGGCAGTATTATGTCTATGATTCCCGGAATTGCAAAATATAAGGCACAGTTGGAGCAAATCAACGGTGATGAAATTTTGAAAAAACAAGAGGCAATTATTCTTTCAATGACAAAATCGGAACGCTCAAATCCGGATATCATCAAAGCAAGCCGCAAAAAACGGATTGCCGCCGGTTCGGGCGTGGAAGTTTCTGAAGTCAATAAGCTCTTAAAATCGTATGAGCAGATGGCTTCGATGGTCAAACAAATGGGAAAATTCGGTGGGCTCAAAGGGTTTTCTCAAATATTAAAACGCGGTTCGATGGGCGGTTTGCCGTTCGGACCAATGAACAACAAAAGGTTTTAAGGCTTTGCCATAAGGCTTAAGACTTTTAAAAATTAACTTTAAGTAAGAAAGGAAAAATAAAATGGCAGTTCGTATCAGATTATCAAGAGGCGGTTCAAAAAAACGTCCGTTTTATCGCATTGTTGCCGCAGATCAACGCGCTCCTCGCGATGGCCGCTTTATTGAAAAATTAGGCACATACAATCCGCTTCTTCCGAAAGATCATCAAGATCGTTTGATTGTTGACAGCGAGAAAGTATCAGCATGGCTCAAAAAAGGTGCTCAGCCGACCGAAAGATTGCAAAAATTATTTGCAGGTTTAGGTTTGTGTGAAGCCCCTGCCATTCATGAGCAACCTAAAAAATCTGCACCGCGTGCTAAAACATTAGAACGCATTAAAGAAAAAGAAGAAAAAGCAAAGGCTGCCGCAGAGGCTGCTGCCGCAGCAAAGGCAGAAGCCGAAGCCGCAAAGGCTGCCGAAGTTGCTGCTCCTGAAGAGCCAGCTCAAGAAGCACCGGCAGAATCTGCTGAATAGTTTTTTTAAGGTTATTATTGTTAAGGACTGAAAATGTCGGATCTGATTTGTTTGGCAAAAATTGTTGCTGCACACGGCATCAAAGGGGAGGTCAAAATAAAAAGTTTTACCTCTGCCCCGAAAGATGTTTTTAAATACGGTAAACTTTCAAACAAAGATGAGACGCGTTTTTTTGAAATAACGTTTAAAGGTTTTGCAAAAGAGCTGATAAGGGCAAAAATTAAAGGCGTTGAAACAAGAAACGACGCTGAAGAGATTGTCGGTACGGAGCTTTACGTTTCAAGAGAAGTTTTGCCTGATTTAGGAGAAAACACTTATTATCAGACAGATCTTATCGGACTTAAAGTTTTGGACGCTTCAAACTTAAAAGAGCTTGGCAAAATTGTCGGAATATATAATTTTGGCGCGGGGGACATTTTGGAAATTAAGTTTAACGGCTTAAAACAAACCGAAATGTTACCCTTTAACGAGACTTATGTGCCGACGGTTGATATTAAAAAAGGCTTTGTTATTGTGAGCCACAAAACAATGAACTATCAGGAAGATGGCGATGAAGGTTAAAATTTTAACACTTTATCCCGAAATCTTTCCGGGGTTTTTAGGTTTTTCCTTAACGGGAAAAGCGCTGGCGGAAGGTAAATGGAGCCTGGAGGTTGTTAATATCAGAGATTATGCAACCGACAAATATGGCTCTGTTGATGATACGCCTTGCGGCGGCGGTGCCGGTATGGTGATGCGTGCAGATATTTTGGGTTCGGCAATTGACGCGAACTTTAAGGGTGGTAAGTTAATTTACATGACACCCAAAGGCAAACCTTTAACACAGGAAAAATTGCACGAACTTGCAAAAGAGCCAGAGCTGACCATCATATGCAATCGCTTTGAAGGCATTGATGAGCGAATTATAGAGGCTTATCAGCCAGATGAAATCAGCATCGGCGATTATGTGTTAACCGGTGGTGAACAAGCGGCAATGATTATGCTTGACGGGGTGATCAGACTTCTTGACGGTGTGCTCGGAAATACGGATTCGGCAAATGAGGAAAGCTTTGAAAACGGGCTTTTGGAATATCCGCAATATACGCGCCCTGTTGAGTGGAAAGGCTTAAAAGTGCCTGATGTGTTGCTTTCCGGACACCACGCAAACGTTAAAAAGTGGCGCAAAGACCAGTCCTTAAAAATAACCGAAGAAAGACGGCCCGATCTTTTGAAAAAATATCTTGATTTAAAAAAAGTTTAGGGTTATAAGGTAAAAAATTTTTTAGAAAAGGTAAAACTGATGAATATTTTAAAGAATTTAGAAAAAGAGCAAATGGATAAGCTCCTCGAGGGTAAAAACCTCCCGGACTTTAAAGCCGGCGATACCTTGAAAGTTCACACCAAAGTTAAAGAAGGTGATCGTGAGCGTATTCAAATTTATGAAGGTGTTTGCATCGCTCGCAAGAACGATGGTTTGAACTCTTCATTTACGGTTCGCAAAATTTCGTTCGGTGAAGGCGTTGAGCGTGTGTTCCCGCTTTATTCTCCGAATGTGGCAAAAATTGAAGTGGCACGTATCGGTAAGGTCCGTCGTGCAAAGCTTTATTTCTTGCGCGCTTTGCGTGGTAAGTCTGCACGTATTGCCGATGATTTGACGGCAACATCAAAAGCAGCTGCCGAAAAAGCAAAAGAAGCCGAATAATTTATTTGCTTTTGTGAAAATTAAAAATCCCCCGCATGTGCAGGGGATTTTTTGTTTAATGCAAAAATTAGAATAATACTTTGAGCTGTGCGCCAATCGTCATATCATGTTGATAATCATTTCCACCGAGGAAATAGTCACCATGAACACCAACAGCAACCGTATCTGTTAAGAAGTAATCAGCTTCACCCTGCAAATACCATTGGTTTGCATTTTTCCCGTGTGTGACAAATTCATAACGGACACCACCATCAAGTGCCACTTTATCAAGTGTTTTATGAACACCGGCAAAAACAGAGTAGTCAATAGTACGGTTTGCTTGATCGATCGGTGAATCAAGCGTAAACATAGCATAAGGAACCAAACCGTCACCCATATCGTAGCCGACTTGAGCTTCAAATTGAAGTTCTTTATACCAATCGCTGTCCACGCCGCGTCCATACCAAGACTTCGGTTGGAATGTGAAATAACCCAACCCGACTTGTGTTAAGATGTTGTCAAAGCTATAATTGTATTTTGCACCAATTTCGTAAGCAAAGTTGTGCTCGTTGTTGTATTGACGGCTTGTTAAGCGATCAAAGTTAAAAGCGTTCAAAATACCACCATAAACGGAGAAATTATCTGTGACGCCATAGGTCAATTCTTCACTTGCAATGAAATCCTTCACAGCAGGCATATGACGTGCTTTTGAACGAGACCAATCAAGTTCCGTGTCAGATAAAATTTCGCCTTTCGACGGCAAAAAGAGTGAGCCTGTAAAGTCTCTTGCATGAGCTGCGCTCATCACAAAAGTAGCGGCAGCTGTTGCGAGTAACATGGTTTTCATATTCATGAATATATCCTTTCAAGTAAGTTCAAACCATCCGAATATGTTCCGGATAGCAAAATTTTAGCTTGAAAAAGTTTATGAAAGGTTAATATTAAAAACGGGTTGTTTTAAGTAGAAATTAAGATTTGGAGTTTACTGTAGTCGTCAAGGAGAATAAAATGGACGAAGACTATATTAAAACATTATCGGAAGAAGAAAAAATCATCTTTCTAAAGCTTTTTTGTGTGTTAATCAAAAGTGATAATGAAATTGATGAAGATGAAATTTCATTTTTAAAAATGATTAGTGCTAAATATGGCGTGCCTGAGACGACAATCGTTCAGATTATTAAATCGGCAAATATGATTGACTATAATATAGAAGCGGCAAAAATAACAAATAGGCTGCATGCCCTGGAGTTGTTGAAAGAATTATGCTTTTTAGCTAATGTTGATAATAGTCTGCATGAAAATGAGCTGGACATAATCATCAGTATTTGTCGCTCGATGAAAATTGAAGATGAAAAGCTTATTTTAATTAATCGTTTTGTATTGGATAGCTTGATTTTATACAAGGCCGGTCGCATTATTTTGGAAAAAGAAAATGGATAATGAAGATTTAAAACAAATCTTGAGAGATCAAAAAGAACCGCTCGATGAGGCTGTTCACCAAAAACTTTCCTATTTGAAAAGTAGTAAAGTTTTTGACTTGGATGGACCATATACAAGCAATTTTTCTTTAGAGATGAATACTGACCAGCAAAAGTCAAGTTCAATTGAGGAAGCTTTTGAAATGGTTTCTAAAGTTGTGCACTCAAACCCACAAACAAGACAGATTGTCGAGCCGGAGCCCCAAAACCGGATGTCTGTAACCGAGAAAATAGCCGCCTTGAGAGGTGCCGCAGGCGCACCCTCGTCATGCCTTGGTTATCAAAGAAAAAAATTATCTTGAATAGTCAGTCATAATTGATGCCGGTATGATTGGTTTTTCTGGTTCTGTCTTTGTTTGGATGAAATTGGGTGACTCGCGTGATGTGGTATAATTTATTGTCGTCGGTTCCCAAGAGTTTTGATAAGCCTCGGCTATAATTTTCATAGCTGTTTGCTTATCAACCAAAGCATCTTTCGGAAAACAAACGTGCATATATTCACCATACCTCGGAAAATTAAACTTGCTCTGAGCAATATCACAGCAAAATCCCTGATCACATTTAACGGCGATGTGTCCCCATCTTCCGCCGCCGGTATTGCCTTTAGCTATACGTAAATCTTTGTCTGAAATATCGTCCACGGTCACCGTGACGCCACTTTGTAAACCATTGATGATGCTATTCATATACTGATCTTCCGGAGTATAGCGTTCATTACTTCTTCCGTAAGCCTGATTTTTAACTGAAATATCAATAAAGTCACCGCTTCCGGATAAAATGACATAACCGCTTGACCCACCGTTACAGCCACCCTGATAGGGGTGATCTTGTCGATATTGTACAGCTAAAGGATTGTTATAATAGTTAAGAGAGTCGACATGCGCAGCGTTGTAGATTTCAACAACACCTGTCAAACATTGACCTCCAGACTTTCCACTACCGCAAGCGGCACGATATTTGTCTGATGCGACTCGCCCCAAAGCTGTTAAGGTTGAGCCGCCACCTATATGATGAAGCAGTGTTGGATCTTTATCGCAAAGGCTTTGAAACGCATCAACATTGATTTCTCCGCTTTCAAGCAGTGTCGAAATAGAAACATTGTCGGAATCACCAGCGACCATGTAATATTTTTGAGCAACAAAGTGTTCAAATTCTTCCCGATGTTCTGAAAGAAGTTGATTTTGGGCATATAAATCCCCGTCGATAAGGGAGCTCAGTCGTGCAGCATTATCGCCATCATTTTTCATTTGAAAAAGCAAGTCAGAATCTTTCATGATGCACCTTCCATTCCTAGCTTATACTTCATATTGTACCATTTTTTCACAAACTGTCAACATGAACAGGAAAAGTAAAAAAATGTCATATTTATGTCATAAAAAGGTTGATAAAATTTAAAAATTATATAATATCAAATATGCTTTTTAAAGTTTATGTCTGATCAATTAAAATAGTTTAATTATGCAAGAAACAATCACGTTAACCCCGTTTGAACAACGGGCGTTTGACAAAGGTCTGGCCACTATAGGTGTGCGTATCAAAGCCGGCCGTATGGTTTGGGACAGGATGGAAGGTATCGTCCCTGAATTTATAATACCTTCAAAGGAACGGGATGCCAGCTTAGATGCCTTTCGGCGTGCAGTCGAAAAGGTGACCTATCAAGAAAAGATGGCCTTGAAGGAATGGTTAGAAGCTCAGCTCAAAAACGAATGTGAAGATATGCTCGGAAATGCAGACTTACATGAGCAATTAAGTTTGTATGCAGCATGTCTTCAAGCAATTTCTGATTTTAAAGGCTGATCCTTCGATTCGTCTTAAAACTGCCCTTGAACATTAGGGCAGTTTTTTACATTTTAAAAACACAGAAAAAACAACAAACTAAAAAACGGTATAATAATACCGTAAAATACAACACTGAAAAATAATAAAAAATTATTATTGACAAGCAATTTTTTTTATGTATATTAAAGCAGAATTTTTTGAATTAACTTCTGAAAGAAAGAAAAATGACCACATATGCTACAAAACCCTCAGACATTGAGAGAAAATGGTATGTCGTTGACGCGGAAGGTGTTGTTTTAGGCCGTTTGGCAGCCGAGGTTGCGAAGATTCTTCGCGGCAAGCACAAACCTTATTTTGTTCCAAACTTGGACTGCGGTGACTATGTTATCGTTATCAATGCTGAAAAAGTTAAATTAACAGGTAAAAAATTAACCGAGAAAAAATATTTCAAACACACAGGTTGGATCGGCGGTATTAAAGAAACAAATCCGGAGCGTGCTTTTGCAGGTTTCCATCCTGAAATGGTTGTTCAAAAAGCCGTTGAACGCATGATTTCTCGCAACCCGATGGGGCGTCAGCAAATGACAAAGCTCAAAGTTTATGCTGGCTCTTCACATCCGCATACAGCTCAAAACCCAGAGGTTTTGGATATTGCTTCACGAAATGAGAAAAATAAAAGGAGTGCTTTATAATGGCTACAACAAAAACAGAAACAACAAAAAAAGCTACCACAACAAAAACAACAAAGACAGCAACTTCTAAAAAGATTGACTCTTTGAAGGATTTAAAGGCAGCGACAAAAGAAAAAGAAGCTCCCGTTGTTGAAGAAAAAGCAGCACCTAAAGCTAAGAAAGATAAGCAAGGCCGTGCTTACGCAACAGGTCGCAGAAAAGATGCAGTGGCGCGTGTTTGGGTAATGCCAGGGCATGGTAAAATAGTGATTAACGAAAAAACCATAGATGAATATTTTTCACGTCCGGTTTTGAAAATGATTATTAACCAACCGTTTGAAGTAACAAACCGCGTTAACGAATTTGATGTGATTTGTACGGTCAATGGCGGAGGTTTGTCAGGTCAGGCAGGTGCAATCAAACATGGTATTTCACGTGCCTTAAACACATATGAGCCGGAACTTCATACCGCTTTGAAACAAGCCGGTTTCTTAACGCGTGATGACAGAACGGTTGAACGTAAGAAATACGGTAAAGCCAAAGCTCGTCGTTCTTACCAATTTTCAAAACGTTAATAGTTTTTTATGCAAGACATCAAAGGTGCCGGATTCGGCACCTTTTTTGTTAAAAAATATCTTGAAATTGGAAAAAAAAGCGCTATTGTGGGGCGAATTTGATTAGAGGATAAAACCATGAGTATGAGAAATATTGCCATTATTGCCCACGTTGACCACGGGAAAACAACGCTTGTTGACGGAATGCTCAAACAAAGCGGTACGTTTCGTGATAACCAAAAAGTTGTTGATTGCGTTTTAGACAGTAATGATTTGGAACGTGAGCGCGGTATTACGATTTTATCAAAATGCACATCTGTCGAATGGCACGGTAATCATATCAATATTGTGGATACGCCGGGACACGCAGATTTTGGTGGAGAGGTAGAGCGCATACTCTCAATGGTTGATGGGGTTGTACTGTTGGTTGACTCATCTGAAGGACCGATGCCGCAAACAAAGTTCGTGCTTGGTAAAGCCCTAAAAATAGGCTTAAAGCCGATTGTTGTCATCAATAAAGCTGATAAACCGGATGCTCGTCCAGATGAAGTTTTAGATGAAATTTTTGACTTGTTTGTGAGCTTGAACGCCACAGATGAACAACTTGATTTTCCGGTTTTATATGCTTCAGGAAGAAACGGTTGGGCGGTTAAGGACTTGAAAGATGAAAAAAAGGATTTAACACCGCTTTTTGAACTGATTTTATCGTATGTTAGCGAACCTGTGTGCGAAAAAGATAAGCCTTTTTCAATGCTTGTAACAACCTTAGAGGGTGATAAGTTTTTAGGTCGTATTTTAACAGGCAAAATTTTCTCAGGCTCCTTAAAGTTAAATGATCCGGTTAAAGTGATTAATCAACATGGCGAAATTGAAAAAACGCGTATTTCTAAAATTTTGGCTTATAAAGGCTTGGAACGCGTGGCATTAAATGAAGCACATGCCGGTGATATTGTGGCAGTAGCCGGTGTTGTGAAAGGAACGGTGGCAGATACGATTTGTGCCTATGAGGTCGATACACCTATTAAAGCTCAGCCGATTGATCCGCCGACTCTTGCCATGACTTTTAGTGTCAACGATTCGCCGCTTGCCGGAAGAGAAGGAGATAAGGTCACTTCCCGTATGATTTGGGATCGTCTTGAAAAAGAGGCTGAAAGCAATATTGCGCTTAAAATTTCAAGAACGGATAAAACAGACTCTTTTGAAGTGGCAGGCAGGGGTGAATTGCAACTCGGCGTTTTAATTGAAACAATGCGCCGTGAAGGTTTTGAACTTTCCATTTCGCGTCCGCGCGTGTTATTCAAAAAAGATGAAAACGGCGGGCTTTTAGAGCCGGTTGAAGAAGTTGTTGTTGATGTTGATGAAGAGTTTTCAGGTACGGTTGTTGAAAAAATGGGTTTGCGACGGGCTGAAATGACGGATATGATTCCTTCGCAACTTGGTGGAAAAGTGCGCCTGATTTTTCATGCTCCCTCAAGAGGCTTAATCGGTTACCACAGTGAGTTTTTAACTGATACGCGAGGAACAGGCGTAATGAACCGCTTGTTTTATGGTTATGAACCTTATAAAGGTGAGATTGAAGGCAGACGCACAGGTGTCTTAATTTCTTCGGAAAATGGAACAGCTGTAGCATATGCACTTTGGAAACTTCAAGACAGAGGTCCTATGTTTGTAGAACACAATTCACCTGTTTACATCGGTATGATTATCGGAGAACACACAAAATCAAACGACATTGAGGTTAATCCGACAAAAACAAAGCAACTCACAAATATTCGTGCTGCAGGAAAAGACGAGGCAATTGACCTTATTCCGCCGCGAAAAATGAGCTTAGAACAGGCACTTTCATACATTCAATCGGATGAGCTTTTGGAAGTAACACCAAAGTCTTTGAGATTACGTAAGAAGATTTTGGATCCACTCGCACGTAAGCGATCGAAACCTGAAGTCGATGCTTAAAAATATAAAAATTTGCTTGATTCTTTTAAAAAGAGCTTGATTTTGAAATAATATGTGTGTATCAATAACAAAAATCGCTTTTTAAATGTTCAAAGGGGTATAGTTCAGCTGGTAGAACATCGGTCTCCAAAACCGAGTGTCGTGGGTTCAAATCCTGCTACCCCTGCCACTTTAAAAGTAAGGATGTTAATTTTAAATGAGGATAAAAACGTGAAAATCGGTCCGATACAATTTTTTAGACAGGTTCGTCAAGAAGTAAAGAAGGTGACTTGGCCAACCAGAAAAGAAGTAACACAAGTCACAACAGTTGTGCTCATCATAGTAGCACTTTCAGCTGCTTTCTTTTTTATGGTGGATATTGTTTTGGCTTGGGTCGTTAAACTCATTTTGGGATTGGGAGCTTAAATTATGGCAGCACGTTGGTATGTTGTAAATGTTTATTCGGGTTCGGAGAAAAAAGTTGCCGAGTCGCTTAAAGAACAAGCCGTTTTGAAAAAAATGGAAGATAAGATTTTAGAAGTTTTAGTACCGACTGAAGACGTTATAGAAGTTAAAAAAGGTAAAAAAGTCAGTACGGAAAAGAAGTTCTTTCCCGGCTACATTTTAGTTAAAATGGATATGAATGATACAGTTTGGCACGTTGTGAAAAACACTCCTCGCGTTAGTGGATTCTTGGGCACCCGTGATGGCTTGCGTTTAAAACCGCAACCAATCAGTGAAAAAGAAGTTGAACAAATCATGAAGCAAATGCAAGATGGTGTGGAGCGGCCTCAGGTTGTTGCAACTTTTGAAATTGGTGAAAACGTTCGCGTGACTGATGGTCCGTTTGCTTCTTTCGTAGGTGTCGTAGAAGAAGTCGATATGGAGAAAGCACGCCTCAAGGTTTCAGTCTCTATTTTCGGTCGTTACACCCCAGTGGAATTGGAATTTGCGCAAGTTGAAAAAGTAAAATAAAAGCTTATAATGGTCAACTACTTGTACGACCGCTTTCTTATGTACCTTTTTTGTACACATCGAAAGCGGTCGTACGTCGTATTTGACTCATTCTAAGCTTTTATTTATTAAAACAAATTGGAAAATTTAGCGCACCCAATGGATTTTAGACGCACAGGTGTTTTGGGTCATATCCTTGACACGGCAACGGTTGACAATAACATTTGGGGTGTGATCCATACTATAACAACCTTCTCCGAGAAGGGCATATTCTTGATATAAAATATCATTAGGTTTAATATCATCAAAACTAAGCGGAGTTTCCATTTTTGGCCATTTTAAGCGATAACTTAAATTTGAAATACGAGTCGGAAAACCGGAATATACATAAAACTTCATAGAACAACTTACAGAATTGGAAAATGTCTTATCAATCTTAAAATCACGCATATAAAGCAGAATATAACTATTATCCTGTTTTTCCAGATTTTGTGGCGATGCTGATATAACAGGTTTAATTTGTACATTACTTAAACCATTTTGTTTTTGATCTGCCCCTGTCTCAGATGCGTCATCCTTATTAGCAGGCATAAAAAAGTCCGATTGAAAAGGTTCGTTTAGGACTTTACCGGTTTGAGGATAAGTTTCTTGATTGTTAGCATCTTCTGCTGAGCCGAAAATCTGCGCAAAAGCCAAGCTTGGCAATAAAATCAAAAAACACACACATTTGCAAGATAAAAAGCTAATTTTAATGGCAAAATAAGAAAGGTATTTATCCATCCGTCTTCCTACTTAATGTTACTGATAATCGTGTTTGTTTTCTCTATATTCGTAGAAATTGTTTTATTAATGGCACTAATAGCATCTTTTTCTTTTTCTTCTTGAGTTTTTTCTTGTTCAACTTGTTCCTCATAAGAAATTGCCTTAAATTCACCATAATATTCAGGATGCTTTGAGTTGACATAGGCAAACATACTTGCGCAATCAGATTGCTCTTTTTCAGGATTAACTCTGCTACGACGAGAATCAGAATTATTTTCTTGACCTAAAATATTGCAAACAGACACACGAAACTTTAAGTTATCAAACAAGGCAAAGCACTTATCCGTTTCGGCAACTCCTCGAATACTAACTTGTTTAAGAGAACCTAATGCGGGGAGATCAACAGATGAATGAATAGCTTCAAGATCCTCTTGTTTCGGATCAAGTTTAGACTGATCAGCAGAAACCTCATCTATAGGCAAATCACCATCAAGAGGAAACATCTCTGAAACGCGATCTGTCCAACTAAAATCAATTTTGGCCTGGCGTAAACTTACGGGTGTACGATTGTAAAAAGTGGCAGTATATTCACAAGAAGTGACCGTACCATCAGAATTAGTTAGCGGCTTTATATCATGAATTTTAAACAAAACGACTTGGGGTTTGTTTGCAAAAACAGAACTTGGCCTTAAAGCTTCCGTTGCATCCGGTACTTTTGGGGCCTTGTTGCTGTTCATATTTGTTTGTGCAAACGAAATACCATTCACCAATGCACAGCTTAGAAAACCAAAACAAAATAAAGCTTTTTTAAAATTTTTCATGAGTTTTTTCCTTTGTTTAAAAGTTCTTTTGTGAGTAGCATATAATACTTTTATTTAATTTTCCTTTAATTTTTTTAAAATACGTAAAAAATCCGACCAAACCTTAGCTTTTTGTGCTGAATTTCTGAGCAAAAAGGCCGGATGATAAGTGGCAACAGCTGAAATAACATCATTGTTGGGGAGTGGATAATCAAAAAAACGCCCGCGTAAACGAGAAATTGAATCTGTGTTTTCCAGAAGGGCATTCGCTGCGCTAGAACCTAAAAATACAATAATCTTTGGCGAAACAAGCTCAATTTGACGTTTGAGAAAAGGCAAACAAATCGCCACTTCCGCATCAGTAGGTGTACGGTTTCCTGGAGGACGCCAAGAAATAATATTTGTAATATACACATCTTCACGTTTAAAACCAATGGCATTAATCATTTTTTCGAGCAAACGGCCGCTACGTCCGACAAAAGGAAGCCCGATTCTATCTTCATCAGCACCAGGTGCTTCACCGACAAACATTAATTTTGCATGTTCATTCCCATCACCAAAAACAGTTGATTTTGCAGTTAGTTTCAAGGCACACCCATCAAATGTTTCAACAATTTCTTTTAATTGTGTCAGATTTTGTGCTTTTGCACAAAGCTCACGGGCATTCTGTTTAGAGGCAATAATATTTTGAGAGAGGTTTGTCGTTGCTTGTCTTAAGGAAAATTGTTTTGGCTGTGTTTTATTTTCTTGAATTTGACAGCACACATCGCCACAAGTCTCATCAACGCCTGCAATAATATACCATTCAAGAGTATTCTTTATGTCCATACAATTTTCCATAACAAAAATTATAGCATTAAAAAACTTTTTATTGCAACATAAAGCAATTATTTACACATAAGAATTATAATTTAATCAATTTGTATTAAAAAAGGTTCAAAAAGAAGATGAAATTTAAAAAGATAGCATATGTAATCGCTTTATTGGTCAGCGTCTGCATTTTTAATTCATGTACGCTGAAGTTTCTTTTGCGACAATCACCCGATAAAGAATATAAAATTAATATTCAAAACAAGACATTATCAGACACGAAATATGGCACATATTTAGCAGCGCGCGTTGCTCACATTAGGCAAGATTACGACACTGCAGCAGATTATTACATAAAAAGTTTGAATTTTGGTCTTGATAATACGGATGTTTTGAGTAGCACATATCTCCTTTTAGCATCAGAAGGAAGGATTGATGAAGCAGCTAATTATGCACTAAAAGCCCATGAAAACGGAGATGAGACGAATTTAATTGCTTTTATTTTAATGGCAAAACATATGAAGGAAAATAATTTTAAGAAAGCTTATGACAGTACGTTATTTGTTAAAGATTCTCCTCTTAAAAATGCCGTTTTACCACTGTTCCAAAGTTGGATTTTAGCAGCCTCAGGAAAAAAAGAAAGCGCAATAAAAGCTCTAGAAGTCCTAAAAAAAGACAGGGGACTTTTAGCTCTTTATCATATGCATTGCGGTATGCTGTATGACTATTTTTCCGACACAGATGAGGCGTTAAAAAATTTTGAAGTAATTGTGAATGACGAGTCGCTTCCTTTATCTTTTCGTTCACTTCAAATCATTGGGAATTTTTATTTAAGAATTGGTCAAAAAGAAAAGATTGTTCAGCTTGCTGAAAAATACTATAAAGCAAACAATGATACACCCATGCTAGGTTCTCTTGTGGAAAGTTTTAAAAATGAAAATCGGACAAACATGGAAAAAATTATCGATTCACCCCAAAAAGGTTTGGCAGAAGCTGTTTTTAATATCGGAACCATTTTTCGTGGTTTTCAAAATGAAGTGGCACAGCTTTTTACATCACTTGTGTTATATTTAAATCCAGATTTTGAAGTGGCACGTGTAACCATGGCTGATTTATATGAGCAATCACATCGTTATGAAAAGGCAACGAATGAGTATTTAGCAATCAAAAAAACATCTCCCGTTTATTACGTAGCACAGCTTAAAGCAGCATCAACTTATATGTCACAAGGCGAAAACGCAAAAGCATTTAAAATCCTTTCAGATCTTTTGAAAGTTTATCCTTCAAGCGAACATATTGCTTTTCGTTTGGGTGAATTAAGTCGCTTGATGAAAAAATATGATAAAGCCGTTGAATTCTACCAAAAGGCACTTGATGAATTATCTTTAGCCGATAGAGATCGTTGGAGTATTTATTACGCACTAGGTATTGCGTATGAGCGCCAAAATAAGTGGAATGAAGCCGAAAAATCATTTAAACAAGCACTTGAACTCAGCCATCGACACCCGTTTGTCTTAAACTATCTAGGTTACTCATGGATTGAACGAGGTATTAACTACAATGAAGCACTTTATATGATTTTTGAGGCACATCGTAAAAATCCGGAAGATGGTCATATTATTGATAGTTTGGGCTGGGCACTCTATAAAATGGGCAACTACACCAATGCCGTTACAATATTGGAGAGAGCATCGGAATATCTGCCATCAAATGCCGTTATCTTTGAACATTTGGGTGATGCCTATTATCAGGTAGGACGAAAAGATGAGGCAAGATATCAGTGGAAACACGCCCTGCGTGCACCGGAAGACCAGGAAGATTTAGATGTTAATGCAGTGAAAGAAAAACTCCAAAACGGTATGAAAAAAGCAATACCGATACCATTTAATGAAAAACTCTTAAAAGATAGATTAAAAATTTTTGATGGACAAACAAAATAATTAGTGACGATAGCATTTATTCGTCATCATTATACCCGCCACCGGTCGCCTTATAAAAAGCAATGATTTTATTTAAAATAGCACCATTTGATTCGGCAAGACTGATTTGGCTGTTCAGTAAATCTTGCTGAACTTCTAAAAGAGAAGCATATTCAATAAGACCATTGTCATATTTTTCTCTCATTGTAAGAAAAGCTCTTTGCATGTTATAGAAAGCATTTTTGTAGGCCAGATTCGAAATATATTCTTTTTGCAGGCTTGTTATGGCATTTGAAAGTTCTTCAATACCGGAGAGGAGAGTTTTACGATAGTTTTGAAAAGCCTCATTTGTTTTTTCTTCTTCAAGTTTAATGGCATTTTTAAGTTGTCCCCAATAAAACAAAGGCATAACCGCTGTCGGAGTATAACCATAAGCTTTGCTTGAAGATTTAACAAGATCGGATAAATTGCTTGCTTGAAATCCAAATAAGCCACTCAAAGAGATATTAGGATAAAGTGCCGCGACAGCTTGCCCGATAGCAGCATTTTGAGAAACAAGGGCTTTTTCTGCGGCTTTGATGTCAGGGCGCGTGCGAATGATGTTTGAAGGTAAATCAAGAAGATTTTGAATTTTATAATTTGCTGCATTTTGTATAATGTGATCATCAAGCTTAAAAGAAAAATCGAGTTGACCTAAAAGTGTATTCAAAGCATTTTTCTGAGCTTTGATTTGAGCTTCAAGTTGAGGAATAACCGCTTTTGTTTTTTCAACCAAATATGAAGCTTGTCGATAAGCACTTTCATCTGCGAGACCTGCTTGATACTTTTCATCAATGGTTTTGAAAATATCTTTTTGAAGTTGAAGATTTTTGACAGAGATTTTGCGCTTTTGTTCCATTGTTAAAAGAGTAAAATAAGTGCTTGCTACCTCTGAAGTAATCACGTTCTTAATGTTTTGAAGAGTGTAATAAGCAGCATCAAATTCAGCCTTTTTCTGCTGATTTAAACGCCGCCCTTTACCCCAAATATCAAGTTCCCAATTAGCGTCAAAACCAAGCAAATAATAGTCGGTATCAGCTGTCAAACCAATATTTTTACTTGCTTTGGTATAATCATAACCCGTTTTAAGGTTTAACATCGGAAGATATTCTGCCTTTGCAATCTGCGCGGCACTTCGTGCCTGTTTGAGCCTTTCAATGGCAATTAAAATATCAGTGTTGGCACTGATGGCCTCTGCAATGAGAAAATTAAGGGTTTCATCATGAAAATCTTGATACCACTTTTGAGAAATTTTTAATGATTTTCCCGTAAGTTTCAGCGTTTGTGCGATCTGAGCATCTTCAAATACATCTTTTTTTTCAAAATCAGGACCGACAGTGCAAGCAGAAATTAAAAAACAACAAAATAAAATTCTACGCATTTGTCTTCTCCTTAGGACGATATCCAAAATGTTCTTTAATTGTTTCAAACAAGGCAAAAAGAGCTGGAATAAAAATAATACCAATAAAAGTTGCTGCAATCATACCGAAAAAGACGGCGGTTCCAATGGCATGCTGTGAGGCTGCGCCGGCTCCCTTCACCACAAGCATTGGAAAAATACCCAAAATAAAAGTAAGAGCAGTCATTAAAACGGCTCTAAAACGTTCAATAGCCCCTTTTTGAGCAGCCTCTAAAATACTAAAGCCCTTTTCTCTGTAATTTTTAGTGAATTCAACAATCAAAATAGCATTTTTAGCTGCGAGACCGATCAGCATGATAAGACCAAGCTGAGCATAAATACTCAAACTTTGCCCCATGATGTGAAGACCGGTAAAAGCACCTAAAATGGCAAAAGTAGTAGAAAACATTACCGCAAAAGCAAGCATCCAACTTTCATAAAGTGCGACCAAAAACAAATAACAAAAAACGAGCGCCATCAAAATTAAAAGACCGGCAAGACCACGCGCTTCGATTTCTTGAAGGGATAGGCCTGTCCATGCAATTTGAAAAGTACTTGGCAAAATCATACTTGCTGTTTGAAGAATTTTATTGATAGCGGTACCGCTTGAAACACCATTTGCACTTTGAGCCGTAATGGCTGCAGCGGTATATAAATTATAGCGTGAAATGATTTTGGGACTGACTTCGGTTTTGATATTTGCGAAGCTTTTGACTTTAATGCTAGAACCGTCAAGTGCGGTTACATACAAATTTTCAATATCTTCTAAGTTGTGACGGTTGTCAAAATTGGCCTGTACGATGACTCTGTTAACTTGACCATTTAGACTAATGTTATTAACATATCTTGAACCTAAATTATTTTGGAGTGTTTCAAAAAGGTTAGAGACCGGAATATTAAACGATTCGAGTTTTGTACGATCAATATCAAGATAAACATGGGGCGTGTCGGCTGTAAACGTACTAAATGCATATGAGATTTGAGGAGCTTTGTTAAGAGCTTCAAGCAAAGCTTGAAGTTTTTGGAAAAGTTCTTGGGGTGAAGTAGCACCATCAAGTGCTAAAAGTTCAAAAGAAAGTCCGCCCGATTGTCCAATACCGGGAATGGAAGGGGGGGCAAAAAAATTGATCTCAGCACGGTTTTCAGAGGCAAACATCATTCTTAAATTTTCAACAATGGATTCAAGCGAAAGATTTTTTGTTTTTCGTTCATCCCAATTTTTAAGACCAATAACGGCAAGCGCCACATTTTCCCCCTGTCCGCCGAGTAGGCTGTAACCTGCAACCGAAACAGTATATTCGACACCTTGCATTTTTAAAACTTTATCATTTAAGTCTTTTAAAACAGCATTCGTTTGGTTTAATGAGGCTGTATTATTCAGTTGTACATTGGCAAAAATGATACCCTGATCTTCTTCAGGTAAAAAAGAAGTTGATGTAAACTTAAAAGAAATAAAGATAAAAAGTCCGGCCACTAAAATGCTTAGAACGGTGATTAACAAATGTGATGAAAAAAATGTGACGGCATATAAATAAATATTTTCGCTTTTTTTCAAAAAAACATTAAAAAGGTGAAAAAAATGATTTTCCTTTTGTGTACTGTTTTTTAAAAAAATGGCGCACAGGGCAGGGCTCAGGGTTAGAGCATTAATTGAAGAAAAAACAACAGCTGTTGCGATAGCCACAGCAAATTGTTGATAAATTTTACCGGTAATGCCAGCCATGAGACCGACGGGAATAAAAATAGAAAGCAATACAAATGTTGTGGCAATGATAGCACTTGAAATTTGACCCATTGCTTTAACAGAGGCCTGATAAGCGCTAATTTGTTCTTGAACCATGAGATATTCCACACGCTCAACAACGATAATGGCATCATCAACAACCAAGCCGATAGCTAAAATAAAAGCAAAAAGTGTTAAAATATTGATATCAAAACCAAGTAAATAAATAATCATAAAAGTTGCAACAAGTGAGACAGGAATGGTAAAAAGAGGAATAAGAGTTGTTTTAAATCTTTGAAGAAAGACATAAGTCACAAGGGCGACAAGTAAAAAGGTAATCACAAGTGTTTCAATAATGCCTGCAATAGAAGCTGAAACATATTTTGTTGAGTCATAAGCGACTTCCAAAACCATGTCAGGTGGAAAACTTTTACTTATATTTTCAACCTCTTTTCGAACACGTTTCATGATATCAAGAGCATTAGAGTTTGGTGTTTGATTAAGAGCAATGATGGCAGCCGGTGCATTTTTAAAAGAAGATTGTAGAGCATATGTGTCAGCACCGAGTTCAACCCTCGCCACATCTTTGAGTTTAATAATGCCGCCATTTGAGGAGGTAGCAACCACAATTTCTTCAAAATCTTCAACACTTTTAAGCAAGCCTTTAGCATCCAAAGATAATGTAATTAAATTGCTCTCCGGACTTGGCGCAGAACCGATGCTGCCAACAGATGCCTGAACATTTTGAGTTTTAACCGCATGAATAACATCAGATGAGCTTAAACCTAAAGCCGTTAATTTATCGGGATTCATCCAAATGCGCATAGCGTATTGCGGTCCGAAAACCGTTACATCACCGATTCCTTTGACGCGTGAAAGAGGATTTTTAATATTTTCAAAAGCATAATTGCTTAAAAAGAGACTTGAGTAAGAATTTTTGGGTGAACGAAGTGCAAGAAAGCCTAAAATATTAGGGTTACGCGTTGTAACATCAATACCTTGTTCATTGACAACAGCAGGTAAGTCGGAAGTGACTTGAGAGAGCCTGTTTTGGACTTTAACTTGCGAGATATCAGGGGATGCACCCACATTAAAAGTAACGGTCAAATTATAGTTACCGCCGTCATCGGAAGTCGATTCCATATAAAGCATATTTTCAACACCGTTAACCTTGTTTTCAATCGGTGCGGCGACTGTGTCAACCAAAACTTTGGCATTGGCACCGGGGTATGTTGTTTTAAGAACAATTTGCGGTGGCGTAATTTCAGGGTATTGGGAAACCGGTAAAACAAACATTGCCAAAAGACCCATTAAGACCATGACAATGGAAACAACAATCGCAAAACGTGGTCGGTCAATAAAAAATTTTGAAAACATTTTCTAGGCCTCTTTTTTATTCTCTAAGATTTGAACCGTTGAACCCAAATCACTTTCATTGACGTTTTCTGTGACAATGGCATCATTTTTTTGAAAACTGTTTTTTAACACAAAAGTTTCACCAAGAGTGGCCAAAATATCAACCCTTTCTTTAATCAGCTTGTGATTTCGAATAAGGTAAACAAAATTACCATTATCTTCCATAACAACCAGATTTTTTTGAACGCAAACTGCATTTTTGAGCTTGCTCTGGCTTAAAACATTAACATAAGTGTTAGGGGTCAAAATTTTGCCGATATTCTTAAAATCGGCATAAACAGCAATGGAAGTTGTTTTTTTATCAATACTGTTGTCCGTGTACTGGAAAGTTCCGGTGTTCTTAAAAATTTGACCGTTTGGCAACTCAAGTTTTAGAGTTTCCTCAGCAAACGGTTTTTCTTTTTTAAGCTCATATAAGTATTCTTTATCCGAGATAGAAAAAACAACGCGAATAGGGCTATATTGAACAATATTTAAAAGAGCTGGCGTTGAAGGAGAAACATAGTTGCCCTTCGTTAAAGAAACATCACCAACCACGCCGTCAATCGGAGCACGAATAAGCGTATAGTCATAATTAACTTCAGCACTTGAATAATCTGCTTTAGCCTGTTCTAAGCTGGCGGCGGCAGACAAATAGGCCGCCTCTGCCGATTCGAGCTCAGTCGCAGAAATAGATTTTCCAGCTTTTTGAATACGTTTATAATATGTTTCAGCATTTTGAAAATTAGCTTTCATTTTCAAGACGGCAGCATGAGCAGCTTTAAGTGCAGAGATATATTCATCTTGTTTTAAGATAACAAGTACGTCGCCCGCATGAACGGTTTCACCGCCTTTGACGTAAATTTTTTCAATAAAGCCCGAAATAAAAGGTTTGACATTTGCCTCATGGATAGGTGTGATATAGCCGATGTATTTTTGAGAAATTTCAACATCTTTTGGCAAAATTTTATTTGCACGCAATGAAAGAACGGCAGGCTTGAGCGGTTCGAGAGGCTTTTGCGTTTGAAAAGAAGAATAAAACAACCCGCCTAAAAAGGCCAAACCGAAACCGGCTAAAATCAAAATTGCATAAAGCTTTTTTCTCATGACTTAACCCCTTTATTGATAAAACTTGGGGTTTAAATAATAAGAAGATGCTTAAATTCAACAATGCTGATATAAAATTTATTGATAATCTATTTATATCTGATCTTAAGCTGATTTCCGGTCGGTTTTGAAAGAAGAGTTGCTTCTTCAATGGTATAAATTTTTTTACCCTTAAAGCCGATAATTTTTCCGTTTTCATCATAAATCGTATAACTGCCGTCAGCATTTTGAACCGAAGTTGTTGTTGGTGTCGAAGGTAGACTTGGCTCAGGATTTTCCTGCTCATCTTCAACTGTTATACCATTCAGGGCATTCATGAGAGTGCTATAGCTTTTTCCGGTTTGAGCTATATATTCTCCATCATCATCTACTTCGATAGTATATTCGATGTATGCTTGTGCGTCTTCCGACCATTTCAAAAAAGAACCACCACTATATGAAATATTACCATCATCATCTTTATACACAGAAAAGCTCTCTTTTTCTGACCCATCGCTATTATAGATTGTCACATCTAGGCTGCAATCACCACTGACAGCCGCATCCAGATAATTAGTATATTCTGCAGGATACTTTATTTGAATTATTTCATTTTGATCATTTGTTTCATAAGTGTAGAGTGTTTCCGGTGTGGCTGATGTTATGGAAAAAGTACTGGTTGAAGTGCTCCCAAAATTAAGTTCCGCTTCACCTTCTTCAAGCACCATACCGCTCGTAGCATCATATTTTTCATATTTTCCTGTTCCGCTAAAGGGTTGGATTACATTTCCATTTTCAGCACCATATTCTGCATAGGTTGTTTCCGAAAAGCGATATGCTTCAATTTTATTTCCGGTTATGGGATCATATTTTGCATAGGTATTTGTACCAATGTTATAACGATATTCTTCAATTTTATTTCCGGTTACGGGGTCAAATTTAACGCTTTCAACTATTTCAAGATAGGCGTCTTCTCCAAGATAGTTATCTATCATATCGAAATTAATTAGCCTTCCTGTTGTATCATCATACGTGTATCGATATTCAAATTTATTATCGTATTGATCACGCAGATAATGAACGAGACGATTATGCGCATCATACACACAGATTTCCGACGAATTTGAACAAGTTGTGCTTTCAGGATCCCTCACAACAACAGGTGTAAAATCAAAAGAGTCATCTCTCGCTCCCACATCGTTTGCCATCACCATCATCGTCATGAGAGTTGTTAATAAAAGTTTGTTTTTTTTCATATGCAGTCTCCTTTATTAAAAGTGCATCATTTAAAGGAACCTTTTTGTTACGATTCCTTTTAAAAGAACTATAGCATATTATTTATTAAAAAACAATAAAAATCGAAACAAGTGTAGAAAACGCCGAATCGTAACAAAAAAAGGTTCCTTTTCTTGTGACGATTCTATAAAAAAACACTTGATTTTTGATTTAAATTGTGTATAAGTCTTTCCTGTTAACCAGTGGATTGGGCTAAATGGCATGCCTGACCGCTTGAATATCAATCCATTTTAATATAAAGGAATAGATAAAATGCCGAAATTAAAAACAAAAAGTTCCGCGAAAAAGCGCTTTTCGGCGACAAGTACCGGAAAAATCAAAAAGAATGCCGCGTTTAAAAGACACCTCCTCTTTAACAAAGGCACAAAAATGAAAAGACACGCCAGAGGTACTTCTCTGTTGAACGAGTCTGATGTTCAAATTGTTAAAAAGTTTTTACCGTATTTATAAGGAGGATTTGTTATGTCACGTATGAAAAGAGGTATGATCGCTCACGCTCGCCATAAAAAGATTTTGGATATGGCAAAGGGTTACAGAGGTCGCAATAAAAACGTATTCAGAGTTGCTGTTGAAAAAGTTGAAAAAGGTTTGCAATATGCATACCGTGATCGCCGCGTTAAAAAAAGAAGTTTTCGCGCTTTATGGATTCAACGCATCAATGCAGCCACACGTTTGCATGATATGACTTATTCTCGATTTATCAGCGGGCTTGTCAAAGCCGGTATTGAACTTGATCGTAAAGTTCTCGCTGATATCGCTTTGAAGGAGCCCAAAGCTTTTGCTAAGCTTGTCGATTCTGCCAAAGCAGCTCTTAATAAATAAGTAAAAGTCATTAAGTTAGTAAAAAGAGTTATCTTGGCAGTTCAAGATGGCTCTTTTTATGTTTATGGGTTAAAATCATGGAAGATATAGAAAATTTAGAAACAAATATTTTAGAAAAAATTAAACAAGCCGCGGATTTAAAAGCTCTTGATGAAATCAGAGTTTCGGTTATGGGTAAAAAAGGAAGCTTAACAGAAGCTATGAAAACTTTAGGGCAAATGGAAGCTTCTCAGCGTATTGAAACAGCCAAAAAACTTAATACCCTCAAAGCTTTGATTGAAGAAACTTTAGCTGCACGCAAAGAAGTTTTGGAATCTGCTGCCTTAAATGAAAAGCTTGCAAGCGAAAAAGTTGATGTCACGCTTCCCTGTCGTCCGGAAATTCAGGGCCGAATCCACCCCGTTTCAAAAATTTATGAAGAAGTGGTGGCGATTTTTGGCCAGCTCGGCTTTGAAGTGGCAGAAGGTCCTTCGATTGAAGACCAGTTTCACAACTTTAATGCACTTAATATGCCCTTAAATCACCCGGCGCGCCAAATGCAAGACACTTTTTATATTGCCCATGATCAAAACAAATCTTTTGAAATGGATGATGCTTATGTTGTGCGTACACACACATCCGGCATGCAAATTCGCACCATGGAAGCTAAAGAGCCTCCTATTCGCATTATTGCACCCGGACGCACTTATCGTTCAGATATGGATGCGACGCATACGCCAATGTTTCACCAAGTAGAAGGTTTGGTCATTGATAAGACAACAACTTTGGCACACTTGAAAGGTTGTTTGTATGATTTTGTGAAAGCCTTTTTTGAGCTTGATGATATTCCGGTGCGTTATCGTCCGTCTTATTTTCCATTTACCGAGCCATCTGCCGAAATGGATATCGGTTGTTTAAAAACCAAAACAGAACTGAAAATAGGAGCAGGTAATGATTGGCTTGAGATTTTAGGTTGCGGCATGGTGCATCCGAATGTTTTGAAAGCCGGCGGCATTGATCCGGATATTTATCAGGGCTTTGCTTTCGGTGTCGGACTTGATAGGCTTGCCATGCTTAAATATGGCATTCCTGATTTAAGAACATTTTTTGAATCAGACGTGAGATGGCTTAAAAATTATGGCTTTGCGCCGCTTGACTTTTCATCACTGACAGGCGGTTTGAGTAACAACGGAGGAAGCACGCGATGAAATTAACACTTTCTTGGCTTAAAAGCCACTTAGATACAACAGCTGATTTAAACACAATCGTCGATACCTTAACGCGTATCGGTCTGGAAGTTGAAGAAGTTTACAATCCGGCAGAGAATTTGAAAGGATTTATCACAGCAAGGGCTGAAAATGTTCAAATGCATCCCGATTCAGATCATTTACATGTCTTAACCGTTGATACCGGCAAAGAAAAATTACAGGTTGTTTGTGGTGCACCAAACGTCAAAGAAGGTTTAATCGGCATTTTTGCTCCGGTCGGTACGAACATTCCGTGTTATAACGAGGTTTTGAAAGCCTCTAAAATCCGCGGCGTTGAAAGCGAAGGCATGATGTGTTCCGAAAAGGAACTTTGCATTGGTGAAGACCATACGGGGATTATTGAACTTCCTTTAGATACAAAAATTGGTTTACCTGCAGCAGAGGTTTTAAACATTGACCCCGTCATTGAAATTGCCATTACGCCAAACAGAGCGGAGTGCCTGGGTGTTCGTGGTATCGCACGCGATTTGGCTGCTGCCGGTATTGGTACATTAAAGCCTTTAGAAATTAAGAAAACTCAAGGCAGTTTTGATAGTCCGATTAAAGTCAAAGTTGAATGTAAAGATGCCTGCCCGACTTATGTCGGAAGATATATTAAAAATGTGAATAATAAAGCTCAAACACCAAAATGGATGAAAGACAGATTAACAGCCATTGGGCTGCGGTCAATTTCTCCGCTTGTCGATGTGACGAACTACATTAATTATGATTTAGCCCGTCCTTTACACGTTTTTGATGCGGATAAAATCAAAGGTAATATTGTTGTCAGAATGTGCAAGGAAAATGAGCATTTCGTTGCTTTAGATGAGAAAGAATATGATTTAGACACTTTATCTCTCGGTATTTGTGATGATGAGGGAATTGAGTGTTTAGGCGGCATCATGGGCGGTTTAGAAAAAGGCTGCTCTGATGAAACAAAAAATGTTTTCTTAGAGTGTGCCTTGTTCAAACCTGCATGCATTGCCAGGACAGGCCGTAAGTTTGGTATTGAATCGGACTCAAGATATCGTTACGAGCGTTGGGTTGACCCGAAATCAAACATTTCAGGTTCGGACTATGCAACGTCGCTCATTTTGGATATTTGCGGCGGAGAAGCTTCAAATGTGATGATCGAGGGTGATGAAAATGCCGAGCCTAAAGTGGCTTACATTCGCCCATTGCGCATGAAAACTTTTGTCGGTATGGATGTCAGCCAAGAAAAAATTATTGAAATTTTGAACAATCTTGGTTTTGAAACTCATCTTCAGGGTGATAAAATTAAAGCTATTTCACCATCTTGGCGCGGTGACATTGAATGTGAACAAGATTTGATTGAAGAAGTCGTGCGCATGATTGGTCTTGATGAAATCGAACCGGTCTCTTTACCACATGATAAGTTTCCGACACAAACCCTGTTGCCTGCACAACAACGTGTGGTCACTGTTAAACATGAACTTGCCTTGCGCGGTATGTATGAAACTGTGACATGGAGTTTTACTTCATCAAAGCTTGCTGATGTATTTCATAAGGAAAATCAAAAGGATATTGTTCTTTTGCAAAACCCGATTTCTGCAGACTTAGATGAGATGAGACCATCTGTTTTGCCGAATTTGTTGATTGGTGCAAAAAACAACATTGCAAGAGGTTACGGCAATTTATCCGTTTTTGAAGTCGGTCCTGAATTTTACGGTCGCGAGCCAAAGGCTGAAGCAAATATTGCAGCCGGTATAAGAGTTGGTTTAACCTCAGATAAAGATTGGACAAAGACGAGTCGCCCGTTTGATGTTTTTGACGTGAAAGCTGACGCAATTGCCGCCATTGCAGCCGCCAAAGGTCCGTTTGAAAACCCGCAGATCACCACGGATGCCCCTGTTTACTATCATCCGGGCAGAAGCGGCACCATTCGTTTAGGCAAAAACATTCTTGCGTATTTTGGTGAACTTCACCCGAATGTGATTAAAAAGTTTGGATTAAAGACAACTGTGGTTGCTTTTGAGGTATATCTGGATAACATTCCTTTACCGAGAGTAAGCCACGATAAAACAAAGAAAAAACTTGAATTATCAGCCTTTCAGCCCGTTGCTAAAGACTTTGCTTTCATACTTGATAGCAGTGTAGCAGCCGCAAGTATCATTGCTGCGGCAAAAAATGCAGACAGAACCTTTATCAAGGATGTTCGTTTGTTTGACGTTTACGAAGGTGAGAACCTGCCTAAGGGCAAGAAGTCTGTTGCTCTAACGGTCGTTTTTCAGCCAACCGAACAAACATTTACAGATAAAGATATTGAAAATTTGATGAATAAGGTCATTGTGGGCGTTTCTAAAAACACCGGCGGTGAACTTCGAGCATAAAGGAACAAACCATGACACTTAAAACGAAAAGAGCAGAAAATTATCCCGCGTGGTATCAATGCGTTGTGGCAGACAGTCAGATGGCAGAAAATGCCGCATCGCCCGGATGTATGGTCATCAAGCCGTGGGGATACGGTATTTGGGAAAGAATTCGCGATTTGATGGACGAAGAGTTTCGCGCAACAGATCATGAAAATGCCTATTTTCCGATGTTTATCCCTATTTCGTTTTTCAGAAAAGAAGCCGAACATGTTGAAGGGTTTGCCAAAGAAATGGCCGTTGTCACACACTCAAGGCTCACTCAAAAAGACGGAACTTTAGAGCCTGATGGAGAGCTTGAAGAGCCATTGATTGTGCGCCCAACCTCCGAGACCATTATTGCAGACTCTTTTTCAAAATGGGTAAAGTCTTATCGTGATTTACCGGTTCTTATTAACCAATGGGCAAACGTTGTCAGATGGGAAATGCGTCCGCGTCTTTTCTTGCGTACACGTGAGTTTTTGTGGCAAGAAGGGCATACGGCACACGCTTCGGCCGAGGAAGCAGAAACAGAAACCAAGCGCATGCTTGAAGTTTATCGCAAAACAGCCGAAGAATATTTGGCAATGCCAGTGATTGAAGGTGTTAAGCCGGAATACGATAAGTTTCCGGGGGCGGTTGATACATATTGCATTGAAGCTATGATGCAGGATGGTAAAGCGTTGCAAGCCGGAACTTCACACTTTTTAGGGCAAAATTTTGCAAAATCTCAAAACATCACTTTTATCGGCAAAGACAACAAGCCTGAGTTTGCTTACACAACCTCTTGGGGTGTTTCAACAAGACTGATCGGCGGGCTTATTATGACGCATGCCGATGATGAAGGTATGATTGTGCCGCCGCGCGTTGCACCATACCAAGTGATTTTGGTGCCTGTTATTAAAAAGCCGGAAGATGAAGAAAAAGTGATGGCTTATATTAGCGAAGTTGCATCTGAACTAAAAAAACAAACACTTTTCGGCGAAAAAATTCGCGTGAAGATTGATAAATCTCAAAAACAGGCCGTTGATAAGTTTTGGGATTGGACAAGAAAAGGCGCGCCTCTCATTTGTGAAATCGGTCCGCGTGATGTTGAAAGCCAAGGCTTGATGGTGCGTGATCGTTTAAATATCGGCCAAAAAGAAATTGTTTCAAAAACTGATTTTGTTGCATCAATTTGTGAGCGTTTGCAAAAAATCCAAAATGAACTTTTTGATCGCGCCAAAAAAAGGATGGATTTAAATATCAGAGAAGATATCAAAACGCCTGAAGAATTTAAGGCTTATTTTGCAAATGCAAACGAGTGGATTGAAGACGGAAAGCATGGCAAAGTTGCCTTTGTAAAAGGTAAATGGTGTGGTGATCCTCAAACAGAAGAAATCTTAAAAGAAATGAAAATAACTATCCGTTGCCTTCCTCTTAACCAATCTGGAACAAAGGGTAAATGTCTTCTCACCGGTCGTGAGGCCACACTTGATGTGATTTATGCAAGAAGTTACTAACTTTTAGTACGTTACAAAAAGGAACTTGAGGATATTGACTCAGGTTTCTTATGACAATTGAATTAACCTAAAAGCTAATAAAGCTAATAAAGTGCCGCGATTTCAGGATCGTTAAAATATCTTTCAATGGCTGAAGTTGCGGAAGTTGCCAATTTTTTACGGTAACTTGATTGTTTTAAGAGTTGCTCTTCTTGTTTATTTGAAAGATAGCCCATTTCTAAAAGGGCAGAAGGAATATCAGGTGCTTTCAAAACAGCGAATCCTGCAAAACGATGCGTATCATTTAAGATTTTAACGGATTTTTTCATTTCCCCAACAACATATCCTGCAAATTTAGAAGATTTGTTACGGCAATCCGTTTGCGAAAGCGAAATTAAAATATCGTTGATTTCTTTTGAATTTTCTGAAAAATCGACACCACCGATAATATCTACTTTGTTTTCTCTTTCTGCCAAAGCAGCAGCTTCCTTGTCAGAAGCTTTTTCAGACAGCGTGTAAACGGACAAACCGGTGGCATTTCTGTTGACAGCACTATCTGCATGAAGAGACATAAATAAATCAGCTTTATATTTCTGCGCAATTTTAACTCGTTGACGGAGCGGAATAAAGACATCAGTACTGCGAGTCAAATAAACCTTATAACCTTTTTTTTCTAAAAGTGCTTTCAGTTCTTTACCCATGGCAAGTGTAATGTTTTTTTCATATGTCTTACCATAAGCCCCGATGGCTCCAGGATCTTTGCCACCATGACCGGGATCTAAGACAATAATCTTCTGCCTTGATTTTGGTTTAGAAACCTTATCAGAAGATGAAAACCAACTACTGGATTTATTGCTTGAGGCGACCATGCTCTTAGATGCCCCGTTTTTATCAGAAAGAGCATATTTTGCACCGACTTTTGCATTAAAATCCCGTTCTGAAGCAACAACCAGATCTACAACAAGACGCCAATCGTTGTTCTGCGATGGTGTAAGCATGAAAGCTTGTTTAATTAACACAGGCTTTTTCAAATCAAACACAATACGCTTGTCTGTGTTACCGAGTTCGCCAACGCGAGTGGCAGAAATCAGATTATTGTTGTCACTCTGGAGCACTTTTTTGATATTTGTATTCATAGCATCAAGGACCAACCTTTTGGGGTTGGAGAGTAAAAAAACTTGATAATCAAATTTTTGATCGGCATCAAAAACAATGCGTACACTGCTGACCTGTTGTCCGATACGCATGTTCTTAATCGTTGCTCCGAAAGCACTATGGCTTAAAGCAACACAAAGAAAAAGAGTACAAACAAATGCCTCCAAAAAATTTTTAAGGTTTTGATACATTTTACTCATGTGAGCATTCTAAAAAAGAGTTATTACCAATCTCTTAAAAAAATGAAACAAATAAAATTTTCTTGTTGTAATTTTAAAACAAACCTTATATCATAACAAACGTCGGCCTCTAATGCGCACGGAAGATTTTGCATAAGATGCGCGGGTTCGATAGGAAAGATACAGAGTTTTGTCGTTTTTTTAAGTGCCGAATCAATAAAGAAGAATGAAAGTGTGCTTAGAAAAAAAGAGAGCCATTGGCTCAATACTTTAAAAAGGCAAGTTTTTTGTCTTCTTGGCGTTTTAGAGTCTTTCTTTCAAAATTTCTGTATTGATGGAATAAACAAAAAGAAGATAGGAATGTATTCATTATGACAAAGAAAATGTTAATCGACGACACACAAAAGGAAGAAACACGTGTCGTCATTGTTGATGGAAATAAAGTTGAAGACGTTGAGTTTGAATCAACCTCAAGAAAGCAGATCAAAGGTAATATATATACGGCACGTGTTGTGCGTGTTGAACCGTCTTTGCAAGCTGCGTTTATTGATTATGGTGGCAATAAACATGGTTTTTTAGCTTTTAGTGAAATTCACCCTGATTATTATCACGTCTCTAGTGAAGTTTTGGAAGCTTTAGATAAGGAAGTTGACGAGATTGTTGAAAACAAAAAACAGTATATTAGACAACGTCAAGCTGAACGAGCTCGGATTCGAGCTGAAAAGAAGGCCTTGTATGAGGCAAGAAAATTAGAAGAAGAACACTTGAAAGCTGAGGCAGAAACAGCCTTAAAAAACCAGATAGAAACAACAGAAGCTCCTGAGACAGAAAATATTGACGAACAGACTGCTCAAACAACTTTTGAGGTCACACCACCAACACGTCAATCTGTTATTTTAGGAAATGAGGTTTTGGAAGAAAATAAGCAAGAAGTAAGTTTGTCAGAAACCGAAACAGGTCGGCAGGAAAATACTTCAGAAGAAAATGAACTTAAAAATAAAGAAGACAAACACGTCTATGGTAAGCGCAAATACGTTCGTCGAACAAGAAAAGATATGCCAGAAGAACAAATGCAAGACACAGAATTTAAAGTGTTATCAGCCGAAACAGAGGAAGAAGATGATCGTTTGGAGGAAAGTTCGGATATCAACCTTGTTACAAAAGATGGTGATGACGATGAGCTGGATATTGATATCTCCGAAAATATCACGGATGATGAGTTTGAATACAGTTTTGAAGTCCAACGTAAATTGATACGTGCACGTAAGCTTTACCACAATTCTACCATCCAAGATGTGATTAAAGAAGGGCAAATTTTACTTGTTCAGGTTGTTAAAGAGGAACGTGGAAACAAAGGTGCATCGTTTACGACATATCTTTCGCTTGCTGGACGTTACGGTGTTTTGATGCCGAACCGTATCAAAAGTGGTGGTGTATCACGAAAAATTACAAACGCGGCAGATAGGAAACGCTTAAAAGATATAATGAAAACATTGCCTCTTTCGATGGATATGTCATTGATTATTCGTACGGCAGGTGAGGATAAGCCGCAGGAAGAAATTGTGCGTGATTACAATTATTTAATTCGTACTTGGAATTTGATCCGAGAAAACGCTTTGAAAAACAAGGCACCGGCTCTGATTTATGAGGAAGGCGATTTGATAAAACGTGCGCTTCGAGATATGTGTTCAAATGACATTTCTGAAATTATTGTGGACGGAGATAATGCTTATAAATCTGCACGTGATTTTGTAAAGATTTTGTCCCCGCAAGATGTGAGAAAAATAAAATGCCGCAAACCATATGAACCACCTGTTTTCCAGCGTTATCAGGTTGAATCACAACTCGATAAATTGCATAACCCGATTGTGCAACTTGAATCAGGTGGCTATTTAGTTATCAATCCAACCGAGGCTTTGGTCGCCATTGATGTTAATTCAGGTCGTGCCACAAAAGAGCTTGATATTGAAGAAACTGCCTTAAATACGAATTTAGAAGCTGCTGATGAGATTGCGCGCCAGCTGAAAATGCGCGATTTGGCGGGATTGATCGTTGTTGACTTTATTGATATGGACGAACAAAAGAATAATGTGGCTGTTGAAAAGCGCATGAAAGAAGCTTTGAAAACGGATCGCGCACGTGTTCAGGTGGCACGTATGAGCTGTTTCGGACTTTTGGAAATTTCACGTCAACGCATGCATTCTTCTTTTGTTGAAAGCAATTATGAAACCTGTCCTTATTGTCACGGACAAGGTGTGATGCGCACAATAGAATCTGGCGCAGCACTGATCTTGCGTGAGGTAGAAGAAGAGGGCGTGAAAAACAAATATTCAGGTCTAATAGTCTCTGTTCCGACCGATATTGCTACTTATCTCTTAAATCAAAAACGTAAAACCTTAGCAGATTTAGAAGAACGTTATCGTATGTCTGTGATTATTTCTGCTGATAATAGCATTAAAAATGTTTCAGATTTTAAGATTGAACGCCAACGAGTTTCTAAAATACAAGAAAATATTTCTGAGAATGCACCGACATCGGCCTATGCACAAATTGCTCAAGATGAAAATACAGATATAGAGGACGAATTACAAGAGCAATACGAGCCAAATTTTGAGGAAAGACACTACAATCGACGCTTTAATCGTAAAAGAGGACGCTTTAACAGACGCTACAACAGAGGTGATAAAAAAAACGAGAAAAAAGAGTCCCCGGTCATTTTGTATAGCTCAGATGAGATTAATCTAAACAATCAGGATCAAAAGAAAACAGCATGGTGGCGAAGACTGATTGGGTAAAAAGCAAATTTTTGTTAAAACTGCTGCTTGGATTTTTCCTTTCGGCAGTTTTTACTTTCAGTGCATATGCAATGCCTTCACTTTTAACTGATGATGAAACAGAAACGCTTATCCAAGAAATTGTTCAGCCGATTTTTAAAGTAGCCGGTATTTCATATGACTCAAATAAAATACACCTTTTAAATGACATGAGCATGAATGCTTTTGTCAGTGATGGAAACCATTTGTTTGTGCACACCGGAACATTATTAAAAGCCAGAAATGTTAATGAGCTTTCAGGTATTTTAGCACACGAGACTGGACACATATCTGGCGGACACATTATGCGCCAAAAACTTAAACTTAAAGATTTACAGACACTTTCTGCGATTTCGCTCATTGCGGCCAGTGCAACGGCTGTTGCCTCCGGTAGAGGTGATGCCGCCATGGCTGTTGCACTCGGTTCTCATGGTTCACTTTTAAATTCGATGATGGCATACCAAATGACCGAAGAACGTAGTGCTGACGAAAGTGCTGTCAGATATTTAAAGGAACTTAAAATATCTCCGGCGGGTTTGAAAAATTTTATGAAAACCATCCAAAAAAACAACCGTTTATCTGGTTATGAAGAAAATCCTTATTTCAGGACGCACCCAATGAGCGGGGAACGTTTGGCATTCTTTGAAAAAGCGGTAAAGGAAAACGGCGGACAGGTCAGCTCACCTTATGATCAAAACTTAAAGTTTGTTCAAGCCAAACTTTCAGCTTTTTTATTGTCTATTGAACGTGTTCTACAAAAATATCCTGTAACGGATCAAAGTGATGTTGCAAAGTACGCCCATGCCATTATTGATTTGAGGCAAAAGAAATTTGAAACAGCCATTCAAAAAATTGATGTTTTAATTGCAAAGCACCCCTCTAATCCCTATTTTCACCAGCTCAAAGGGCAATGTTTGTTTGAAAGTGGAAAAGTTCAAAACGCACTTGTCTCATATAAAAAAGCACTACATTTAAGGCCAAACTCAAATGAAACAATGCTTTTTTATGCTCAAGCAGCTTTAGAGACAAAACAAAGCAAAGCTGATTTGCAAAATGTGATTGATACCTTAAACAAACTTCAACTCAAACATGAATCAGCACATGGATGGGAGCTTTTGGCAAAGGCATATTATGAACGTGGCAGCGAAGCTGAAAGCTTATATGCTTCTGCCAAATACAGTGTTTTAATCGACAACATTGATACAGCAAAAAAGCAAATCAAAAAAGTTCTAAGCTTAAACCCCTCAGAACCCCTCAAACTAAAACTCAAAGATCTCGAAAACGAGCTTAAACCAAATCAGGAATAAAACTTAATTTAAAAAAACATTTGATTTTTGCACTTTTATCTTTACGATAAAAAGTGCAGTGTGTTACTGTGGCGTCTAACAAACATATTATACGAGATATTCCTCACGAAGGGGAGTTCTTGAAGTAAGCGTTATTTTAACGGCAAGTAAAAGCGTCTGTTAAGGGGCAGTTTGTTAGCTCCCTGTTTTAGATTTTTTTAAAGCACTACAAGAAAAGAACTTTGGAATGAAGATACATCAAAAAGGCAGAAGCATGGTTGAGATGCTCGGTGTTTTAGCTATCATTGGTGTGTTGTCGGCAGGTGCGCTCGCCGGTTATTCCAAAGCAATGTTTATGTACAAACTTAATCAGTTTACCGAAGCATCCAATCAGCTTCTTCTAGACTGTCAAAGACTTTCCCTCCAGATAGATAAAACACAATCTTTCAATTATTCAGTTGCTTTAAAAGCATTGAATATGGTTCCTGACGGATTTGTTTATAATGGATCTAAGACTTTAAAGGATAATTTTTATAATTCTGTCACGCCGACTTATACTCCAGAAGCAGGGCATAACATTGTTTTTCAATTTTCATCTGCAAATGGAGGACAAGCTATTTGCAGACAATTGTATATCATTACTAAAGAAAATTCGATGGATATAACGAGAGCATTTGCAGACAATGGAAACACTGTTCAGAGAGGGGAAGATTACAAATCTTTCGACAAGTTTTATGGGGATTCTTATTGCGGTGAAAGTAATAGACCTTGTTTAAAACAGATGACTATGGGAAATATAACAAACATTTGTAAACAATGCGATTATGCACATTGCCGATTTTATTTTCACTGGGACTAACTAAAAAGCTTAACTTTGCAATACATCTCATAGATGGATATTTTTTTTACATAAAACCCCCAGCTTACTGGGGGTTGTCTATCCAACAAACAAAATTTATTATTGTGCGTTAATAAGGTAGATTTCAACGCGGCGGTTTTGCTCTCTTCCTTCAGCTGTAGCATTTGTGGCAATCGGGTTTGTGGCGCCCACACCGGCAGATGAAATACGAGCCCCGTTGATACCGCGCATTTGAAGGTAGTTGGCAACGGTAGTCGCCCTACGCTGTGAAAGCGGAATGTTGATTTTGTCATTGCCAGTTGAGTCTGTATAACCAATCACTTGCAAGTTTGTTTTGTTATATTCTTTAGCAACAAGAGCGACCGAATCCAAAACCTTGTTTGCGCTTGTTTTCATCACATCTTCATTAGTGTTAAATGTGATGGCATTCGGCATAATTAAGCGAATGTTATCACCGTCACGTGCAACCTGAACACCTGTGCCTTGCAATGTTTCTCTGAGTTTTCTTGCTTGAATATCCATATATCCGCCAACGCCGGCACCTGATGCAGCACCAACACCGGCACCGATTAAAGCGCCTTTTTCACCACCGATTAAAGCGCCGACACCAGCGCCGACTGCCGTGCCGATACCTGTACCCCATGCGGTTTTAGAAACTTTAGTTTCGCCGGTATAGGGATCTGTGGCACAAGCAGCCAAAAAGCAAATTGTAATAAGTGATAAAATCGTTTTTTTCATATTTATTTTTCCTTTCAAAAATAAAGTTATAAGTCCTTGATACGATCCAAAGCCTCTAAGGTTTTAGCTTTTTTATCCAAAGCTTCAGCCTGTCGGCGTTTTTCTTCTTCGACTACCTTTTGTGGAGCCCTCGCAACAAAGCTCTCATTTGAAAGCTTCGCACTATACCCCTTAAGACGTCCCTCAAGCTCTGAAAGCTCTTTTTGAAGACGCGCGCGCTCAGCATCAAAGTCAATAATGCCTTTCAAGGGCATCAGGTATACACCACCCGAAAACGAGTCCTGAACCATATCTTTGGTGATGGGTTCATTGTCTTTTAAAACAGAGATATTGTCAAGTCTTGCAAGCGACTTAATCATAGCTTCAGTTTCAATGATATAATTGCTCTTTAAGTCTTTAATGAAAATATGCGGTTTAGCACCTGCCGGAACATTTAAATCCGCTCTTAATGAGCGAATAGATGTAATTAAATCAATAGCCCAATCAATAGCGTTTGCATTTGAAGCTTTTTCAGAAACTTTAGGCCAAGAGGCATGGATAAGTTTTACATCACGTTTTGTCAAATTATTCCATAGCTCTGTTGTAATAAATGGCATAAACGGGTGTAAGATAATTAAGATCCGATCAAGCACAAAAGCAGCGGTCTGTTGAGTTTCTAATTTTTCATCTTCGTTTTTCCCGTAGAAAATAGGTTTTGAAAGCTCAATAAACCAATCGCAGAATGTGCCCCAAACAAATTGATAAACAGCATTTGCCGCATCTGAAAAACGGAAGGCGTTTAAGTTTTTGGTTACTTCAAGCGTTGCCTTATCAGCTTTTTCCAAAATCCACTTATTTAAGACCATTTGAACTTTTTGAGGGTCAAAATCTTTTTTGAGGTGACAACCATTCATTTCACAAAAGCGAGCCGCGTTCCATAACTTTGTTGCAAAATTGCGATAACCGGCAATGCGCATATCAGACAAGTTGATATCACGCCCCTGTGTTTCAGATGAGGCCATGAAAAACCGTAATGCATCCGCACCGTATTTTTCGATTGTCTCTATCGGATCAATCGTATTTCCTTTTGATTTGCTCATTTTGCGACCTTGCTCATCACGAACGAGCCCGTGAATGTAACATTTTCTAAAGGGCACTTTTTTCATTTGATACATACTCATCATCATCATTCTGGCAACCCAGAAAAAGATAATGTCAAAACCCGTAACCAAAACAGATGTCGGATAAAACGTATCCAAAACCTCTGTTTTATCAGGCCAACCTAAAGTGGAGAAAGCCCATAAACCTGACGAAAACCAAGTATCTAAAACGTCTGTTTCACGTGTTAATTCAACTTTTTTTCCGAAATGTTCTTCGGAAGCTTGATAAGCTTCCTCTTCTGTTTCTTCGCAAAAGATTGTACCATCTGGTGCATACCAAATCGGCATTTGGTGTCCCCACCAAAGTTGACGTGAAATGCACCACGGCTGAATGTTGCGCATCCATTCAAAATATGTTTTTTCGTAGTGCTTGGGCACGAACTGCATGTCACCATTTTCAACCGCTTTAATCGCCTCCTTTGCCAAAACGGGTGCATCAACAAACCATTGATCCGTCATCAAAGGCTCAATCACCGCGCCTGTTCTGTCACCATAAGGAATAACCATTGGATGATCTTCGATTTTTTCCATTAATCCCAATTTCTCCAAAGCCTCAATCGTTGCTTTTCGGGCCTCTGCGGTTGACATTCCTTCAAATGGTGTGTTTTCATTTAAGGTTGCATCTTTATTTAAGATGTTGATTAAAGGTAGATTATGTCGCTTACCGACTTCAAAGTCATTAAAGTCATGAGCGGGCGTGATTTTCACCGCACCTGTTCCCTTTTCGGGATCAGCATGATCATCTGCAATAATAGGAATAACGCGGTCTGTCAAAGGGAGTTGGCACATTTTGCCGATTAAATGCTTTAATTTTTCGTTGTCTTTGGAAACAGCAACAGCCGTATCACCAAACATTGTTTCAGGACGTGTGGTCGCAATATGAATAAACTCATCTTCGCCAACAATCGGATATTTATAGTAATACATTTTACCTGTCATTTCCTTTTGGACAACTTCCAAATCCGAAACAGCCGTCATCAATTTCGGATCCCAGTTGACAAGTTTTTTGGCTTTATAAATGAGGCCGTCTTTATAAAGTGAAACGAAAATTTTCAAAACGGCGCGAGATAAGCCTTCATCCATTGTGAATCTCTCGCGGCTCCAATCACAAGAAGCACCCAAACGTCTTAACTGTTTACAAATTGTACCGCCAGACTGCTCGCGCCATTTCCAAACAGTTTCAATAAATTTTTCACGACCTAAATCGTGGCGTGAAATGCCTTCTTTAGCTAAATTACGTTCAACCACCATTTGGGTTGCAATACCAGCATGATCCGTGCCCGGTTGCCACAACACTTTTTTACCAAGCATCCTGTTATAGCGAACCAAAATGTCTTGCAAGGTATCATCTAAAGCATGCCCCATATGTAAAACACCCGTCACGTTTGGCGGCGGAATCACTATTGAAAAAGCTTCACTTGAAGAGCGCATATCAGGTTTAAAATCGCCGCTTTCTTCCCAGTCTTGATAAATACGTTGTTCCATATCACTTGGATTATAATTTTTTTCTAACATAACATTTCCTATTTTAAAATTTATTGTGCCATAAGATTTTTGAGTGGAGACGGGTTAAGGCAAAAGCTTTATAAATCCGTCTTTTCCGGCACTCGGACATTTTGTTTTTTGGCCTCGTCTTCTTCGTAGGCAAAAATAGAAGCGTATTCTTTTAAGATCTCATCAACAACCTTGTTGTAATCGAGATTAAGCGATGATTTATGAATCATCTCTTTTGTAAGTTCAAATACCTCCTCTTTTGAAGCCGCCTCTTGCTTTTCAAGCAAAATGCTTCTGATAGAAGCTAAAATCTCTTCGGTTGATATGTCCTCTTCCTGAGCCATTCGTTCTTACCTATTTATCAATTGAAAGTGAAAGCCATTTGTTTCTTGTGTTTTTAGAATGCTTTTCAGCATCATAAAGATCAACATTAAGATTTAAATCTTTAGCTGTAAGTTTCCCCATCGAAAGCAAAAGTGCCATTCCGGAAACATAATAGTCACGCCGAGCTCTTACTTCTTCAACATTTGAATTCAAAAGCGATTGATAAGCATCTAAAACATCTAAAACCGTACGATTACCCAAAGCCTCTTCCTGTTGGACACCGTCAAGGGCAATGGCATAAGCTCTAATTTGGTCTCGAACCGATTTAATACGCGATTCGTTTGAGATCATATATTCATAACTTGCGGTAACTGTTGAAATCATTTCTCTTTCGGCGGCTAAGACTTGTTCTTGAGCTTGCCATTTTCTGTATTTGCTTTGGCGGATTTTAGCGCGGGTTTCGCCTGAATGATATAAGGGCACATTCATATTAATGCCCCATTCAAAGCTGTTTGTTTCAGGGTCTTTCGTTTGTTTTGATTCAGATTTACTGCGTGCAGCCGTTGCATCAAAAGAAACTTGAGGCAATAAGGCACCGTTATTGGCGGCAACAGTATATGTTTGAGCATCTAAATTGCTTTTGGCAGCTTTAAGATTGTAATTGTGCTCGTAAGCATATTTTAAAGCGTCGTCCGCCTTTTGAGGAAATAATTCACTAATTGTTTCCGGTTCTTCAAGATTCTCAGGCGTTGTTCCTATAATTTGAACATAGATTGCTCTTGATGCCGCTAAATTTCCTTCGGCAGCAATACGGTCTGAAATGGCAGCGCTGTGACGTGCTTCAGCTTGTGAAACATCCGTGCGTGTGACTTCTCCGACATCAAAACGTTCCCTTGTTTCATCTAAACGCTTTTTTAAAAGTTCTTCATTGTTTTTTTGGAGTTTCACAATCGATTCATCGCGCAAAACATCAAGATAAGCTGTTGATGCAGCAAGCAAAATTTCCTGCTCTGTATTGGCTAAATTGCTCTGCTCAGCCTCAACACCTTTGTCTGCCGCTCTAACAGAATTAAAGGTGGAAAAACCGTTAAAAATAGGTTGGCTCAAAACAGCCGCAATAGATTTTCTGTAACCATCGCTGACGGGAACAACGTCGTTGTGGGCATGTGTGTCTGAATAATTGCCATTTAAATAAATGTTTGGGCGATAACCTGATTTTGCAATGGCAACATTTTCATCTGTGGCACGAAGCCCCGCGCGGCTTGCCTGTAATGAGGGGTTATGTTGATAAGCATCACCCATGGCCTCAAAAATAGAGGTGGCATTGGCACTAAACGAAAAACAAGAAGCAATTAAAATTGCTGCCACAAAAGAGTACTTCATTGACATTCACCATACGTATAATGTTCCAAAACTTGCAACATGTTATACAATTTGCAAATTGAAAGCAAGCTTTTTTTCCCAGTTTTAGGTATGCAATAATGATAAAAGGTAAAAATTTTTTACCTTGAAATTTGAAATCAACTTTATATAATGAGCTCAATTTTTTGATGGTAGGAAAAAAATATGACGAATATAAAAGTAAGGTTTGCGCCGTCACCGACCGGGCATATGCATATCGGAAACACGAGAACGGCTTTGTTTAACTGGCTTTGGGCCAAAAAAATGATGGGCGAGTTTATGCTCCGCATTGACGATACGGATTTTGCAAGATCTAAAAAGGAATATGAAGACTCAATGCGTGAAAGCCTTCAATGGCTTGGTTTAACTTGGAGCTCGGAAGCACGCCAATCTGCACGGTTTGATCGCTATAAAGAAGTAACAGAAAAACTCATTAAAGAGGGACGAATCTACGCTTGCTACGAAACGCCTGAAGAATTGGAGTTCAAAAGAAAACGTGCGCTTTCCAAAGGTTTACCGCCGATTTATGATAGACAGGCTTTGAGTTATACTTCAGAAGATATTGCAAAATTTGAAAAAGAAGGCCGCAAGCCGCATTACCGTTTCAAACTTCTTGATGGCGAAATCAAATGGAATGATGAAATCAGAGGCGAAGTTAAATACAATGCTGCAAATTTAAGCGATCCGATTGTTATCCGCGAAGATGGTTCATATCTATATCATCTGCCATCTGTTATTGACGATTCGGACTTTGGTATCACACATATTCTGCGCGGTGAAGACCATGTGACAAATACCGCCTCTCAAATTCAAATGTTTGAAGCCATCGGTGGTTTTGTACCGACTTTTGCGCACTTGCCTTTATTAACGGGTAAAGAGGGGAAACTTTCCAAACGTTTAGGAAGTTTGGGCGTTCGTGAGTTAAAAGCTGAGGGTATCGAAAATATGGCCATTTGTTCATATTTAGCTAAGCTCGGTACTTCAGAGGATATTCGTCCGTTTTACAGCTTGGAAGAGCTTGCTAAGACACTTGATTTTTCTAAAATCGGTCATGCTCAACCAAAATTTGATGTCGATGATTTAAGGCATTTTAACATCAAACATATTCACACCATGCCTTATGAGCTTGTTAGAAATCGTGTGAGTGTTGATGAAACTTTTTGGAACAACGTCAAAGCAAACATTGAAATGGTGGCTGATATTGAAGTTTGGCACAAAATTTGCAACGGCGAAATCACGCCCATAATTGAAAACAAGTCTTTAACAGATACAGCGGCTGATTTGCTTAAAAACGAAGCTTTTGATAATGAGACTTTCAATACTTGGATGAATAAGGTTAAAGAAAGCACAGGGTTAAAGGGAAAAGATTTGTTTCACCCTATCCGCCTTGCTTTAACGGGTGAAGCATCTGGACCTGAACTTAAAACGCTTCTTCCTTTAATCGGTTATGAAAAAGCTTTGAAGCGTTTGAAAGGACAAAAAGCTTAATCCGTATATTACAGAAAAAGTGTATAGAGTAGCTCCTTAAATGAGTCTATTAAAGCCTTTTTTGATCTGCAAAAAAAAGACCGCACGAATGCGGCCATTCAGGGAGACAAAGAAAAAAGCTATTTTTTCTTATTATAAATCGGAAAAACTTTCACACCATTATAATCTGTTCCTTTTACGTCTTGCGAAACGGAGGGATTATAAACCGACATGTCTGTTGTCTCTGTCTTGATCGGCTTAACGTCTTTTGTGTTCACAGCCTTTTGATTTTTGACATTTTTGATGGCTTTGGGCATAATGACACCCTTAGAGCGCTCAATATGTGTTCCATCTTCTGTAATAATCGTGAAGTTTTCAGCTTGAGGTTCCGGACAAATCACTTTGCCGACAGCCTCTTCTTCATAGCAGGGCCATTCTTCATAGCACGGCATTGGTTCTAAAACAGTCGAATAACATTCATATCCTTCAAACGGAACCTCTTTTTTTGCAGTTTCCTCTTTGGTTGCAGCCTCTTCTTTGGTCATAGGCTGATCTTGCGGCGCTGGATCTTTTTGAACTTTTACCTCTACTTCTGTCGGTTTTTCTTTTAAGATAAGATCGGCAGATAAAGGATAAGCATCATTTTTGAGCTTAAACATCATGTAGCCCGATCTTCCGCCATAAGCCGGACCAGACAAACCGATAGAATAATAACCGCCGATAAAGCCATAATCAAGATCAATATAATCAATCGCAAACAATGTTTTAATCGTGGTGTTTCCGATCGTTGTCATCTTACACATATAACCGTTATCTTCCAAAACAATATTTTGTGTGTTTTTAACATAGACCAAAGATTTGGCTGGTTTACAAGTCGGGGTTTGACCATTATAAGAAACGCCATAATTTAGAAGCAAATCAATAGATCTCCTGTTTAATGCAAGAGAAACATCTGTCAGTTCAACATCGTTTAAATACATGTTTGCTGGTGTTACACCAACAGTGATGGGCAACGTCAAATAATCCTCTGTACAGACATGAGTAAAAGGGTCCGCCTGACAAATAAGAGCTTTTTCATGAGCATTTTGCTCTAAAAGATGAATCAAAGAATTGTAAATATACTCTTTCGACATTGAAAGTTTAGCGGGCGCACATTGTTTTGCACGGCAAACGACGACCGAAACTGGCATATTAATTTGCGGCTGCCACTCTTGCGCACGAATAGATGTATCTTCTTTCGAGGCTGTTCTACATCCGTTTAAGACAAGTGCGGCGATAAATAAGACAAATGTTTTAAACACATATTTAATCACGGTTCTTCCCCATAAATTACACCAAATATAGCTCATCATAAACAAATAATATGAACGAAACGTAAAGAAATTAACTCTTGCGTCAAAAAAATTTTTTTATATAATAATTTGCATGAAAAAGTTTATTTGTTTAATTGTTGCTCTTGTTCTTACTGAACTTTCATTTGAAACTGTGGCTGGCTCAAATATAAAGGTTGTGGATGGCGACAGTTTGGAAATAAAGGATAAAAGAATTCGTCTGATTGGTATTGATGCACCTGAATATTTTCAGGAATGTTTTGATGTATTCGGTCAAACTTATCCGTGCGGTCAAATGTCAAAAGCGTATCTTGAAAAGTTGATTGAAGAAGGGCAAAATAAAGGCCAAAAGCTTAAATGCAAAGTCGAAGATATTGATCGTTATAAGCGTGATTTAAGTGTTTGTTATATAGGTGACATCAATTTAAATTTAGAAATGGTCAAATCAGGTCACGCTATTTCTTACAAACATGAACGTTATGAAAGAGTCCAAAAACGAGCGAAAGAGCGCAAAATTGGCATTTGGCAAGGCAAATTTATGCGTCCTGAACTTTACCGAGCTTTAAAACGCAAAGAAGAAGAGCAAAAAAATTAATAAAACACATATTTTCTCTTGACAGATAAAAAAACTTATGTATATTGCAACACACGTTTAATTTAATTTAATTAGGTGAAAGAAAATGTTCGCAGTTATTAAGACGGGCGGAAAACAATATAAAGTAACGGCTGGTGATGTTGTTAAGGTTGAAAAATTAGCAGCAAACGAAGGCACTGAAGTTATCTTTGATCAGGTTTTAGCCTTAGATGAAAAAATCGGCACTCCTTTTATCAAGGGCGCCAGCGTCAAGGCAACTGTTCTAAAACAGGCCAAAGACGCGAAAGTGATTATCTTCAAAAAGAAGAGAAGACAAAATTATCGTCGTAAAAATGGTCACAGACAACAAATAACACTTGTGAAAATTTTGGATGTTTGTGCAAAAGAAAAAGAAGCTTAAAAGGAGATAGATCATGGCACATAAAAAGTCAGGCGGTAGCTCTAACAACGGGCGCGATTCTATTGGTCGTCGCTTGGGTGTGAAGAAATTTGGCGGCGAAGCTGTTATTCCTGGAAACATTATTATTCGTCAACGCGGAACAAAATATCATCCGGGTGCAAATGTTGATATGGGTAAAGACCATACAATTTTTGCTGTGGCTGAGGGCAAAGTTGAATTCAAAGAACAAGGCGATAAAATGTTCGTTTCTGTTGTAACAGAGTAATCAAGCCAATATTTATAGAAGTAAGTATGGGGTAAAAACTTTACCCCTTTATTTTTCTTTCGGAATGCACTAGGCTCAAATTATGAAGTTTTTGGATCAGGCAAAAATATTTATTAAATCAGGTGACGGAGGGCGCGGCTGTGTCGCTTTTCGTCGTGAGAAGTATATTGAATTTGGTGGTCCGAACGGTGGCGATGGTGGAAAAGGTGGTAGTGTTTGGTTTGAAGCCGTTGAAAACTTAAATACCTTGATTGATTTTCGCTATCAGCAACATTTTAAAGCTCAGCGTGGCCAGCACGGGATGGGCTCTGAAATGTGTGGAGCTAAGGGTGAAGACGTGATTATTAAAGTACCGGTTGGCACAGAGATTTTAGCTGAGGATGGACAAACACTCTTAAAAGATATGGTTACTCCAGGCGAACGATTTTTAATTGCCAAAGGTGGTGATGGCGGGCGCGGTAATATGCGTTTCAAGACCTCAACAAACCAAGCCCCACGATATGCTGAGCCGGGTTGGCCCGGCGAAGAGCTTTGGGTTTGGCTTAAACTTAAAATCATTGCTGATGTTGGGTTAATCGGTTTTCCGAATGCAGGTAAATCGACCTTTTTGGCAGCTGTGACGCGTGCAAGGCCAAAAATTGCGGATTACCCTTTTACAACCCTTTACCCCAATTTAGGTGTTATGTGGGTAGATAATCGTGAGGTTGTTTTAGCTGATATTCCGGGACTCATCGAAGGTGCGCATGAGGGTACCGGTTTGGGAGACAGATTCTTAAAGCATGTAGAGCGTTGCTCTGCTTTTTTACATATTATTGACGGCACGCAAGAAAATGTTGTTAAGGCTTATAAAACAATTCGCTCAGAATTAAAGCTTTATAAAAAAAGTTTGTGTGATTTGCCTGAAGTGGTTGCTGTCAATAAAGCAGATTCAATTAATCCCAAAGAGTTAAATAAAAAAATCAAAGTGCTTGAAAAAGAAACAGGCAAAAAAGTTTTTGCCATATCTGCTTTTGCGCACACGGGGCTTGTTGAGGTTTCACGCGAGCTCTTAAAATATGTTAAAATCAAACAAAAAATACCGTCAGAAGATGAAACCGTGCACATCGAAGCGCCGTCTAAACCATGGTCGCCGCTTGATTAATTAAAGGAAAAATGATATGAAAAAAAATGAAATTTTGAAAATTGTTGAAAAAGTTTTAGACGACAATAAGGCTGAAGATGTTGTTGTGATAGATTTAGAAGGCAAAACATCACTTGCCAATCAAATGGTTGTGGCATCGGGCACATCAAACCGCCATGTTGCCGCGATTGCAGATAAATTGATGGAAGCTTTGAAAAAAGCTGGTCATAAAGCAACAATCGAGGGGCAAGAAAAGGCCGATTGGGTTTTGATTGATGCTTTTGATGTGATTGTGCATCTTTTCCGTCCTGAGGTTCGTGAATTTTACAATTTGGAAAAAATGTGGCAAGCCATAGCTGAAAAAAGAAAGTAAAAATTGATTAATTGATAAAAAAAGCACTCGTTTGAGCGCTTTTTTTATTTCTTCTTTGAGTACTTTTCTGTAATTGTTTGGAACAACACATATAAAAGCGGAATAACTATCAAACCACCGGCTGTTCCGATAAGCATACCGTAAAACACAGGCACACCAATAGCGATACGGCTCGCCGAACCGGCTCCTGTTGCGACAATAAGAGGTAAAACACCCAAAATGAACGTAAATGCTGTCATCAGAACAGCTCGGAAACGCTCTTTAGTTGCAACAGTTGCGGCTTTGTCAATAGATGAGCCTTTAGCACGTTCGTCACGTGCAAATTCTACAATCAAAATGGCATTTTTGGAAGCCAAACCGACGAGTAAAATAAGACCTAATTGTGCATAAATGCTTAAAGGCAAGCCTGAAATTAAAATACCTGCAAATGCGCCAAGCATAGCAACCAAAACAGAACTTAAAACTGAAACAGGCAACATCCAGCTTTCATATTGCGCCACCAAAAAGAGATACCCGAACAAAATAGCTAAAACAACCAAATAGCTGACTTGTCCGCTGTTTTTCTTTTCTTGTAAACTCATAGATGACCATTCATAGCTATAGCCGTTAGGTAACACCTTTTTTGCCAAATCTTCCATTGCTTGCATAGCTTGTCCGCTTGACACACCAGGAGCCGTTAAGGCTTTAATAGCAGCGGATGGAAATTGGTTATAGCGGTCTAAACTGCGCGGTGCCTGAATCATTTCAACGGTAATCAAACTTCCGAGCGGAACGGCATGACCGTCAGTTGAAGGTACATAAAGTTTCTTAATACTTTCAATATCCTTACGATAAGGCCAATCCGCTTGAATCATCACTTTATTGACTTGTGTGCCGATGTTGATGTCATTAACATAGCCGGCACCCAAATAATTTTGAAGAATAGAATAAATAGAAGAAACAGAAACTTTCATTACTTCAGCTTTTTGTTTATCAATCTCAATATGAGCGTGCGGTGTTGATGCCGTATAAGTCGAAAAAGCATACATAATTTCTGGTAAAGCATTAACTTTTGCAACAAACCCTTTGACAACGGCCTCCAAAGCCTTCGGATCAGATGAATAAAGGGATTGAAGTCTGAAATCCATACCGCCGGTATCACCTAATCCCGGAATAGATGGAAACTCAAACAGATTAATATCTGCGCCGGCGACAGTTGAGAGCTTCGCCCTAATTCTGTTTAAAACATTCGTTGAATATTCATTTTTGTCTTTACGTTTATGCCAAGGTTTTAAGCGAATAATAGCCATGCCGACATTTTCGCCGCGTCCAGAAAGCATTGAAAATCCGATAACATCCATGACAGATAGTACACTTTTTTCTTGCTTGATTATCGGAATAATTTCATGCATAACAGCGTCTGTACGAGGCTGTGTGGCTCCCTCGGGTAACTGAATATTAGCCAAAACAATACCCTGATCTTCTTGAGGAATAAAACTTGTATGGCTTATCTTAAAAAATACAAGATCAAGTAATAACAATAAACCCAAAATAAGAGCAATGACACTGATTTTGCGCGCAATATAACCCACAATGGCTAAATATTTGTTGCGACTCTTGTCTAAAAATTTATTAAACCACAACAAAAAACCACGCTGTGCCGGTTTTAATGGGCGCAGGATAGTCGCGCACAAAGCCGGTGATAAGGTTAAAGCATTAATCGAAGAGAAGACAACGGCAAACGAAATTGAAATAGCAAATTGCTGATAAATTTTACCGGTAATACCGCCAATGAAAGCAATCGGTACAAAAATAGCAAGCAAAACAAGCGTTGTTGCAATAATGGCTGAAGAAACTTGCTCCATTGCCTTGACGGCGGCCTCCTTCGGAGATAATTTTTCCTGGTCCATTAAGGTCAAGACACGTTCAACGACAACAATGGCATCATCCACCACCAAACCGATAGCAAGCACCAAACCGAACAATGTTAAAATATTCAAACTGTATCCAAGTGCAAGCATGACAGCAAAAGTAGCGAGTAAGGAAACAGGAATGGTAATAGACGGTACGAGCGTTGCTCGCCAGTCTTGTAAAAAGATGTAACACACAAAAACCACTAAAGCAAAAGTCAAGAAAAGTGTCAAGGCAACTTCTTCAATTGAAGCCTTAATATAATCTGTCGCATCATGAAAGACATCAATCGTAAAATCGTCAGGATAAAATGCTGACAATCTTTTCAATTCAGCTTTCACAGCTTTCATTGCCTCAATGGCATTAGCTCCTGATAAAGTATTTAACCCGATTGCAACAGAGCTTGCGCCGTCAATCTCCGATTTGAAAGCATAGTGCTCATAACCGATTTCAACTTTAGCAATATCTTTTAATTGAACCAAACCACCATCTTCTTCGGTGCGAACAATAATATTTTCAAAATCCGAAACTTCATTGAGGCGGCCTTGTGTTTCAAGAGTATAAACCATTTGCTGCCCATTATCACCAGGCATTGAACCAACCGAACCTAAAGAAGGTTGATAATTTTGGCTCGCGATAGCTGCTCTAACGGCTGAAACAGGGATATTTAAAGCTGCAATTTTATCAGCATCAAGCCAAACACGCATGGAAAGAGGTGACGCGAACACGCTTACTTCACCGACACCATATAAACGTGCCAAATTATTTTTAACATTGTTTTCAATGTAGTTGCTTAAAAATTGTCTATCATGCGTGCCATTGGGAGAGCGAACAACCAAAAAGCCCAAAATATCGGAAGATCGACGTTTAACAGAAACACCATATTGCTGAACTTCTGCAGGAAGTTTACTTACTGCTTGTTGCACGCGATTTTGAACTTTGACCTGCGCCATATCGGGATCAGTACCGACTTCAAAACTGACGGATAAACTATAACTTCCTGCATTTGAAGAAGAAGAGTTCATATAAAGCATATCTTCAACGCCGTTAACATCTTGTTCAATCGGAATACCGATGGTATTTGCCACAACCTCTGCCGAAGCTCCGATATAATTTGCAGATACATTCACTTCAGGTGGCGTAATTTGCGGATAAAGTGAAATTGGCAAGGAAAAGAGTGCGATTAAGCCTGCTAAGGACATCACAATCGCAATGACGATGGCAAAACGCGGACGATTGATAAAAAACTTTGAAAACATGAGCCTGACTTTCTTTTACATCTTCAAATTTGAACTTACCAAAGCGGCCTCAACCTTTTGGCCATGCTGCAGTTTTTGAACACCTTTAATCACAACCTTATCACCATCATTCAAGCCGGAAACAACAATCTGTTTGTTGCCAATCACGTCACCGAGTTCTAAACGACGCTCTTGAACAGTATTTTCAGCATTAACCACAAAGGCATAAAAACCATTTTCATCTTGAAGCAATGCAGCTTGGGGTACCAAAATAGATTTTTTATCGTCCAAAATTAAAGCAATTTGAACATAGCTTCCGGGGATGAGTGTTTCATCATCATTTTCAAAATCACCATAAACAGCAACCGTTGCTGTGTTTGTGCTTACCTCGTTGTCAACAAAACTTGATTTAAACTTTTTGACTTGTACGGTGCCATCCGGCAAGATAATGCGTGCCTTAATTTTTGAAATATCCTCATCATCGGTATGGTGTTTAAAAGCAACAAATTCCTTATCCGTTAATGTAAAGGCAATGCGGATCGGGTTTAATTGGACAATTCTTGCAAGAACTTGCTGAGAAGCAACAACACGGTTACCTTTGGTCACCAAAGCTTTGCCGATGTAACCATCTATCGGAGCTTTGCTAAAAGTATCATCATAGCTGATTTGAGCTAGTGCCAAGTTTGCTTCGGCCTGAGCAACACTTGCTTTCGCTTGCAAAAAAGCACTTTCTGCAGCATCAAACGTCGCTTTAGAAGCAATATTTTGCTTTGAAAGCTTAATTTGGCGATTGTAGTTACGCTCAGCTTCTGTTAAACCGGCCTTAGCTTTGGCAAGCTCTGCTTTCCTTAAATCAAGTGTAGCCTTAAAGCTCGAAGCTTCAATCGTGAACAAAACATCACCCTGATGTACAAAACTACCTTCTTCAAAATGCACACCACCGATGGTACCATTGACTTTCGGTTGTAAACTGACACTTTGAATAGCTTGTACGTGCGCAATATGTGTTTTTTCTTTAGCCACATCTTGAAGTTTTAATTTCTCAACCAAAACATAAGGAGTTCCTGCCCCAAAACCGGACATACCCATATGAGGCGTCATCTTGCCTTTCATGTACCAACCGAAGCCAAAGCACAAAATAACGAAGGCGAAACGCTTTAAGATAACATTTTTATGCGGTTTTGTCAGTAACATTTTGAGTCCTTTCTAATCAAGTTACCCCCCATAAAACAATGGTGTAAAACTTTTTGGTAAGAATGCAAGGATTTTTTTTGACTTTTAGATAAAAAATATGCCACAATCAAAGACATAGCTGAAACAGCTATGGTGTCTCAAAAACACTTTAAGAACGAAACTCCGCCATTAGGGGAGTGGGCGAATAAGATTGTCAAATAAGCCTGACTGCGTTCTTACAGTTTTTGAACTCCTCCATTTTGAGTTTTTCAAGATGGATTTTTTTTGTAAAGAGTATTAGGAGAAATAAAATGACAGAAAAAGGCAGAAGTATGGTTGAAAAGTTTGGTATGCTTGCTATTATAGTGATTATTGCTAAGTTATTTTAAATCAATTTCATCTAAGATGGCTTCAAAGTTTGTGTCTTGAGGAGCGGCGATGTATGCGCCGATTTTAATTTCGGGTTCGATACCTCGGAGATAAAATTGGCGCAAACGGATATATTTTTGCCCGTCTAAGCTGTAAAAACAAACGAAGTCATCTCCTCGTCGCTCAAGTTTGTAAAAAACTTCCGTCGGCATCTTTTCAAGGGCACAACCGGCCCAGTCAGAATAACCACTAACTGTTAAACAACTACCGATTTCGGGCGTGTTTTCATCTTTTGCCAAAATGGAAGTCTTAAACCAATTTCGCTCATCAATGCGCGCCATAATGCCGCACTGGTTAAAATGCCCCGCATTTTCAAAATGCCATTTAACAACAAGAACAAAGTCGCCCGGCATTGTTTTATAAAAAAAGTGAGCGTTGTCTTTTTTAATCTGATGATGAAGTGCCTGCCAAAAATCCGTACCTTTGTTCGCGACAATCTTAATTTCTTTGTCTGCAAAGTTCACACTTTCAGGCTCATTTAACCACTCAAAATCGATCAGGTTTTCAAGTTTCATCTAAAAGTTCCTTTGCGGTACATCACCCATTTCCGTTAAAACCTGCTCCAATATTTTGTTATGTTCGGCAGGAGCCATAATTTTTAAGGTAATAATTTCATCGCCTATGCCCTTTTTTGCAATGATGCCTTTACCTTTTAAGCGCAGTTTTTCGCCGCTTGAAGAATAAGGCGGAACTGTAATTTTTACTTTTCCGTTTAGGGTTGGAACGGTAATTTTAGAACCTAAAACAGCTTCTTTGATTGAAATCGGTAAATCAAGCAACAGATTTAATCCGTCAAGCTTAAAATAGGGATGCGGCAAAACATGAACCGTAATCAATACATCACCGTTTTCGCCACCTGTCATGCTTGAACCTCCCATGCCTTTTAAGCGCAAAGTTTGCCCGTCCTCAAAACCGGCCGGAATTTTAACATTGACATTTTTACCGTTTAAATTGATTGTTTTTTCTGCACCTTTTGCAACATCTAAAAAGTCAACATCTAAAGTATATGAAACATCTTGTCCTTTTGATGCTGTACTGCCAAACGGGCTTGACCTACGACGAGCTCTTGTAGCACCTGAAAAGGCACTCATAATATCATCACCGAAAATGGAAGAAAAGTCAAAACCACCCTCGCCGAATGGGTTTGAGCCGCTATATGTTCTGTATGTTCCGTTTCCGAATGGATTTTCGCCACCGAATCCGGCACCGAAGCCTGTTTGTTTTCCATCAGCATCTATTTCACCGGCATCATATTTTTTGCGCTTTTCTTTGTCGCCCAAAACCTCGTAAGCTGATGAGACTTCCTTAAATTTTTCGGCCGCGCTTTTATCGTCTTTGTTTAAATCCGGATGATATTTACGCGCCAATTTTCGATAAGCTGATTTAATTTCAGCATCGCTTGCCGATTTTGACACACCTAAAATGTCATATAAGTTTTTCATCTTCAAATTACCTTTAAAAAACAAATATTCCTAAAGGTTTATATAGGGAGTAAGTTTGCTTATTGCAAGCTTTTGCAATCAAAAGTCGCAAGACGCGAATGATTTTCACGCATAATAATCTCACGTAGGTGAGCTCTCATGCTAGGCTCCTTTTCCCTGCAGTACCGCATTGCAAGCGGTTTTAACTCATCAATACGCACATCACGGTACTCATAAGAAACAAAAGTCGGTCCACGGCGTTTTTCAACAACATTGTCGCGATAATGGGAGGAAGCCGCTTCGGAAACATAGTTTTCCGGGCTAACTTTAATTTGTTCGTTTTTGTGAGAACATGCAATAACAAGAGCTAATGTTAAAGGCAAAGTAAAAATTATTTTTTTCATTGGTTTATTCTTTCTCATGAGCAAGTGAAATAGATATAACGTTAGTGGTATTTGATATAGGCGTTTTCTTATTTTTTTTGACACGTGAAACACCTCCGACAACACCTTTTATCTCAACAACTTTTGTGCGTATATTTTCAATGCTTTTTTCAAAATTTTTGTATTCTTTCTTTTCCATAGAGAACCCCTCTTCGTGAGTCTTATATCATAATATCTTAAACAAATTGTTAATTCAACTCATTATAAATTTTTTGCCCGTTTCTTTTAAGTAAATCATACACGCGCCTGTTTGTACCAAATTTAGATTTTTGATTGTTTAATTTATCAAGCATTTTTTGAAGTCTCGCATTAAATTTTGGATCTTCGCGCAGTTTTTGAAGTTCTTCCAGATTTTCTTCATCATTCATTTTATAATCCAAAACAGCTTTTAATGTTGCTAAATAAACAGCATCCATTTGAGAAACAGGGTAAGTCTGAGCTAAAGCAGACGAGATAAACAAAAAAGATGATACAAAAAAAATATACTTCATGGCTATGCCTCCTTAAAAATTAAGTATAACTTCTTTTATGATAACACAAAAGTCTTTTTTTTAAAGAACGCACCATAAGGTGCATTTTGCTGCTGTTAAACACATAAACAGATCAAAGAGCAATCTGACACCTTGATAATGTTAAAATAATCAAGTATCAAAACCTTAAAAGAGGAGACAATGAAAAAAATTGCATCATTTAATGGATTAAGATTTTTTGCAGCACTTATTACACATCGGTACTCATTTTAAAGTACTAAATCAGCCACTAAAAAAGCCCCTAAAAAGGGGCTCATTAGTGGCTGCGCGGCGTGTACAATCTTCGAACTTTTACAATCTCATCGCTCCGAGGTAATTGCCATCAAAGAACAACTCTGTTACGTAAAAGAGAGATTAGTTATTTAACTCTTTTGTATATTTATACAAAACATCTTCCAGTATATTACTTGCCGTTTGCCTTTTTATTTTTGATTTTTTCCAACAGATTATTTATTTTTCTTTCTGTTTTTTTCATAATCGGAGGTAATTTAACTTCACTTATATTAGTTCCTAGTGTTTTATCAATTTTTTTAGCCAATCTTTTTCTAAGTTCAGCCAATTTATTCAAATTTTCAACTCT